>ERZ1740062.104-NODE-104-length-65670-cov-4.446727_pt1 | contig 65670 bp, 66 predicted proteins | sample MGYA00581741_ERZ1740062 | MGnify/ENA primary metagenome ERZ1740062 (study PRJEB43018, sample SAMN04849747) | marine metagenome | isolation source: floating plastic debris | place: Pacific Ocean | collected 2008-09-01 | study: EMG produced TPA metagenomics assembly...
AGTCTATGAGAAAAAACCGGGAAATATTCGCGCCAACGTCATACGCTATGAAGTCATCAAACTAGCAGACCTCTATCAAATCAAAAACAATATTTTTGATTCCATCACCACAGCCAATACCTCCATAAAGGATTTAACGGAAACCATAGAAGGGAACAATGCGGAAATCACCAATTTAAGTACCAAGCTCAAGGAAACCACCGACAATCTGAATACCATCACCAAAGAGAAGGACAGTATTTCGTTCTTTGGTGCTTTGCTGGGTAAAGGTGCTTACAAGGCTATCATGTGGGCCATTGTTGCAGGATTGCTGCTACTTTTGATACTGTTCATTTACAAGTTCCGAAATAGCAACTTTTTAACACAGCAGGCTAAGGTTGCATTAGCTGATTTGGAGAAAGAATACGAAGACCACCGCAGGAAAGCACTGGAAAGAGAGCAAAAAGTGAGTCGACGCCTTCAGGACGAGCTAAACAAGAACAAAAAATAAATTGCGACTATTTATTGTATTGAAGTAGAAAAGAAACTCCCGGTAGTCGGGGTTTCCAATGTGTGGCTTTTTCATACCTTTTCGTCATGAGAATTGATATTATCGCGGTATTGCCCGAATTGCTTGAAAGTCCCTTTAGCGCATCTATTTTAAAACGGGCTAAGGAAAAAGGCTTGGTGGAAGTTCATTTTCATGACTAGCGAACCTATGGAGCTGGCAATTACAAACAGATTGATGACTATCAATTTGGAGGCGGTGCAGGAATGGTACTAATGATAGAACCTATTGACCTCTGTATCTCTAAGCTCACTTCGGAAAGAACCTATCAAGAAATCATCTACATGACCCCTGATGGGGATACATTTGACCAATCTATGGCCAATACCCTATCCCTAAATGAAAACCTGATTATACTTTGTGGACACTATAAGGGAGTGGACCAAAGGGTTCGTGATATGTTCGTCACCAAAGAGATTTCCATTGGGGACTATGTACTTTCAGGCGGTGAGCTCGGTGCTGCGGTTTTATGTGATGCCATCATCAGATTGCTTCCCGGAGTACTGAATGACGAAACCTCGGCACTAACAGATACTTTTCAAGATGGACTTTTGGCCCCTCCGGTATATACGCGCCCATCATCCTACAAGGGCGTGGACGTACCTGAAATCCTATTGAGTGGCAACACCCCAAAAATAGAACTTTGGCGAGAGGAACAAGCCTTGGAAAAAACACAACGCCAGAGACCTGACCTTTTGAAACCCTGAGCGATAGGTTTGAAATGAACCGATTTGCTTCAAAACCAACAAATCCCTTGCAGGTTAACAAGAATGTAGTATTTTTGCATTCTCAAAATTAACCTCTGACGAGATACGTGAAAGTTGATTTTGAATAACGCAAACGAAATACCATGGAATCGTTAATCAAATACGTAGAAGACGAATTCGTATCAAAAAAAGAATTTCCAAATTTTTCCGCTGGGGATACCATAACGGTATACTACGAAATCAAAGAAGGTGAAAAAACAAGAACCCAGTTCTTTAGAGGAGTAGTTATCCAACGAAGAGGTTCTGGTGCAACCGAAACGTTCACCATTCGCAAAATGTCAGGAACTATTGGTGTAGAACGAATCTTCCCAATCAACATGCCTGCATTGCAACGCATCGAAATCAACAAAAAAGGTAAGGTAAGAAGAGCTAGAATTTACTATTTCCGAGGTCTTACAGGTAAAAAAGCCCGTATCAAAGAAGTTCGCGGATAATTTTCTCTTTTTTGAAAGACATAAGAAAGCACCCAATCAGGGTGCTTTTTTTATGAACAATTGTTAATAACCATAGTTCATATAGTGTTGATTATAAATCAGTTATATCCTTGGTGTTATTACCCAAAAAACATACTTTAGTATCATACTAATGTTAGTACAATTTAAAGTTAACGTTCTTTAAACATTGATAGTCCAAAAGGTGAGCAATACATCTGAGGAATACTAGAAAAAGGAGACTTTGGAAGGTAGAAATTATGAGCAGAATAGCGCATGTTATTCTTGATAATTTCAAGTCAATGCGCTCTTGGAAGGGTGCAAATCCAGAAGGGAGTTACGTTAAAGACATCACGATGCAATCAATGGTTGCGAAGTCATTTTTAAAATGACAGATAAAATCGAGAGTCTTTCAGAAAGCCATATTCACGTATTACGCGGATATGGCTTTTGTTTTGGTAAGTGTCTGGCGGTTTCATGGCCATAAATTGTATATTTGCACCGCTTAAACAAAAACACCCTAATGGCCAATATTTTTTATACCAAAACGGACGAAGCTCCAGCACTAGCCACATTATCTTTTTTGCCCATTATCCAAGCCTATACCCAACCCGCAGGTATCTCGGTTACCACAAAGGATATTTCACTAGCCGGACGGATTCTTTCTGTGTTTCCAGAATATTTATCCGATGCGCAAAAAAAGAGTAATGATTTGTCTGTTTTAGGGGAATTGGCCAAAAGTCCCGAGGCGAACATTATCAAACTTCCCAATATCAGTGCCTCGATTCCACAACTAAAAGAAGCGATTGAAGAGTTGCAACAAAAAGGGTTTCCCATTCCGGATTATCCCGATAGCCCGCAAAATGATGAAGAACAAAAGGTCAAAGTGACCTACGATAAAATCAAAGGAAGTGCGGTTAATCCCGTATTGCGCGAAGGTAATTCTGACCGAAGGGCTCCAAAAGCAGTAAAAAACTACGCCAAAAAACATCCACACACCATGGGTGCTTGGTCCAATACCAGCAAAACCCATGTCGCTACGATGGATTCAGGTGATTTTAGGCATACTGAAAAATCCATTACGCTTCAAAAAGCCAGCAACGTTCAAATTCAATTGCATCAATCTGATGGAACAATGGTCGTGCTAAAAGAAACGGTAGGTCTTCAAGTAGGAGAAGTTGTTGATGCATCCGTGATGGAAAAAGCGGCTTTAGTAGCGTATTTGACCAAGGAAATAAAAGATGCCAAAGCCAACGGTCTTCTGCTCTCACTTCATTTTAAAGCTACGATGATGAAGGTTTCTGACCCCATCATTTTTGGACATGCATTAAAAGTGTATTTCGAGACTGTTTTTGAAACTTACGGCGATACCTTGAGTGAATTGGGCATCAATCCAAATAACGGTTTGGAAACTCTTCTTGAAAAACTAGAAGACCTTTCCGAATCTGAAAAAAGTACCATTATCAAGGCTATAGAACAAACCATTGCCCAAGGTCCGGATTTGGCGATGGTGAACAGCGATAAAGGTATAACCAATCTTCATGTGCCCAGCGATATCATTATTGATGCTTCCATGCCTGCCATGATTCGAAATTCTGGTAAAATGTGGGATAAGGAGGGTGCATTGCGGGATACCAAAGCCTTGATTCCCGATAGCAGCTATTCAGGCATCTATCAAGCGACCATCGATTTTTGTAAGGAACACGGTGCTTTTGACCCTGCTACAATGGGTACCGTTCCGAATGTGGGACTCATGGCACAAAAAGCGGAGGAATATGGTTCGCACGACAAAACCTTTGAAATTGCTGCTACAGGAGTTGTAAAAGTCATGGATACGGATACCCAAGACGTTTTGATAGCCCATGAGGTTTCGGAGGGTGATATCTGGAGAATGTGCCAAGTAAAAGATGCTCCTATCCAAGATTGGGTAAAATTGGCCGTAACCAGGGCTAAAGCCACACAAACTCCAGCTGTTTTTTGGTTGGATGAACAGCGTCCGCATGACCGGGAATTGATTACCAAAGTGGAAAAATATTTGGATAATCATGATACGGATGGCTTGGATATCCGAATTCTCTCTCCGGTTGAAGCCACAAAGTTTACCTTGAAACGTCTTAAAGAAGGGAAGGATACTATATCCGTGTCTGGAAACGTGCTTCGCGATTACTTAACGGACCTTTTCCCCATTTTGGAAGTAGGTACAAGCGCCAAAATGCTGTCCATTGTTCCTCTAATGAACGGTGGGGGTCTTTTTGAAACAGGTGCTGGGGGTTCCGCTCCCAAGCACGTAGAACAGTTTCTTGAAGAAGGCCACTTGCGTTGGGATTCCTTGGGCGAGTTTTTAGCCTTGGGCGTTTCCTTGGAACATTACGGCGAAAAGAACAACAATGCCAAGGCCAAGGTTCTATCCGAAGCGTTGGATAACGCTACCGAAACTTTCTTGGAAGAAGACCGTTCCCCTTCCCGAAAGGTCAACGAATTGGACACTAGAGGAAGTCATTTTTACCTCGCGTTGTATTGGGCCGAAGAACTATCGAAACAAACCCAAGATATCGAGTTGGCGAACTTATTCTCCGAGGTTTTCCAAAAATTGGATAGCCAAAAAGACCTGATTTTGGAGGAATTGATAGCCGCACAAGGCAAAAAAATCAATATGGGGGGGTACTATTTACCAGACCATGAAATGGCTTCTCAAGCCATGCGCCCCAGCAATACATTCAATGCCATATTGAAAGACTCCCTATAAGCTAAAGAGCTTTCCTTCATTAAAAAACCGTTAAGGAACACGGGGGGCTGAATCGTTTCACTATTTTAGCTACCATAGCGAATTCGATTCATGTTTGTATTGAAAAGACTGACAGTATTCGTACTTGTCGCATTGATTCTTTCCTGTGAGGATGTCATCCAAGTAGACCTGCCCAGCTCCGAACCAAAATTGGTGATTGATGCGCTCATCGGGTATAATGAAAACAATGGAGAACCCATTACCGTGGGACAGGTTGAGCAAACCTTGACCACTCCATTTTTTGAAGAAGAGAACCCTCCAGCAGAAAATGCCACGGTTTCCATAATCGACGAAGAGACTGGTGAGATTTTCCAACTTTTTGAAAATGAACCGGGTGTTTTCAGAACCGGATTTCCTGATTTACAATTTGGTAGAACATATACTTTAGTGGTCCTATACCAAGGAGAAACTTTTACCGCTACTGAACAACTGTCTCCTTCCCCCGTTATCGATAATGTAGAACAAGGCGATGGATTTTTATTTGATGAAGACGAAGAAACCGAGGTCAAGGTTACCTTTACCGATTTACCCAACGAACCCAATCATTATTTGTTCTCTTTTGGGTTTGATAATTTTTTGGTCATAGATGATGATTTCTTCCAAAATGAACAATTGACCTTCTCGTATTTTTACGAGGATGTTGACCCCGGCGATTTGCTCACCATAACCCTTTTCGGTATCGATAGCCGTTTTGCTGATTTTGCGGAACAGGCTTTGACCCAATCTGGCGAAAATGGCGGGGGCCCCTTTCAAACCCCTCCGGCCAATGTGCGGGGCAACATTGTGAACACCACTAATATTGACAATTTTCCGTTCGGTTATTTTGCCTTAAGCGAGTTCGATGTTCGCATACTCACGGTGCAACCCTAGCCAATTGTTAATTTTAAGTAAATCTCTTCCAAAATCCATAACTTTAAAAAAACCATGCTAATGTCCAAAAACCAGCTTCTACTCCTATTTCTACTCTTATCCACCTCATTTTCTTTTGCACAACAACGATACACCTTAAGCGGTACAGTCCGCGAGGCTTCTAGTAATGAAACCTTAATTGGGGTAACCATAGCGATACCTGAGCTAAAAACAGGTACCACAACTAATGAATATGGTTTCTATTCTATTACGGTACCATCAGGAGAGTATAAGATTGTTGCGTCATATTTGGGTTTTGCAGATATTTCCCAAACCGTCTCTTTGAACACGAACACGAAATTGGACTTAAAGATGACCGAGGAGACACAAGAATTGGAGGAGGTTGTGCTTACTGAGGACGTTGAGCGTATTGATATTCGAAAACCGCAAATGAGTGTCAACAATCTAGCGGTAAGTACCATCAAGCAAATTCCAGTGGTACTCGGAGAAGCGGATGTAATCAAGTCCTTGGTACTCCTACCTGGAGTTACAAACGCGGGTGAAGCGTCTTCTGGTTTTAACGTTCGGGGGGGTGCTGCAGACCAAAATTTGATTTTATTGGATGAAGCCATCATTTTCAACTCTTCCCACCTTTTTGGCTTCTTTTCGGTCTTCAATCCAGATGCGATAAAAGATGTAAAGTTATTTAAAGGAGGTATTCCCGCGCGGTATGGGGGTCGGGTATCCTCTGTTCTTGAGATTTTCCAAAGGGAAGGAAATAGCAAAGATACCAAAGTTAGTGGCGGTATTGGAGCCGTTGCAAGCCGTTTGTTGGTAGAGGGGCCAATTATAAAAGACCGCACTGCCTTTTTGATTGTGTGTAGAGCTTCATATGCTCATTTGTTCCTGCCCTTGTTCGATATCGACAATAGGGCGTATTTCTATGACCTGAATACCAAACTCAGTCATAAAATCAACGACCGCAATAGTATTTACCTTTCCGGATATTTCGGGAGAGACCTCTTCAGCATTAACGATAGTTTTGTCAACACCTATGGCAATGCTGTTGGGAACTTCAGATGGAATCATCTCTTTTCTGATAAATTATTCTCCAACCTATCTTTAATCTACTCCGATTATTTTTATGGATTGGAATTGGACTTTGTTGGATTTGAATGGGATTCCGGGATTCAAAACTTCAACCTGAAGTATGACCTAAAACATTACATCAGCGACAAACTTCAAATCAATTACGGACTCAATAATATTTACTATGTCTTCAATCCAGGTAAAATCGAACCGAACCGTGAGGATTCTGGAATTGTCGCCGAACAACTAACCAAAAAATATGCGAATGAAGCCGCTGCTTATATTGGTGTGGAACAAAAGGTTACCCCTAACCTTAGTGTAAATTACGGGCTTCGTTTTAGCGTATTCAATCGATTGGGACAAGACGAACTCTTCGTATACGAAAACAATCAACCTGTATTCTTTGACCCTTTTCAATTGGTGTATCGTGAGGCAGAACCCATCGATACTATTAATCCAGGAAGGGGAACCAACCTGAAAACCTTTACCAACTTTGAGCCAAGGGTTTCCATGGCGTATACCATAAATGACAACAACTCAGTAAAAGCAAGCTATACGCGTTTGGCACAGTATTTACATTTGCTTTCGAATACTAGCTCCCCTACCCCGTTGGATGTCTGGACGCCGAGCGGTCCCTTTGTCGAACCACAGTTGCTGGACCAATATGCCCTCGGGTATTTTCGAAACATCAAGAATGGAGAATACTCTTTGGAACTAGAAGGTTTTTACAAAGAAGTACAAAACCGTATTGATTACATCGATGGGGCAGACCTGATTGCCAATGACGCCATCGAACAGGTCATCTTAAATGGTGAAGCGAGGGCATATGGATTAGAATTTCTGTTCCGAAAGAATGAAGGTGCCCTTACCGGTTGGGTTTCCTATACCCTTTCACGTTCGGAACAGCGCACTCCAGGACGAGTACCAACGTTCGACAACGGTCGATCTAATCAAGAGACGGGTATCAATAACGGGGAATGGTATAGTACTCCCTTTGACAAAACCCACGACTTGGCCATCTATGGGAACTACGAACTGAACAAAAAATGGAGTTTCAATACCAACTTTATTTATCAAACCGGACAGCCTACAAACTTTCCGGTAGGTCAATTTGACTTTCAAGGACTTGTTGTGCCATTCTTTGGGCAACGAAACCAAACCAGGCTTCCAGACTATCATAGGATGGACATTGCTGCAACACTCCGACCCAAGCGGAACCCGAAAAAAAAGTTCCAATCCGAATGGGTTTTTAGCGTTTACAACGTTTATAATCGTATGAATGCAGCTTCCATCAACTTCAGACAAAATGAAGATACTGGGCGCAACGAAGCCATTCGAACAGCAATATTTGGTGTTGTGCCCGCAGTAACCTATAATTTCAAGTTTTAAGATGAGAGTATCCGTTATTTTTCTGTGTGTTATCAGTCTCTGCTTCTTTTCTTGTGAAGATGTTATCGATGTGGACTTGCCTGAAACCGAAACGAGACTTGTAGTAAATGGCTTGTTGCGAGTAGATTTTGGAGAACAATTCGTGCCTGTTGAGATTAGAGTTACGGAATCCAGTAGTTTCTTTGAAGAGAATCAAGTTACCACTTTGGAAGACGCCTTGATTATTTATGGTGTTCCTGACCCAAACGCTCCTGAGATTATCGTCAATCAGCAAGTTTCAAACTTGGCTGAATCAGCTCCTGGAACAGGTATCTATATTCCAGACCCAACTTTTGACGAAGACCAACGTATTCCTACCGCTGCAATCGCTCCCGGTACCGTTTTCATCCTAATCATTGAACACGAAGGAAGACTATACGCCGCTAGAACACCATTTTCACCTAGTGTCCCCATTGATAACATCGAACAGGGTACGGAAACATTGTTTGACGAAGATGATACCGAAATCGTGCTGACCATCACCGATTTACCTGAAGTAGAAAACTACTATGTTTTTGAATTTGGCCAAGGTGAGTTTCTAGCTTTGGATGACCAGTTTATTGATGGACAAGAGTTTGAATTCTCATTTTTTCCAGAGCGTGATTTATTTCCTGGAGATGTACTTCCTGTAAGCATTCTAGGTGCCGACCAACAATTTTTTAATTATGTGGATTTGTTGGTAGAACAAACTGAAAATGATGGGGGTGTTTTCGAAACTCCTGCCGCAACGGTGCGCGGAAATATTTTTGATGTCACAGGTCTGGACAACACCTTACTTTTTGACAATGTGAATCGGCCAGACGCATTCCCCTTGGGCTATTTTGCAGTGGTACAAGAATTCACGGAAACCTTGACAATTGAATGAGCAAAAATCGCAAATCACGTATTGGAACTTTTGGTCTATGTGCGTTTTGCGCTTTCATATTGCTTTCTTCCTGTGAAGATGTCATAGATGTGGATTTACCAGAAACGGAGACGCGTTTGGTGGTTAATGGAATCGTGCGAGTAGATATTACTCAGGAATTTGCCAATGTAAAAATCAGATTTACAGAATCCTCCAGTTTTTTTGACGACAACACTATTGCACAAGTTGAGAGTGCCGTTATTCTAGTTGGGGAATCAGACCCCGAAGACCCTTTTAACTTGAACTTTGGCACCTCTATTTTGAAAGAATTTGTTCCAGGAACAGGTATTTACGAGCCGGATACGGTAGGAAATGATGTTGATGACCGCATACGGACTGATTTTTTGAACCCAAACACCACTTTCTTTTTGATTGTGGAATATCAAGGTAGACGTTATGCGGGTCAAACCATGTATGTACCGACTGTTCCCATTGATAACCTTGAACAAGGTGATGAAACCCTATTTGATGATGATGACACCGAAATTAAAGTGACCATTACGGACATTCCTGAAGAAGAAAACTACTATGTTTTTGATTTTCAAGAAGGTGAATTTTTAGCCCTTGACGACCAATTTATTGATGGTCAGGAGTTTGAATTCTCATTTTTTCCAGAACGCGACTTGAGTCCGGGAGAAGAATTACAAGTTAGCATTCTGGGAGCTGATCAGCAGTTTTTCAATTACATTGACCTTTTGGTAGAACAAACCGAAAATGACGGTGGGGTTTTTGAAACGCCTGCCGCAACGGTTAGAGGTAATATGTTTGATGTCACCGGCTTGGACAATCGTGAGATTTTCGATAACGTGGGGCGACCAGATTCTTTTGCCTTAGGCTATTTTGCTGTTATTCAAGAGCTTAATCAGACGATAATCATTGATTAATCAAAGTACAAGATACAGCAGCATAATCAAAACAAAACCCGTCAATCCTTGTAAGAGGGTACCCAATGTTAAACCTTGAAGTCCTTCTTTAGTAGTCAAACCCGAAAATTGGGAAACCACCCAAAAATAGCTGTCATTTACATGTGACACGGTCATCGCTCCCGCTCCAACCGATAAGACCACCAAGGCTTTGTCCAATGCGGATTCCAATCCGAAGGCGCCCAATAATGGTGCAACAATAGCAGAAGTAGTAATAATACTAACGGTAGACGATCCCTGCGCTGTTTTAAGTAAAGCCGCAATGACAAACGTTATGGCCAGGCCTGCTAGACCAGATTCATAATTTGTCCCAATCCATTGTCCAACGTCTATGGTTCGTAAAACAGCCCCAAAAGCACCTCCAGCTCCTGTTATCAAAACGATGGAACCGGCTTGACCCAAAGCTTCTGAAATCCATTTGCTCTTGTTTGGTGTAGAAATATTACGAGCCAAGACTACGGCGAGTACCACCCCAACCAATAGGGCAACCACCGGGTTTCCTATAAAATCAATCGCTTTAAAAAAAAGACCTTCCCCAAAGGGATAACTGGGATAACTCGCTATAGACTTCAATGCAATCAAGACAATTGGGGCAAACAAGGGTAAAAAAGCCTGATAGGGTTTGATTTTGGGTAAATCATTTACAATATTCTCCTTTTCCGTCGTATCCAATTCGGTTTCCGTTCCCTCTATGCGTTTCCCCATCCAATTCGCCCAAACATACCCCATCACCGATACTGGTATTGATACCGCAAGTCCCAATAAAATAACCATTCCCAAATCCGCCTCGAGCATAGCCGCCGCCGCCAAGGGTCCAGGTGTGGGAGGTACAAAAACATGCGCTGCGTACAGTCCCGTAGCCAAAGCAATAGAAAACACCATTACTGGAATTCCGCTTCTTTTGCTCAACGCTTTGTTCAAAGAGGACAAAATGATGAAACCTGAATCGCAGAAAACGGGAATTGATACCAAATAACCAGCTAAATTCAACGCCAAAGGTGATTTGCGAAACCCCACTCCACTTAAAACCTTTTGCGCCAAGACCTGTGTTGCACCGGTTTTTTCCAGATAGATTCCAATCACGCTACCAAAAGCTATGACCAAGGCAAATCCAGACAAGGTTTTTCCCAGACCTTCACCCATGGTTTTCAGAATGATTTCCGGGGTAAGCCCCAACCCCAACCCCGCGACTATCGCCGAGATGGTCAATGAAAACACAGGATGCATTTTGAACCGCACTGTAGCGACAACAATAAAAACCAAAATACCTAGAAGAACCAACGCTATCATTTTCCGATATGTTTTCTCTAAATATAGGGCAATCTCCGTACTTTCGTTTTATGCATACCGACAAGGAGCTTTTGGTAAAAAGTCTAAAACGTTTTGGGTATACAGCGGCCTTGATGTTCTTGGCTCCCGTGGTTATTTACCAGGCATTTAAAAACCAAGACCACCCCGCCTATATTCCTGTATTGGTAATTGGATTAATTTTGGCCGTTGTAGCCATTGGAATGGGGTTTTATGCCGTCAAAACCCTTATGAATGCTTTGTTTGGTCCTAAATCCAAGCCTAAAAAAGAAACCTAACCTTACTGACTTTTCTTGCTAGGCGAAGTACTTTCGTTTTTCCATTTATTGGTCAAGAGTGCGTAGTCGTAATCCAAAACCGATTTTTGGCGTTCCAACTGGCTTGCCGCGAAGGCGCGTTGCAAAATGTCTTCAATCAGATAATCCTCATGTAATCGTTCTGGATGGAACTCTTCCTTAATACTAATCTTGAATGCCTTGGCCGTGGTATTGTACCAAAAGGCTCGCCACCCGCTACGGAGTTCTTTAACCAATGCAAAAGCGGTTTTTCCTGTCTGTCGATAAATAAGTTTGACCAAGATTTGCCCTTCTGTCCGGGTAAGCTTCTTCAATTCCGCTGAAAACTCCTCCTCAATGAATTTTTGGACCTTCTTGGTATAGCGTTTGCGATGACGTTTCTTTTTGATTTTATCAAGGCTATCATTGAGTTCCACCAAGCGTTCCGCCGCTAATTTGGCGTAAGGATACACCTTAAGGGTTTTTCTTCTGAGGATGTAGTAACGGAGTCGTTCTTTCTTCGAAGCAAACTCCAATTTCCCAAAAATGTAGATTTCGTCCAATTCAATGGAGCTTCTCAAAATACTATCCCCTTCAAAACGAACGTAATAGTCGGCAACAGTATCCTTCTCAATTTCCTGGGAGAAAAGAGGTGAAGCAAATACGCTTAGCACACAAACCAAAAAGAATCGGGACATTAAAATTGTTAACAAAATTTCGGGTTAAAATTAAGGATAATGACCAGATTGCCCTATTAAATAAAAGTGAATATTACTATGTTTGCCTCCTAAACGTTACGAATGGCTACTTCCAAAATTATTACTGAAGAATCCCTTAAATTTTTCGAAAACTATCTAAACAATGCCTCTCCCACGGGTTATGAGTGGGAAGGACAAAAGCTTTGGATGGACTATTTGAAACCCTATGTTGACGAGTTTATTACGGACACTTATGGTACCGCAGTGGCCGTAATCAACCCTGAAGCAGACTATAAGGTGGTAATTGAAGGGCATTCAGACGAGATTTCTTGGTATGTGAACTACATCACGGACAATGGACTCATTTATGTGATTCGCAATGGCGGTAGTGACCATCAAATTGCGCCTTCAAAATGGGTGAACATCCATACCAAAAACGGAATGGTGAAAGGGGTATTTGGTTGGCCGGCCATCCATACTCGTAGAGCTGGAAAAGAAGAAGTGCCGAAACTGGACAACATTTTCATTGATATTGGTGCAAAGGACAAAGAAGAAGTTGAAAAAATGGGAGTGCATGTGGGTTGTGTGATTACGTATCCGGATGAATTCCACATCTTGAACGAGGATAAGTTTGTTTGCCGCGCTTTGGACAACCGCGCTGGTGGATTCATGATTGCCGAAGTAGCGCGTCTTTTACACGAAAACAAGGTCAAATTGCCTTTTGGACTTTATATCACGAATTCCGTACAAGAAGAAATTGGCCTTCGAGGGGCAGAAATGATAACCGAGACCATCAAACCCAATGTCGCCATTGTAACCGATGTGACACATGATACGACAACCCCCATGATTGACAAAAAGGTACAAGGGGATTGTTCCATGGGGAAAGGACCTGTGATTTCATATGCACCCGCAGTACAACAGAAACTTCGCGAGCGCATCATTGAAACGGCGGAAACAAAAGAAATTCCTTTTCAACGTCAAGCGTCTTCAAGATATACAGGTACGGACACCGATGCTTTTGCCTACAGTAATGGCGGTGTCGCTTCTGCATTGATTTCACTTCCGTTGCGATACATGCATACCACGGTGGAGACGGTACACAGAGATGATGTAGAAAACGTAATTCGTTTGATTTACGAAACGCTTCTCACCATTAAATCTGGAGAGACCTTTAGTTATTTTGATTAAGACATAAAACATTCGAAGGATGGATGAGTATGTTGACATCCTTGATGAGGAGGGAAACTATACAAATACTTCCCTACTGAAATCGGAAGCGCACAAACAAGGACTTTTTCACCCTACAGTTCATATTTGGTGTTATGACCCGCATGGATTTGTCTTGCTCCAACAACGAGGCAAGAATAAAAAAACATTTCCATCCCTTTGGGATGTTTCCGTGGCAGGTCATGTGGCTGCAGGTGAAAGTTTGGAGCTGGGAGCACAACGCGAGATTTCCGAAGAAATTGGCGTTTCCATACAAATTCAAAAGCTGGAAAAATTCAAGGTATTCAAAACAGAACATCGGCATTCCGCAATTCTTTTTGACCGCGAGTTCACCCATACCTTTTTATATCCCTTAAGCCAAAAGACAAAGCTAACCCCACAAGCGTCAGAGGTGGAAGCCTTAAAGTGGTTGGCCATCGAGGAATTTGAAAAAATGATGGATTCGAAAGACACACGTTTGGTACCTAATTCGGAAAACCGATATCAAGAAGTGATTACAGCTTTGAAAGCGAAGTACTGATGCCTATTGAAAAGTAGCAGTGATATTATCCAAAGAACCTACTGACTGTTCTCCACTACTCATATTTTTTACAATGAATTCGCGCTTTTCCAGCTCTTCGGCGCCTAGAAAAACCACGGCTGGCACGTTGCGTTTATCAGCGTATTTCAATTGTTTTTGCATTTTGGCGGCGGATGGATACATGTCAATCCGAAAGCCTTGATTACGCAACTTCATTACCAATTCAAAAGCAGCTTTTTCGGCTTCTCCCCCAAAATTCAAGCACAAGTAATCCAAACTTTGGGTAAGTTTTTCTGGAAACAGGCCCAATTCCTCCAACACCAAATAAATTCGGTCCAAACCAAAGGAAATGCCAACTCCACTGACGTCTTTCAATCCAAAAATACCCGTTAAATCATCATAACGACCGCCTCCTCCAATGGATCCCATGGCTACCCCTTCTGGTGCAGCAACCTCAAAAATCGCCCCAGTATAGTAGTTTAATCCCCGAGCTAAGGTGACATCTAATTCTAGTTTTGCTGTCTGTAAGCCTCCTTCTTCAACCCAGTTGTAGATCTCTTCTAACTCTATTACCCCTTCCAAGCCAATTTCGGATTCAGATAAGAGCTTTTTCAACTGCTCAAACTGCTGGCTAATATCCCCTTCCATTTGGAAAAGCGGGGCTGCTCTTTCAATCGCATGAGCAGACAATCCACGTTCCAACATTTCAGCTTTCACCTTCTCCTCACCTATTTTGTCCAACTTGTCTAGAGCTACTGTAAAATCTATCAAATGATGTTTTGCCCCAATGACCTCGGCTACTCCAGAAAGGATTTTCCGGTTGTTCATTTTAATGGTACAACCTTCCAATCCCAAATCCGTAAAAATTGCGTCATACAGACTGACGAACTCAACCTCTTGCAAAAGTGATTTTGCCCCTACTACATCAGCATCGCATTGGTAAAACTCCCGAAAACGCCCTTTTTGGGGACGGTCAGCACGCCACACCGGTTGAATTTGGTATCGCTTGAAAGGAAAGGCAATCTCATTTTGATGCATGACCACATAGCGGGCGAACGGAACCGTAAGGTCATAGCGCAAAGCCCTTTCTGTAATCTTTGGAGCAAGAGTGGTCGAATTTTTTGAACTGTAGGTGACGTCGTCCACCTTAGAGATAAAATCTCCTGAGTTCAGAATCTTAAAAATCAATCTGTCACCTTCTTCACCGTACTTTCCCAAAAGTGTTTCAGAATTTTCAAAAGACGGGGTCTCAATCGGCTCAAAACCGTACCGCTCAAAGTGTTTTTTGATGGTTTGGATGATGTGCTGACGTTTGGCGACCTCAACAGGCGAAAAATCTCTAGTTCCTTTGGGAAGGGATGGTTTTTGCGGCATGATTTCAAATTCTCGTGCAAATATACATGGATTCAGACTTAGGATTCATCAATCGAAGCTGAGCATTGGTGAATTCAGCCTAGTTGATGTGCATGAAACATCGTAATCTTGAACCAACATTGTTATTGAAGACACCCCCAAGTGATTTCATTTTGTTCTTGAGGCCGCCGAAAGGTGGCCTATTTTTTTAAGCTACTCGATAATTTGTTCAAGCGATAATCAGTCTTTTTTCGACCAAAGTCAAACACAATTTGACAAGCCAACCTACTAAACCATGGATTCATTTGGAACATCTGTCAATTAAAAACAAGCATAGGTCAATTCAGTGAATGATAACAGAGAAAAACGCTTTATCCTTTGTATTTATAATCCTAAATCCAACACCTATGAAATTCAACTTGGTTTTCATTTTTAGTCTTATTATCGGTCTATTAATCGTTTCCTGTTCTGCTGAAAACGGCGAAATAGGCATGCAAGATGAGGATAATCTATTCGCTATTGAAACAGGTGGAGGGGAGGAAGTTAGTCATGAAGGACCAATAGATGAGTAATTAGTTACCCCAGATATTATTTTTGACGCGTGCTTATTCCATAATCTGTTCAAACCATTGGTACAGTTGTCCTTTGGTAATTACGGCGCCTTGCTGTATTAGCTCAAATTTATCTTGATTTTTATCATTGGTATAGGCTTTTACCGCCGTCAAATATTCCACAAAATCAGACTGGAAATTTCGTTTGAACCATGAAAAGCCTAGTTCGGTTCGCAAATCTATTTCAGGATTGAGGACTTTTACTGAAAACAGTTTCATCTCTTTTTCGGTCAAATAAAACAGGTGCATATGCCGTTCGGAAATATTTTCAAGGTATTCTACCCGAATCAAGACCCCTTCCATAAACAAATCACTGAATACAAACAGTACATGATCCGACACTTCAGGTATGTCTTTATTAAAGGCGGACCACTCCTCACCTGTAATGGATTGTGTCGCCAAAAAATTAATGAATTCCAGATGGAGCTCTTCTAATTGTTGCTGGGTGAGACGCGTGTATTTCATGGGCGCAAAAATAAAAAAGGCCGTGTGGAACACACGACCTTTTTATATAAATATTACCTATTCTACTAGTTGAAAATATAACGTACCCCAACTTGCGCTTGCCATCTAGATAGCAAACGGGTATCTGCAGAGAAGGTTTCATTTCGATTTTCATCAAAAGTATAAATTGGAGCCTGAGTGAAATCAGGAACAAAGTTATTTGGGTCTGGGTCAGCATCTTGGAAGGATACCCCTAAAACTTGGTCAAAATCTTGTCGTTCAATAACGCCCCAATTGGAATTGATAAGGTTACCCACATTAAGAATATCCAAACTTAATTGGAACTTGTTCTTATCGTTCACTTTGATGTCTTGAAGTACTTTTACATCCCATCTTCCTCTCCAAGGCGCAAGCGCACCGTAGCGCTCAGCATACTGTCCGCGTCTGTCGCTCAAGTAATCATCTTGTTGAATAAAGGCTTCAAAGGCTTCCGCTTGCCCAGCACCGCTAAAGGTCATTTGGCCTATCTCAGCTGAAGTAGGAATGTACAAGAGGTCATTTATAGAAGAACCATCATTGTTGATGTCCCCTCCATAGATGTAATTGAACCTTCCGCTTCGTGCGTACTCAAAGAAAGATGAAATGGTAGTGCCCGTTTTAAAGGATTTGGACAACACTCCAATGATTCTATGGGTATCTCCGTATCTTGAATTGGACAACACATCCCGGTTCGCGTTGCCTACGATGGCGTTTCCTGCGAAAGCATCTCCGGTAATTTCCGCATCAATGGAGTTTACTTCTTTAGCATCTAAATAGCTATAGGCTAATTGGGTGTATAATCCATTATCGAAAGTCTTTTGCAATTTTAAAGTAGCATTCCAAATTCTACCCTTATCGGAATTGGTAAAAACAAAAGCGCTATTTGGTCCAAACAATTGTGCTTTGTCATCGTTGGTGTACAATTCGCGATTATCTACCCCAACCAAATTTGAAGAAGGATTACCCAATCCCCAGTTTTGCACATGTGCAGCATTGATATCCTTGGTATAGGAAACATCAGCGGTCAAGATGATGCCATTATCAAAACGTTTGTCCACGCCAACGTTCGTTCTCCAAACTTGTGGCCATTGGAAATCAGGGTCTACTACTTGGTAGAAGAAAAAGTCCGTTCCCTGTACTTGGTTACCCAACCAAACAAATGGGAAACGTCCTGTAAACAATCCTGAACCTCCACGAAGCTGAAAAGTTTGGTTCCCCTTAATATCCCAATTGAATCCAAATCTTGGCGAAATCAACCAATCACTGGTAGGCAATTGTTCAGAATCAATGGTAATACGGTCGTTCGTATCTGGGTCGAAATATTGAATATCCGGAGCATAGGTTCCTCCTTCGGCCAACGTGCCTCCTTTGCGTTGAATGTTTTGTGCAACTTTTTGTCGCGTATCGAAATATAAAGGACGGTCAAAACGAATTCCGTAGGTAAGCTTTAAACGGTCGGTAACATTCCATTGGTCTTGTAGGTAGAAGGATAGTTGCCCCACATTGGTCTCTGCCAAAGCCCATCCACCTGGTGTACCATCATCAAACTGATTGTTGTTGTTTGCGGTTGCAATGGCAGCATCAAAAGCACCTTGATAGAAGGCCACCAAACCCGCCTCATTGGCAGGGTCGCGGTATTCAGCAATGGAATTGGTTGGGAAGAAAACCCCCTGAGCGCCGTAAGCTCCCAAGTTAAAAGAGTTGTCAAACTGGAACCTTTCGTATGAGAAACCAACAGTATAGGTATGGTCTCCTTTAAAAATGTTCAAGTTATCCGTAATCTGGAATACCTTTTGGTCCAAACGGTTGTTAATGGAAAACGGTTCGTGTCCAGCAATGATGTAGTTCGAGCTTCCGGTATCGTCTAAAATCACGATACTAGGTGCTGGTGTTGAAAATGGATTTCTAAAGTCGTCAAAATGGGTATATCCCATCTGTAACTTATTCGTTGCCGAAGAAGATAAGGTAGAGTTCAATTCGACTTGTACCGAACGAATGTTGTTGTTGATTTCGTAACCCGCGTTTTCAAACTGAAGGGTTTGTGTGCTAGGTCCTCTAAAGGTGATGGCATCTCGGTTGGCTGGTTTTCCTTTGGAGGCGTTCAAGAAGTTATAAATCACCGCCAAACGGTTGTTATCATTGATATTCCAATCCAATTTGATGATTCCCTTTGTACTCTCTTGGTCAAAGTTGAAGCCCGTAATAGCGCCAGGATTGTAGAAAATGTCATTTCCGGAAGCATCTTGTCCAATAACCACCTGACGGAGGATATTATCCACTAACTGCATATCTGACTGCAACACCCGCGATTCACTAATTCCACCTGTACCAGTATTGGGAACAAAACCGTCGGTACCGAGCTCAGTTAAGTCATCCTTTTCAAAGTTTACGAAAAAGAAAAGCTTGTTTTTGACTATGGGTCCACCAATACTTAATCCGTATTGTGTTTGTTCCAACCCGGTTTTGGTTACGTCATCACCGTTGATTTTACCACCGGTCAAGTCATCATTTCTAAAGAAACCATAGACGGTTCCGTAGAAATCATTAGTACCACTCTTGGTCACTGCGTTTACGGAAGCTCCTGTAAAACCAGATTGTGTAACATCATAAGGTGCAGTGGTCACCTGAATTTGGTCAATCGCATCCAAGGAAATCGGCTGGGCACTAGTTTGCCCCCCAGGAGTCGCCGCATCCAAACCAAAAGGGTTATTGAAAATGGCTCCGTCCAAGGAAAAGTTGTTGTACTGGTCATTTCTACCCCCGAAAGAAAGTCCCGAAGCTCCGGAAGAAGCTGCCGGTTCCAAACGAATGAAGTCATTGGCAGACCTCGAAATGGTGGGTAAACGTGTCAACTCTCTCCGGCCTACACTGGTTTCAGCTCCTGTTCGGTCACTACCAAAGGTCCCGGATTGGTCTGATACTACGACCACTTCATCAAGCGCCTGGCTATCCGAAGCAAGTTGAATACTATAGTTAAAGGTTTTACCTAACGTAAGAAAGATGTCATTCCGAACATCTGATTTAAATCCTACATAAGATATGGTTACTTCATAGGGTCCACCAATCCTTAAGTTTAACAGATTGAAACGACCTTCTTCGTTGGTAATAGCCCCATAACGGGTACCAGTAGGGGTGTGAACGGCTACCACATTGGCACCGTAAAGGGGTTCACCCTGGTCATCCGCGACAGCACCACGGATATTCGAGGTAGTAACCTGGGCATAACCCGAGGCGATGAAGGCAAAAACCAACACCACCAAAGGCGTAATTTTCTTCATAATGAGCTAGTTATAAGTTTTAGAGTTGCTGCAAACATAGGACAAAAAAAAGAGCTATGCACGCATAGCTCTTAACAAGTTATTAACTATAATTTGATGTTATTTTGCCTCAGCAATCACTTCAAATGGAAAATCCACGATTACCTCTCTGTGTAACCTGATTTGAGCGTTGTAAGGCCCAACTCTTTTAATGGTTCCACCTTTGATGGCGATAAACTTTCGGTCTACGGCTTGACCCGCTTTTTCCAAAGCAGCAGCCAAATCAATATTATTTACGGAACCGAACAATTTGTCTCCCGCACCTACCTTGGCTGGAATTCTAATTTCCAAACCTTTAATTGCGGTTGCCTTTTGGTTCGCTTCGTCAATAACCTTCTTTTCTTTATGGGCGCGTTGTCTCAAATTTTCAGCCAATACCTTTTTGGCGGAAGGTGTAGCCAATGCCGCTAGCCCTTGAGGAATCAAATAGTTTCTACCATAACCATTTTTAACGGTTACGATGTCATCCTTAAACCCTAAATCTTGTACGTCTTGCTTTAAAATAATTTCCATGCTTCTAGTGCTTTATTATTTCAACATATCGCCTACGTAGGGCATTAAGGCCAAATGACGGGCACGTTTTACTGCTTGCGCCACCTTTCTTTGGTATTTCAAAGAAGTACCTGTCAATCGTCTTGGTAAAAGCTTTCCTTGCTCATTAACCAATTTCATCAAAAAGTCAGCGTCTTTGTAATCAATATACTTGATGCCTGATTTTTTGAAACGACAGTATTTCTTTTGTTTGTTCGTTTCAATGTTCAATGGGGTCAAATACCGGATTTCCCCATCTTTTTTTGCTTTTGCTTGTTGTTCTATTGATGCCATGAGCCTAAGCGTTAGTTTTTAATTTGGTTCTTCTTTTTTCCGCCCATGCAATGGCGTGCTTGTCCAACTTTACCGTAAGGAAACGCATGATTCGCTCGTCGCGAATGAATTCCAATTCATAAGGAGCGATAACACTACCTTCTACGCTAAATTCGAATAAGTGGTAAAACCCACTTTTTTTGTGTTGAATGGGATAGGCCAGTTTTTTGAGTCACCAATTTTCTTTGGCAATCATTTTGGCACCATTCTTAGTTAAGAAATCTTCAAATTTCTTTACTGTTTCCTCTATCTGTGTCTCAGACAGAACGGGATTTAAAATGAAAACAGTTTCGTAATGGTTCATAAATACATATTTTAAAAGGAGCGCAAAAGTAATCATTTATCCTTCGCCATGCAAGAACCCAGAAATTTCCTCGTTTAAATTAATAAGTTATTAACAAAATGAACCAATCGGAACTACATAACGTATATAGCAAAGTACACAACAGAATGGACCATGTTTACATCTTTTGTTGCCGCTTAACCCCATTTTTGTGTAATTTGCCGATGATATAATTCCCTACAAATCTCCCCATTCTATTAAACTAAATAGTAAAATTGTTGTCGACTCCTCCATGCAGCGCATGGCCGTGGCGAAGTTGGTCAACAATCATCCTCATTTAGCCCTGGTCGCGGAGTACAGTAATGCAATTGAGGCTAAAAATGGTTTGAAAAACCACGAAATCGACCTAATCTTCCTCGACGTAGAAATGCCCATCATCAATGGCTTTGATCTTTTGGAAGCATTGGAAAACCCACCTCAAGTCATTTTGATTACCGGAAAGCCTGATTACGCACTGAAGGCTTTTGATTATGACGTAACCGACTACCTACACAAACCAATAACCATGGCACGTTTTGAGGCCTCTGTAAAAAGAGCTGTCACCAAGTACGAGCAAATGAATCGGGTTGATGAGGACGAAGAACATATTTTTGTAAAAAGTAACCTTAAGAAGCGAAAAGTAATCCTGAATGATATTAAATGGATTGAAGCTTTGGGTGATTATATCAAGTTGGTAACTGATGAAGCCAATATTGTGATTCTTTCCACAATGAAATCTTTTGAAAAGCAGTTACCGCCTGAGAAGTTTTTGCGTATCCATAAGTCGTACATCGTAAATCTGGAGAAAATTGAAAAGTTCAACAGTAAGAATGTGGAAGTAGGGGGACGACAGATACCATTAAGTAGAAACAAGAAAACCGAGTTGGCTGAAGCTTTAGCCAACGTATAAGTTAGATGTGGTCTACATCATAGACCAATCGAACGCGTTTAAATTGAGAAATAGCATTAAAGGATTGTTCAATTCTTTTAATGCTATTTTTTATTTGGGCCATAGATTGCTCCCTCCCAATTTTCACCATAATTATTTTCAGGTAATCTCTTCGTATTCTTCCGATTGCTGGTGCCTCTGGACCTAAAACAATGATATTCGGAATATTCTTTAAGGCTTTAGCGAACCAGCGGGATGCATCATTGGAAAGATTAAAATCCTTTGTCTTTAGTGTAATCTTAATGATTTTGAGCTTGGGAGGATATTTGAACTGCTCTCTTTCATAACGTTGTTGCTGGAACATTTGTTCATAGTCATAGGTTGTTACCTGCTGTAAAATTTGGTGGAACGGGTTATAGGTCTGAATCAAAACCTTTCCTCGGGTTTGCGTACGTCCTGCTCTACCCGACACTTGAGTCAACATTTGAAAGGTACGTTCATGCGAACGATAATCGGGATAGTGCAATAGCGTGTCCGCATTCATAACGCCAACCAAGGAAACATTCCTGAAATCCAACCCTTTGACCACCATTTGGGTTCCCACCAAAATGTCGATTTCTTGTTGTTCGAAGGCCGTTATAATTTTTTCATAGGCATGTTTACCGCGTGTGGTATCCAAATCCATACGCCCCACTTTTGCTTTAGGAAACAAGGTGGCGCATTCTTTTTCAATTTGTTCCGTACCGAATCCTTTTTTATCCAAGGTTGCACTCCCACACGCCCTGCATTGATTTTGCATGGCCATATGATATCCACAATAATGGCAACGCAATTGATTTTTGTATTGGTGGTAGGTCAAACTCACATCGCAATTCGGGCACTGGGGTACATGACCACAAGTAGTACATTCCACAATCTGAGAAAACCCCCTTCGATTTTGAAACAGGATAATCTGTTCGCCTTCTTCTAAAGCATCGTTCATCGCTACAACCAATCGTTCTGAAAAATGCCCGTTCATTTTCTTGCGCTTGGTTGCCTCCTTCAGGTCAACTAATGAAATATCAGGCATGAGCACATTGCCATAGCGCTGGGAGATTTCGGCGTACCCATATTTGCCTTTATGCACATTGTCCATGGTCTCTATGCTTGGCGTAGCGGAACCCAAGAGACAAGAGGCGCCTTGCAAGGCCGCTAGAACAATTGCTGCATCACGGGCATGATACCGTGGTGCCGGGTCAAATTGCTTGAAAGAACTTTCATGCTCCTCATCAATAACAATAAAACCCAAATTTTTAAAAGGAAGAAAAAGCGAAGACCTTGCCCCGATGATGATTTGAGCTTTGTCCGTATGCTTTCTTACATTCTCCCAAACCTCTACACGCTCATGAACGCTGTAGCGTGAGTGATATACCATGATTTTGTCCCCAAAATGATTTCGTAACCTACCGACAAGCTGAGCGGTAAGGGCAATCTCAGGAACGAGATACAGCGCTTGTTGTCCTTTTGTAATAATTTGTTCCAAGAGCTTGATGTAGACCTCGGTTTTACCAGAGGAGGTTACCCCATGAAGCAAGGCTACTTTATTTTCGGAAAAACTTTCTTGAATTGCATCAAGGGCGGTTTGCTGATGGGAATTCAATTGAATTTCTGAGCTATTCACCACTCCATCAAATCCCATACGGTCCATCTGAAGTTGGTAAATTTCCAAAACAGCTTTGTTTACCAGAGCGTTCACCACACCTCGGGAAACGTCACTTGTTTTCAGCAGTTGTTGCAAGGGTATTGGTTTCGGACTTTCGGATTGCAATTGAAACAGTGATAAAATAGCCTTGCTTTGTTGTGGCGCGCGCGTTAGTTCATCCAATAGAACTTCCAAAGCAGCATCCTCTTGATAGGCTTCGGAAAGTTTGACAAAACTGACCCATTTCGGCTTGTATTGTTCGTATAGCGCTTCCTTTTGAGCCACCAACCCTTTTTTTACCATTCGGTTAACCAAGGGGAGTACATTTTTTTTGTCAACGATGGCGGCAATCTCGCCAACCTTTAGCATGGATTGGTGCTGTAAGGCTTCGTAGACCAAAAACTCATCATCTTTTAGCCCCGTATCGTTGATTTCAACATCTGGTTTCCTTAAAATCAGTGTCTCGCTTTCGAGCAGCAGTGCTGATGGTAGCGCCATTCGAACTACCTCACCTAACGTGCACATATAGTACTGTGCAATCCAAATCCAATGCCTTAATTGCATATGAGTAACCAGAGGTGAATCATCCAAAATCTGATAGATGGGTTTGGCTTCATACACTTCTGGAGCGACCTCATGGGTTTTCAGCACGATTGCAGTGTAGATTTTGGACTTCCCGAAAGGTACGGCAATTCGTGTTCCGATTTGGATACGCACTACTTCCTCAGCAGTAAGGCTATAGGTAAAGGTCCTTTCTAAAGGAATGGGCAATACAACATCTACGAAATATGGCATCCACTTGCTTTAGTTCACTCGGTGCCAAGTCTGTGTCCGAAACAAAAACGCCACGTAACCTCGGACCTTTAAACGGTTGGTATTGTCTTCATCCAACCACAATTTTCCGCGATAGGTAGTACCATTTTCAGGATCTAGCAGATAAGTCCCTTTGTATTCGTTCGTGCCATTGGGTTTAAAATCTTTAATGATATGCATGCCCTTTACCGGCTTATCTTTTAAATCCCCTTTGCATTTGATGCATACCGCATCTTCTCTACCCTCTTCCAAAATCTGAAGGATTTTTGCATTTAAGGTATTGTCTTTTTGATACACTTCTACTATGGCTTTGGCCTCTCCGGTGGTATCATCGATGGTCTTCCATTTACCAAAAACAGTTTGGGCAGATAGTTGAAAACCACACGAAACCAATCCCACAACTAATACCAGCCTATTTCGCATTTCTTTTTTCATGTCTTTTTTTAAGTGAATTCAAGGTCGCGTTCAGTTCAAATCCCAACAAAAGAATATTGGAGTTCAACCAAATGAAGACCATTAAAATTAAAAGGCCTCCCAACGCCCCGTAAAGTTCATTATAACGGGCAAATTTTTCAACATAAACCCCAAAAAGATATGAAGTCAACAAAAAAAGCAAGGTCGTCATTAAAGCCCCGGATGAGAAAAACCTAGCCTGTTTGCCTTCAGCCGTGCCGAAGTAATATAAAATGGACGTGGTTAAATACGAGAAACTGGTGAAGAAAATCAATTTGGTGACTTGAATCCCCAAAGTATCGCCCTTCTCTTGGTCATACCCCAGCGTTTTGCCTAGATATTCGCTCGTATATTCCACAATGTAGAATTCAAAATACACGTAGAGCACCGCCGCAATTATCAAAAGGATGGAAAGGATTACACCCACCATGAGCGCGTATGCATACTGGCGAAAGAAGTTTCGCGTCAAATCAACGTGATAGGAGTTTTCAAATCCTCCGAAAATGGCATTCACACCATTAGCGACCAAAAAAATAGAAAGGACAAAAGCTGAGGACAACAAACCCCCACGACGTTGGTCTTTGATTTGCTGATAAATATCTCCAAAGTAATCACTCGTAGCAGAAGGCAGAAAAGACTCTAAGAACAATAAAAATTGCGCATCAAAATTCTCGTTTCCGACACTGGCATACGGAATGATAAAAGGCAATAAGGTAATCAAGAAGATGAGCAAAGGGAATAGCGCCATAAATAGGCTGAATGCAATGGAACTAGCTCTACTTGAAAGGGTTCCTTTGACGATTCCCACCAAATACATTTCAATCAAATCGTACAGCGAAAGCCCCTCAAACGCCTTTAGCTTAAAACGTTTCAATAGTTTGACCACGGTTTTGACCACCGGTATCTTCTCCAGCTTTTCTTCTATGGTCAAGGCCATGGGCTATACTGCTTTTAAACTAAGGTCCATATTGTGTACTGAATGGGTTAAGGCACCCGATGAAATGTAATTGACTCCACATTCCGCATACTTTCTGAGGGTTTCTTCATTAATACCTCCTGAAGATTCGGTCAAGCATTGCTTGCCGATAAGCGCCACAGCTTTACGGGTGTCTTCATAATTGAAATTGTCCAATAGAATGCGGTAAACGTTCTCACCTTGCAGAATCTGCTTTACCTCGTCCAAATTACGGGCCTCTACTATGATTTTTAGATTTCTATGGTTTTGTGTTAGATAGGTATTGGTTTTGGCGATTGCGTTACGAATTCCTCCTGCAAAATCAATGTGGTTGTCCTTGAGCATAATCATATCATACAACGCAAATCGATGATTTTCTCCTCCCCCAATGGTTACAGCCCATTTTTCCAAGGCCCGAATACCCGGAGTGGTTTTACGGGTATCTAGAATTTGGGTTCCCGTACCGTCCAAAAGCGAAACATAATGATGGGTTTTTGTAGCCATCGCACTCATACGTTGCATGGCATTAAGTACCAAACGCTCAGCTTTGAGAATACTTTGCGAGCTACCGCTTACATAAAAAGCAACATCCCCATATTTGACAGCGCTGCCATCTTCGATTTCAACAGTCATGGACAAGCCTTCGTCTACATAGTTGAATACCTGTTGTGCAAAGGCCACTCCTGCCAGAATCCCTTCTTACTTTAGCATAATTTTTGCTTTTCCTTCAGCTGATGGGGGAATACAAGCCAAGGAACTGTGGTCGCCATCGCCAACATCTTCACGAATTGCATTTTGGATAATAAGGTCAATTTCCTGTTGGAACTGTTCCTTTGAAATCATATGAGGCATTTTTACGAATGTACTAAAAACCCAAAATTTGTAGCCTTAAATAAGGGGTGGTCCATAAAGAATTCGTTTAATTTGAATATGAACATTCAAGTTATCGCCATTGGCAAAACCGATAGCAAAGCTTTGGCCCTACTCATTTCGGAATATGCCAAACGTTTAGGTCACTATGTGAACTTTGAAATGTTATGGCTACCCGATATCAAAAACACCAAGGCGCTTTCCGAAAAAAATCAAAAACTACAAGAATCGCAGCTGATTTTGAAGAAGGTAAAACCTTCAGACCACCTTATTTTATTTGATGAAAAAGGAAAAACCTATTCTTCCGTAGATTTTTCAGAACATCTGCAAAAACGGATGAATTCGGGCTTGAAGCAATTGATTTTTGTGATTGGTGGGCCCTACGGATTTGATGAATCACTATACCAACGCGCGCAAGAAAAAATAAGCCTTTCCAAAATGACTTTTTCGCATCAGATGGTGCGGCTTTTAGTAGTGGAACAAATTTACCGGGCTTTCACAATTCTACGGAATGAACCGTACCATCATCGTTAACGGGTTTCGTTTTCGGATTCTTTTGGTAGCGTTCCAACAGGTTTTCGACTTGTTTAATGACAAAATGATGGGGTTTCTCCTCATTTGCAGTTTTCTCTAGTGAACGCACCATGTTGTCGGAAACTGTTTTGAGTTGGTCGAGCTCTTCCGTGATAAAGCCAAAGATTTCACCTTGTCTTTCAGGGTTTTTCTCTGCCTTTAAAACATATTGTAAATCATTGATGTTTTTCATGTGCGAATTGAACACATGGGATTGATGCCATGCAATTTCCGTCAACTTCTTCTTTTGATTAACAATTCGGTTGATAATCGGATTGACAATGAACAGCAACTCGAATACTATAATAAAGATGGAAAAGATGGCCAGTTCCAGCTCGATAATCATCATGGCCTTGATATCCTTTTCGGATTTTCGTTGCAAAAGGGTTACGATATTGTCCATGATAACCAGAAACCTATCTACCCGAAAGCGGACATCATTAAAAGAGATGCTTTCAAAGTTGTTGAAATCCTTTAATTCAGCATACAACCAATTTAAATGCGGTTCCAATTTGTCAAACCGACTCAAAATGTATTCATCATCCAGAGGTGCAATCTTCAACGCGGCATTGCCATCCTGCAGGAATCCATTCATCTGAACCAATTTGGTTAAAGTGAGTTTCATATCAGCATAGTCGCAATTGTGATAACGACAAGAATATAATTCATTCAGAAGGCGCTGGCTCAACATCCGCTGCCGACCGGCCAAATTCACTACCAAGGCAGAAGAACTCTGCTTATTCAATGAATATTGCGTAATAGTTTGTATGGTGATGGTCAATAAAACTATGGAGACTACTAAAAGATAATAGGCCCGAAATCCCTTTTTAAAAACCTTCAGCTTTTTGAACGGCATTTTCTTTAATAAGAATTTGCCTACAAATTAAATTTAAAAGCTCCCTTTTCCTGAAAAATGTTGTGAATGCTAAAATTGCCATGGTGAACGCTGTTAACGCACACCCAAAAACCATTAATAAAGTACCCTGAACTTGATGGTGTGGTCAATTTCGCGCAAGGCAGTCATCACCTCTTTGTTGTACTCTTTGTCCAAATCAGTAATAACATAACCTACTTGATTATCGGTGGATAAGTATTGACCTGTGATGTTCATTTCATACTTGGCCAACACCTTGTTGACCTTGGCCATAATACCGGGCACGTTTTTATGAATGTGTAAAAAGCGGTGGGCGTTATTCTGTTTTGGCAAACGAATATTCGGGAAATTCACCGCATCTACCGTATTTCCGGAATTGATGTAATCCATGATTTTATTCGGCACAAAATCAGCAATGTCTCGTTGTGCTTCTTCCGTGCTTCCCCCAACATGAGGTGTCAAGATTACATTGGTCAAGCCTTGTAGTGGCGTTGCAAAGTCTCCATTGGACCTTGGTTCACTGGGGTAAACATCTACCGCGGCACCAGATAGTTTTCCGTTATTTAATGCTTCAGCTAACGCTTCTATATCCACCACGAAACCACGGGACAAATTAATGAGATAGGCCCCATCCCGCATTTGTTTGATTTCTTCGGCGGAGATGAAATTTTGATTGGCTTTGTTATCGTCAACGTGCAGCGTCACCACATCCGAAAGGCCCAACAATTCTTCTAAGGAGCTACACTTTATGGCATTTCCCAACGCCAATTGGTCAGATACGTCGTAGTAGTACACGCGCATGCCAATGGCTTCTGCAAGCACGGATAGTTGTTTTCCGATGTTACCATACCCAACAATTCCAAGGTTCTTCCCGCGAACCTCTTTAGAGTTTATGGCGGTTTTATTCCATTCACCATCATGAATTTCGGTACTTCGGGTAAATACGTTACGCATCAACATGATGATTTGACCAATGGCCAACTCTACTACTGAGCGTGTATTGCTATACGGTGCATTGAAGACCACTACCCCTTTCTTTTTGCAATACTCCAAGTCAATTTGGGTGGTACCAATACAAAAAGCACCCACCACCAAAAGCTTATTGGCAGCATCCAAAACCTTTTGGGTCACCTGGGTTTTCGAACGAATTCCCAAAACATGAACTCCTTTGATACGTTCAATAAGTTCCTCCTCGGTCAAACTATGCTTTATTAACTCTACCGAAAAACCTTCTTCCGAGAGATTTTCGAAAGCATCCGGATGCACGTTTTCGAGCAATAGTATTTTTATACGATTCTTAGGGTACGATAAACTACGTGGCAAATCATTCACAAATAAAAATTCATCTAAGTTAGGCGTGACATGGTCGGCATTTTCAGCAGCCTTTTCACGGTGTACATTTTCGGTATACGCAAAAAACTTATCAGCAATTCCGGCTTCGCGCATTACATAATCGCTGTAGCCATCTCCAATAACCTGAACTTCACCATCAAGGTCTAAGCGTTTCAAACATTCAATCTTACCGTTATGGGAAGCTAAAACATTTTCTTCATCAAAACCAATGATGTTTCCAGTAGTGTCAAATCGGAAGGTGTTCGCATATACACGGTCTGAAGGAATTCCATATGCTTCTACGATAGGGTCAATAAACTCTTTGAATCCGCAAGAAATGACATAAATATCATCGGTATACTTCTGGAAAAACTCCTTGTTGGCTGCTATGGATTTGGAAACCTTTTGTCGCAACTCCTCTACCAAGGGCTCCAAGTCGTTTTGATGTGCGCCCAACATGCCAATACGACGTTCAAGCGATTCCGTAAATGAAATATCCCCATCAATACCCAAATTGGTAATATCTTGGATTTCCTTAATGATTTCGTTTTTGTTGGATTTGTCCTTCAGGGTAATCTCAGCAAGCACATCCAACGCTTCGACACGGGTTAGGGTGCTATCAAAATCGAAAACATATTTTCTTGCGGTTTCCACCATGTCTTCCTTTGAATTAAACCATAAAAGTAAAATTTAATCCTATTGCTGATACGGCTAGTTTTCAAAAGGAATCAACAAATAACAATATGATAAAAAAATGTAAGAATCTTTGAGAAAAGTGAAAATCGATTCAAAACCCTTAAAACCAGCGGCGCGTATTCTTACAGTACAAGCGATAGGGTTTGCCAAATTGCTTTTCCAATGCTCCTTCTTCAAATCGAATTTGAAAATGATTCATATAATATACAAAACCAGCTGCCAACAGGGTATTAAAGGCATTGCCCAAACGCAGTCCCCAAGCCAACAACAACATCAGCATAGCCAAGTACATCGGATTTCGGGTATATTGAAAAATTCCTCCCATCACCAAAGCACTAGTTTTGGTCAAATCAATTGGATTAGAAGTAGTTTTGGCTTTTCTGAATTGAAAGATGGCCAAAAACATCAGTAAAACAGCAGCTCCCAACAAAAACCACATCAATCCATCCTGACCAAAGAAGCTAAACTGGCCCACAGGTAAAAACTTGGCCAAAAAGTACATCGCCAATCCAAACGCCAACATCACTAAAGGAGGTAATACTTTTATTCGCATGTGTTAGATTCTCCTTTGGTGAAAATACTACTTTTGACCACCATTAAATACATCCGTTATGGAAATCGTTTTTGCCACCCATAATTTGAACAAACTAGAAGAAATCAAAGCAGCCCTACCCTTGGGATTTGTTTTACGTTCCCTAACGGATATCGGCTGTACGGAAGATATTCCTGAAACCGGAGATACTTTGGCTGAAAACGCCGCCATCAAGGCCAACCATGTGACCCAAACCTATGGTTTGAATTGTTTTTCGGATGACACGGGTTTACTCATTAATGCACTACATGGAGCACCTGGTGTTTACTCGGCTAGGTACGCGGGACCGCAAAAGAACGCCGAAGACAATATGGCCAAAGTTTTGATGGAATTGGAAGAGGCATCTGACCGAAGTGCGTATTTCCAAACGGTCATCCACCTGAATTGGCAAGGAGAAGCCCATTCTTTTGTTGGGGAAGTACATGGTAAAATTATTCATGAAAAGCGAGGTGACGGGGGTTTCGGGTACGACCCCATTTTTGTTCCTGAGGGTTACGAAAAAACATTTGCTGAACTCCCGTTGTCCATCAAAAATCAAATCAGTCATCGCGGTAAGGCCTTTCAAAAGTTGATGGCTTTTTTAAAAAGTTCTTGATTTGTAGTCCCTTCCATTTAAATTAGACTACTTTTGCCGCTGAAAACGCCGCCGGTATGGCATCGTGTTGCAAGGGCTTAAGGGGTAAATCGCTCAATCAACACTACATATTTGCGATTTTAAACACACCTTATGACACCATTTGAAGAATTGGGCTTGTCCCAACCGCTTCTAAATGCTATTTCCGATTTGGGATTTGAGAAACCCTCTGAAGTACAGGAAAAAGCGATTCCCGTTTTGTTAGAAAATGAAACGGACCTGGTTGCCTTAGCGCAAACAGGAACTGGAAAGACCGCCGCTTTTGGTTTTCCCATGATTCAAAAAATACAGGCGGATAGCCGTACCACACAGGGACTTATCCTCTCTCCTACCCGTGAGCTTTGTCTCCAGATTACCAATGAGTTGCAACTCTACTCCAAATACGTAAAAGGTTTGAGAACTGTTGCTATTTATGGTGGGGCAAGTATCACCGAACAAGCACGTCAAATCAAAAAAGGCGCGCAAATCGTGGTCGCTACGCCAGGACGAATGAAAGACATGATTGGTCGTCGAATGGTAGACATTTCCAAAATCGATTATTGCGTACTGGATGAGGCAGATGAGATGCTCAACATGGGTTTCTACGAGGATATCAAGGATATTTTGTCCAACACTCCTGAAGAGAAATTTACCTGGTTGTTCTCAGCAACGATGCCTAAGGAGGTAGCCCAGATTGCCAAAAAGTTCATGCATAAGCCCCAAGAGATTACAGTGGGGACCAAGAATGCTGGATCCAGTACAGTACAACATGAGTATTATACTGTGGGTGGACGTGACCGCTACGCGGCACTAAAACGCTTGGCAGATGCAAACCCTGGAATCTTTTCCGTGATTTTCTGTCGTACCAAAAGAGATACACAAAAAGTTGCTGAAAAATTAATTGAAGATGGCTATAACGCAGGCGCTTTGCATGGCGATTTAAGTCAAAACCAACGGGATTTGGTGATGAACGCTTTTCGCAAAAAGCAGGTTCAAATGTTGGTAGCTACCGATGTTGCCGCCAGGGGTATTGACGTTGATGACATCACCCATGTCATCAATTACCAGCTTCCTGATGAAATAGAAACCTATACCCACCGAAGCGGTCGTACAGGGCGTGCTGGGAAATCCGGTATTTCAATGGTCATCGTGACCCGTTCTGAAATGCGGAAAATCCATGCCATTGAAAAGAAAATCAAACAAGATTTCATTTCTAAGAAAATCCCAACAGGAATTGAAATCTGTGAGATTCAGTTGTATCATTTGGCCAATAAAATCAAGGAAACGGAAGTCAATACCGAAATTGATGGGTATTTACCTGCCATTCATGATGTTCTCGATGGCTTAGACCGCGAAGAACTCATCAAAAAAATTGTTTCTGTAGAGTTTACCCGTTTTTATAACTACTATAGCAAAACCAAAGACCTCAATACTTCTGAACCTTCCAAGGAACGTTCTGAACGAAGGGATTCAGGTGGTGGTTCTGTGCGCTACTTCATCAATATTGGTGAAAGAGATGGCTATGATTGGATGAGCTTGAAAGATTTCCTAAGGGACACTTTGAACCTTGAAAAAGAAGATGTTTTCAACGTGGACACAAAAGGAAGTTTTTCCTTCTTTAATACAGACGCTTCCTTAACCGAATCCATTTTGCAAACCTTCACAGATTTTAAAATGAAAGGGCGTTTTATCAATGTGGAAGTTTCTACTAAACCCGGTAGCGGTTCAGGGAAGAAGCGTAACCGAGGTGACAGAAGGTCCAAATTCAAAAAGGGTGGAGGTGATCGCTCCTATTCGAAAAAGGGGAAAAAAGGAGGCCGCGGCCGTTCAAAAGGAGGGAAACATCCGGGGTTCTTTTCGTTAATTCTTTATTAAACCGAAATGCCTAAACCTTAATTTTACGTTGTTTCGTATTTTTAAGGTATCCTGAGTTCATGAAACCATATATCGTCTGCACCATTTTGTTGTTTTCTTTCGTGTGTCTGGCGCAGACCGAAGAGACTGATGTCATGCCGCGCGACATTACGGCGACCGTAGTGAATGCTCAAACCGGTTTCGCCATTGAAAGTGTTCACGTCATCAATTTGTACCAGGTGGTGGGTACTATTACCAATCAAGAAGGAAAGTTTTAGATTCCTGCTGTGGTAAACGACACTCTTTATCTCTCTTTCTTAGGATTCAAATCCCAAAAAGTTCGTGTCACCAACGATATGTTTAAGTTCGAGGGTACCGAGATCGCTTTGACAGAATTAGCTTATGCCTTAGAAGAAGTCATCGTACGCCCCTATCAGCTTACGGGATACCTAGAGATTGATGTCAAAAACCTACCGATAAACAATGCGTACCAATACAGCATTTCGGGATTGGGCAGGAGCTATGAAGCCGGAAATAAGAACCCAAGTGCAGTAACCAAAGTACTCGGTGCTATTCTCAATCCTGCAGATTTACTGCGGAACCTTTTTGGTAAAAAACCCAAACAAATGCGGAAACTGCGGAAAATGAAAGAGGATGAAGACATCCGAAATCTTTTAGCCTCCAAATTCGACCGTGAGACCCTAAAGGAACTTTTGCAACTGGAAAAGGTTGATATTGAGGATATTTTGAACAATTGCAACTATTCTAGGTCCTTTATACGTACCGCCAACGACCTTCAAATTTTGGATGCCATATCCAGTTGTTACGAAGAATACAAAGTCCTAAATCGGAAATAAAATACTACCAGAAGCACGTTTGACTTCTTAAATAAATTTTAAATTTCCGTATTCATTTTATAGTTTTAGGCAAAATACCTCCTTAATGAAAAAACTGCTTATCGTTATGTCTCTTTTTTCCTTTATCCTGGGTTGTAAAAAGACAAAAAAAGCTGAAAAAAAGGAAGAAGTTGTAACGATAGAACCCGAGCAGGAAAAACAGGTTCCTTTCGTTTGGGAAGGAGCCAACATCTACTTTCTTTTAACCGATAGATTCCATAACGGAAACCTCGAAAATGATATCAATTTTGAACGTACGGAAGAAACAGCCGTTCTACGTGGTTTTGAAGGAGGGGATTTGCAGGGAGTCATTCAAAAATTGGAAGAAGGTTACTTTACCGATTTGGGTATCAACGCCATTTGGTTCACCCCTATTGTGGAACAAATTCATGGTGCTACCAATGAAGGAACAGGAAACACCTATGGCTATCATGGGTATTGGACCAAAGATTGGACGGCTATAGACCCTAATTTCGGTACCCGAAAGGATTTGGAGAAACTGGTAAAAACCGCACATTCCAAAGGAATACGTGTACTTCTAGATGTTGTGTTGAACCATACTGGCCCCGTTACAGATAAAGACCCCGTGTGGCCAGAAGAGTGGGTAAGAACAGGGCCTGCCTGTACTTTTGACACCTACGAAAACACGACCGCTTGTACTTTGGTACAGAACCTTCCGGATATTTTAACCGAATCGGATGAGGCAGTTGAACTTCCCGATGCTTTATTGGCCAAATGGAAACGAGAGGGACGGTTAAGCCAAGAATTGGATGAATTGCAGTTGTTTTTCGAACGTACCGGTTATCCTAGGGCACCCCGCTTTTACATCATCAAATGGTTGACAGATTACATCAATGATTTCGGGGTAGATGGTTTTCGTGTGGATACCGTCAAGCACGTAAACGAGAATGCATGGTCAGATTTGTATAAGGAAGCGAACTACGCTTTCGAAACTTGGAAGAAAAAACATCCCGAACGCATTATGGACGAAAATGATTTCTACTTGGTGGGTGAAGTATACAATTACGGAATTACCGGAGGACGCGAGTTTGATTTTGGGGACAAAAAGGTTGACTTTTTTGACTACGGCTTCAAAAGTCTCATCAATTTCGATTTGAAATATGACGCAGAACAACCTTACGAGAAAGTATTTACCAAATACAGCAAGCTACTCAACACCAAGTTCAAGGGGAAGAGCGTTTTAAATTACCTCACCTCACATGACGACGGGCAACCTTTTGACAAAGACCGGACCAAGCCATATTTGGCAGCTAACATGTTGTTATTGACTCCAGGTGCTTCCCAAGTGTATTATGGTGATGAAACGGTTCGTAGTTTAGTGATTGAAGGTACAGAAGGCGATGCGACATTACGTTCGTTCATGAATTGGGAAGAATTGGATTCATTACCGCATGTAAAAGACATTCACAAACACTACCAAAAACTAGGTTCTTTTAGAAGAAACCATCCTTCGGTTGGTGCTGGAAAACACAAACGTTTGGCCAAAGCGCCTTATGTTTTCTCAAGAAGCTACACCCAAGGTGATTATAAGGACAAGGTAGTTATCGGACTTGATTTGCCTAAAGGCAAAAAATCCCTTCGTGTGAAAGGATTTTTTGGAGATGGCACTACCCTTTATGATACTTACTCCGAAACTGAAGTAGTTGTTGAAAAAGGACAGGTCACTCTCGAGAATGATTTTGAGGTAGCGCTCTTAGAGCTCAAAGAGTAAACCTTAGTTTTCGAGAATACCTTTTAGGCTTCCCAAGCCGTCTTCGAAGTCTCCTCCGACTGCTTTATCCATGTTCATAAACAACATGAAAATACTCATCGGGAATTTGTTTTTTCCTGAGAACCCCCATGTCACTTTAGTGGCATTGGGCCCTTCTTCCTCGGTGGTCATATAAGCATCTGAGGTAGATTTAAAAGGTTTTAAGAAGCGAAGCTCAGATTCAATACGCTCACCAGGTACAATCTTAGTGATTTCTTGTTCGCCCTCACCTACTTCTTTGTTGCCATTCCAATAGCTCACGGAACCTACTTCACCATCTGTCCCGGTGAACTTCTTTTCCATGTTGGGGTCTTTTTTGGCCCAAGGAGACCAATTGTCCATTTTTTCGAGCGACTTGATGTATTCAAAAACGGTATCCTTCGGTTGCGCAATAGAAATACTGCGCGAAACATTATAAGACTTCGGAGCAATAATCCCCAAAAAAACAATAAGGAGAATCAAACTTCCCAAAATGTAGAGAACTGTAGTCATTTGTTTTAGAATTGGTTACATGCTAAAATAGCAAAATTCAACGCGCAGACAAATACCGCTGAATAATGCTCTCCACGTCTTTTATGGATTTTTTGGTCCAATCCAAGCGTTTTTCCAACCGTTCTTTAGCTGATAAAGGCCATGGCAGTTCAGAAGTGCGAAGTCGCTTTGATAAGGTTTCCAGAATAATTGCGGCAGATACCGAAATGTTCATACTTTCCGAAAAACCAACCATTGGAATCTTGAGAAAACCATCAGCTCTACTTTTTACCACATCGCTCAAACCCTCTCGCTCTGTACCGAAAAACAAGGCCGTTTTCTCGCAAATTTGATAATCTCCTAGAAGAGTACAATCGCCATATGGAGTCGTTGCAAGTATCTTGTATCCCTGTTCGGACAAAGTATCGATGCAATACTCCATTTTGGAAAAGCGGTGGATATCTACCCATTGCTCTGCCCCCATGGCAATATTCTTGTCCAAACGGCTCCCAAAACGGTCTTCTACGACATGGGCTTCTTGAATGCCAAAAGCATCACAACTTCTGAGCACAGCACTAGTATTGTGCAACTGGAATACATCTTCCATCACTACCGTTAAGAACTTTGTTCGCTGTGACAAAACATATTGAAATCTTGCTTTGCGCTCCTCGGTCAGAAAGCCTTCCAAATAGTGCAGTAAATCCGTATCAATCATCCGGCAAAAGATAGAAAAAATGATACTTTTGAAAGTATTAGTGCGCTAACGGATGAAAAAGCAAAAGAAAATAGTGGTGATGACCGGTGCGGGAATGAGCGCAGAAAGCGGCTTGAAAACTTTTCGAGATGCTAACGGACTTTGGGAAGGACATGATGTGATGGAAGTTGCCTCTCCCCAAGGTTTTCAGAAAAATCCAGAACTCGTTCTTGAATTCTACAACCAACGTAGGCGGCAACTTTTAAGTGTGCATCCGAACGCAGGGCATCAGGCTTTGGTTCACTTGGAGGAGAGATTTGAGGTTCAAATTGTAACCCAAAATGTGGATAACCTCCACGAAAAAGCAGGAAGCACTCAAGTACTGCATTTACATGGCGAATTGTTGAAGGTGAGAAGTGTTCAAAATGAAGAGCTGGTGTTGCATTGGGAGAAAGACTTGGTCCTTGGAGATTTGGATGAAAACGGACATCAACTGCGCCCACACATCGTTTGGTTTGGTGAAATGGTTCCGCTTTTGGAAGATGCCGCTCGGCAAACGCAGCAAGCGGATATTGTTATTATCATTGGAACCTCAATGCAAGTGTATCCCGCAGCCAGCTTGATTCGCTACGCACCGCCCCAAGTTCCGATATATTTTGTCGACCCAGCTCCCGCAGTAAATCCCAGTGATTTTGTGAACTTGACCATTTTACAGCAAACTGCTGCGGAAGGAGTACCACCTTTGGTGCAAGAGCTTCTAGAAAAGGAAGGTTAAACCCTTGGTATGCAAGCGGAAGAACTTCATTCCAAGTTGAGCAAAAAGCGCTTGTCAAAATCTGAAGTAAATGATTTGACCAATGAATTGCTCAATTATCCGGAACTTGTTTTACCGCTCATTCAACATGTTTTTCAAGAAGAAAAAGAAGGCGTGTTTATGGCCAGTTGGGTGTTGGACCATCTGCTGCGGAAAGACCTTTCGTTATTGCTGCCCTGCATCGATTTTTTTATCGCTGGTCTCCCAGAAATGCAATCTGATTCTTCTATTCGTCCCATGGCCCATTGTTGTGAGATGATACTGGTCAAGGTATATGAGAAAAAGGACTCCGTGTATCAAAAAGCCATAAGCAAAGGACATAAGGATGTTTTACTATCCACTAATTTTGATTGGCTTATTGGTCCATATCGTGCAGCAACAAAAGTCTTTGCCATGACGAATGTGTATTATCTCGGAAAAGATTTTGATTGGGTGCACCCAGAATTAACTTCAGTTTTGCAAGAAACCTTATCCGAGGGTAGTACCGCCCAGCAAAATCGTGGTAGTATAATCCAGAAACGCCTCGCAGAAGAGTCGCGTTGACATTTCAAGTTTAAGTATCTTTGCGCTTTTAAACTACACTCATGCTGACGCCTTTGAATGCTATATCGCCCATTGACGGGAGGTACCGAAATAAAATCGAAGATTTATCTCAATTTTTTTCGGAAGAAGCCTTAATACGATATCGGGTAAAAGTAGAAATCGAGTACTTTTTGGCGTTATGCGAAATTCCTTTGCCACAGCTTGAAACTTTCCCGGCAAATCAAAACGAAGCGCTACAAAGCATCTACCTAGACTTTACAGCTGAAGACGCCGCGGAAATCAAAGAAATTGAAAAAACCACCAACCATGATGTCAAAGCAGTGGAATACTTTATCAAAAAGCGTTTTGATGATTTAGGGTTGCAGGAATATAAAGAATTCATCCACTTTGGACTCACCTCGCAGGACATTAATAATACCGCCATTCCGCTTTCCTTAAAGGAAGCAATGAATGAAGCCTATGTTCCTTTATATTTCAAAACCGTTGGGGTACTTCAAGAAAGAGCAGCGGAGTGGGCCACAGTTCCCATGCTGGCCCGAACACACGGACAACCAGCTTCCCCTACTCGACTCGGAAAAGAGATTGATGTTTTCGTGGCACGTTTGAAAGAACAATTCAATTTGCTGAATGACATCCCCAGTGCCGCTAAATTTGGTGGTGCTACAGGAAATTTCAATGCCCATACTATCGCGTACCCAGAAATTGACTGGAGAGCGTTTGGAAAGGAATTCGTTCAGGAACGTTTGGGCCTACATCATTCCTTCCCTACCACCCAAATTGAACATTACGACCATATGGCCGCCTTGTTTGATAATTTAGCTCGAATCAATACCATTTTGATTGATTTGGACCGTGATATATGGACCTATATTTCCATAGATTATTTCAAACAAAAAATCAAAGCAGGTGAAATAGGTTCCTCTGCGATGCCACACAAGGTAAATCCAATTGATTTTGAAAACTCTGAAGGAAATCTTGGGATAGCCAATGCGATTTTCCATCATTTGGCTTCCAAATTACCTATTTCAAGGCTACAACGCGATTTGACGGATAGCACCGTTTTAAGAAACATTGGTGTTCCTTTTTCTCATACAGTCATCGCGATGCACGCCACTTTGAAAGGATTGTCCAAATTGGTTTTAAATCAAGACAAAATCGACCGGGATTTGTCTGAGAACTGGCCTGTAGTCGCAGAAGCAATTCAAACCATTTTAAGACGGGAAGGTTATCCCAATCCGTATGAAGCCTTAAAAGGGTTGACCCGGACCAACGAAAAAATCACGCAACATACCATTGCGGCCTTTATTGACACCCTTGAGGTCTCCGATGCTTTAAAGGCTGAACTCAAAAAAATAACCCCAGCAAATTATACCGGGGTCTAAAGTTAGTTGAGAAGGTTTATTTACTTCAAAACTTTTTGCACTTCCACTTCGTGTGGATAAGGAATTTCTATTCCTGCTTCGTCAAGTGCCAGCTTACAACCTTCGTATGTGGCAAAATAGACATCCCAGTAATCTTCGGGCTTACTGAAAGGGCGAACTGCAAAGTTTACTGAGCTATCTGCCAATTCCAGTACATTTACAGATGGGGCTGGATCTTGCAACACCTTTGGATTATCGGTCAAAACTTTAAGCAGTACTTCCTTAACCGTTTTGATATCTTCTTCGTACGCTACGCCGATAACCGTATCTACCCGAATTTTTCCTTCGGCAGTATAATTCACGATATTACCGTTTGCCATCGCTCCATTGGGTACTATGGCCAATTTATTTTCAGGGGTGATAAGTTTAGTGGTGAAGATTTCGATTTCCTTGACCCCACCAAGTACGCCTTGCGCCTCAATTAAATCCCCGATACGATAAGGTTTGAAAATCATAATGAGCACACCACCCGCAAAATTGGATAATGAACCTTGAAGGGCCAAAACAATAGCCAAACCAGCTGCGGCAATAACAGCTGCAAAAGTGGTGACATCAACTCCTAATCTGGAAATCACAACAATAATCAAAAACACTTTGAGAGCCCATGATAATAGGTTCAACAAAAACCGTTGGAGCGATTCGTCATATTTGCTTTTTGCCATCACTTTGCGGACTCCTTTGAGCAGCTTTTTGATGACCCATGAACCGATAATATAAATGAGAAGGGCAGTGACCAATTTTGGCCCGAACTCCTTGGCTAATTCCAACCCGTAGTTTATCCACTCTTGTGCTTGTTCCATAATGCTATGATTTGTTAGTGTTTATCTGTTTGACCCTAAGTTAACAAGAAGGTCACATATTTAAAGGATAAAGCAGGTTATAAAAACAAAAAGCTTGGATGTAGAAAGAGAAGAAATGTTTTAATTACCTCAAGCGGTTCTTTAGTGTGGTAATCTCTTGCGTATCAACCCATAACAAAAAGTGCCCAACAGCGCTCCAATAATTACTACCAAGATAGAGGGAAACCCTGCACCAATTAAAGTGAACATGGGGCCCGGGCAAGCTCCGGCAAGTCCCCAACCTAAACCAAAGATGATTCCTCCCATCAAATAGCGTGCGATGCTTTTTTCTTTGGGATTAAAAACGATAGGGTCTCCGTGGAATGAGTTAAGCTTCAACCGCTTAATTACTTGTACCATGATTACGCCCAAAACTAAAGCTGAGCCGATTATACCGTACATGTGGAATGCCTTAAACTGGAACATTTCATAAATCCGAAACCATGAAGCTGCTTCAGATTTGAACATGGTAATACCAAAAAGAATACCGATGAGTAGATAGCCGATAGTTCGCATACGCTTAAAATAATAATGGGAGAATAAGGTGGACCATTACCAATCCACCAATGAAAAAACCGATTACGGCAATGAGTGAAGGCCATTGCAATTCGCTCAAACCAGAAATGGCATGCCCTGAAGTACATCCTCCGGCGTACCGCGCGCCAAAACCAACAAGGAATCCACCAACGACCAAAATAGCAAGACTTGAAACATTCCCTAGGCTAGCGATAGAAAAGAGTTTTTCGGGCAGATATGCGCTACCAGCACTTTCGAACCCCAAAGTTTTGAGCTTTTCAATTACCTCAGGATGAATCGCTACCGAAATATTATTGGAAAGAAGTGTATTTGCTATAAAACCCCCAATAATCGCACCGAGCACAACAGTGAGGTTCCACTTTTGGGATTTCCAATCGAATCGAAAAAAATCACTGGCTTTTTCCCCACCGCAAAGCGTGCAAATTGTTCTCAAATTGCCAGACATGCCAAAGTTCTTGCCCATCATGAGTAGCAAGAACATGACCAAAGCTATCATTGGCCCGGCTACATACCAAGGCCAAGGACGAAATAACCATTCCATAAAATTTGTTTTTCAGTTCGGTGAACACCTGTTTTTAGTGCATCATCAATTCCGCCTGAAGTTAACAAAAAGGGAAAGGTTACCTAAACATTCCAAGTAGTTTTGTGAGGTGCGATTACCCTTTCAAGAATCTTCCAATCTCACCCAATTCATCGCCATTGTAATCTGATTTTTGCAAGGCTTGCATCAGTTGAACGATATGGGCTGGATTCATGTTTTTTCCGAGCACGCGAACGAGAGCAAAACCTTTGTCACGATTGTCCCCGTAAATGATGACCTCATCAATGGCATCTTCCTCGCCTAAATACTTTACCACACCTTTGCCGTATTCGGTGTTGATTTTCATGAGTTCCACAAAGTCATCGCCTTTCAAGATTTCTTTGACCTTGGCTTTTTCAGCCTTGTAAGTCGAAACGTTTTCTGCAGTCTTTTTAAAGGCCAATAAGTTGAATTTGCGTAAGGAATTCACAGCTTCTTTTTGCGAGGCGTTCAACTCCATTTGGTCAATTTTCATAATACTCGCTGGAAGGTCTAAGGCGATAAAATCAGGGTTTTCCGAATTATCCACATAATATTCTTGCAGGCTCTGTTGTGATGAGCAACCGGCCAAAACGATGGCCACTAGTAGTAAAAGGCCTAAAACATTTCGTTTCATGGTTATTAATTTTGATTGATGTTCAATGCATTATACTTGTTCATAAGAGTCAAAAGACCCGGTTTTGTTACACCGGGCCTTTCAAAATCTTTAAACTTTTAGTTTTTCTTCCCTGCTTTATTCAACTCTTCAGGGAGGTGCATTTTATTCGTCAACGAATTGATTTTGTTCAAGTCGATATCTCCGGTAAGAGACAAAATGACGGTCTCAAAATTTCTACCATTGGCTTCAACATCTTTAAGTCCTGTAACGAACATGAGCAATTCACTCACATGGTCGGCATCCTTCCCTTCTTTGATATAGAACTTTACATTGGCATCTTTATCCTTGATGCGCATCAGTTCTTCCATAGTAGAGCTTTTAAGATATGTGTTCACAGAAGCACGCATATCTTTTCCGATAGCGGTATCATCCGTAGTGAATACTTTTAAGCTTTTCAAGCTACTGGCAATGTCCATGAACTCTTTGGCTTCAGGGTCATCGACTTCTACATCGATTTTAGCCAAAAGGTTGAACATGCTTTTGTTCACGATTACTGAAGTGACCTCATCGAGGTCTTCGTACTTGTCAAAAAGTGATTGCGAAAATCCGAAAAACGGTAAGGCTGCAACCAATACCATGACTATTTTAAGTTTCATCTTTCTTGTTTTAATTGTTGTTGTAGATTTTTTGTTTTGCATTTTCGAACTCCTTTAAGTAGGCTACCTTTTCGGTGCCGCGACCAAAGTTCTCGGCGAGCAGTTCAAACGCTTTTTTAGTTTCTTGATAAGCATACTCCGCTTCTTTTTGTTCCCGGTATTCGTTACCGAAATACAAACTAAACGAGAGGAGGGCTACTGCTGCAACGGAAATCCACTGGTACAAACGTGTTTTGGATTTTAATGGAACCTGCCGGGTAAACCGCTCCTTTTTTGCTTCAGCAAAAAAAACGAACATTGGTCTGTATTGTTCTAAGTGTGGTGCCACACTGTCTTGGGAAAAGTATGTTCTGAGTACTTTTTCCTCTTCAACGGAAGTAGTCGCTTCAAAGTACTTTTCCAATAATTTTTCTATGTTATCCAACGCCATAGCTATGTTTTTTTAATAATGCTTCGCGAACCGTTTTTCGTGCTCTGGACAAGTTCACCCGTACTGCGGTGGGTTTCATGTTCAATAGTTCGCATATTTCTTCAAACTCGTACTGCTCTATATCTCGCAGTTGTAATATTATCTTTTGTTGTTCAGGCAATCCTTCCATGATTTTCTCCATCAGCCGTACACTGTCTTCTGCCTCAATCTGTTTTTGCAACGAACGACTCTCGTCTTGATAGTTGCTGTGTACCAGCTTCAAATTGCTGGCTTGTTTCGACTTCAATCGGTCCAAACAGAGGTTCTTGGTCATGGTCATTGCGAACGCTTCCACATTTTTATAGCGGTCCATACTTTCGTTTTTCGACCAGAGGCGCAACAATACTTCCTGCGTAGCGTCCTCTGCCTCTTCTTTTGAAACCAACAATCGCTTGGCCATACGGTATAGTTTATCCTTAAAAGGCATTACTATTTTCAAAAACTCGCTTTGTTGCATGGTCTATGGTTCAGTTTTTTGGGTTTTTTAGACCTCTTACCCTCAAGACGACACATATCGAAATTTGTTACAAAAAATTAGAATTTTGAAAAGATGTCTCTAATTTGTTTGCTTCAAAGGAATGGAATTATTGCTCTATTCCACATCCCAAAGGTAGTTTGGAACAAATTTTGGGGTACTTTATAAAAACACAGCTATGAAAAAATTTATGTTATCTACGGTATGCTTGGGATTATTATTTGCATCCTGTAGTAATGATGATGAGGGACAAACCCAAATTCAAAATCCAAACACCAACCTTCCCACGGTTGCTGAATTTCCGAATCAAAACTTTATGTGGCAGGCCATGAACCTCTGGTATTTTTGGCAGGCTGATGTTAATGATTTAGCGGACGACCGATTTGCGACCAATGCAGAATATGCCGAGTTCCTAAGTCAGAATCCCAACCAAGAAGATTTTTTCTACGATATCTGCAATAATCATGTTCGTGTCGTAGGCGACCAGCTAGCGGTTGATAGGTTTAGTGTTGCAAGAAGTAACTATGAAGATTTGGTAAATAGCCTTGCCGGCGTATCCCGCAGTAACGGGCTAGAATTTGGGATTTTGCGCGTAGCCGATAACAGTGACAATCTTTTTGTATATGTGCAATATGTTTTGCCTGATTCCGATTCCTCTACAAAAGACATCCATAGAGGAGAAGCTTTTACAAGAGTTAATGGACAACAACTTACTGTAGGAAATTATATTGGTTTACTCTTTACAGGGGATGATACTTACACATTGGGTATGGCCAATATTGTGAATGGAGTTTTGGTTGATAGTAACAAAGAAGTAACGCTTACAAAGGTGGAGGGCTTTCAAGAAAACCCTATTCTAGTAGCAGAAACTTTGGATGTAAACGGTACCAAAATAGCCTACTTGATGTACAACCGCTTCTTAAACGAGTTTGATGAAGAGCTTAATGAGGCCTTTGGCAAGTTTGTAGCGGACGGCGCTACAGAATTGGTGTTGGATATGCGGTACAACCCAGGAGGCTCTGTAAATACCTCAAGACTTTTATCTAGTATGGTGCACAGTACGGACGTAAACAAATTGTATTTGCGTCAGCGATGGAACAGTAAAATTCAAGACCAATTGAGTCAAGCACAACTAGAAGATTATTTTGCCAATACCACCCCAGGTGGAGCACCAATCAACTCATTAAATTTATCAACGGTTTATGTTTTGGCCACTAACGACTCAGCTTCGGCGAGCGAGCTCGTTATGAATGGACTAGCCCCTTATGTAAATGTGGTCCATATTGGCGAAACTACAAGTGGTAAAAATGAATTTTCCATTACACTTGTTGCTGATTCAGGCAATTCGTTTATTTACAGTCCAAGTAGGGAAAATCAAATCGACCCAGAAGTGGCTTGGGGACTTCAACCTCTGGTGGGCCGGAATGAAAACGCAGACGGTTTTTTCGACTATACTGCTGGCCTTTCTCCTACGATACCTTTAGAAGAGGATTTAACCAATTTGGGTATTTTGGGTGATGTGAACGAACCTTTATTGGCAAGGGCAATACAACAAATCACAGGAACTACAACTAGGCGTAGTTTCGATGTGCAAATGCCAATAAAAAGGTTTATTAGCTCCGGTGCCATGACCGGCATGGGGGACCGGATGTTCTTGGATAAAGATTTATCCCTCGAAAAATAAAAAAGCGGCCTTTGGCCGCTTTTCTTTTGCAATATTCTTTTTTAAAAGGAGAAAGCTCCGTTGAAGTAAACACCTCCAGGAATAATCGACACATCCAATGATTCGGTGAGTGAATTATCGGAGAGGTTGTAGATTTCCAATGAGCCGTCACTTGCAAAGTCTTTCGCATCTACGCCTTACTAGCTTCCATTGATTACGGTCATGTTATAGAAGGCGACACCTGTGATTTCTGCTGATGTTTGAAAATCCATATCAGAAACATCAAGTTTGAAAACACTTCCACTCAACAGATAATAGAGAGAATTACCATCCACTGAAAGATAGTTGGGATGTTCGGTTCGGCTAAACTCAAACGTTTCTTCCACCGTGTTGGTGGCTAAATCAATTTTATCCAATTGACCTGCAGTCTCATTTCCGGTAAACGCTGGATTCCCTCCAGACAATACCCACAGCTCATCATTGACCAATTGCATGGAGTTAGGCCTGTCCGCCACCGTAATAGGAGCGCCAGCAGTATTCGTAGCGGCGTCAATCACTGAAACAATGTTGTTTTGATTGAATCCACCCTGGTGGGCAACATACAACGTATTTCCATTGTTTACTATCCATTCTGGACCTTCTGGCACTGGAATGGTAGATTCGACAGTTATATTCGTCAAATCAATTACCGCTATATAATCATCATCGGGGTTGGAGCCGTCACCCCAGTTGGTGACGTAACCCTTGTCATTGGCAAAAGTGATGTATCTCGGATTTAGTAATCCGGTATCCACTGTTCCAACCGACTCAAAGCTAAATCGGTTAACTACTTCTACCTTTTGGGAATTATTGACCACGATATAGGCCAAATCCCCATCGAAGGCCATACTTTGGGCAACATCTCCTAAGGCTTCGCCAGTAATGTCATTGAAAATGCCGTTGGTTACGGAAGAAAGGTCTTCAGAAACAAAAGAGACAGACGCGTTACCACCAAAGAAATTCCCTTCGTGAAGCACAAGAATACCATTTTCAAAAGCAAAAGAATCATTATCCGTAATCGTTATGGTCACGGAGTTGTTTGAGGATATGAAACCAGATGCACCACTCACATCAGTCAGCGTTATGATGATTTCCTCATTTTCTTCTACAATATCGTCGTCGTTTAATACAAAGTCTTGGGTAACACTGCTTTGACCTACTCCCAGGGTCAAGGTTCCAAGGAGTAAGGTAAAATCTTCCCCTTCGGTCGCCGAGCCAGAAACTTCAAAGGTGAGTACCACGTCGGTTGAAAAAGTATCTGTTGTGCTAAAAGTGAGGGTTACAATACCATCCCCTTCACTGAAAGTATCTTGTGTCGTAGAGACACTTACTCCAGGTGCAAGGGGCTGGTCATCATCGTCACTACAGGCGACAAAAAGCAATCCAATTAAAGCCGTTGCTAAAAAAAATCGAGTGTTCTTCATTTCAAAAATTTAATACTAATTGGGTTTGAATATTTCTATTGGGCATAGGCCGAAATGCAATGTTTTCGTAGTATGTATTAAACACATTGTTTACAGTTAAGCCTAAGCGATATTGAAATTTTCCAGAAGTTTTGAGCGCATAGGTCACTCCAGCATTGGCTACTTGAAAGCCTTCCAGTTCACCACCAATGATTCGGACGGCACCATTGTACAAATGCTGATAAAAAGTTCCAAAATTGCCAAAACGGTAGGCTACAGAGGCGTTTCCACTATGAAAGGGCACATATATTAGCTGCTCGCTTGTTGCTCTATCCTCTGAAACCGTGTAGGCATAGTTTGCCCGAAAATCAATTTCATGTTTTTTTCCAAAGGATTGTTGGTATCCAATCTCAACTTCAGCGCCGTAGATTTGAACATCATCCACATTTACGGGTGACCAGATTCCAGTTAAATTGGGCAACCAGCGAATCATGTCTTCTGTGGCAATGTAGTAAGTATTCAATCGGGCTGTGAAGGTATTCCAAGTCAATTGGTGCCCTAGGTCCAACTGGTAGGATTGCTCGGGCCGCAAATCCAAATTACCTCCTGGTTGCCAGTATAAGTCATTAAACGTGGGTAATCGAAAGTTTCTGGAAGCGTTCATCAATAGTTTATAGGCTTTGCCAAAATCATAACTACCATCCACAGAAAAGACTACTGGACTAGAAAAATCAGATGAGAAATCCTGCCGCGCACTAACATTGTACCTGAGCTTCTCGGTTACTTTGTGTTTCAGCAAAGCGGTAACCGCGAAGTCATTTCGGTTTGGAGCGCCAAAATTACTTCCATTGCTCATGAAGTTGTTGTATTCCAAAAAGGAGTTTAACCTAAAAGCGTCTGAAAGTTCAACATCCAGTGCGTATCGAGCCAACAAGGTTGTAACCCTTCCTTCAGAAAAGAAATCCGAATCTTTGTTCTCAAAGTATTTAAAGGCATCATACAAATGGGCAGCTTTTACGCTATGGGTTGCTTTATTCCCCAGTTTTGACCATTCCAATTGTGTTCTGTGTTGGTCGTCTTCATATCTACTGCGCCCCGGAGCAACTAAAGTCCCAGAAAGGTTTCGGTCTCCAATAAAACTTTGGTGATACAACCTTAACACTTGGTCATCTTTCAAAAGATAACCTGCGTTGAAGTTGAAATTCACATGCTCAAACTCCCCATTGGTATTTCTCTCGTCTGTTTCAAGAAACACATAATCGTTATCAGAACTGTTGTAGTTGACTCCAAAACTCGAAGACCATTTTCCGGTGCCAAAACTATTACTGTAATTCACGCTTCGGGTATCAAAACTACCGTAACCAGAAACCACCTGATGCTCAAAATGCTTCTCGAACTTCAAATCGTTGTTCAAATGAACTGTTCCGCCGATAGCTCCAGTACCAAACTGTACACTACCCCCGCCACTTCGGATGGCTACCGAACTATAATTTAACGGATTAACTGTGTTGAAATCAACTTGACCATTGAGTTGGGAGTTGATATTGATTCCGTTCCAAACCACTGCCGTGTGCGATGCATTTGTTCCCCGAAAAGCAGGTGAAGACACCATACCCAATCCATTTTCCTTAAAGTAGATGTTACTGTTGAACCGCAGCAAAGAAGTCATAAAAACACCATTGCGTTGTATGGTGCTGTCCTTTAATTCCAAGACTTTGTGACCATCAGCATAACGACGCAATCGTGTGTCGGACACGACCACCTCATCCAAATTTTGGATGGGAAATTCCTGTGCAACAAGTGCAAGACAGGGGAATAAACATCCCAATGCTATTAGAAGGTATCTTATACTCATAACCGTAAACCCTTATCCCGAAGGTTTTAAGTTTTGTTAAATTTGGCAGGTCTCCTGGCTTGTCCAGTCGAATTAACCTTCCCATTCTTTCGAACAGTGGCATGAAGAAATTCAACCCTTTCTTGAAGAAAGAAAGCATGCTTAAAGCACACCATGAACTTACAGTTGCGGGAACAGCTTTGGTTTTACACCAAATTCCCTTTTAATCCCTTGATGCGGCACCAAGGGAACCAAAATTCTCAGCGAAAGTAAGGATTCTGTTTAATCTTTTCTCCCAAAAAATCAAATAAGCTTACTTTTGGTTTCATGGTAAGAACCCTATCTCTTTCAAAAGTTTTACTGGCCCTCACTATGCTTATTGTGCTCAGCTGTAAGTCCAAAAACGAGACAAAGCCTGTTGAACAAACCAAAATTGAAAACCCACTTACTTATGCTTCGGGATTTACCATAGAACGGTTTTCAGATTATACGGTAATCGAGGTAAATTCTCCTTGGCCAGGGGCCGATAAGACCTACACTTATGCACTTGTCCCAAAGGAAAAACTACCTTCAATAACCCTACCGAAAGAAAAATACGATGCCATTATCGCGACTCCAGTCAACCGAGTTGTTGCAACGGCCACCACTCATATTGCGGCTCTGGAACAGCTTGGGGTTCTGGATAAATTGGTTGGCTTTCCCAATACGGATTACATTTCTTTACCACAAGCTAGAAAACGAATTGAAACGGGTGATATCAAGGACTTAGGCGCAAACGAAATGCTGAATACCGAAATGGTACTTCAGCTTCAACCCGATTTGGTAATAGGCTTCGCCATCAACGCTTCTAACAAATCATACCAAACTTTGGAGAATGCGGGTATTCCCATAGTTCTGAATGGCGATTGGACGGAACAGACTCCGTTAGGCAAAGCCGAATGGATTAAGTTTTTTGCCCCCTTTTTTGATAAGGACACCTTAGCAGATAATCACTTTAATGAAATCGAAACCAACTACAGTGAAGCCAAAACGTTGGCGAAGAATACCAAAAACATACCTACGGTTTTGATTGGTGGATTATTTAAAGATGTATGGTACGTTTCTGGTGGTAAAAGTTGGATGGCGCAATTTCTAAGTGATGCCAATGCCAACTATTTATGGAGTGATACTGAAGAAACAGGAGGTATTGGATTAAGCGTTGAAAGTGTTCTGGAAAAAGGGCAATCAGCAGATTTCTGGTTCAATCCCTCTATGCACAAATCTTATGAAGAGATGAAGACCGCCAGTCCTCATTATGAGCGTTTTATGGCCTTTCAAGACCAGAGAATTTTTTCCAACAGCATGAAAACAGGAGAAACGGGAGGCACCTTGTTCTTTGAACAAGGCCCTTTACGCCCAGATTTGGTATTGAAAGATTTGATTTCCATCTTGCATCCCGAAGTTTTGGAGAATCATACCTTGCAGTTCTTTGGACCAATTGATTAAATGGGGGACACAAAGGCATATCGCATTACATTTCTGGGCTTGGCCATCGTTTTGACGCTCACGTTTTTTTTGAATATTTCGTTGGGCTCTGTAGCAATCCCCCCTATACAAACCCTAAAATCCCTCATTGGTCAAGCTCCGGATGTCCCCTCATGGGATTACATCATCTGGAATTACCGAATTCCAAAAGCGTTAACTGCAATTCTGGTCGGCGGAGGACTTTCCATCAGCGGGTTACTGATGCAAACTTTGTTTCGCAATCCCCTGGCAGGACCTTTCGTTTTGGGAATCAGTTCAGGGGCTAGTTTAGGAGCAGCCCTTTTCCTCATGGGCGCTACAAGTGCGAACGTAATGGCTTTTTCTGGATTTTTCAACGATATCTCATTAGCTGCTGCGGCAAGCATTGGAAGTTTCGCTGTGCTTTTCGTGGTCGTTTTGGTAGCGAACCGCGTTAGAGATACTATGGCTCTTTTGATTATAGGCCTAATGTTCGGAAGTATCACCGCCGCCATAGTCAGCATCTTGGCTTATTTCTCAAGCGCTGAAGATTTACAACGTTTTGTGTTTTGGTCCTTTGGAAGCCTTGGGGATTTATCGTACCCCCAAATTGGTTTGCTCGCTACCATTAGTGGGATAGGCCTATTACTGTCCATTGCTGCGCTAAAGGCCTTAAATGCATTATTATTGGGAGAACAGTATGCCAATAGTATGGGTATTTCCATGAAAACGACTAGATTCACTATTATCTGTGCCACTGGGCTTTTTGCTGGAGGAATCACGGCCTTTGTTGGCCCAATTGGTTTTGTAGGGCTAGCTGTCCCTCATTTAACTCGCCAGATTTTCAAAACCATGGACCATAGAGTTCTATTGCCAGCCGTTTTTGGATATGGCGCGATACTCATGCTTCTTTGTGATATTTTGGCACAACTCCCTACTTCGGAAAGTGTTTTGCCCATCAACGCGATAACCTCATTAGTAGGTGCCCCCGTGGTGATTTGGTTGTTGATTCGAAAACGAAAAATAGTATTCTAAGGCATGGCACAACCTATTCTTTCCGTTGCTTCTTTGTCCATAGGATATGGTTCCAAAACCATATTGGAAAATCTTGATTTTTCTATACCAAAAGGACGTTTCGTTGGGATTGTTGGGGTAAATGGCGTGGGCAAATCAACTTTGATGCGAACTTTGGGCGGGTTTCAATCGGCCTTGGCAGGAGAAATTCGATTGGAAGATCAGCCTTTACAAACGATTTTACCAAATCCGCTTGCCAAACTTCGAAGCGTAGTGCTAACCGAACAAGGAGTAACACAAAATCTAACCGTTCAGGAGCTCATCGCCTTAGGACGCTACCCCTATACCAATTGGTGGGGAAAGCTAACTAAAGTAGACCATGAACAGATTTCAAAGAGTTTGGAACGCCTAGAACTTATCCCGTTAAAAGATTGTAAGTTTCATGAATTGAGTGATGGGCAACGTCAACGAGTATGGCTTGCGCGTGCCCTAGCCCAGCAAACACCAGTTATCCTTCTGGATGAACCGACCACCCATTTGGATTTGTACCATAAAATCCAAATCTTGAAAATGCTACAAAACATTAGTCATACTGAGGAAAAAACCATTCTCTTTACCACCCATGAAATCAATATAGCGCTTCAACTTTGTGATAACATTTTGCTATTAGACCCAACCACATCCGCTTTTGGCAAACCCACCGAATTGATTGCTGGAGGACATTTTCAACGTTTGTTCCCTAAAGGCATGGTTGATTTTGATGAAAAAACAGGGGCTTTTGTTATTAAATGATACCGTAAGCTTCGTTGGGAATCTGTTATCTTTAACCTGATTTTGATGGTATGGCTTCCGAATTAATTTATCTTCTTATTGGTCTCTTATGCATTGCCGTAGGTGCGTTGCTGGGAAACTATTTTCAAAAGCTCAAAATGCGGGGAACCCTCGGTATTTGGGAGGAACGCGAAAAACAACTTCAAAGCACCTTGGTTGCCCAGCAAGAAGACGGTAAAACCAAAGCGGCACAGATTCAACAACTTCAAGTTGAGAAAGAGCAACTAGGACAACAAATCATTCGCCACCAAGCAGAAGTTCAGAATCTTGCTGAAAAGAATGCAGAGCAAAAAAAAGAGGTTGAACAATTACAAGAAAAGTTTACCAAGGATTTTGAAATTTTGGCCAACAAAATATTAGAGGATAAATCCAAAAAATTCACCGAAAGGAATAAAGAGAACATTGAAAACATTTTGACTCCTTTGAATAAAAAAATCAAGGAGTTTGAGGACAAGGTGGAAAAGTCTCAAAAGGAAAATATCAGTATTCATTCGGCGCTCAAAGAGCAACTGCTGCATCTTCAAAATCAAAATTTGAAAATAACCCAAGAAGCGGAGAATCTCACCAAGGCCCTAAAGGGAGATAGCAAAATGCAAGGAAACTGGGGGGAATTGGTTTTGGAAAGGGTACTCGAAAAATCAGGTTTGGAAAAAGACCGAGAGTATAGCGTACAACAAAGCTTCACTTTAGAGGACGGAAGCCGCGTAATGCCCGATGTGATTATTCATTTGCCGGACGGAAAAAAGATGATTGTTGACTCCAAGGTTTCTCTAACGGATTACGAACGCTACACCAATGCAGAGGACACCGACAAACCTGCACATTTAAAAGACCATATTGCCTCCCTTCGTAAACACGTTTTGCAGTTATCAGCCAAAAAGTATGAGGACCTTTATGCCATGGAGAGTCCGGACTTTGTATTGATGTTCGTGCCCATCGAGCCCGCCTTTGCTATTGCAATCAACGAGGATAACACCTTATACAACAAAGCCTTTGAACAAAATATTGTTATCGTAACCCCCTCTACCCTGCTGGCTACACTTCGTACCATTGATTCTATGTGGAGCAACGAAAAGCAACAGCGTAATGCTATGGAAATTGCACGTCAAGCAGGCGCGTTGTATGATAAGTTTGAAGGATTTGTTTCTGATTTGACACGAGTGGGCAAGAAAATGGATGAAGCTAAAAACGAATATCGCGGGGCGATGAACAAGCTAGTGGAAGGTCGCGGCAACATCGTGACCAGCATTGAAAAATTGAAAAAAATGGGGGCAAAAGCGAAAAAGTCCTTGCCAGAACCCATTTTAAAACGTGCCCAGAATGTGGAAGAAGATTCAAATCCAACCTTAGAACTGTAGTTATGAAAAAGTTTGTTTTCCTTTTTATCTCAATCGTTTTGTTGGGTGTTTCCGCGTATTTCGCATTTGTGTATTATGTACCATTTAGCGAAGGGTATCGTTCAGGGGAACTCATCAAATTCAGTAGAAAAGGCGTATTGGTCAAAACATGGGAAGGTGAAATCAGCCAAGGTATCTCTGGGGCACAGATATTCCAATTTTCCGTTCAAGACAATAAAAAGGAGGTTATAGAAAAGCTCAAGGAATATCAGGGTCAATATGTAAAGGTGACCTACCAGGAAAGGTACACCACCTTCTTTTGGTGGGGAGATACCAAACATTTTATCACGGAAGTTGTCAAAGAAACCTCTCCCCATTTCAGAAAATGAGAAAATTCAAAACAGCAGAAGAATCCAAAGTATCCATCACTGAGTTGATGTTGCCTTCGCATTCCAACTTCGGCGGCAAGGTTCATGGAGGGTACATTTTGAATCTGATGGACCAAATTGCTTTCGCTTGCGCTAGTCGCCATTCACAATGCTATTGCGTAACGGCATCGGTGAATCGAGTGGATTTCTTAAACCCTATAGATGTAGGCGAATTGGTCACCTTAAAGGCAAGTATCAACTACACCGGAAAAACCTCAATGGTGGTTGGTGTGCGGGTGGAATCAGAAAACATTCAAACGGGAGAGATTCTACACTGCAATTCCTCTTACTTTACCATGGTCGCCAAAGATCATAACGGCAACAATGTCGAAATACCGGGATTGGTTGTGACTGACAAGACGGGATTGCGCCGTTTTGCACGCAGTAAGGAACGGAAACTATCCGCCTTTGACCGGGACTCCAAATACAAATCTGAAAAATTCAAAGTCAACGAATACCTCGATTTTCTGGACGGAGAAAATGTAAGCTTGGATTTGGATTAAGGCAGTAACGCAGCTGCATCCTCTTCCTAATACCAAAGCAATTTTCCAGAAGTTGTACTGACCAAAGAAGCCGGATTCTTCTCAAAACCTTCTTTTTTCTGCGTAATCGCTTCCACTTTTTCCGCTTTACCCTTTCCGGTAACCAAGAAAGCTACCTCCATGGCCCTATTGATTACTTTGCCATTAACGGAAACCCTTTTTTGACCACTTTCAGGATGATTGGCTACTACGCAATGGTCGTCGCTATTCCAAAGTTCAATTTCATGCGGAAAAATAGAAGCCGTATGTCCATCATCGCCCATCCCCAAAATGACCAGGTCAAAATGTGGGACCCCTTCTACCCTATCCAAATTGATTTCCAAAAGGTTTGCATAGCGCATAGCTTCTGAAGTTGGGTCATTTTCCCCAAGAACGCGATGAATGTTTTCTTTTGGTACGTCAATTTTTGAAAACAGATGGTCTACCGTCATTTTGTAATTGCTCTCTGCATCATCCGGGGGGACGCAACGTTCATCTCCCCAATAGAAATGCATTTTTTCCCAAGGAAACTGACCCGCATAGGTCTCCGCCATAATATCAAACAATAATTTGGGCGTACTTCCCCCAGAAAGGGCCACATGAAATTTCTGCTTATCCTTTATGATTTCAAGCAAGTGCTCGCAGAATGCTTTCGCTACTGCGGTGTTATCCTTATATATTTTAAATTCCATCTTTTCACTTTAAGAATTCTCCTTACCTCCTTCGATAACTGACAACTGATAACTGATAACTGATAACTGATAACTGATAACTGAACTTAGCAAATCACACAATAGCCCGGGTCGTCAGCCAAATTCTGTTCCGGATTCCGCCAATAGCCGAGATCTTCGATAAGGTCATCCGCATTCTCTGGACCCCAAACACCAGCAGCATAGCCGTACATGCGCACATCTTTACCATTCTTCCAATATTCCAAAATGGGGTCAACAAATTCCCAAGCCGCCTCGACCTCATCCGCACGTGCGTAAAGGGTAGCATCACCTTGCATGGCATCCAACAATAGACGCTCGTACGCTTCCATTACATAGGTTTCTGCCAAGCTTGAATAATAAAAATCCAAATTGGCGCGCTCTACCTTAAATCCTTGACCGGGAACTTTCACGCCGAACTTCACCAAAATGCCTTCGTCGGGTTGTATTCGAATTATGAGTTTATTGTCTTTTGAACTTACCCCAGAGTCTTGAAAAATCTGATGATGCGGGGTTTTAAAGTGGATAATGACCTCCGTAACCTTCGTAGGCATGCGTTTCGCCGTGCGGACATAAAAGGGAACACCATGCCAACGCCAGTTGTCCACATAAAACTTTACAGCAGCGTAGGTCTCCGTGGTTGAATCGGGATTCACTCCATCTTCCTCACGATAGCCTTTGACCTTTTTTCCATTGATTTCAGAAGCGACATACTGGGCCCTGATGGTATTTTCGAATAGTGTAGCTTCATCCCTCATTACACGAAGGGATTTGAGCGCTTTTACTTTTTCGTTTCTAATTTCTTCGGGTTGGTCACCAATGGGCGGTTCCATCACCACTAAAGAAACAATTTGAAGCAAATGATTTTGAAACATATCCCGTAAGGCGCCAGACTTATCATAGTACCCCCCGCGCTTCTCTACCCCAACACTTTCCGCATTGGTGATTTCAACATGATGGATATAATTCCGATTCCATAAAGGTTCGAAAATACTATTTGAAAAACGCGTCACCAGCAAGTTTTGAACGGTTTCCTTACCCAAATAATGGTCAATACGATAGATTTGGGGCTCTTTGAAAAAGCGTTGCAAACCGCGATTGAGGTTCTTTGCTGTTTCCAAACTATACCCAAAAGGTTTTTCCACAATCAAACGTTTCCAACCGGAGTCTTGATTGTTCAAACCGACTTGCGCCAAATTTTCGGCGATTGCCTCATATAAGTTTGGCGGAGTGGACAAATAAAACATCATATTGTTGTCCGTTCCGCGTTCTGTATTCAATTGCTGGATGCGATTGTTTAGCTTGGAATATTCGGCGGTATAGTCACTTCCCAAATCTTCATAGTAGAGCATATTTGAAAATCCACTAACATAGATATCTTTCAAATCAGATAGCTTCTCCTTGAGGTATGGGCTATTATGTACCACACGGTCACGGAATTCTTCATCGGTCAAATTGCTACGACTCGCACCCAAAACGGTAAAGTTTTTGGGGAGTTGTTTTGCGACGTAAAGATTGAATAACGCAGGAATCAATTTTCGGGCGGTCAAATCCCCAGAGGCTCCAAAAATGACCAATAAATGGTTTTCGGTTTTTTTCATATCGCAAGTGCTAGTGGTCGCTCGGGAAATTGGTGAAAGCCTGTCACAGATTTCACAAACAAGTCTTGAGCAAAACGAATATAAGGTTTATTTTAGGTTCCAAATTGGTATGCATGTCAACAAATTGATATCGTTGGCTTGGTAACCACAAACCGCAAAAAATGGCAGATACTTACGATTTTGGCCTTGTGGGCCTTGGCGTCATGGGACGAAACTTTATTCTGAATGTAGTAGACAATAGTTTTACAGCATACGGCAATGATTTGGACCCTGAAAAAGTGGAAGCCTTGATTACAGAAGGTGGTGATACCGAGAAAGTAAATGCCACAACTGATGCGAGCACTTTTGTGCAATCGCTCAGCTTACCGCGAAAAATCATGTTATTGGTGCCCGCAGGCAAGGTGGTTGATATTGTTATCGATAGTTTATTGCCCCATTTGGATGAAGGCGATATTATTATTGATGGCGGAAATTCATTTTTTACGGATACCGACCGTCGCGAAGCCTACCTAAAGGAAAAAGGAATCAACTTTTTCGGTTCTGGGGTGTCGGGAGGAGCCAAAGGAGCAAGAAAAGGCCCCAGTATAATGCCTGGCGGTTCTAGAGAAGCCTATCAACATGTGAAACCCATCTTTGAGGCCGTGGCAGCCAAGTACCAAGGGGAGCCTTGCGTAACCTATTTGGGACCAAAATCTGCTGGGAACTATGTGAAAATGGTGCATAATGGAATCGAATACGGTTTGATGCAGTTGACTTCCGAAATCTATGATATCCTTAAAAAATCAGGGGGATTGACGCAAGAAGAACTACATAAAACCTTCCATTCATGGAACGAAGGAAGGTTGCAATCTTTTCTGGTAGAAATCACTTCTAAAATCATGAACCGTAAAGATGACCTGACCGATGGGTATTTGGTGGATATGATTTTGGACAAAGCCAAACAGAAAGGAACCGGAAAATGGACCTCGCAAAATGCCATGGACTTGGGTATTCCAGTACCCACGATTGATATTGCAGTAAGTATGCGTGAAATTTCTGCCCTTAAAGGAGAACGTGTTCAAGCTGACGAGGTATACGACAGACCCGAACCGGAAACACCAGACAAAACAAAGTTGATTCAAGAGGCCGAACAAGCGCTTTACTTTGCCTTTATCGTGACCTATGCGCAAGGGATGCACCAATTGGCAGATGCCAGCAAAGAGTACAGCTATGATTTGGATTTGGGTGAAATCGCCAAAATTTGGAGAGCCGGTTGCATCATTCGTGCGGCGCTTTTGGCGGACATTACCCAAGCATTTCATGAAAATGAAGCGCTGCCCAATCTTTTGTTAGCCCCATCTTTTATTGAAAAAGTCAAGGAAACCGTGGGTGCGGCTAGAAAATTGGTTGCCTTTGGAGCGACCAATGGTATTCCCCTACACGGTCTTTCAAATGCGTTGACTTATTTTGATGCTTATACCAGCAGCAGGCTTCCGCTTAATGTGATTCAAGCGCAAAGAGACTTTTTTGGTTCTCACACCTATGAGAGATTGGACCGAGAAGGTATTTTCCATACTGAGTGGGAAGACTAACCACGATCCCCATCTAGGAGAATTTCACAAACCCCGTTATCAAAAAAAGTTTGCGTAACCAAAAGGTTACATTTATATTTGTAACCAAACGGTTACTTAATGAGGAGAGATGTTTTTCAAGCGATTGCAGACCCTTTACGTAGGGATATGATTGCCTTGCTCGCCAAAGAACCCCTTACCATCAATCAAGTAGCCGAAAAATTTGATGTCAGTCGTCCTGCTGTTTCCAAACATTTGAAAATATTGGAAGAGTGTGGTATTATTTCCATTACCAATCAAGGTCGAGAACGGTATTGTGCCATACAACCCAAGCAACTTATTCCTGCCTTTTTATGGATTGACCAATACAAAAACCTTTGGGAGGAAAGACTTGACCATTTTGAAAACTATGTGAACCAATTAAAAAACGAACGAAATGAACAATCTTGAAAACGCCAAATCCAGAACCTTGACCATTGAAAAAGAATTGAACGCGCCCCTAGCCTTGGTTTGGGAGGCTTGGAGTCAACCAGAACACATTGCCAAATGGTGGGGGCCCAAGGGTATGGAGATAACAGTAGAAGCTCATGATTTTAAAGTTGGCGGCCAGTGGCGTTACAGTATGCAGATGCCTGATGGAAATACATTCATTACGGAAGGAACCTACCTCGCCATCGATACCCATGAGCGCATTGTTACTACTGCTGATTTCAAACCCATGACTGAAAATGTGGAACTTCACATTCTTTTCGAAGCCCAGGGCGACAAAACCTTGTTTACCTTTCACTGCGTGCATGAAACGGAAGAATACTGCGCACAACAAGAAAAGATGGGTTTTTACAACGGTTGGGGCTCAGTGTTCAATAATCTAAAAACATTTGTGGAAACACCTTCTTGAAAGTTCCATTCTTTTCAAATTTGGAGATTTGGGTTTTCTTTCTATATTTGTGGTGTACTAGTTATCTAATACACTATATATGTTAACCGTTCGAAACTTGTCTTTTGCCTACCCAAAGGCCCCAACAGTGCTGAATTCTATTGATTTAGGACTCCAGCAAGGGAGTATTTACGGTCTTTTTGGAAAGAATGGCGAAGGAAAAAGCACACTGTTAAAACTCATGTGCGGAGCGCTCTATCCACAAAGAGGGCAGTGCGTTTTGGATGGGGAAATCATGCAGAACAGAAAAGCTTCCGCTTTGCAAAAGCTGTTTTTTGTTCCTGAGAGTTTTGATTTGCCTTCTTTACATCTATCACAGTTCGAGCAGATACAATCCCCTTTCTACCCCAACTTTAACCACGAGAATTTTCATGCCATCCTAAAGGAGTTTAAAGTTCCGCACCAGGGTTTGCTTTCCAAGTTGTCTTATGGTCAAAAAAAGAAGGTATTATTGGCTTTTGGTTTGGCCGCGAACACTTCCGTATTACTCATGGATGAGCCCACCAACGGTCTGGATATTCCTTCCAAAACCACATTTAGAAAAATATTGGCCTCATATTTATCAGAAGATACGTGTGCACTTATCGCTACCCATCAAGTGCGAGACTTGCATAGCCTGATTGACCATATATTGGTTTTGGAACAAGGCCAACTTATTTTTGCCGCCTCGCTGTTGGAAGTTACCGACGCACTTTGGTTTGGCCCAAAGGCTCAAGCCAAAGGTGCCTCTCCTCTGTATATAGAATCAGGATTCAAAGGTAGAGGAATCTACCCTCGCAACACCTTACCTGAATCTGAGGTCGACTTGGAGTTGCTATTTAATGGATTACTGACCCATCCGTCGCAAATTACGACACTATTCAAATCTAAAACCGCAGCGTATGGAGTTTGATATGCAGCGGATAGCGTTTACTTTACGAAGAGATGTTGTGCTCTTGAAGAACACTTTTCTCACGGGTATTCTTGTAGGGAGCATTATTCTGTTCTTGTTGAGTTTGTTCAACATGATTTGGGACCAAAAACTATCTCCCGACGAGTTCTTGGGCAGTTTCAACTTATGTCTTTTTCCTTTGGGGGTATTGTTCACCTTTACCGTATTTCGTGAGTTCCACGACCCTAAGTTAAACGCATCCTTTTTGACCCTTCCGCTTGCTGCGGGAGAACGTTTGGTAGCCAAATGGCTGTTGTGCGTTCCCCTATTCATATTCTCGTTTTCAGTAGTGGGTATCTTAATTGGTTTTTTTGCTTTGCTCTGCGGAGCATTCCTATTTCAAGCTCCTTTTGATAGTACCATTTTGTTTCAGGCTAGATACTGGAAAACTATTTTTCTATTCGGTTTGGTGCAACCTGTTTTTATGGTGGGTGCCTTGTCGTTTTCAAAAAACCGACTGGGGAAAACCGTTTTAATTCTAGGACTACTGTTTGTGGGGTTTTTGTTTTTCAACTTTATCGGGTTTGGTGTACTCAATCATGATTTTGGGATTTTTTATGGGAATGAAATCACCTCAGAAGCGTTTGACGAAGCTAGTAGTGATTTCTCCACTATTGGGAAGTGGTTTTACGGATTGATTTTCGGTCCGGTCATGTTGTGGGTCTCTTATTTGAAAATCAAAGAAAAGCAGGTGTGAAATGGATTTTGACAACAGCAAGCCTATCTACCTGCAAATTGTGGATTTTTTCTACGAAAAAATTCTGGAAGAAGAATGGAAACCAAATGAACGTATCCCTTCGGTACGAGAAGTAGCTATGATGGTAGAAGTCAATCCCAATACAGCGATACGTGCTTTCACCCATTTGCAGGAGTTGGAAGTGATTTACAATAAACGCGGTATCGGCTATTTTGTAGCGGAAGATGGACTAGAAGCGGTGTTGCGCATCAAGCGTAAGGCGTTCTTGGAACAAACACTACCGGATGTTTTCAAACAAATGAATCTTTTGAACATTTCATTGGAAGCGCTGGAAGAAGCATATAAACGTATGAACGATGAAAAGAAGTAATCTCATATTGCTAGGAGCACTTGGAGCCATTTTGCTGTTCAGCACTGCTTTTCAGCTTACGGTAAATCGGTATGCCCAAGTTATTGAAAAACGTCCGAAAACGGATACCTGGAATTCTATTACCCGAACTATTGATGCGTTCACCAAAGTCTCTACCGATTCAGACATCACATTGGTGTATCAAAAGGGTGCAGAGTCCCAACTGGAAATCAAAACCAATGTGCTTTTTTTAGATTCCATTACTACCCAAGTGGAAGAGGGAACTTTGAAAATTGACGTTTTGAAAACATTAAAACGGAAAGATAGCATCGCTATCATCATTACAAGTCCGACACTCACTGGCATTACCTTGGGTGGCGAGAGTCATTTAATTGGAAAAGACACCCTAAAAGGAAACCAGTTGACACTTGAATTGAAGGAAAAGAGTTCTGCCAATGTCATACTGGATTATGAGAAGGTGGAATATCACAACACTTCTTCAGGAACTGTAGACATCAAAGGAATACTAAATCAAATCAATATAAATAATGCGATAAAAAAGTAATCAGCCGTATTTATTCATCAATCAATCATCAATTCATAATCATCAATCAAAAAACGAACAATCATGCAATCGAACATCAAACTTGGGCGTACCGCCGGAATCTTGTTATTTACCATCGTGGCTTTGGGCATTCCCGCCATGAATTTGAGAAACCTTTTTAGCTCAATGGGCTGGTCATCGGGCCTGCTAGAGCATATCTCCCAGAATACTTTTGAAATTCAAGTTTCCATCTTCCTTGACCTTTTGGTTTGCGGATTATGGCTTGCATTCGCCATTTTCATGTTTCCAATTATCAAATCCTTTCGAAAGGGTTTTGCACAATGGTTTTTGGGAATTTGGATACTACACTTCGCCGTAGTCCTTTTTGGACTCCTTTCCGAACTCTCTCTGTTGTCGTTGGCGGAAGTCTTTTCGAACCAAACCGACGTTAACGAAGAATTACTCGTAGCAATGGGAACCTTGAAACTTGAGGAGTATTTCTGGAGTCATTACTTGGCCATAATGATTTTCAGCTTGGCAATGCTCCCATTGTACTTTGTTTTTTACAGAACAAAACTGATTCCGAGGTTGCTTTCTGTCTGGGGTATGGTAGCCATGTCCATTGTCTTTGTGGCCTGTCAGCTCGCACTTTTTAACATCACGGTAGATTTTACCTTTTTTCTCCAAAACGGGATTCATCTGCTGGTCTTGATAGGATGGCTGATTGCCAAAGGTTTTCAAAACCAATCCGTTGCAGTTCCAGCTACCTAACTGCGATTTTTCAAGACTGGCCACTTTATTCAACAATCAAAAAACGAATATTCATGAGATCACAAAGCATTGCTTTCTTCACTAGGAATGAACAGGGTATTTCCAAATTTAGGATATGGCTCATGCGAGGATTGTACGCCCTCACCTTTATAGGGCTGGCTTTTCAAGCTTGGGAAACCTTGTTATATCCTGAAGAACCACTACGTTACTTAGAAGGTGTTGCCTTTAGCTTTTGGGCTGCTTATGCCACATTAATGGGGTTGGGCGTTTTTTTCCCTTTGCGGATGCTGCCCCTAATCTTCTTGCAACTCGCTTACAAGGCTATTTGGGCTATCTGGGTGTATTTACCCATGGAGGCCGCGAATATGGTCACCCCACACGCTACTTCCTTTTACAATATTTGTTTAACGGCAATTGTTTTGGATGTTTTGGTCATTCCGTGGTATCATGTTTTCAAAACATACCGCCTTAAGCTTCTGAAAAAGGATTAGTTCCTTTCAAAATTCAACATTCATCATCAATCAAAATCATTTGTTATGCAAAACATTGTACAAACCCTATCATCCCCAAATCGAAAAACCGAGCTTCCCAAAAAATTCATGAACCTATCGGCCAAAGCTTGGTTTTTGACCACAGTTGTCGGACAATGGCTTTTCGCGTTTTATGTAGCTGCCTTTTATGGCGGTTCGGCCATGAGCGGTGATTTTATGAAATGGAATCGGGTATTGCCCCATGGCTACAGTGAAGGAGAAACTATGGGCAACCTCGCGGTGGCGCTGCATCTGCTGTTTTCGGTCATTGTGTTGTTGGGTGGCCCACTGCAGTTCAGCGCTAAACTGCGAGCGAAGTTCCCCAAATTTCATCGCGTCAGTGGACGGATTTACATTTTCTCCGGGATTCTGATAAGTCTCAGCGGGGTCTATATGGTCTTCACCAAGGGAACCGTCTCGGGTTGGCTGGGAGATGTAAGCATCTCTATCAACGCGTTTTTAGTTGTACTGTGTGCCTTTTTTACCATACGGCAAGCGAGGCAAAAAAAATTTGCGTCACACCAGCGCTGGGCCATGCGACTATTCTTGGTCATGTCTGGGGTTTGGTTTTTCAGAATTGGCCTCATATTTTGGTTATTCGTGAATGGGGGGCCTGTAGGCTTTGACCCCGTTACTTTTCGAGGACCTTTCTTGGTATTTCTAGGCTTCGGTCAATACATTTTGCCCTTGCTTTTCGCGGAAATCTTTTTCTGGGCAGCCAAAAGAAAAAAAGCCAACACCTACTACGCAATGAGTGGGGTATTGGCTGGTCTTATTGTTTTCACGGCAATAGGACCCTTCGCAGCAACTATAATGATGTGGCATCCGCGATTATAAAATGTGAATCCTATTTGCTCAAGTACATTTTGCGCCTGGAATACAGATTATAAAAATCATCATCCTTAAGGCTATCGATAAACAGGATACTTTCACCAGTACTTTTCATTTCAGGCCCCAAATTCTTGTTCACATTCGGGAACTTGCTGAAGGAGAAAACCGGTTGTTTGATGGCATAACCGTCTAAATGCGGATTGAACTCAAAATCCTTGATTTTCTTCTCGCCGAGCATCACCTTGGTGGCGAAATTCACATACGGCTCACCGTAGGCTTTTGCAATGAATGGCACCGTTCGAGAAGCTCTTGGGTTGGCTTCAATAATGTAAACGGTGTCATCTTTGACCGCAAATTGGATATTGATGAGTCCTACGGTATTTAAGGCCAACGCGATTTTTTTGGTGTGGTCCTTGATTTGCTGCATCACGAACTCACCCAAATTAAATGGCGGCAAGGTGGCATTCGAATCCCCGGAGTGGATACCACAAGGTTCAATATGCTCCATAATTCCTATGATGCGTACTTCTTCACCATCGCAGATGGCATCCGCTTCAGCTTCAATGGCACCATCCAAATAGTGGTCCAGAAGGAGTTTATTGTTTGGAATGCTGCGAAGCAAGGCTACCACATGGGCTTCCAAATCCTCCTTGTTGATAACAATTTTCATCCCTTGCCCCCCTAGCACGTAAGAAGGTCTTACCAAAAGTGGGAAGCTCAACTCTTCGGCGAGTTGCAACGCATCATCCGCAGTTTCAGCAACCCCGAATCTTGGATACGGAATGTCATTCTCCTTTAATAATGTGGAAAAACTACCGCGGTCTTCGGCCAAATCCAAGGATTTGAAGCTGGTACCGATAATATTGATACCGTATTTATCGAGTTTTTCGGCAAGTTTCAATGCCGTTTGCCCTCCAAGTTGCACAATAACGCATTCAGGCTTATCGTGGAGGATGATATCATAAAAATGCTCCCAGAAAACAGGCTCAAAGTACAGTTTGTCTGCCGTATCGAAATCCGTGGAAACGGTTTCTGGATTACAGTTTATCATGATAGTTTCATACCCGCACTCAGCGGCCGCTAAAACCCCATGTACACAACAGTAATCAAATTCAATGCCTTGACCGATTCGGTTAGGTCCAGAACCAAGCACCACAATCTTTTTTCTGTCAGTGACTTCACTATCGTTGGCTACATAACGTGTGCCATCGGGTCGCTGTATTTCTTCTTCAAAAGTGGAATAGTAATATGGTGTAACTGCCTTAAATTCTGCGGCACAGGTATCTACCAATTTGTACACGCGATTGATGCCAAGGTTGGTACGCTTTTTATGCACCTCGCTTTCATAGCAGTCCAACATATGTGCAATCTGTCGGTCAGCAAAACCTTTTTGCTTGGCCTCTAGTAACAATGCTTTTGGAAGACTTTCAATCGTATATTTTGAGATTTCCTTTTCCAAATAATGCAGCTCTTCATATTGCTTAAGGAACCACATATCGATTTTGGTAATCTCGTGGATGGTTTTTAAAGGAATACCCAACTGAATGGCGTCATACAAAACAAAAACCCGATCCCAACTGGCTACCTTTAACTTTTGGATGATGGTATCATAATCCTTGTAACCCTTTCCGTCGGCGCCCAATCCATTACGCTTGATTTCAAGGGATTGCGTGGCTTTATGCAATGCTTCTTGGAACGAACGCCCAATACCCATAACTTCTCCCACGGATTTCATCTGAAGTCCTAAAGAGCGGTCAGAGCCTTCAAATTTGTCAAAGTTCCAACGTGGGATTTTTACGATAACGTAATCCAAGGTAGGCTCAAAAAGGGCTGAAGTAGACTTGGTTATCTGGTTGCCCAATTCATCCAAAGAATAGCCAATGGCCAACTTGGCGGCAATTTTTGCAATTGGATATCCTGTCGCTTTGGAAGCCAATGCCGAAGAACGTGAAACCCGGGGGTTTATTTCAATAGCGATGATATCTTCCGCTTCATCAGGGCTTA
>ERZ1740062.105-NODE-105-length-65466-cov-15.052759_pt1 | contig 65466 bp, 51 predicted proteins | sample MGYA00581741_ERZ1740062 | MGnify/ENA primary metagenome ERZ1740062 (study PRJEB43018, sample SAMN04849747) | marine metagenome | isolation source: floating plastic debris | place: Pacific Ocean | collected 2008-09-01 | study: EMG produced TPA metagenomics...
AGGTACTAGTTTCTCTCACTCTATTGATACTACAAGATGAAGTGCGGAATGTGGGATCTATCTAATGTGTCTCTTGATGATAACCATAAAAATTAATACTATATTCAGTCACCTTTATACCAGTTTGCTTTTCTACTTCGCGGATAAGTTCTTCGGGTAATTGCACATGTACGTCTAAAATTTGCTTTGTATCTATACAGTTAACATGACTATGAATATCACTGATATTTCCGTATAACCTACCGTCAGAATGTTCAATACACTCAATTATGCCCTGGGTCGATAAAGCTTCTAAATTCTGATATACAGAGGTGTGACCGATTTCTTTACCTTGCTGATTTAGTCGGTCGTATATTTCCCGTGCGGATAAATGCTCTTGATCCTGCCATAATAACTCTAATATGAATCGACGCTGACGACTAACTCGCATTCCAAGTGTCTGACAACGATCTAATGCATCTTCTAAAGAACGAATTGGTTTTGCGGATATCCCTTGTTGTTGCATATTCAGGTTTATTAACTATATTAAAGGGTAGATTTATCAGGTATGATTTATCGTCTAATTCTATACATAGAGATGATTAGCATTTTTCCTACTGTTACTACTCCATTTAAGATGACTGCACTTGAGTTTATTAATTTTACTGAATTTGCAGAATATACAACTAAACCTTTACTAAATTTTGATGAAATTAATCACTAAGCAGTAAACTATTAAGCTAAAACAAACTCATTACAACTTTAGCTTAAAATTACTGTAAGCGTCTACATGAAGATGTATAGTCAATCAAAAATAAATCTACTAAATCTGTAGAGGTAACAATCTACTTTATATCTAAATTATTTGTGCAGCAAATCTTCTTCAAGGATGCGAGTAATCATAGCAGTACGAGAAGAGACCCTTAGCTTTCCAAAAATACGACGTAAGTGAGTAGCAACCGTCCAAGGACTGATTTGAAGTAACAAACCGATAGATTTATTTGGTAAACCCTGAGCAACCAATTTTGCGATCGCCTTTTCCCTGGGACTTAGACTAATTTGTTCAGAGGACTGCTCAATAAGAGCTTTATCCTGAACCTTAGACTTTTTAACGGTTTTGGGACGACTGTCAGATTTTATTTTTGCACTACAACTAGGACGACAGCGCACCACACAGTAATGTTCACCATCAATATCAGACTCAAATATCACCTTATCGACCTCAAATTTATCTGCCTCTGATTCTTCAATATCAGTTCTTTTAGCAGTTTGAGAATCAATTACCTGCTCAATCAAAAATTTTAATAATAATTCTTTATCAAATGTCTGTAAAAAATTAGTGTCAGACACCGCAACCAGTTTCTTCAGTTCTAATATATTCATTGCTCTGCTTCATCCTTGTAGAGTGTTATTTACAAGTAGATTTCAATGTCAACCTTAATTTAGGTCTTGATACTTAGGTAACAGTTCGACAACATATCAAGATTTTCTTGAACTGGTAAACCATAGTACAGTTTTTTAACTGGTAGATGCTGTATGTGACTAATTATTATTACTATTGTGCCACTAAAAGTATATTTGTATAATTTTTTTTGCCTAAATAATTACAAATTAAATACGTATAAACTACGTAATTTATACTGGGATTTTCACCTCCGCAGACCACATAATTTGCCTTATTCTTTTGCTATAGCTTGCTTATGTAACTAAGTCAGCACAAATAAACGAAACCATTAAATAGAATTTAATATCAACACAAGTATTGCAATTACGTCGTTTTATCACCTTACACTCTATAAGGACATACCTTTAAATTTTTACGCCGACTTACTTAGCTATCTAAGATGACATAATAATTTTTTGGATCAAATTATTCTCAGTCTATTGTTTATCTCTTTTTTTGATATTAATGTTAAGGAATCATTACCATTTATGAATTGATAACGCATCCTATAATCTATACTTACGTATATAAAATGATGTTTTTTGCTAGCTACGAAATAATTTTACTTTTGTCACTCAAATGAGTTACCTAACATAAGCTTCCTTCAAACAAGCGACTTTTCAAGAGTTAGCTTTTAGATATATATATATTCTTGTGTGACGGCAAAGACGTGTCTACCAAATATGTACACAAATTACTGATGCAACATATGATACCCTCTTCGTTCCAATTATGGTGGAGAGGGTACTTTTTAGATATACAGAAAAATTTCTATTATTCTGCTACTTCCCAGACCCAGTGAAGATTTACTACACTCAAAAAATAATATTTTTACCACTGCTTATATTATTCAGATAACGATAGACATACTGATTTTTGATACTTCTTAAAAATTATTTAAGTATATTTTCGTATTCACATCATCTCTTCTAATCTACATAATGTCAGGCAAAGCTACAAAACAAAGTTCTTTAGCAAGACAGTGCTTTAATTTGTTTGCAGATTATTTGCTTGTGAATTTTGCGATTCCCATTGCAAAACTATATTTAGCTATTTATTTAGTTATTTACTAACTTATCAATCATCTACATATTTAGCCTAAAAGGGTCTTCGCTCCAAAAAATGAAGCGGAACGATTTAGGCAGGGATTTACAAAGTAATTACTGAAGAACAGAAAGTTTATTTCACAATTTCAGGATTGTATTAAGGACAGGGTGTATGCAGAACAACGGATTCCAAGCTTCAGAAAATAATAGCGATCGCGCTAATGGGAATGGTATATTTTCCGGCGATACCATGCCTTCTTTAAGTATGAATTCATCTCCCAACTTTATAGAAATGCCGAGTGGCGAGATAAACTCTAACCTATCATCCCAACGAGCCGAAAGAGTATTAATTGAACTTAGAGTCGCTAGAGATAGAGGATCAATAACTGCTAATGAAATGGCAGGAGGGATAAACTTAAGTGGCTTGCAAATCGATACAAACTATCAGCCAATTGAAGTTAACCCTACCCAGGAATTAGCTGGAAGCTTAATCGCAGCCAATGATAAAACAGTAATTATACGCGGTGCGATCGCTCAAAATCAGATTGCAGAGCTAGAAGCACAACCCAACGTAGTAAAAGTGTATAAAGATACGCCAATTGCTGCTTTTAATCCAACATTATTAGATAATCCACCAAAAGATTTAGTCAATTCCCCAGAGGGTGAAAACAACTGTCCGATTGGTGAGTGTGACTGCTCCTCCACTCAAGCAAAAGGAGCGATCGCTGATGTCGTTCAGTATTTTGGTGTAGACCAAATTTGGTCAGCAGGATATAAGGGAGAAGGTATAGTTGTTGGTATAGTCGATGGCGGTATTACAGCAGAGGGAAGACCTGTAGAACCAGGAGAAACTGACCGTCGCATCAAGAATGTAATTGGAGGACCAGACCAAGATTGGGGGACTAAAGCACGCTCTTGGGGCGAACATGGTAATATGTGCGCTACTGATGTTCTAGGTATGGCTCCTGAGGCTAAGCTTTATGACTGTCGTCTTGCAGATGGGGATGCTGTATCTAATGCTTTAAGAATATTTGAGTGGTCAATCAAACAACACCAAACTGATGGTACACCCCACATACTTACCAATAGCTGGGGTCTTTATCAAAAAAATTGGGATGAATTATACGCAACCGATCCAGAACATCCTTTCACTCGCAAAGTAGTCGAAGCAATTGATGAAGGTATTCTGATTTTATTTGCTGCGGGTAACTGTGGTGATAGCTGTCCTGACGGTAGATGTGGTTCTGACAATGGACCAGGTAAAAGCATTTGGGGTGCAAATGGACACTCATCAGTAATAACTGTAGGAGCTGTCAATAAAAATGAACAGTTTGTTGGTTATAGCAGTCAAGGTCCAGCTGCATTAGACCCACAAAAACCAGATTTCTGCTCGATTACTCACTTTAAGGGTTATTTTGATAGTGATAATGGTACTTCCGCAGCTACACCAATAGCAGCTGGAGTAATGGCTTTACTTAAGCAAGCAAAACCAGATTTAACTCAAGAAGAAGCTAAAACAGCTTTACAAAATACAGCTAAAAATATTGGAGAACCTGGATTTGACCAACATTCTGGGTTTGGAATTATTCAACCAATAGCGGCTTTGGAAAGCTTAGGGAAGGTAGATAAGAAGTCAGAATGGTCAAAACCCCACAGGTTAGATGGTAATTGTTTTTCTGCACCTGCTGCTACAACTTGGGGAGAAAATCGTCTAGATACTTTTGTAATCGCAGGTAATAGCGCTGTTTATCATAAATTTTGGGATGGTAAAGCTTGGTGTGAATGGTCAGATTTGGGTGGTTTCAGCCTCAGTGCTCCAGCAGCAGTAAGTTCTGCTGAGAATAAAATTGACCTATTTATTATCGGTAAAGAACGCTCTATTCAACATAAATCCTATGATTGCGGTAAGTGGAGTGAATGGAAAGATTTGCAAGGTCTTTGTCAGCGCGGTATAGCTGTAAGTGCTCCACACCCCCAGAGATTAGACTTATTTTCCGTTGCTGCGGATAATGCAGTGTGGCACAAATATTGGGATGGTTCTCAATGGAGTAAATGGCATAGCTTAGGAGGTTTCAGTTTAGGGTCACCTGCTGCTGTTTCCATGGATGAGAATCAGATTGATGTCTTTATCAGAGGCAGTAACCACGCTATTTATCATAAGCATTGGAATGGACAAAACTGGAGTAATAATTGGGAAAATTTAGGTGGACTATGGTTATATTCTCCTGCTGCAACAGCTTCTAACTCAAAAAATCTTAATGTTTTTGCTGTAGGTACTGATAACGCTATTTATCGCAAAAGATTAAACGGTTCGACCTGGGGTGAGTGGAAAAATATCGGAGGTTCAGTAATTGCTGCACCAGCTGCAACGACATGGGGAGAGAATCGATTGGATACTTTTCTAGTTGGTTGTGATAATGCACTTTATCATCGCTGGTTAGATTAAATTTCTCTGGGACTTATGCAAGCTCTCCTTTTTAAGGGGATTGGGGAGCATTCGTAAGTAAACAATCCATAAGTCCTATTATCTCAAAAGCTTCAACTCCAAAAAACTTGTAAGGTTTTCAAGACTAGGAATAAAAATCTTTATCAAGACGCGATGTCATTCTTTTATGATATCGCGTCTTTTCTTTGAGAAATTATACAAAATCTATGTAATTACTTTATTAAATTGCCGTAATATATTCTGAATTACTTGTGCTTTTACACACTACCTGAATGTCACAATGGCAAAATGTCAAGTGATTGATATTTCAAAGCTTCTGGGAAGATAAAAGTATCAAATAATTATGTGCAAATGTACACGAAAATAGCATCTATAGCTGTAACATCACCATATATCCATTACCAAGTTTTAATTTATGGTGAAAATCATACTTAATTCAGATTTTATAAATACTCTGAATTTATCTCCTGCAAAAGATGTAATAGAACCGATACTGGAAACAGATGAAAAACTTAAGTCTTCAGAACAAAAGCTACAGTTCGAAATGAATTACCCCCTCGATACTGGAGACCCACGAGAACTTTCGGAGGTACCAGAAGTTAGACTTTGGTTTATTCGTCTCGACACTTACTATCCTTGGTTACCGTTTTTACTCAATTGGCAATCCGGAGAGTTGGGTCGCTATACAGCGATGCTAGTCCCCCATCAATTCACTGCTAAGGAAGGTATACAGTATAATCCTGAAGCTCTAGAAATTTTCTTAATGAGTAAAATATTTTTTCTCAATGAATGGTTAATACAAAAAAATATACCTAGTACATCGCGTCTGCAATCTATGGCACAGTTACTAGGATATGAGTTAGACGATGCTTTATTTCAGACGTTGGTCAGATCTTAATGAATTAATGACTAACAATATTTACGATGAATAAATTCAGGAAAATAACTTCAGGGGAGGTAAAGCTAGAATTGATAGCCACTTCCACCTGTTTTTTATGACTAATTATAAGAATAGAAATATAAATTTATAGGGCTTGTTCCATAGAAATTACACTAAGTAGAAATATATACCTTAATATTAGTCGTGTAATTATCACAGGTCTTAAAAGATCCTAATGTTTGAAATGTATACTAAGGACAACTCAGAGCTAAACTTGCTCAAATAAGCAAAAAATTTGAGCAACCAGTTTTGAGGCTCTAAGGGAAAGTCTACAAATTAACCGTTTTCAGTATAAACATTGAATGCATAAGCCTGGAATTGAATTTAATTCAATTCAATTAATCTAATTAGCCCTGCTGATGTACTCTAACGCAGTATTGAAGGCACGTTCAACTGCTTTTGATTTACTTGGCATTGCTGATTGCCAAATACGATAATCATTTTGTTTAATAATCAAATTAGCAACTGGCTCAATATCAATTTTACTTAAAGCTAAATATTGTAATAATTCAAAATCGGCTAAATTTCCCTCTCTTTCTATAATTTTGTTAGCAGCAATAATAAATTCAGCTAAAACAGCTTCAATATAATCTTTCCCTACTTGATGTGATGTAAAAATTTCACAATTGGTTAGAGCTGTGATTTCTTCGGTAAAAGCAACAGTAATTTTCCGTCTAGGTGAAGTATACCAAGCACAGGGAAGTTCCACATTTAAATATTCATTATTATTGAGTCTATATTGAACATATTCGTTTAAACTTGAGGCGATAACAACAATTTTCTCTCCAGAAAGCAATCTATTTAAAGAATCAGTACTTGTATCAGCCAAAGAATCAGAAACAATATTTTCTTCTCCTTCTGGACAATCATAGGTGAGATAAGTCCAAATTCCATTTGATTCTGAAGCTGATTCTCCAACATGATAAAAAGTTATAGTACCGTCTTCTTGACATTCATAATGAATATATTTTTCATCTAAAAATTCATCTTTACGTACATTTTTATAATAAGAATATTTTTTAAAAATACTAATAATATGATGAGGCTGTGTTTCAACTTGAAAATAACGTTTTCCAGTACTGACAAGACTATGTAACTTAATCATTATCCAATTCTCCTCTAACTTTTACAAATGCAGTGATAACTTAATTCATTTAGCTGAAGACAATGCCGTATAAAGAAACCACGAATCTTTAGGAAGCAATATTTTAATAAACAGATGTCCAGAGCTTCATTTCTGAAAATATTTAGAGAAGTTATAAAAATATTTTTTCTTACTTTTACGAATAACTTCTGTTTTCTATTTTCGTCAAATTAATTTACGAAGTGTCAATACTAAAAATAAGATTTTTTGTTGAGAATAACATATAGAAAACGTAGTTTAATTAACTTAATTGTGAGTTATAAATAATTTAACATTCTGAATCTACTTTCATAATTGTTAGCAATAGTAACTTTGGCAATAACAATATTTAAATAACTTAAATCTGTTAATAATTCCTGGCATCATCCTATTGGATAGTTTGAAGTATTAAAAATAACTTTACCTATTTATTTCAACGACCTGTACTATTTTTGTATCATTCATTAGACCTTTCCGATAATTAATCTCAAGCTCCGACAAGTCATGGACTAAAACTTATTTTCTGGAAATATCTATTGTTAACAAATAAACAAAGTAGTAACACATATGACAAGTAGGAGTATTCATTGAGAGGATTCTAATTTTTAATAGAGTGGAACTATTCTTAGAAGACTATTAAATACATAGATTAAAGTCTATTTAACTTATTTGAATCATTAATGGAAACCTGCCTATAAATCTCATAGCTTCTAATTGCTCTCTAAGTCCCAGAAATATATTTACAAAAAGTTAAAACAATTATCTTTTTACTTTTTACAGAGTTATCTGATGCGTTAGTAATTTGAAAATTAATCATCAAATGTTCTTGCCTATACATTAGGATTTTTATAGCATTTGTATGCCTTTATATATAGTTCCCAAAAGGAATTAAAATCTAACATTTTCTGGGAAGAAATTTTTTTTTCTATGATGTTGTATTCGCCCTCACATTTTACTAATTTTTCTTTAAAAATAATTTATTATTTCTTATATATAGATCTCGCGATCGCTTGAACAATAGAATTTTGTATGGTCAAGCATTTGACAGCTTTAATATAGAATTTTATTGTATGTTTCTTTGTCAGAATAAAATTGTATATTTACCTATATTTTTTTGTACAGAGGTGTGAGACCCTCTAGTCAACATTTATTCTAAATAAATGCATTTTTTTTTCTAAAAAATATTTTTTTTGGTAAATTTACTTACCAAAATAACGTTATATTTTTTATAAAAATAATTCTAATAATGTATTTTTTTTTACTTGACTTCAGATAATACATGTATGGAATTATATCCTGTAATCCTTATATATCAATATTTTAAAGAGAAAAATTTAGATAAAGCTCAAAATATATAAGAGTAATTTTATTAACAAGATATAAATTGGTATAAAAATGTTTGTACAGACAAAAATTAATATTTTCAATAACATTAATTATATGAAAAAATGTAATATACAAAACATTTATTTTTTCTCATGAAGAGATATTTGACATTTTCAATCAACAATTTTGTTCTCTTGGCTACATATATATTGTTCAATTTTGTAGACTATTTAACACTAAATTTATTAAATATTGCTTTCTATAAGAATATTTTTTGTAAAATATGTATTTTAGATAACAAATGAAGAGATGTTTTAAGTTGGAAATTGGTATAATTTTATTTTTTCAATCTAGAGAAGTAACAGAGTCAACAACCTAAACTGAAGCTAATAAAGAGTTTTTTAAACATTTTCAAGTCTCTAATATCGAAGTTTTTTGATGTGGAGGGCAGTAAAGTCAAATGTTTGTAGAGATCTATCACTTCCACAGGAGCGGTAAGTATGGATAGATATCTTTTGTAAAAGACAAGTGAACTCTCTTCCTCCACATTCAGAATGAATAATGGGGGAGAGTAATTACCCTAAAATTTTTTCTAACACTGTTTCCGGAGAAATATCGGCAACATTGCTAGTAGGTGACTTGATACCAATAAATTTGTCCTGGGGGGGTAAGAATCTATTTGGTTCAGTGGAGCCAAATAAAGCAATAGTATAAGTTTGTACTGCTACACTCAGATGCATTGCACTACTATGAGTACACAGCATTAAATTAGCTCCAGCAATCATTGCAGCTAGTTGACCAACATTCCCTGGGATAGTCAGTTTGGTATCTGGTAAAGATTCCTGAAAAGTATTTATTGATTCAATTGACTGATTACTTTCGGTATCTGAACTAACTAAAACCTGCATGTCAGGTTGTTTTTCTTGGAACTTCTGAATAATTTGTTGCCAATTTTCATAAGGATATATCCTGTCTCCGTGTTTTTTTTGAGCTACCGAGCAAGAATTGGGGCATATAAGAATATATCCAGAATCTTTCACTAAAAGTCTTTTTTGTTCATTATCAGCCCATTCAATATCTGCTCTTGGGATATTGATAGCTAAATCGGGACATGAAGATGAAATACCTAAACCTGCAAGTAAATCATGGTAAGTTTGGGCTGCATATTTTTGCGTGTTCATAGGAACAGTATCTGAAAAAAAGCCTTTTCCCTTTCCTTGAAAAGTTATCCGCTTAGGGATACCAGTCAACCACAAAATTAGACCAAGAATCCAGCTAGGTTGTGAAGTAATAGCAGCATCATACTCGCGTTCGCGAATGGTACCCACCAAGTTACCCCAATCTGCTAAGCTATTGCGGTCTCGAAAATCGAAATTGATTACATTGTTATGTGAAGTATTTACCCGATAAGCGGCTTTAGACCGGGGTTCAGTAATAATATCTATTTGGGCTTGGGGATAACAGCGCTTGAGGTTATCCAAAGTCGGGAAAAACATAATTTGGTCGCCGACACCACCAGGTACAAGAGCTACTATTCGCATTTTGGGTTTTATTAAAAGCTTACTCGCTCCTTATTTTAGGGGAAAATATATAGCCTGATGATTGAGGAATTCTGTGCATTTACTAATTCCAGCTGCCGGAGTCGGCAAAAGAATGAATAGCGATCGCAATAAGCTGTTGCTAAATCTAATGGGAAAACCAATTGTTGCTTGGACTTTACTCGCTGCTCAAGCATCACCTTCTATCCGTTGGATTGGTATTATTTCCCAAGAATATGACTGGGAAGAAATAAATTTTATTCTTGCTCAGCTAAAACTGACTAAGCCCGTTAAACTAATTTCAGGAGGTTCTACACGTCAAGAATCTGTTTACAATGGTTTGCAGGCTTTACCACAGGAAGCCAAAGAGGTATTAATTCATGATGGTGCCAGATGTCTGGCTACACCAGAATTAATTGATAGATGTTCTATAGCTATTACCAAGTATCAGGGTCTAATTGCAGCCGTACCAGTTAAGGACACCATTAAGGTAGTAAATGGTAATGGCACAATTGAGAGTACTCCTGATAGAAAGCAATTATGGGCAGCCCAGACCCCCCAAGGCTTTCAGGTTGATGTATTGAAAACATGCCATGCTGAAGGTATTCGTCAGAATTGGGAAGTTACCGATGATGCAGCTTTATTTGAAAAGTGTGGATATAAAGTACAAGTTGTTCAAGGTGAGGAAACTAATCTTAAAGTTACTACTCCCCAAGACCTAGCTTTGGCTGAATTTATTCTAAGCTCTAGGGATAAGAAAAAGTAAGCGGCAATATTCACACAACGGGAGACTTGGGAAATGGAATATTTGAGGACTATTTCGCTTCCCACGGTTACTCCCTTCTCTACGAGAGACTAGGTCTTAAATTTTGCTATCCCAGAGTGAATTTATACTCCAATTCAAAATTAGGAAGTCAAAATTCCTTCACACTCTCATCATCCCCAATTATTATTGTGCAATTCGGAGAATACCCTTGACGCTACTCTCCAATAATGATAAAAACCATACAATTTGTTATCTATACCTTTGTCTGATTTATCCTTTGTTCCATTTATCCTTATTCAAAGGCGAATAATACAACTGTACTGCGTCTTCATAAATACAGCTACAACTCGTGGCTAATGTCGAAGAACAAATGACTGACATAAGTAATAAACTAACCAGCAATGAACTTTGCAAGTACAATAGAAGCAATTCTTTACCTCAAAGGCACACCACTCTCTCTTAGCGAAATTGCCGATTATGCAGCTTGCGATCGCAGTAAAGCACAAGAAAGTATCATTGAGCTAATTGATGACTACGCTCGTCGAGAGAGTGCTTTAGAAGTGGTAAAAACTTCTAAGGGGTATACTTTACAGTTAAGGTCTGATTTTCATGAGTTGGTGAATACTCTGATACCAGTCGAATTAGGCGTAGGTGCTCTGAGAACTTTGGCAGCGATCGCTCTTAATGAACCAATAATTCAAAGTGATTTGATCACTGTACGTGGCTCTGGAGCGTATCAACATGTCCAAGAACTTGTAGAACAAGGTTTTATTAAAAAACGTCGAGATAGCGAGTCACGTTCTTATTCAATACAGGTGACTCCGAAATTTCACCAGTATTTTCAAATAGAGCAACTACCACAGGGAGTATCTTTAAGCCCCAAGGAGAAACAGTTGGAATTAAATCTAGATTCAGAATTTGATATAGAATTAAATTCTGAAGTCCCGAAAATGGCGACTGTAGCTGAAGAGGGCTAATATTCAGGTGTAAATAACTATGACTCAGATGGGTTAAATAGTTTAGAGTAGAATTAGCAACTAAGCTTTCTTAAAATTACTAATGGTGTTTAATCCTGACTTTTTGAATGACAATTTTGAAGGACAGCCACATCAATTTCTGAATGATCACTGTGACGAACATGTTAATCAGTTACTAAAGTATTTACAACATCAGTCTCCAGAAGTTTTGGCGAGAGTAGCCCAATCTGTAAGTCCTGAAATTAAGCAGATAATCTCGCAAAATGTTCAAGGATTACTTGGAATGCTACCAGCCGATAATTTTAACGTACAGGTAACTACGGACAGAGAGAATTTGGCTGGTCTTTTAGCATCGGCAATGATGACGGGTTATTTTCTTAAACAAATGGAGCAAAGGATGCAATTAGAGCATCTAACTGATACTCAATAGGGATTTTTACTTAAAAGTATCTAACCCTGATGAATGTAAGAGAATCCTGGTGGAGGGAGGAAGGGGAATTATGGTGCAGTCTGAGTATGAAAAGCTGAATAATTAAGTTAATCAGTTTATTTTCTTTCTTTCTTATCTTAGTTTTCTGATCTCCCTTAGTTATAGAGACAGGAAAAATAAGTAAGATCCAGACATAAGAAATTTACCCACCCTTATAGAATCAGTAGAGCAGATCAAAAATTTCTTGTGTAAAATCTTGGGAGAAAGGTTTGCTAGGTAACTGTTAAACCATCATTCGCTAGGAAGAGATTATCGACTAAAAGCTAATGTATCCTAACTAATCTCAACGAGCAGCAACACCTAACTTGATTTTAAGAGTTTGAATTTTACCTTGTCGTTTAAGCTGAATCTCCAGAGTATCTCCAACAGCACTGGATTCAACTATTCTTTGAACTTGAGCTGCTGTTTTTATAGGTTGGCGATTCATTTGTAAAATCAAGTCACCTACACTCAGTCCAGTTTTTTCGGCAGGTGAATCTTTCAATATTTCCTCAATTACAACTCCATAATCTTGTTTTATATTTAATTTATTGTCTTTATTTATCTGTTTCTTTTTCTTCGGAGACAGATTCTCTACATTCACACCCAGAAAAGGATGCTCAACGTAACCTTTTGTAAATAATTCATTCGCAATACGAGCTGCGGTTTCTATCGGTATAGCAAAACCTAGTCCCTGAGCATCTGCTCGAATAGCTGTATTAACTCCGATAACTTCCCCACTAGCGTTGAGTAAAGGTCCTCCAGAGTTACCTGGATTGATAGCAGCATCAGTTTGAATAAAACTAACTTTTCTTTCGGGAACTCCTACTTGACGACTGGTACGGTCTGTAGCGCTAACAATACCAATAGTCACGGTGTTATCTAAACCCAAAGGATTTCCAATGGCGATCGCCCATTGTCCTGGTATTAAGTTTTGAGAATTTCCTATTTTGACGTTAGGTAAGTTTTCCGCGTCAATTTTTACCACTGCGACATCCGTAACATCATCTACACCTACAACCCTACCCTCATAACTCCTACCGTCTTTGAGGGTAACAATTACCGTATCTGTTTTTGCTACTACATGAGCATTAGTCAATATTTGTCCGTTTGAACTAAGTATAAAACCTGAACCTGTTCCACGCTCAATTCTTTCTTGAGGAATAGCTTCATCATTATCCCCAAAAAATCTCTTCAACAGTGGATTTTGCAAAGCATCAGAAATTGGGTTAGCAACTTTGCGTGTAGCATTAATTCTAACCACAGCAGGACCAGTCTGTTGTACGGCAGTAGCAATAAAGTTGGTTTCACTTCTTCTATTAATCTGTACCGGTTGTCCTACAGGAATAGGAGTAGCATTTTGTGCAGGTAAAGATACAGTGACATTTTTGAACTGTGGAAAAGAGGGACGAGAAAATAAGATATAACGACTAACAAATAAGCCAACTATACCGCCCATCATGACCAGGGAAAAGTAAACGGTTAGTTGCTTTAACGATAACTTCATATTCATAATGCTCTAGGACAGCAATGCAGATGCGCTCTATTTAAGTTTAGTCAAGCAAGGAGCTACCAGACAGATGGATTTGACCCCAAAATTGGCTATTAGTGAGCTAAAAATACTATTCAAATCTGCTTTGGTAGCTCAGGTCAAAATTTGAAGACTAAATCACAAAGTGTAAACTTTATGAGTTCGTGAACTTAAAAATTCTTAGTAATCACTGATTTATGTAAAAAAAGATTGGTTCGGGATTTAGATTTATTAAGCTTAGGAAGAACTAGAAAAGTTTTCAAATCAATTTCATCTTATCAAGTTAAATCAAGTCAACTTCAAACCATAAAATTACCCAATTAATTTTTATGACTCAATAAAAAAGCGATAAAAATGTGTTAGAGACAGTTACGGAAATTAAAATATATGTGGAAAATATGTGAAAACACTTCAATAATTATACTGAACAAGACAAGTATGCTTGAATAATTAGACTAGAAGAATTTTATCGGTGACAATCAGTTTTATACCTACAGATGGGAAATATGAGAACTGATATTAACTTTAACTATCAAGTCATAACCGAAAAACTTCTCCCTGACTTTACGGAAATTATCTAAAATTAGAAATTGACTTGATATTGGCAAGTACATATGAATATTCGTAATTGTCTAAGGCTGCTCTATAGTTCTTTAGGCATTAGTTTTCTAGGCATTATTAGTATAATATTTTCACGCTCTTTTTCAGTAATATTGCCCGCCTCTGCTGCTGAGTGTCCCCTCCCAGCAATTGAGCGCTTTCAAAGCCATCAAGTGAAGGCAGGAGAAACATTAGAAAGCATTGCAGGACAGTATGAACTCCTAAGTGCAACAATAACAGAAATGAATCCAGATATCAGTGGTAGGAATCTAGTTGTAGGAGAAGAAATATTAATTCCTCCCTTTAACGGTAGCATTGTCAGAGCTTCACCAAATGAAACTTGGAAGGAGATCGCAGCTAGATATAAAATTCGTGCGGATGTACTTTTTGAGGTAAATGGTTGCCAGAAAAAACCTACATTAGTCTTCATACCCCAATTAGGTAAATCTTCACCAACTACAGAAAATCAATCTGCGACTTCTAATACTTCTCCTCCAGCATCATTTGGTTATCCACTTCCAGCGAATCTTAAAGTAGGTTTCCCTTATGGATGGCAAATTAATCCCACTACTAAAGAAGTATTTTTTCACAGTGGTACAGACTTACTAGCGAAAAGTGGAACTTCCGTAACTGCGATCGCTCCAGGTACTGTAGTTTTTGTGGGAGAGCAAGGTAGCTACGGTAACTTAATCATTATTAACCATAGCGGAGGTTTACAGAGCCGTTATGCCCATTTAGAAGGTATTGTGGTAGATATAGGTCAAAAAGTTAATAGAGGGGATTCCATAGGAACTGTGGGCTTTACAGGAGAGCCTACTATCAAGCAGTCCCATCTTCATTTTGAGATACGTTCTAATTCTTCTTTAGGATGGGTAACAAAAGATCCTCAAGAATATTGGAGTAAGCAAGAGGAGTAAAATTCAAAGTAAATGAGCCTTTACCAATCACCAAACTCTTGAGTTGATTTAACTAGATGCATACCAGCATCTGCAAATTTTGCAAAGGCACTATCTGCGGCTTTCGTGTAATCTACAATATCAGGTACTACAACAGGAGATGTACAATCTTCTAGCAGATAAATTTTTTCTGTTAATGTTCTATCTCTCTGATTAATTTCTGTTAATAAGTCGTCAATTGTCCAAGCAACACAATGACTTTTTGCTTGTCCAGCGATAATCACCCCATCAAATTCTAGTAACTGCTTGATTAAGTTATTATTTTTTTTCGCTATTGGTTGATTATCAAAACCACTTAAGACTTCAGGACTTAACACAGAATAATTTTCAGTCAAAGGGTTATCACCTTTAATTTCAAACTGAGTTTGACTATAACGGGCAATAGAGTGAAAAAAGATAGCTTCCTCCACAGAGGATACTAAACTATGTCCAATTCCTCCCAACATAGAATGATAAGACCAAACGGTAAGAGGGTATTTACCGTTGTCACTGAGTTTTTTGACGTAGGAGTATGCTTGTTTTTGTAGTAAGTCTTTATCGCCATTCGTGATGCTATAAGCTACTTTTGGGTTTGCCTTCCACAGACCTTTTTCAACATCTTCTAAGGTAATATTTGTTGCTGATGGAATTGGATGCTCGCCTTTCTCATTTACCCAAAAAATAGGGTGAAATATTTGCATGGCTGTATGAGTATCCATTGTGGGAATAATGGTAGTAATATGATTCAAATTGTGATAGATGAATTCACAAATTCTGACATTATCTTCTAAAGCTCCCTTCCCAGATTTACCTCCTACGAATAATTCAAAGTTGGGAATGCAAAAAGTATTTTGTACATCAATTAATAATAGACAAACTTTCTTTTCATCTGTTGATGCAGGAAGAATATTATTTTCTGCCGACCATTTTCGAGCATCTACAGCAATCTGTTGGTAAGGTACTCGCCAAACTTCTCCAATTTTTTGGGGAGAAAAGTGAGAAGGAATTGATAATTTTTGAGAATTAATTATACTCATATTTAATTGAGCTTAGATATAAAAAGTTGAATATAAAAGTCAAATATAAAAGTTTTATATAAGAACGGTGCATTAAGGGGAATGAGTTTTAATTTAATTAGCAAAATCAATTAAGAATCGTTTTTACCCATAACATACCTAAAATTCATTTTTTGCGTGGCTATTAGTTCAATTTAATCCTAAAATAACACAGTCCACCCCTGCTTCTGGGCATTTTCCTTAGTATAGGAAACACCATCTACTTTCAAACCTTCGGTATTAAGTAAAGTAATTATTCCACCTTTATTCCCCAAAGAAATACCATTTTTTGCAAGAGTTACTTTCATAACTTCTCCTGCTGCAATAATCCCACTTAAAGGCTGTTTGCGCTTGTAACGGTCTGCTAACATCCAACCATCAAGATTTATATTTCTTGCTGAACTATTAATCAAAGTAACGGTTTCTTTACCTTCATCAGCACCATAAGGATTAACCATTGCAGCTACAATACTTACTTCATTCTCTTGTTCTGGTAACACTTGCTTACCATCATTAATTCTATGACCTGTTGTATCATCAGTATGGAAAGATTGAGATTGAAAAGCTAGAAAGATACCCACCCATTGCTGACGTGAAGGATAGTGAATTAATAGACCTCCATCTTGCCAAACACCATTATCCTTCTTAAACTTATCGCCATTACCCTGGTTCATATGAATATCATGGATACCATTACCAGGAAGGAATCCGAAATATTTGTCTTTCTTACTCTCCTCTGGACCCCATTTTTCTCCAAAAGCATATACCGAAGCATCATCACTAGTGATCGCTCTTGCGATATACAGTTCTATTAACTCATTTAAATCGTTGTCCGGTCCTGGAACATCATGTGGTAGGGGTTTCATTTTCTCAGTATCGAGTAAGTTACCACGAACATAATCTAAAGCTTCTGTTCCGGGTTTACGTTCTAATTCTGTAAAACCATAATCCAAACCTACAATTCCAGAAATAATCGGATGCTCAAAATTTTCATCAACTGAGTAGAGTAATTCCGATGGACTCAATTTTGACTTCACGTTGATAGCAATACGGTGCTTAGTATTACTATCATCAATCAATACCTGATAGTGAGGGCTAGGACCTTCACCAATTTTACTCTCTATAGCCTTACCTTTAAGAACGCCATAATTTTTTAGTGGCATATTGTATATAATGATTCGATTCTAATTGTATAAAGAAAAATATTTAAGACATCATTAGCTGTCAAACAAATCAAACTCAGCTATTAGGGGTGCATGATCGGACTCCGGGTACAGTTTGTCAGTTGCAAAAGCTATAGATTCATCATGTAAGACCTCATTATGAACTTCTGCACCCCGGTAATAAGTCATTAGCGATCGCGATATCAGTAAATGGTCTAACATTTTACCTGCACCCTGATGAAATAGACTGTAACGCTGAGATTCCGGAATCGAGCGATCGCATGGAATTAGTACTCTATTTGAGAGTTGAGAATTTCCTGTATCTTCAACTGCACCACAGATAGCTTCTGTAGGTACTTCATCACCTTCAGCGTTAAAGTCTCCCACCACAGCAACTAAAGCAGTTTCGTCTTCATCAAAAATCTTGTCAACTAATATACGAGTTTCCAAAGCTTGTCCCACACGACGCATGGAAGACAAGAAAAACCCCTCAGCCCATGCAGCAGAAGTTTTCCAGGTAAATCTATCAATTTTTTGTCCGTGGATAGGAGTAGGTAATTTGGATTTGAGATGAAGATTAATTATGTTCAGTATTCTTTTATTAGGTAACTGAATCTTTGCAAGTAAAATTGGTCTTTCCCAGGTCAGTTTGTCTGCTTCGGTGGGTTGTGGTTCTGCTGTTACCTGACGATACAAAGGTGGTGATGCAAACTCATGCTTATACTGATTATGTTCGGTAATCTCAAAGCGACTAAGAGTTACTAGATTGCGCTTATCAAATACATCTTTACTATCATTTAGTTTGGTTGATACCAGATTGTAGTTACTATAGGGGGTATCTTCCAAAAGTTTCTTTAAAGCTAATAAATCTCTAGGCTTATCTTTTTCTTCTTGTCCGTGAACCTCTTGTAAACAAAGGATATCAGCATTTAGCCTTAAAAGTTGAGGACGCATTAGAGCAATACGCTCTTCTAAACTAGGTTTCTTTGTTGCTTCCTGATCTAGATTTTCCAGATTAAAAGTAGCAATACGTAATTTTGTGGACATACTGTGTTTCCAAAAGTCCGCTAACTATCCTACATAAGAAAATTAAAAAATATCAGGGGGTATGACCCCACACTTTAATTCCAAACTTAATTCCAAACTTAGAAAAATATACTAATTTATACAGCACATTCTTACAGAAGTTCAATTACCAACTTGATATTTTTGCCAAATTGATAAATCCTCTGGACGGTCAACATCATTGAGAAGTGGTAAACTAGCTACAGATAAATCTAAGTTTCGAGCAATATCTAAAGTTTGCTGTCGTACTTGAGAAGTTCCCCAGTCAATGCCCATAAAAAGTTCTGGGATTAATTCAGATATTCCATCAGATATCCCAATAAGATAATAACCACCATCAACAGCAGGACCAATTACACAGTTATATTGATCTAAATAATCAAAAGCTCTAGTAAGTATTTCAATACTAATATCAGGACAGTCAGTACCGATAATTATAGATTTTTTGGCACCACCTTGTAATGTACTCAGAGATGCTCGTGCCATTTTTTTTCCCAAGTCTCCCTCACCTTGGGACTGATAAATTAATCCTTTTCCTAGCCAGTTTGCCATGATCTGAGAATTACCACCAGAGAACCGTACTTCTACTGAAATATCTAACTCCTGCTGTAATTTTTTTACTGTCGCAACAGTAAACTCAGTCATTTGACGCTGAAGATTCGCAGCACCATCAGCACCCAAAGCTGGTATCATTCGGGTTTTAGTTTTTCCTGATTCTGGATAACGAGAAAATATAATTAAGTGCTGTTTTTTAACTAGTGATGGAACCACGCGATCGCCTAATTTATATGCAACAGCAATATTTTAAATAAAATTAAAAAGTAATGAGCCAATTAATAGCCAATTAATAGCCAATTAATAGCAAAAATCACCATTCTTAGGATTCTCTCTGTTTTTAGCTTTTCTCATTGCACCTAAAATTGTAGATACATACACACAACGTTTAGCTTTACCACCATATTTTGTAGAGATACTTATTCTTCCTAAAGGTGGTTTTCGGACATTTCCTTGAAAATCAAACTGAATACGTCGAATACCTTGAGACTCTTGAAGAGTAGTTTCTGTATCTAAGCGAATATCAGAATCCAAATTATTCCAGATGGCATCATTTGGATTTATTGCAGCAGAATGAATAGACCATTGTAAGATACCATCTTTCTCTCTAAAGCTGGCTTGCCAAGTGAATTTATTTTTCTCTGCTTGACTTCGAGCTTTTCTCATAGCTTGATAAATTTCGTCTTGAGCAACACTTAGACGACGAATAGTAACAAAATTTAGCCAGCTAGGTACAGCGATCGCGGTCAAAATAGAAACTATTATGATTACGGTCAAAACTTCTAACAGTGTAAAACCACTGTCAGAGAAGTTATCTGGTAGATTTTTTCCCATTTAAGATATTGCATCATGATAAATGCATAAAAGATGGTCTCTTTGATAAGAGTGAATATCCCTGATAAAAATTGAATTCTGATAAATATCAGATAAGAAAATAAATCTAATACATTATTGTAATCTTATCTATTTTTTTATTTGTTCATCTTAAGTAAGGGGAAATAAATAAACATAGTTAAATGTCCTTTAATCTTTACTAAGATAGCCATTTTTCCAGAGATAAAAAGGACTTTCTAAGCTACCTATAAATAAATTCATTTCACAAGCAGCAGCTAAATCATTTTTAATTTTTAATCTATATTTAACAACATGAAAAATAATTTTTCTAATATCATTTAATATATAAAGTATCAAAATAATTGGTTTAACCCAATTATCATAATTTGCCATGCGAGTTACATAACGACTCAAACCAATGCCTCGAAAAAACGGTAGCAAATATTCTTCTCGGAGCCTCCAAGCAGGTATTTGATGATAAAGCTCCATTTCTGGATTATACCAAATTTCCCAAGCTGAATTTTGGATATAAGAAAGAATTTCTAAGTCTTCACCTGTGAGCATATTACCATTTGCTCTACCAGTTAAAATTGATTTTTCAGGAATACTTTCTAACCAAGCTTGACGACGAATGACTAATCCTGCTGAAGGTGGTAACAATTTTTTTTGAGGTTCATATAAAAGAGGTAAATTTCCTCTTTCCGTAATAGCAAAAAAAGGTATTAAACGCTGTAAATTTTCCGGTGGATAGACTTCCCAGTCTGGATGAATTTGACTAGCATAAGCTCCGGCATGAGGATATTTTTGAGAAAAAGTATATGCTTTACTCACCCAATTAGATACCGGATAATTATCATCGTCTAAGAAACCTATTAAATCAGCTTTCGCTTCTTTAATAGCACATTCACGAGCATAAGCGGCACCTTGTCTAGTTTCCAAAAAGTATTTCAAAGGAAAATTTTCTTTCCAGTCAGATTGATACTTTTTAACAATTTCTGCTGTTTTATCAGTACTATTATTATCTATGACAATAATTTCCCAAGAAAAGCTTTCGGTATCAATTTGATTTTTAAGTCTTTCCAATAACTCTGGTAAGTATTTAGCACCGTTATAAGTGGGAATTGCAATAGTAAAATTTATTTTATCTATCATTATTTATTGAATGAATTTCTATCAAGTCTTATAAATACTAAAAAAATAATCAAAAATCGTAACACGTATATTAGTTTATTGTACAGATTTTATTCAAAATTTAATCTAGAAATAAAAATATAAAACAGTTATATAAATGAGTAGCAGATTGAGTAATTAATATATAAATATTTCTTGTAAGTAGGTGGGTTGAATTAAATATAAAATGATTTTTTGCTGCACATCCTTCTTACACAAGGATTTGATACTTTATCAAGAGGATGATTTTTTTATCAATAATTACACCTTCCTACTTAAATACCTGTATCCTGATTAATTTTTTGAGAAAATTCCGGAAGAATTTACAAATGGTATCAACTTATAGTAGAAATTTCTCCTTTTTTTCATAGCTAATAAATTAGGTGCTATACATACTATTATTGACTTCAATAGTAGTATGATTATAAATTTTGAGTTGTTAAGCCTTGCAGGGTCATGAATAAAATAGTTATATAAGAATCTTAGTGCTATCCAACCTCTTTGATAATTGTATGGTTCTTGTAAAGCTTTACAGGTTAAATACTTATATATATTTTTTAGACTTAAATTCCATGTATTACTAACTGGTTTTCTATTTTTGTATGCTTTTTTCAAGACTTGTAAACAGGCTTTTTCTTGTCTAGCAAGATTAGAAGAAACAGAGTTAGAATTAACACGATATAGAATCTGGGTAGATTCGACTGCAACAAAATTATACTTAGCAGCTAATCTTAACCACATATCCCAATCTTGACCTGCTTTAAGAGATTCATCAAATCCATTAACATCAATAAAAGCTGTCCGACGAATCAAAGGATTAGAACCATTTTCTAAAAAATTACTTATTAACAACTCCTCGTACACATCACCATTGAAACTGTTGTGAGTACCTGAAACTAAAAAATTATCATTTTCATCAATATAGTTTGTCCAACTGTAAACAACAGCAGCATCTGGATTTTTCTGTAAAGCTTTTAGTTGCTTAAATAATTTATCTGATGTCCATATATCATCAGAATCTAAAAAGCTGACAAATTCACCATTTGCATGAGAGAAACCTCGATTACGACTGATATTACCGCCACCGTGCTCGTAGGAGAATAATTTAATTCTATTATCATTAAACTGAGAAATAATATCTACAGTAGAATCTTCAGAGTCATCATCTATGATAATTAATTCCCAATTTTTAAAAGACTGTTTTAAAACAGAATTGATAGTTTTTTTAATTGTTTTTTCACTATTGAAAGCTGGTATAATTACAGAAATAATAGGATTATTAGATATCATAATGTAATTTTTATTATATAAATAAATGATATTTTAGATAAAACATATTTAAATAAACTAATATAAGCTTAATTTCATCAAAATAATTAATTCGCATTTATTTTATTGTGCATGCGCCTTAAATATAAATTTATTGAGCATAAAGGACTCATCATACTAGCAAAATAAAATTTTATTTCAAACAATGGAATAAAGTCTTCTTTCAAATAACTTTTATATATGATGATATGAGAAATAACTCTTTTTAAATTACTGAGGATAGTTTTAATAAAAATAAATGGTATTTTCCAAGTAGGAGAATTTATAATGCGCAATTGAAAAGTAGACAAACCACAGCCAGTTGCTAGAATTAATAAATACTTTTTTTCTAAACGCCAAGCTGGTATTTGATGATAGCTATGCATTTTAGGGTTATACCAAATTTCCCATTTTCCACGGTAAATATATAGTAATGGTTCATAATCATCACCTTGGATAAATAAACCAGGTAATTTACCAGTTAAAGTTGGAGAACATGGAACATTCTCCTCCCATGCTTTTTTACGTATCACTAAAGCAGCAGCAGGTGGTAATCTCAAATTTTCTGCATCAAATATATAGGGATTATCTCCATGTTCCCTGATAGCTAAAAAATTCTGAATTTGCCCAAATTTTTTGGGGGGTTGTACTTCAAAATCACCATGAATTTGACCACTCCAAGCACCAGCTTTCGGATGCTCCTGACCAAATTTATATGATTGTATTAACCAATCAGTTGCAGGAATATTATCATCATCTAAAAAAGCGACAATTTTACCTCTAGCTTTCTTCACAGCTAATAGTCGAGCATATGCAGCTCCTTGTTTAGTTTCTAAATAATATATTAAAGGATAAGAATTATCCCATGAAAACTGATATTTTTTAATAACTTCATTAGTATTATCATTACTATTATTATCAACGATAATTATTTCCCAGCAAATATTTTCTACTCCAGTTTGTTTTTGTAAACTTTCTAATAATTTTGGTAAGCGACTAGCTCCGTTATAAGTTGGAACTGCCACAGTAATATTAAATTGTTCATTCATAGTTTTTCATGGCGAAGGATATTTTATAAAAAAATCAAACTGCACCTGATGTTCTCATTTTCCTCACATCGTGCAGTCTAGTCTTCAGTATTTTTATTGTTTTTTTATTATTTCAACACCTACGGGATAAGCTTAACTTTAAATTTTTATCGTAATAGTAGATTAGTAAATTAATTACTCTCTATTTTTATCCCTAACCACTCCCGCTAAATTTTAAGAATTTGCATAATTTTTTTGTATTTTTTTGTGCAAATTATTTTGTATAAGCTATTTTATACGTGTGAATATCAATTACAGTCATTATCTTTAGCAATTCTTGTTCCTCCTAAGATAGTTTGTATAATCACACATCTTTTTGTAACACCAGCCTGTGTTTTATTGTTTAGCTTTGGTATCGCTGTGACAATACTGACTGGTACGCTATCTTCTGGAATACCCAAATAATTAAAAGTTACTGTTTCTATCTTATTTGTATTATTTAGTATAGATAATTGAGAATTGGGAGGTTTTGAACCTAACCATATCTCCTCTGGTTTAATACCAATATCCTCACCCAAAGGTTTCCAATAAGCGCGATCGCTAAAATTTTTACTAGATATATTGAATGTAGGATTATTCCGATAAACTGCAAAATAAGGTTGATCAGCATTTACAGCAAAACTGACACTATAGCTAACCTTTGTTTTTTTAGCCTGTCGTTGTGCATCTTGAATAGCACTCAACACTATATCATTAGCTTTATTCAGACGTTGTCTTTTAGTAAATGCTATCCAACTAGGAGCAGCGATCGCGCTCAAAATACCAATTATTACCACCACTACAATCACTTCTAGCAAGGTAAATCCAGAAGTATCTTCAGACTTATTTTTAGTTTTAATTGCTAAAAAATATTTTTCCAGAATTAATTTTTTAAAACTTACATTTATCATAATTATTTTTGTAAAACATCTAATAGACCACAGTCATAAGTTCTTCTATCAACTCCACTCCAATTAATCCCGGATTTCTCACCCACTACTCATTAATCACTATTCACCCAATAATAAGCATCCAAACAAGCAATATTACTCATTAAACAAATATCCACGTCCTTCAACCTGTCTGGATACAGCAGGAAAATAAGTCTTATTTTTTTCGCTATAAACTACGTTTGAATCTTTTTGTAAGCGAACTAGACTATTACCTCGTAAAAATACTGTAGCTGTGGTGTTAATATTATCAACGCAAGCATAAAAACCTACAACTCCCCCTTCAGATAAGGTAGTTCCAGTGGGACAAGTCACTCTATTTGGTGAATTATTTTGATTTGATATTGGTGTTTGGTCAATAAAATCTACAAGTACATTTGCATTATCAGTATATGCAGTATTCCCCAATGCTTTCCAGCTATTCATTTTTTCGTGAATATTACTTGCTCTTAAAGATAGATCAAATGGTTGAAAACCTTGACTGGGACATTGACTTGACACAAATTTATCATTAGGATATCCCGTACAAGTTATACCACTACCATCTGTTGGTCTCACCCCATCTGCTATCTGAAATCTAGCTATCCGAGCAGCATTTGACCAAATATTATTGTTATCTTTGACGAGGTAATAAGCCACTAAAGAATAAACAAAAGAATCATTTGTTGTGCTATTGTCAGCAGGAATTACATCGCTTTTGAATTGTCGCTTCCAGAATACTAAGATTGGTTTACACTCATTTGCGTTATTACAGCTACCTGCTCCCCTAATTGGTGGAATTTGATTTCTAATTCCTGATGAACTAGGTGTTGTAGAGTTATTTCGACTTAATGCAGTGGGGTCATAAATATAGACTGCTTGCTGTAAATCTCGTGAAATATAGTCAAGTGCAGATTGAATCTCTTGTTCAGAACTTTCTTTTGCACTTTCTCTCCGGTCTGTATCTAAAACACCAATCATAAATCCTAGCAATGGTGTAAGAACTAACGCTGCTATAATCATTGCCACTAGCAATTCAATTAAGGTAAAACCATCTTTTGATTCAGTTAATTTAGACCTTTTTAAATGATTACCTAAAATAAATTTGGTTATTCTGTCTATTTTGTTCATACTTTGTTTTAACCCCTAAGATAAAAGATATGAAGCTGTATTGATTCGTTATATTATTTGTATTACTTGTATTGCTTATATTATTTGTATTAGTTATTTTTTATTATTTAAAATCTGTAAGTCTGCATAAATCTAAATTCAAAGTTACATACACCAGTTTTAGATTCACATTCTTCCCAATACAAATTCTTCCTAATAAGATATAAGTGGTTAAACCTGAATGATTTAGATATTTACCACTCACCACTAAATACCCACTACTCAACACCTAATCACAACTTCCACTCGCAGAACCAAGTCTTTGACACAACGCGTCAAAAGAAGTGTCATCATTAGCAATTTCCGTAGTTATCTCCATAAGCGGTTTACGACGACTACCAAGTCCACCTGTAAAAGTACTTTGTTTCTCTCTATCATTTGGGTCTTGAATTCTATTAAACTCAGTATCCTCACGATAAATGCGAATAGCTAAACGATAACCATCTTCTGGGTCGCTACCTGTAACCCTGATTCGTGCAGCTTGGATGTAAAACAAATCGCTCGTACAACCAGAACCAGGATTTTCAAATGTACTATCTTTATTAAAGCAATATAGTCCCGATGTATTTCTTGGGAGTTGCATCTGATTAGCTGTAATTAAATAGTCAAGGCTGTTAGATGAAATTTTTCTTGATTCTGATGCATTAATATTAATATCTTGAATATTGCTAGAATCAACTTTTCCGGTTCGGAGTCCGTCAATAAATGACCTCGCTGCTTGAGTAGCCATTTCTACCCTTCTAGCTTGAACTCTGGTTGCAGTAGAAAGAACAATTGCCGGTGCGATCGCAGTCATCAAAATCGCTACTACAATAATTGCAATCAGGGACTCAATAATTGTAAAACCAGACTCCTCAGAATTAGTTTTACTTCTTTTTAACAGTAATTTCTGAAAAAAAAACGACATATTTAATGATATATTTTGAGTTGAATTTTCAGCTTCAATAGTATATTTTGTTTTCATTTTTTATCCTCATATTTTGCCTTCATAATTTATTAAATTCATTCTTGAACTCAATTCATTCGTAAATTAATAGTAGAGATGTAAAAATCTCACAATCAAATTTAGTCGTACTATGAAAACCTTTAATTTTTCCTTTTTAGAATGAAACAAATAGCCTTGTTAAGAAGAGAAAGCCCTACTCTTGCTAAGCAGAGTTAGGGTAGGTCTCTTCAACCTAGGGACAAGTAGGACGTTGATCTGCTGGTAAAACATAGGAATTCCCCTCTCTTGCACACAGTAAATTTGCAACCCAAGGATCGTCTCTACCTACTTCCCGGAAAAACTCATCAGGTAAATCATCTGGAGTTCTGACTAGCTTCTGTGCAAACAAATCTGGAGACTGAGATAGTAAACCCACGTCATAACCCCACTGTCTCCCAGGAGCAATGTAGAATGGTGCTCTACCACTGTTACCTACAATTCGGTACCCACCATTGAGTAGTGATCGAAATGGAGCGGTAGCATACTTACTGCGCTGGATTTGGATAAATGAACCGTAAATCCTAGCCACCGTCATATTGTTAAAGTTTCCACTAGGAATCCAGTTTTCTGCAAATCTTACAAAGTTGTGTAAACCACCGTTATCTTCAGTAGGACGAGCAGGTGTGTCTCCTGTCGCAACTACGATATTAAATGTGGTATTCGTAGCTTGCTGTAACCAGGTTTGTCTGTTCCCAAGGCTGTCACCAGGTCCTACACTTTTATTATTTCGACTTGTTCCAGGTGGGGGTGTATTAGGTTTATCAATTTGCAGAACGGGTGATAAGCGAGGATTTTCCTGTAACAAAGATGGATTTGCCGCTATTTGAGTTGCCGATGGGAAGCTGTTTAATAATAACCATTGATCAGATGGATGCTCGGTTGTATTATTGTCACTGGTTGGAGTGGTGGCTTGTGTTGTTGTTTTAAACCATAGTGCTGCATTATCTAAGCGGGGTTTACTGCTTCCTCCGTAAGGATACTCCTGTACTGTGTTACTAGCATCTATTCCCAGAGGAATGGGACGATTACTACTATCAAGCTCTAAGTTACCACTACTATCTCGTTTAAATGCCAAACGACGACCAAAGTTTTGATAATCTAGATTGCTTGGAAGTTTAGCTGTTGTACCTGATTCTATTTGTGGTGATGCTCCACCTACGGTTTTACCAACAATTCCTCCAGCAATATCCCATGTTCTTTCTCCAGTGGATGTCACTACCCAGTCATCAGGTTGACAAGTAGACACCGGAAGTTTAGGACAAACTTCCATTAAGTATTCATTAAACCTTGCTCTACGCTGGACTGGTGTGACAAAGTTATTGATGTAGGAACTACCTTGAAAACCTGCACTACTAGTATCTAAGTCTCTAGGAAGATAACCGTTTGCAGGATCGTACCAATTTGCGTTAGTTACATAAGCATTTCTGGACAATCCATTTTGTCCAAATGCATTAATTGAATCCGTATCACCTAAATTATTATTTAAATCATAGTCACCTTCATTGCGGAAACCAAAGCGGAAATTACCTGAAAGGAGAGTCACAGCATCTGATAGGATACTTGCAGGTCGCCATTCATCACCAGTGTTACAGTTTGGTAGTCTAGGATCGTCCTTGCGACAAGCAAATTGGGTATTTAATTGATTTTCTGTGCGAGTATAAAAGTTACTCCAATTAGCTGTTAGAGCTGCTGTGAATTCTTCTTGAGTATGAAGGTTAAAATCGCCTTTGATATATACAGGTAAATTAGAAGCTAAGATTAATCCTTTTTCGACTTCTCTATATGTATTTGTTCGCCAAATTTTCTCACCATTGATTAGAACAATTGCATTGGGACGACGGGTGGGATCAAGGATGAAATCTACAGGACTCTCGCGCTTCTGTTGCTCTATTGCAGCTTGACTAGTACCAGTTCTAGCTGTACTTAAATCTCGCAGAGCATCATCCCGACTGCTATATATTAGACCGCTATTTGGTAACAGATATTCTTGAGTTCTATTAATACCAGTTCCGGTATTGGTACCAATAGGTTTCCGACGTAATAAATCGATATCTATAACCGTTGCTCGAATTTCTAAAGGCTGACGTTCTTCTATAGATAAGTCATAGTCTGCGGTATTTGGTACTGCTGCTGTGACCGTACCATTACCATCAGCATTAGTAAATGTTTCTACTCCTGGAGTTCCTTGGTCTGGGTGAACAGCTTTGATTTGTCTTCCATCCAAAAAGCTGGTTTCATAAATTGCACCGTGAGGAACAACACCATCTGTTGGACTACCAATACTATTATCTAAAATTTGTAAAGCGCATAGGGCAGAATCAATCGCTGACTTTTGCGAGAGTGTACGATTAGATGCTGTAGTTGCTAAAGCTTGTTGAAGCTCCTCATTTACCAAACGTCCGTTAGGGTATCTCAGAGTCGCTTGGTAATTTAGTAGTTGTCTATAATTATTTTCTGTTCTAGTTGGAGGTCGGTAAACTACACCATTATTGGAATTACCTGCTGTTGTACTAGTAACTGTAGGGAGTCCTGTTAAACCTGTAATAGTTGTTCTTCGACTAATATCTGGTAGACCTGTTTTATTTCTACTAGTCTGGGCATTTGTAGGATCGTAATAGCTACTTACACAAGCAATAGGCTTGGGATTATCTTTATCATAATTACTACCCTTATAGTGATAAACTGCTGTGGCTCGCATTCGTAAATAAGGAGTTTCGCTGGGGTTGGGTAATATGACTCTATTTACATAGTTTCCAACAGTTCTTGGATCATTAACTGTACCAGTTGTAGCAGTAGCAGAAGCTACAGGCATCATATCTGACCAAATTTCTTCCTCAGCGTTGGTAAAATTAGTACTTCCAACTCTATAATTCGCTGGTAAGTAAATACCAGCACCAGTAATCACTCGCAGACCACCAGTAGAATCTAACGGAGTTGCGGGTTCATCAGCAGCAGCTTCCTCCCACTCTTCATTTCGGTCTATTTTACCTAGATCAACTAATGCCTCTATACGACTGTTACGAGTACGAGTACCATCTCCATCATCCCAGGTAGTAGCTGAGATTTCTTGAGTATCTTGTTGATTGGGTCCAACAAATTTCTGTTTATTCTTATCCCACCACAGTTCTGGTAAATTGTTACCAACTAAAACCCTATCCCCAACATATTGCTGTACTCCATTCAACTCTATCTGCTGCTTTTCTGTTTCTGTTGCAGCAGGTTTAAGCCTTGTACCATTGGTCTTGAGAGCTAAGTTACTGTATCCATTGCTTGTCTTATTATCATTGGGATTGTAAGGATAAATCCATCTATCAACTGGACGCAATGTATCACCACTTCCTTGGAGAGGATTAGTAACCCCTGCTAATGCATTTCCATTAAAAGCAACTTCAGCATAAGGTACTTTTCTTGTACGTCTTTCAAAATAGGTTTCTAATTGTTCTACACGGATAGTTTGTGGATCTTTCCCACTTGTATCATTCCCAATTCCATCTTTAACTTCTTGAGGGTCTGTATTACCTGATGGATCTCGTGTTATTTGTGCTTGAACTAAACTGTTAATGCGTTGAACATAAGCCAAACTGTTGTAAGCAATATCTCTTGGACTGGCATTTACAGATTTATCATTTTTGATGGTATTTGCTATGTTCGTGTCAGGATTTACTCCTTTACCCTTAAAAAGATGTACTATAGAACCGTTTCGTAAATCACTTCCGTCTGTGAATCCACCAGCACCAATATTTCCACCAATAATTATTTTGGCATTGTCTTCTTCATAGAAGCATGAATCTTTACTACTTACTTGAAATAACCTGACGTTAGCATTACCAACTCCTCCGGTAATAAAGTTACTGTTAGTGAAAATTCGCCCATTTAAGTTAAAATCAGCACCAGGAGCTAGAGCTATATCATCTTCGTAAAGAACTGCATTATTTACTAGTGGGAGTTGAATCCGATCTTGCTGATACTCGATTGCTGAGAAACCTTGATTACCCTGATACTCTTCATAGTTTGCCCGTGAATTTCCGGTTGGTGCTTGATTAATATTAGTAATCGGGACATTAACTGTATATGCAAAAAAGCTCTTCTTCAGCTTCCCACCGATTCTGTACCAGCTACCACCCCCTACCAGAGTTGCACTAGTACCAAGGATATCTCCACAGCGATCGCCAAGACTACCACCAATCATCGGTGGAGTTCTTGCCTCCAAAGAAGTCCTTTTCGCGTTCCCGGTGGGAGTACGATAGTAGATACCATAAATGGTGTAACTGTCAAATCTTCCATTATTGTCAGTATCTACAGGATACATCCATGCAGTCTGATGAGTATCTCCATTGTTGCTGAGTTGTAACTGTCTCTCATCACCGAAAGTATAGTCATCTATATAGTTGTTGAATTCATTTTGTATCGCTGTATCAGTCGGTGTAGCTCGCGGTAATCTGTTACTTGTAAATAACTTATCTAATTTTGCCTTTGCGCGTTCAATTGCTGGAGTTGCAGCATTTAAAACTGCTTGATTCACTCGAACATTACTGGCATTTTCTGAGCGCTTAAAGGCACGAAACATGATAGCTGTAGTCAGTAAAACTACAACTATACTAACCATTGCGACTGTTGGTAAAACGAAACCTGAATTAACCCATTCTTGTCTTTTTTTTGTTATGAGGAAAGTTCGCAGTAGCCATATTCTTTGTTCTTCAATTGTAGATAAAGACTTTTGATTAAGCTTGCGGTAGAAGTTTTTTATTCCCTTGACTAACTGACGATTCAAAGACATAACTGCTTTCCTGTGGAGGATTTAAATACAAAAAGATAGATGAAAAGTTTTTTTAACTGCTATGAAAAAATCTGCCTATTGACAAAAATCATAGGCAATTTATTTGATTTATATGAAAGTTTTATTTTTTTATCTCGAAACTTATTAAAACTAATAACAATCTCTTATAAAAGATTATTAAAGATACTAATGATAACTATTGTTCTATATTATTCAGAGCTTTAAATTCAGATTTCTAAAGTCGGAGTTAAAATAATCCGGAAAATAAAAATTTAATTTGAATTACTTAATTTATATCCGACAAAGAAAAATAAAGCCATCATTTCACATCAACTTTGCAAAATTTTTTGTCTTTATTACAGAAAACTTTATGAAATTGCTTTATTAATTCGGTGATTGAAGTACTATTGCTGAAAAAAACAAATTAAAGAATATACCTGAGATAATACATCTGAAACAACACATCTGAAACAACAAATTTATATTACCCATCTGATGAGTAAAAGCTATCATCACTGAATTGATAATTTATGATGGATACTTGGGAAAAGGAAAGGTAATTCCATCATTATGAACATAGTCGCGTTAGAAGATTGGATGTAAACTTTGTGCACCTAAGTATTTATGATGGCTTAATGAATTGGTGTAACAACCTTAAATGAAATGATCATTTTTACCCATACTGTAGGACTGTAGGATTTACTTATTGGCTATCCCCCTTAAAGAATCACTTGCATGGAAGACTACGCGTAATCCCTTTGTAAATTTATTTTTATATTCCTTAAAATATAGGGATACGAAAATATAGGGATACGAAAATTTCGCATCCCTAGAAATTTTTTATTTAGAAGTACTTCCTTAAGTATTACCTTAGAAACAATTAAGGTTAATCCCAGCTTCTTTAGCCATTGTATCAAGACCTTTTTTCTCTAAGGTTTTAATAGCTTTTGTAGAAAGTTTCAGTTTTACCCAACGATTCCCTTGGGGCCACCAAACCCGCTTGCTTTGCAGGTTTACGTGTTGGAGACGCTTGGTGCGACGGTGGGAGTGGGAGACAGCGTAACCGTTGTTAGCTTTTTTGCCAGTTAGTTGGCAACGACGAGACATAACAATACCTCAATTATTTTGGATGCAATCTCTTATTCTATCTAAGTCTGGCTGTGGTTGCATAATAAATCGATATCATGGTACACACAAATAATTTTGCAATATCCACTTAGCAGTATGCTTTCGGATGAGGACGTTTTTTCACAAGAAAAAAGACTTGGGGTATTCTCCCGCAAATTCCCTGCAAATATAAAATATCCTGTAAATACAAAATATGAAGATGCCCTAACATATCCTGGCACTGCTATATCTCAATTTCACTTGATTAATCACACTTTTTTTACTGTAAAGGTTGGTTAAGTCCCTAGAGATATATCATGCTTTGGATGATTTGATATCAGAGATGATAAAAATCATTTCCCTCTCCAACTTTGAGAGGGAAAGAGGTAAAACCCCAGAGAAGTCTTATATTTTATTGACTAAATCTCCTGAGATTTACTAATTGACAGCTTTTTGTGTAAGTGTTGTCAAAACATTATTCGAGCGTTCGACAAAGGATTTCATTCCATTTGCATCAAAACCTTTTTGGGACATTAATGCTAAGTCGTAAATGTGCTGACAAATCATGTTTACCATCATTTGATTTGGTGAAGAACCGTCACCTTGGATGATGCTACCTTTGTTAAGTTCGGTAAGGTTTTGGACGAGAGGATGGTTGGTATTTACCAGTAATATATGGTCTTCGGGGAATTCTGTGTTCTCTTGCTGCATCATAGCGTTCATTTCCCGCAGACGACGGAGAATTTCTGGTAAAAGTACCATCGCAGGTGGTGTTCCTTGGGGGTTGTCTGATTTTAATGCTTCGGTACGGATATTCAGTTTGGGTTTGTTGAGTGCTTGCTCGAATATTTCCTTAATTAGGTCACTGCGGGTTTTATTAGTAGTTGGATCGACAATTTCTCCACTCTTGTCCTGTTCTAGGAGAGTATTATCTAAATCTGAGTCAACACGAGTAAATTTGACTTCGGAATATTCCCGTTCTAGGAAGTTGATAAAGTGGGTGTCAATAAATGAGTCCATGTATAGGACTTCTAACCCTTGACTTTTATGTAATTCTACGTAGGTAGCTTGTGAGGTTTCATCGGTACAGTAGAAAACTCGGTTTTCATGACCTTCTTTATTTCGTTCTAAATACTCTTTGAGGGTAGTATAGGGTAATTTATTTGCTGGAGTCACATCTTCCCATGCATCTCCGTCTTCACTGGGTACTTGAACTGTGGGGGTATCTGAAGCTTCTGCTTGGTATGTAGTCCGGAAAATGATGATATCTTCCATTTGTTTTTGGAATTTATCGTCATTGAGCACTCCAAATTTAACAAATGTTCCTAAGTCTTTCCAAGCTTTAACATATTCTTCACGACTGTCACGGTAAATACCTTTGAGCTTGTCACCGACTTTTTTTGCAATATAGTCACCTATTTTGCGTACCGTGCGATCGCCTTGCAATGCACTCCGGGAAACGTTGAGGGGAATGTCGCTGCTGTCAATGACTCCGCGCATGGGTAACAGGAATTGTGGGATGATTTCTTCGCTGTTGTCACTAACAAAGACTTGATTGCAGAATAATTTGATTTGCCCTTTAGTGACATCTACATCTGGTTTGAGTTTTGGGAAGTAAAGAATACCGTTCACTACAAATGGATAATCCGTATTCAAGTGTACCCACATTAATGGCTCTTCTTGGAATGGATACAGATAGCGGTAAAATTCTAAATAATCTTCTTTATTTAAACTATTGGGAGAATCCCGCCAAGGTGCTTTTTGTCTGTTTAATTCTTCCCCATCCATTTTGATCGGGACTGGCATAAAATCACAGTAGGTTTTGACCAGGTTTTTGATACGTTCTGGTTCTAAATACTCCTCCTCCTCCTCCATCAAGTGCAGTGTAATGGTGGTACCAAGAGTGTTACGGGATGAGTCATCTAAGGTAAAGTTAGGAGAACCATCACAACTCCAGTGAACTGCTTGAGACCCTTCCTTGTAAGATAGAGTATCGATTTCCACCTGTTTTGCAACCATGAAGGAGGAGTAGAAACCTAAACCAAAGTGACCGATAATTGGCTGGTTTGATTCTCCCTGATATTTTTGAATAAATTCTTCAGCGCTGGAAAATGCGACTTGATTGATGTATTTTTTGACTTCATCAGCAGTCATTCCGATACCGTTATCGCTAATGGAAACGGTTTTTTTAGCTTTATCAATCACTACTGTTATTTCTGGTGCTGGAATTTCACTTGAGTATTCCCCGGAACGAGCAACCATGCTCAATTTTTGAATAGCATCAACTGCGTTAGATACTAGTTCCCGAAAGAAAATTTGATGGTCGGAGTAAAGGGACTTTTTGATAATGGGAAATATATTCTCAGTATGGATACTGATTGTGCCTTGTTCTAGCATATTTTCTGATTAGAGTTACAGATACTTCAATAATGAACCCTCAAAAAAGATAATTAGAACATTTGCTAGCAAAGTTGTTAGCTAGTAACTAAGTACCAATGGCTTTTTTGAGTAACAAGTGTAAATTCTATCTTGATCAAGAATTATAAAATTAAATATATGTAACTGCTTTGGATTGAAGGTTTTGTTTGCACCATAAAGCAAATTCGGATTTCCCTACCTAAGACTGTGCATATGATGCTCTTTTTTAAGAGGATACAGCTATCAAGAGCAAAGTCCAACTTCATCGGGCTGACTAAAACAATTCAAAATATAAAATTAAAGGTAACCTTTCACACTCTCTCTACCTTTAAACGATAAATCAAGGGTTTCAACCATTTTATCGGGGGGAGAGTGAATAACTACAATTAAAGAGCAATATCGATATTTTGATAATTTTTATAATTTATTATTTCATTTCTTAAAAAATGTTCTAACTCGAAAGCATAGCGGTGTATATCTGTGCTATTTCACTTGCTTGTTCTTTGATATGTCGAACAGGTTTGATTCCTTGTTGTAATTGTTTGAGTAGATTTTTCTCGAAATATAAACGTTTGAATGCTGTGCTCCAAGCATTTATATCGTCGGATGGAACTAATAAACCGTTTTCTTGGTGTTTAACAAGTTCAGCGATACCACCTAAATTAGAACCAATTACTGGTAAACCATTTGTATGTGCTTCTAAAACAACCAGGGGTCCTGTTTCTAACCATTGGGAGGGTACAGCGAGTAAATGATAATTTTTTAATACATTCGGTAATTCTTTTCTACTCAGTTGCTTTTCTATATGAATTCTGGGGTCTTTATCAATGAGTTCTATAGTTCTGTTGTAATATGCTTTGTCTTGAGCGATCGCGTGAATGAATAGTTCAATTTTGATTTCGGGTGGTAAGCTCTTAATGGCTTTGACTAAGATATCTATGCCTTTGGAGGTATCCCAACGTCCTAAGAAAACTATTTTTAAAGATTTTATTTGATTATTGGTTTGATTATTATTGTTATTTTCTTTGATGTCTAGATTTTTCTGAGTTTCGGTATTATCAATTTGAATTTTACCAGCTTGCATATTATCGGTTTCGTAAGTGATACCGTGTCGGCTGAGAATGATTTTTTCTTCACTGATACCGTTAATTAATAAAGACTGATAAAGCCAATTGCAGACTACTATAATTTGGTCCGCGTATTTTGCCATTGCTTGTAAATTTTTTTGACGTGAAGCGATGTTGCTGGGAATAACGAAGGGACGAACAAAGCTACCAAGTTCATTATTTTTTGGGGAGGATGGGAGGTAAGCACTTTCGGGAAGCTTCAGACGACTAATTACAGATGTGGGTATGTGACTTAAGGTTTTGAGTGCTGTGTTAGGTAAATTTTTACTAAGACTGTCGCTACATCGACTGCAACGAACTATATCAATCTTTCCATCACAGGCAGATTTTCCGTTTAGCATTAATGTATGTCTTTGACAAATAGGTAGTGGATAATGGATGGTCACTACAGTTCTCAGACCAATTTCCTTGGCTAAACGCAGATGGTGCAAACCACATATAGCTTCCCAATGGTGTTGATGATAAATATCTGCTTGTTGATCTACTTTTTGCTTTTTCAACCAGTTTGCGAAGTTTTCAAATCCTTTATAGATAATTTGCGGTCGATTTGGTTGTACTTTAAATTTAGGATCGACTAAATATCTATAAACTTCTACCCCTTTATGGATATAAGAAGATTCTTGCTCCCTATCGGTTTTCGCTGCAACAATTTTAACTTCCATACCCATTGATTGAATATGGGGTATGAGGTCATCCAAATTTACTTGGATACCACCACATTTATCTGGAAAATAACGAGCAAGGGAATGAATAGTTTTCATGAAAACTGAAGCTGAAAATATCTGATATATTTCTAGATATCAGGCTTGACAGCTATATAGTTCCCAGGGACAGTAGTGGGATCGCAATTAATCCCATAAAAATTAATCAAATACAGATTAATCAAATACAAATTAATCAAATAAAATATTTAATGTTTTGATTTCTTTTTAGTAAAGTTCAAACCAGTATCGCTTCTATTAATAACTATGGTATCCCCAGCAACAAAGGTATTTTCTAGTATTTTTGTTGCGATCGCGTTTTCTACTTCCCGCCGAATAGCTCTTTTAATCGGACGTGCGCCGTATACTGGATCGTATCCTACTTTTATAATATATTCGCAAGCTTCTTTGGATATTTCTAAGCTGATTTTTTGATCTGCTAACAGATTTTCTACTCGTTTGAGCTGAATATGAATAATTTGCCCCATTTCTTTACGACTTAATGGATGGAATATAATCAAGTCGTCAATACGATTTACAAATTCGGGACGGAAGTGCGATCGCAATGCTTCCATGACTCGGTTACGCATTTTTTCATACTGGGAGTCATCTCCGGAAATATCTAGGATATGTTCGCTACCGATGTTACTTGTCATTACTATGACGGTGTTACGGAAGTCTACTACTCTACCTTGAGAATCCGTAATTCTACCATCATCTAGTACTTGTAGTAATATATTAAATACATCCGCATGAGCTTTTTCAACTTCATCTAGCAATACTACTGAGTATGGACGACGACGTACGGCTTCTGATAGTTGTCCCCCTTCTTCGTAACCAACATATCCTGGAGGAGCACCGACTAAACGGGAAACTGAATGTTTTTCCATATACTCAGACATATCCAGGCGAATCAGTGCATCTTCTGAGTCAAACATAAATTCAGCTAAGGCACGGGCTAATTCAGTTTTTCCTACCCCTGTGGGTCCCATAAATAGAAATGAACCGATGGGACGGGAGGGGTCTTTCATTCCTGCACGGGCAAGACGTATGGCTGCTGAAACAGTCGTAACTGCTTCTTGCTGTCCGATAACTCTTTTATGTAAGTGCTGTTCTAGTTGTAGTAATTTCTTTTTCTCGGACTCTAAGAGTCGATTTACCGGAATTCCTGTCCATTTAGCAACTATTTCGGCAATATCTGACTCAGTTACTTGTTCCCGAAGTAAACTGGAGCCTTTACTTTGAATTTCGATAAATTGTGTTTCTTTTTCTTCTAATTCGCGCTGAACAATTTCTAATTTCCCATATTTAAGTTGAGCTGCGGTATTTAAATCATAGTCCCGTTCCGCTTGTTCAATTTGTACCCGCAAATTATCTTCTTCTTTTTTGAGATTGCTGATAGCCTCAAGAAGTTGCTTTTCTCCTTGCCACTGTTGATTAAAGTTTTCTTTTTTACTAGTTAAATTGCTAATTTCTTGTTCAATTGGCTTTAATCTTTGTTGGGTTTGGGGAGTTTCCTTCTCTTCTCCAGCTAGGGAAAGTTTCTCCATTTCTAGCTGCATGAGTCGTCGTTCGATATTTTCTAGCTCTGCGGGTTTGGAGGTAATCTCCATTTTCAGTTGTGCTGCTGCTTCATCTACTAAATCAATGGCTTTATCTGGTAGGAAACGGTCAGAAATATAACGCGCAGAGAGAGTCGCAGCAGCGACCAAAGCGCTATCAGAAATTTTCACATTATGGTGAACTTCGTAACGTTCTTTGAGTCCTCTTAAGATAGAAATAGTATTCTCTACATTGGGTTGCTTCACATAAACTTGCTGGAAGCGTCTTTCTAATGCTGCATCTTTTTCAATATATTTGCGATACTCATCTAAAGTACTCGCTCCAATACAGCGTAGTTCTCCCCTTGCAAGTATGGGTTTGAGCAAATTACCAGCATCCATTGCTCCCTGTTGTCCCGAACCAGCACCAACCACCGTATGTAATTCATCAATAAATAGAACTACCTGACCATTCGATTCCGTAACTTCCTTGAGAACAGATTTTAATCGGTCTTCAAACTCACCGCGATATTTTGCTCCAGCAATTAAACTACCAATATCCAAAGTGATAAGTTGACGATTTTTCAGAGATTCCGGGACATCACCCTTAATAATCCGTTGAGCTAAACCTTCAGCGATCGCTGTTTTTCCGACTCCCGGTTCACCGATTAAAACTGGGTTATTTTTACTACGACGGGATAATACTTGAATGACGCGACGAATTTCATCATCTCTGCCAATAACTGGATCTAATTTACCTTCTTTTGCTTGCTCTGTTAAATCTCTACCAAACTTTTCCAAAGCTTCGTAGCGTGACTCTGGATTTTGATCCGTTACCTTTTGACTACCGCGAATTCCCTTAATAGCTGTCTCTAGCTGGGCTGTATCAACACTAAAATTTTTAAATATGCGTCTACCGATACGTTCATCTTCGGCAAAACCCAACAATATATGTTCTATAGAAATATAATTATCCTGCATTCTGGTTCTAGCAGCATCAGCGATATCGAGCATCTTATCCAAACCACGACCAAGATAAAGCTGGTCTGTTTGACCTACTTTAGGTTGACGACGAACAGATTCTTCTAACTGCTGCTCTAATCGAGTGGTATCAATACCGCTACGGCTTAAAATACGAGTTGCTAATCCATTATCTTGCTGCAATAGGGCAATAATTAAATGTTCTACATCTAAATACTGTTGTTTATAGGCATGAACAATATCTTGCGAATTAACAATCGCTTCCCAAGCTTTATCAGTAAATTTATTCGGGTCTGTCGGCTGCATACTTATAATTTTAGAATCTAATTTAAATTTGGTTTTAGATTTGGTTTTAGGTCTGATTTTAGATTTTATTTTAGGTCTAGAATATTACAGGACGTAAAAATATATCCATAACTAATCTATTATCCAAGCATTAATTCTCAGCGATCGCGTGTATTTACGCTTGCAATTGCACAAATAACTTTTTTTCTCCAGTTCTTGTTTGCCCCAGTTCTTAATTTAGCAGCAAAGGAAGAATACAGGAGTAGTAAGAGTGGATAGGGAACAGACAGACCAACACAGAGTAAGAAGGAAAGAAGTCAAGTAGCTAATCAATTGTTATGTTTATTCTACTCACCCCCCAATATTCACCCCCTAACTATTCACCACTCACCATTCACCAACTAAAAACCAATAACAGTTCTTAAAGTACTTTGCCATATCAAACCGTTTGAATCTTCATTATCTGCATCATTTACTAAGGAAAAAGTGGGTGTAATGCTAATGTTATCTGTAAATTGCAAATTATAAAATGCTTCAAAATTAGTCTGTGTAGAATTTCCCAACCCTTTACTAACAAAAGGTTGACCCAGAGCAACACCTGCTGTAGTACCAGGTAAGAATAAGTTACGTATTCCTAAACCTATACTCCAACTGAGTGGATTTAAATCTAAATCTCGGTTTAGTACTGTATTAAATCCTTGATAACTTCCGTATCCCAAACGAGTAAAAATTCCAGCATTACGATTAATCACATACTCAGCATTAAGTCCCCATGCATTTATATCAGTATTGTTAACTTCGGAATTCGTATACTGTAAGCGGAATGTTAATTCTTTACTCGCTGCATATTCTAGCTCCAGACTAGCTTGATAAGGGTCACCAAATAAACCATTGTCCCTAGAACTTGTAGAGGATGGTTGATTTCCATTCCCTGCGATGTAGAGCGATCGCACGGCAAATTTTTGCTTTTTGGGTTTCCAAAGGACTGCAACTCCTGCACCTCCTCGACGATCGATTTGATTTTGGACTATCAAAGGATTATTTAGGAAAAAACCGGAACTAAAGTCAACCGAAGAGTTGTTTGCATAACTATTTTGATCGATAAAGTCTCTGGGAGACATTTTTGTTCCTAGGCTGATTGCTGTATCTCTGGTCGGACGAAAAGTATAATATAAACGTCTTAATCTCAAACCACTCTCTACTTCTGCATAATCAAGACCTCCACCGTTGGCGATCGCTCCATCTACTCCCAAAAGATTCAAATCCTCTTTTTGCTCTAGAGCGATCGCATCACCACCGTTATTCCCCGATTCAAATTGTGTAACCAGTAAGTCTGTTTTATTGAAGCTAGTAGAAAGTTCTAAACGAGTCCGAGAGATTACTGTTTGATTAGCTGCACTACCGTCTGTGATAGCAAATATCTGTTCTCCTTTAAGCTTAGTCGTAGGAGAAAATTGTTGTTGTTCTAAGTCGTAAACTTTTTGGTCAATCCTTCCTAAACGCTGTCTAACTTGCTCTAAAACATTTTTATAGTCTCTCTGTAATCTCCGCACAATTATCATATCCTGCTGGATATATTCATTACCCAGAGATTTCGCTAACAAGTCTTCTAATTTATCGATAGTAGCTGATAAGGCTGCGGCAAATTCATAACGACTGATAGCCTTATTTCCTTTGAAAGAACGGTCAGGAAAACCTGATAGTACACCGTAACGTTCTATAAGAGTCTTTAGTGATTGATACGCCCAGTCCGTAGGTTCAACATCAGAAAGTTCGGATACGGAAGTTAATTGGGTGACAATATTAATGCTATCTTGGATCGTTATTTGTTCTGCTCCATTCACCGCAACTAACGAATTCGACCCACCAATATCAAATTTTTCTGTTTCATAAAAAGTAGAAAAAGTTGGATTTTCTTCCGTTTCTTTTATCCGTAAGGTGTTTTTCAGAGAAGGATTTTTGATAGAATTATCGCTAATAAATTTATTTTTATTATTTATATCTTGAATATTCTTATTATTTACTTGCTGAGTATCTTCTTCATATCCTTCCAAAGGAGTAATAACAGATTGATGCCCTGAAGAAGCGATGGTGCAGTAGCACCCGCTGGAAGCGAACGCAAAATCTGATGATGAAAATTCTGCTTTTGATATGTTTTCATCTGTTTCTGGTGGAGATATGTCTATTACCCTAGGAAAAACTGCTTCTGAGAAAATCTCAGAAGCATATTTCTCAGAAGCAGATTTCTCAGAAGCATATTTCTCAGAAGCAGATTCTACTGATACTTCTTCATCAATATTATATTTAGTATCAGATTTAGTATTCTTATCTACTAATTGTGGTTCTGGAGAAGAACCAGCCCTTGATGGTAAACCAGTTTGCCAAACACCTGCAAGAAAAGTTCCAGAAACGATCCAATATTTCAGCTTGTGACTCTTATGAACAGCAAATCTTTTAGATAAGGTATCTTGATAACTACACTGAAAACTATACTGAAAAATAAGTTTTGCTTGTCGCAAGTGTTTGACACTCAACTCCATCACCTACACATATTATTTTTGTTTACCTTAAGATGCCACCTGTTCCTTAGTTTGACTTGTAGCAGAACCTTGAGTACCAAGTTGAATAAGCTCAACCTTATATCCATCTGGGTCTGCTACAAAAGCTATGACAGTAGAGCCATGTTTCATTGGTCCTGGTTCTCGAACGACTTTACCGCCAAGTTGCTTGATTTTCTCACAGGTGCCATATATATCATCGACACCTAGAGCAATATGTCCGTAAGCATCACCTAAATCGTATGTATCAACACCCCAGTTGTAAGTAAGTTCCAATACACTATGGTCTTTTTCTTCACCATAACCTACAAATGCTAAAGTAAATTTGCCCCCTGGATAATCCTTTCGTCGCAATAACTTCATGCCCAGGACATCGCAGTAAAATTTCAGTGATTCTTCTAAGTTTCCAACTCGCAGCATTGTGTGTAGCAGACGCATATGAATTGACCTTTTATTTATGTTCTCCTATGAATATTTTAGCTGTTAGCTTGATGTAAAAAGGAAAGAGGTAATGGTTTATGGGTAATAGCGAACTCAGTTGTACACAAGAATGTATAAATAACAATTATCAACAAATAACAACTCTCTTACTCCTCCTCAATCACTCAGTTCCAGTCCTCCACGATAACCAGTAACTAAACGACGACCATCTTTAAAAATGTGAACTTCTATTTGGTCGCTTGTCCAGGTAATTTGATCTTGGAGAGCGGGATTGAAAACCCGGACTTGCTGATTACTGGAAGATACAGGAGAGTTAGGTGAATTCACTGCTAAAGATTCCACATAGGGTCCATCTATCAAAATATCCAGTTGTTCCAGTAAATCTTGGGAACCAGGGGGAGCAAACTTTGACTGTAATTGCTCGAGTGTAAAGCCAGTAAATGACATTACATTTAAACCAGCAGCTTTAACCTTTTTTGCAACTTCAGCTAGAGCAGGTGCTTGCCAAAATGGTTCCCCACCAGAAAAAGTTATGCCTTGATTTTTTGACTTGCTGAGAATTTTTTCTACCAAATCATCAATTGATATAAGTTGATTGACCGTAAATGACCAAGATTCGGTATTAAAGCAACCCGGACATTCCCGCAAACATCCCTGTACCCAAACTACAGCACGACATCCAGGTCCATTTACTTCTGATTCATCTACATACCCCATGATGTTCAAGTATCCTGAAGGAATTTCTTGATTTTGAGATAAATTTTGTGTATTCATAGGTTTGATTGGTGAGTGGTTAATGGTGAATGGTTAAAAGAAGTGACTCAGAGTAGAGTAATAAATATCTCAATTCCCCTTATCCTGATACCTGAGTACTAAATTAACTATTGCCCAATCTTGGATTAGATACAGACCGCAATTAACAAACAGGACAAACAAATCTTAAGTTCTAAATAAAAAAATCGTTTAAGCTTAGCAATTAGAACCTAGAATAACGATGGAATGAAACATTTGGTTGTTTTGATGAGATTCCATCGTTATCAGTTATGTTCTTGCTGCTCAAAACTGATAAATTCAGCACAAATAAGGGATTTAATCGCGATCTAAATCTTTTCCTTCTCCGATTTATTTTGAGAAGTTTTTCATTGTCATCTGCTGTGAACTTATTCATAAAAAGGACAAATAATCGATGATTGATACTGCCATTGAATCCATTGTTGCTCGTGAAATTCTTGATTCTCGCGGCAGACCAACTATTGAAGCAGAAGTACATTTGGAAAATGGTGCTATAGGATTAGCACAGGTTCCTAGTGGTGCTTCTACAGGGACTTTTGAAGCTCATGAACTACGTGATGGAGATAAAAACCGTTATGGGGGTAAAGGAGTTCTTAAAGCCGTTGAGAATGTAAATGATAAATTAGCACCTGAGCTAATGGATATGGATGCTCTGAATCAAGAATTACTTGATCAGACTATGCTGGCTTTAGATGGTTCGTCAAATAAAGCTAATCTAGGCGCTAATGCTATTTTAGCTGTATCTTTGGCTGCTGCAAAAGCTGGAGCTATATCTTTAGATATTCCTTTATATCGCTATTTGGGAGGACCTTTATCTAATTTGCTACCAGTACCGTTAATGAATGTAATTAATGGTGGTGCTCATGCTGCAAACAATGTAGATTTCCAAGAGTTTATGATTGTACCGATTGGTGCATCGTCCTTTCGGGAAGCTTTACGTTGGGGTGCAGAAGTATTCTCAACTCTGAGTAAAGTGCTCGATGAGAAAGGTTTACTCACAGGTGTGGGTGATGAAGGTGGTTTTGCTCCTAATTTAGAATCTAATCAAGTCGCTTTAGAATTATTAGTGGCTGCTATTGAAAAAGCTGGTTATAAACCAGGTGAAGAAGTAGCTCTAGCTTTAGATGTGGCTGCTAGTGAATTCTATAAAGAAGGACAATATGTTTATGATGGTAAACCCCACGCTCCTAGTGAATTTATTGATTATTTAGGACAGTTGGTTAATCAGTACCCAATTGTTTCCATTGAAGATGGTTTACATGAAGAAGATTGGGAAAATTGGCGATCGCTGACTGCAAAAATTGGCTCTGGGGTACAGTTGGTTGGTGATGATTTATTTGTTACTAATGCTACACGCCTCCAGAAGGGTATTGATCAGCAGGCTGGAAATTCAATTCTGATTAAGCTAAATCAAATCGGTTCTTTAACGGAAACCCTGGAAACTATTGATTTAGCAACTCGTAACGGCTTCCGCTCAGTAATCAGCCATCGTTCTGGAGAAACCGAAGATACCACAATTGCGGATTTAGCTGTTGCTACCCGTGCGGGTCAAATCAAAACTGGCTCTCTGTGTCGTAGTGAACGTGTAGCTAAATATAATCGCTTACTCAGAATCGAAGATGAATTAGGCGATCGCGCTTTGTATGCTGGTTCTGTTGGTATGGGACCAAAATAGTCCATCATTTTGCTCTAATAAGCATTCCCAACACAAAGGTAGTTGAAAATTTTCAAATAACTTGCAAAATTTTCCTTGTCTGTGAAACAAGGGGATGAAGACAGCCATTATTTAAGGTAAAAATTAGAGACGCTATCGAAATAGCGTCTCTAATTTTGAAAATAACTAAAAATTAAGTTCAAACTTATTTTTAGAATATGTCAGCCAATTACTTGATAGATACCTTTGCACCTGCTTCCTCAAGCTGCTTCTTAGCATCTTCAGCTGCTTCTTTAGCGATCGCTTCTTTAATGGGTTTGGGAGCAGACTCAACCAATTCTTTAGCTTCTTTCAAGCCTAGACCGGTGATACCACGTACTACCTTAAGAATAGCAATTTTCTTATCAGCAGGAACTTCTTCAAGTACCAAGTCAAACTCAGTCTTTTCTTCTTCTGGTTCAGCAGCAGCACCAGGAGCACCAGGAGCCATCATCATCATACCGCCAGCAGGAGCAGCAGCACTAACGCCGAAGGCATCTTCAATTTGCTTAACTAACTCAGAAGCTTCAAGTAAACTTAGAGTTTTCAACTTTTCCAAAATTTCGTCGGTAACAGCAGACATTTGTATTTCTCCTTAAAGTGAAAGTTATATTTAACAGAATGTGTAGAAGAATTTTTTGTTAAAGACAGGAAAAATTAGGCAGCACTATCTTCCTCTGCACTACCATTTTCCTTATCCGCAACAGCTTGCAAAGCGCGTCCCAAAGAACTTGGAACTTCGTTGATACCAATAGCGATTTTGGCAGTCACGCTGTTGATAGCACCAGCAATTTGCGCAATGAGTTCTTCTTTGGAAGGTAAATCTCCTAAAGCCTTAATATCGGCTTCAGTGAGGATTTTCCCCTCCATGACACCACCACGAATTTCTGTCTTCTTGGTGGCTTTCTGAAACTTCTGATAAGCCTTAATGGCTGAAGATATATCTTCTCCAATCAATAAAAAAGCAGAAGAATCTTTCAGGTACTCAGACATAGGTTCCCATTGCTCATCATCTTTGATGGCAAGACCCATGAGAGTATTTTTAGTTACCTTACAGCTAGCACCACTAGGTCGTAATTCTCGTCGCAAATTGGTGATTTCAGCAACAGTGAGTCCTTTGTAGTCAATCACTAATGCTAAGTTAGACTCACTCAGTTTTTCTTTGAGATCGGCAACTATTGCTTGTTTATTTTCTAACGTTCTACCCATTTACATATCACCTCCTTAAAAAATCTCTTTTACCTACCTAAATAGTTCTGCATAATTAATAAAAAACAATAAACCCCAGCTTTATTAGCCGGGGTTTACGCAACAGAAATTCAATTGCCGCAGTGAATAAGATCGCTGTTGCGGTTGAAGCTGTAGGTAATAAGGATGCTAACCTAGGCAGGTAATTAAGCCCTAAATTAAATTTGAAACTAGGTCTCTAGCTAAATTTTTCAAGGCACCTGCTGTCTCCGGCTTTGAGATATTTATTTTTGACTTCTTTTTGAATCTTTAGATTCTAGTCATAGATTATGAGTTTAGCAGATAAATTCCACTTTGACTCAAATAAATTTATAGAATCTGGGGATTCAACATTAAATAAAATACAAAACTTCTCTCTGATTTGCCCTAGGTTTTTTACTTTATCTCTATTTAAATTTGATTATCTCTATTCAAATTTGAGAAAAAAATATTTTTACCATAACAAGCAGGGGTCAGCTTCAGTTTATGTGTACATTATTGTATTTTGGTAGTGTATTTCGGCTATGAAGCTGTTTCTCCAAGCTTTAAATCTCTAAGAGCGCTTACATCTAAACGAATAGAAGGACCCATTGTAGCCGATACATAAATTGAACGCCAATAACGACCTTTTGCACCCGAAGGACGATTCCTATCAATATTTTCTTGCAATGCCTTCAAGTTTACTAACAAATCTTCTGCTGAGAATGCAGCCTTGCCAAACATCACATGAACGATACCGGTTCTGTCAGCACGAAATTCTAATTTACCAGCTTTGAACTCTTCAATCGCAGAAGCAACATCAGTGGTCACAGTACCACCTTTTGGAGAAGGCATTAAACCACGAGGACCAAGTAATTTACCAAGCTTGGCAACCTGCGGCATTACATCAGGGGTAGCAATAAGCTTATCAAAGTCCATTCGACCTTGCTGAATTTCGTTGATTAATTCTTCCGAACCAGCGACATCTGCACCTGCATTAGAAGCTTCTGTAACCTTCTCACCTCTAGCAATTACTGCAACCCTGATTGTCTGTCCTGTTCCTTTTGGTAGAACTACTGTTGTCCGTAACTGTTGGTCTGTATACTTAGGATCTATTCCTAGTTTGATATGAGCCTCAGCTGCTTCTGGAAATTTTGCTGTTGCTGTTTCCTTTAGCAGATTAAGCGCTTCAGTAGGCTCATAATCTTTATCTTCGACTTTATCTAAAAGCGCTTGCAAACGACGTGATACTTTCTTTCCCATTACTTTCTCCTGGGGTAACTAGCGAGGATTATTCTCTCCCCCAAATAATTAACTTTGGTAATTTTGGACTTAAGAATCTGGATATACGGATTCTGAGTTTTAGATTCTGAGTTTTAGATTTTGTATTTAAAACTTTAGATTTCAGAATTCTGGATCTAAAATTCTAAATTTAATCAAATGAATTTAATCAAATGAATTATTCAATCGAGCATTCTACTCTGATCATCTAAAACTAATCTTTGACCGTGACTCCCATATTTTTGGCAGTTCCAGCAATAATTTTCATAGCTGCTTCAACGTCATTAGCGTTGAGGTCAGGCATTTTAGTTTCAGCAATTTCTCGCAGTTGCTCAGTGGTAATTGAACCAACTTTGGTTTTGTTCGGTTCACTTGAACCCTTAGCAATTTTAGCTGCCTTGGTAATCAATACTGATGCTGGAGGAGTTTTCAGAACAAATGTAAAGCTGCGGTCTTCATAAACCGAAATCTCTACTGGTATTACCATGCCAGCTTTATCAGCTGTTTTGGCATTGTACTCCTTACAAAACATCATGATGTTAACGCCATGTTGACCTAGTGCAGGTCCCACAGGAGGCGCTGGGTTGGCTTTTCCAGCCTGGAGTGCCAACTTAATGAGCGCCACTACTTTTTTCGCCATTTTGTACTAGCTCTGTTTTTGTACCTGATTAAATTCCAATTCTACTGGTGTATCGCGTCCGAATATAGACAGTAAAGCTTTAAGTTTACTCCGTTCTGGACTAACTTCAATCACCTCGCCTTCAAAATCCTTAAATGGACCTGAAAGCACAACTATCTTATCACCTGTAGCCATATCAATTTTGACTACTGGCTCTTGTTCAGCAGCTTGTTTAAATATTCTTTCTACTTCCGTATGAGAAAGAGGTACAGGTTTAACATGTCCGCGAGTTCTACCTGTACCTCTTCTTTGTTCGGCTCCCACAAAGTTAATCACATGGGAAGTATTACGAACAACCTGCCAGCACTCATCATCCATTAGCATTTTGACTAACACATAGCCAGGAAATACTTTTTCGTCTGTAGGATGACGAGTACCATCTTTACGTATCTTTATGGCTTTTGCGTAGGGAATCTCGACTCTAAAAATCTTATCAACAACATCAAAAGTCTGTATGCGTTGTTCTAAATTGGTTTTAACACGCTTTTCACATCCAGAAGCTACTTGTACTGCGTACCAACGCGCCTCCTTCAACGCATTAATTGCTGTTTCGACATTTTCCTCGGACTGCACGAATGAGTCGCGTCCTTCATCTGTTGAAGAAGTCATTACAATACCTTACTTACACTCAAAGCAAATCAAAGTAGATAATTTATCAAATCAAATATATCCATAAGATAAATCCATGAAATAAATCCATGAAATAAATTCATTAAATAAATCCATTGAATAAATTGATAAATGCTGCTTGGTTAGTTGTTGTAAAAATTACTTCACTCAACCTATTAAAAAGTGAATCAACGGCGTATATGATTCCAGCAGAGAGAATGACCATAAGTAGTACACCAGCTGATTCGCTCACTAATTGTTTACGAGTAGGCCATACAACTTTCTCAAGTTCTTCTCTAGTTCCTTCGAAAAAATCACCGGCGCTAAATCCGCCATCTTTTGCTGAAATTTCTGCTTCACTTTTTTTTGCCACGATCGCCTGTCCCCTAAATTCTTCTACAGCTATAACATCTAAAATTTCCGGTAGTACTAACAGCTTTTGATTTGAGCAAGATATGCTTTCATCGCTAGTTGCTTTCTTTAGTACCTCATGAAAACCAGGAAACCACTAACCATAATAAATATGTTAGCAGTTACTACCAAATATTCTTCTAAAGCTTAACCGGAAAAATAACAACGCGCCCTGGAGGACTTGAACCCCCGACATCAGGTTTTGGAGACCTGCGTTCTACCAACTGAACTAAGAGCGCATAAAGCCTTTACGTAACCTTCATTAAATCGGATTAACAAGTGGCTTGAGTAGTCAGACTTTAATAATATTATCGCAATATAGCAAAGTTTTCACACTATAACAAAAATAATCTATTCTTTTGTGACTATTTTTTGTAAATAGTGTTTTTTTGATAAACAATTTTTTAATAAACAATCAAGTTAGCGGCAGATGCCGCTAAATATTAAATTTCTCTGCCGCTCTAGTTGATTTCTATAAAGGACGGTCAAAGCGTTGCTTGATTCTGGTAGCTTTCCCAACACGGTTACGTAGATAATAAAGTTTTGCACGTCTGACTCTACCGCGACGAACAATTTTTATATTGTCAACTCGTGGAGAGTGCAGAAGAAATACTCTTTCTACACCAATACCCTGAAATACACGTCTGACTGTAATGGTTTCGTTAATTCCACCATTGCGTCTAGCGATGACTACCCCTTCGTAGGGCTGCACCCGGTATTTATTACCTTCTTTAATTCTGACTCCGACTCGGACTAAATCACCGATATAGATATCAGGTAGATTTGTTTTAATTTGTTCCGCTTCTAAGGAGCGAATAACCTCTTGAGCATTCATGGCTAACTAAAAAACTCACGATCGCTAATGATAAATCTAAAAACTCTTTAAGTCTAGTCGTAAAGTATCAAAGATTGCTACTTTTTTTTCGGTTACAACAGAAACAGTATTGAAATTTGTTAAAGATAGAGTCAATTGAGAAATTCAAGATGGTTTATTTTAGTGTCATAATTACCACCCACAATCGTCTGAAATTGCTAAAAAGAGCTATTGACTCGGTGTTGGATCAAACAATTGAGTGTGAGCTGATTGTTGTGGATGATTTTTCTGATGATGGAACATCTGAATATTTGGAGAATTTGAGTGTAAAACTGTATGCCAGAAACAATTTTCGTTTAATTTACATACGGAATGCTTCTAACCAAGGACATTCTACTTCTGTGAATGTGGGTGTTGCAGCAGCTATTGGAGATTGGATAAAATTCTTAGATGATGATGATTATTTAGCACCAGATTGTTTGGAAGAAATGGGAAAAGCGATCGCGTTACGTCCAGAAGCTGCTATTTGCTCTTGTATCGCTGCCCAGGTTGATAGCAATCAGGTGGAGTTAAGTCGAACTCCGGTAATTGGTCCTGGTACGGCTTTTTATATCCCACAGGCTGATGTTCATTACGGAATGCTCTTAGAACAAGTTCCTTTTGGCACCCCTGCTCAGGTTGCTTGTCGTCGCACTGCTTTCTTAGAAACTGGTGGATGGAAAAGTGCTTTGGATACTAACTGCGATGATATTGATTCTTGGATTGATACAGTAAAATTTGGCGATGCAATCTTTATTAATAAATGTTTAGCATACAGAACTATTTGGTTAGGAGCTTTTAATCAAAGATTTTCTTTAACTAAGCGCTTGAATACAAATATTTTAATGAAGCAGAAAATTTATACACTAGTTGACAAGCAGCACAATTGTTATATGCCAAAGTTCGACGATATTAAAAATTATCTCAGGCTGCATTGGTTATTAATTGCAATTCGTCATCAAAATTTATTAGAAATCAAAAATATTTTTGATTTCTGCATTTTTTCTCCTAAAGTATTGTTAATTTTAGTTAATGCTTTTTTATTAAAAAGATTAGGTGTTAATAGTTACAGAGTACGCAAGAATATACTGATTAATTAATCATGAAAATCAAATTAAAATTTGTCCTTTTAAATATATTTTAGTATCTTTTCTGAGCAGAGTAATATACTTGTATAAATATATAGTTATTTGGATTATGATTATGCTTTGCGGGTTAAATATTATCTTTATATATTCTAAATACGGACTTTTCTAGGTACAGAATAGCTTTGATATAGTACTTGGCGATCGCGAAAGGTAGAAATTATTACGACTGAAGAGATATCTTGCAACGAAATTCTAAATACTTATATAATAAGCGTCTAAATTGATTTTAGAAAAATAGTTTACCTGTATTGATCCTGTATTTATTAAGAAAAATATTAAAAGTTAGATTATCCAAGTTATCTATAAATTATTTATAAATTATTTAACGTATTTATTAACTGCTTTCACGAAAATATTGGTAAATAAGTAAAATGAGCTATCCCGTGCTGCGATTGATTTCTCGTAAAAATCCAGCTGTAGGACACCACTCTTCCTATAATTTATCTAACTATACAGAAGTGGTCATTGGAAGAGAACCGAACTGTCAGGTGGTTCTAAATTCTCAAGACTATGCCACAGTGTCGCGTCGTCATGCTACTATCCGCTCATCTGCTTCTGTAGAAGGTAGAACAAGCTTTATTTTATGCGACCTCAATAGTTCTAATGGAACTTATTTAAATGGTCAACGCTTATTTGGCTGTCAGGAATTACAAATAGGCGATCGCATAGTTTTTGGTTCTGATGGGGCAGAGTTTGTTTTTGAATATGTCAATAATTCCGATAATACAGTTCCATCTCCAGCAGGAGCAAATCAAGGAAATCCTCAGAAGTCACCACCACCAAGTTATATCGCAAATTCTTCCGAATCTAGCTCAAAATCTAACTCAAAATCCAACTTTCCTAATTCTGCTTCTGATGAAGCAAGTTTATCTCAGTTGATTCCTATTCTTTCTACGGGAAAAGACTTACGTCGTAAAGCTTTTTTGATTCCAGGTATTATTACAGTCGTTTTTGTGGTGTTGATGTTTTTGACTGTACGTTCCCCTTTCTTTTTTCTGATTTTAGCCACTTATTTAGCTAGTGGTGGTTTTTATTTTGTCTATCGTTTGTGCGGAAAGAAAAAGCCTTGGTGGGTACTTATCGGTTCTGCGATCGCTTGTATTTTAATTTTAATAACCCCCATCTCTTTACCTTTCTTTATCCTCTTTCGACGGATTTTACCAGGAAATATTGATCTAATCCGCAATGGTGTAACAGATATTAGCTTTCCTGAATTTTTTGTCCGTATGTTTTTCGGTGCAGGGATGTTGGAAGAGTTACTTAAAGCTTTACCTATATTGGGTTTTTATCTGTTGGGGAGAGCTTTTTCTTCTCCAAAAAGGGAACTTATAGGAGTTTGGGAACCTTTAGATGGCATACTGATAGGTAGTGCCTCAGCTGTCGGTTTTACTTTATTTGAAACCTTAGCACAGTATGTACCAGAAACTATTGTTAGAAGTGGTGCTTTAGCTGGTTTACAGCTACTTATCCCTCGTATTTTAGGGGAAATAGCCGGACATATGGCTTATAGCGGTTATTTTGGTTATTTTATTGGTTTGAGTATACTAAAGCCCCGTAATGCTTTACAGACATTAGCTGTGGGGTATTTTACTGCGTCGCTGATTCATGCCTTATGGAACTCAATGACCTACTTTGGACTTGTAGGAATATTTTTGCTTATAGGTATTGGGGTTCTATCTTATGCTTTCTTAACCGCAGCTATTCTCAAAGCTAGAACTTTATCACCTTCGAGAAAAGAAAATTTTGCAACTGAGTTTAGTACACCTAATGAGTAATGGATTGAAGAAGCAAGAAGGAAGAAGAAGGAAGAAAGAAGTTATTATTTAAAAACTATATCTTTCCTTGAGAATCTGAAGCTGAAAATATCATGCAGCAATATATAGAAACAAGGAATAATATCATGTCCGGTTAAACAGTTGTCATATCTGTGGGGGCTAAGTAATGAGTAATAAGTAATAAGTAATAAAGATAGAAGAGGCGAAGTTAGAAGAAAAAAATGAAGAATAAATTATTTTTTAAAAACCATATCTTTTCTTGAGAATCTGAAGCTGAAAATATCATGGAGCAAGATATAGAAACAAGGAATAATAAATAATGTCAGTACAGTAGCTAAAGACAATCCTGAAAATACTACCACACCCAAAGGTTGTAGAAATTCTGACCCTTCCCCAATACCCAAAGCTAAGGGAAACATTCCCAAAACGGTAGTAATAGTAGTCATCATAATTGGACGCAAGCGTTGGGGTGCTGCTTTAATTATTGCAGTTCTTCTATCAAAACCTTCGCGATCGCGGATTTGATTTGCAAGTTCTATCATGATAATGGCATTATTAACCACGATACCTACTAATAGTACTGCACCGACGATGACAGTTGCTCCTATTGCGGTTTGAGTGATATATAGACCAAAAATACCCCCTGCTAAAGCTAAGGGCATGGTAAACATAATTACTAGGGGGTCAATAAGAGAATTGTATTGTACAGCCATGACCACAAATACCAAAAATGCTGCAAGTCCACTCAGAAGACTAAGTGAATTCTGTAACTGCTGGTTAGCTGTAGCTGTGGAACTAGGTAAGAGGTTTACCCCAGATGGTAAATCTAACTCACTTATAACTTGCTCTACCTGTGCAGCAGCATCGCTGAGACTCGCACCTTCAGTTAGATTACCAGCTATTAAGAATACTTGACGTTGATTGATACGCTTAATTTCTCTGGGACTAGTAGCTTGCTTAATTTCTGCAACATCGCTTAGACGAATCGGATAGTTGTTTTCTACCATCAAGGGTAAAGCTGCTAACTGAGATGGTGATTGAATAGAATCTTCATTTAATTGTACTCGTACATCTACTAGACGATTTTGACGCTGTAGTCTAGTTGGTACGCTACCGCTAATTGCTGTTTGAATGGTTTCTCCAATATTTTTGACATTTAAATCATAAGCTGCAACCCTTTCCCAATCTGGACGAACTTGAATTTCTGGTTCTGCTGGGTCATCGTCGGGACGGAATCTCGCTAGGGTAACTTTTTCATCTAAAGCTGCAAGTACTTGTCTTCCCGCTTGGGTCAAAGTTTTTCCATCTTGTCCTTGTAAAACTACATCAAGATCAGCACCACGAATTGGAGAGTTACTCAGAACTAAACCCCTGACCCTTCCAGGAAATAAACGCAGTCTAATTCCGGCTAAATTAAGCTTAGCAAACTCTTTACTAACTCTTTGATTGTAAGCCTGAATATTAGTTCCAGGTTTCACAGTAATATTACTTAAAGCCCGTAAGGGATTAGGGATAGTAGTACTACCAAAGAGAAAACCACCAACTGTAGAAAATACATACTCGGTTTCTGGTTGTCTGAGTAAAATATCATCAACTGCTCCCATCACCTTTTGATTTACCTCAGCAGAAGTTCCAGAAGGAAATCTGGCAAAGAGTATTACTTGTCCAGTATTTATGGTTGGTAAAATTTCTTGGGGTATTTGTCCTCCCATCCACATACTACTACTACCAAAAATCAAAATTGTCAGCGCAACAGTTAAGAAACGATAGTGGATAACTTGAGCAAGTATGGAGCGATAACTTTGAGTTGCAGCATCAAACTGTTTATTAAACTGTTTTATCAGCCAAAATCTCTGAAAATTACTGGATATTTTCCAGGTTAACATTCGAGAAGCCAACATTGGGACTACGGTAATTGCAATCACTATAGATGCAGCGATCGCAAAACTGATAGTTAATATCAATTCGTTGAATAATAAAGCTATAAATCCCCCAATTAATAAAAAGGGTAATACTGTAACTAGGTTAGTACTTGTGGAAGCAACTAGTGCTGATTCTACTTCTGTACTGCTATCTGCTGCTTGTTGAATAATTGTATTATTTAGATTGTTAGTTCGATTATTAGCTTGATTATTAGTTAAATTATTAGTCTGATTCTCTTCTCTTAAAAATTCTGAATCTTGATTTTTATCTCCTCGAATTTTATTCTCATATTTAACTTTTTCTACACCTTGGGTAATATTTTCCAACATCACAATAGAGTTATCCACCACAATACCCACACCCAGAGCTAAACCACCCAAACTAAAGATATTCAAGGATAAATCAAATAAACCCATCAAAATAATAGCGGTGAAAGTCGCTAGGGGAATAGCAATAATAATAATGAAAGTTTGTCGTAAAGAACCTAAAAACATCAGAACCGCGATCGCTGCAAGTAAGGTTCCGATTAATCCTGATATTGCTAGATTTTGAATGGAATTACGAATAAATTTAGATTCATCTAGGGTGGGGGTGACAATAGCTTCTGGGGAAAGCACTCCTGTTTTCTGCAATTGCTTTATCTTCTCTTTGACTCCATCCACAACCTCAATAGTGTTTGCTTCTGGTTGCTTTTCGACGCTAATTTTCACAGATGGTTCTCGATTTAGGAGAACAAACACTCTTTGATTTTCAGTCCCATCAATCACCTCAGCTAAGTCCCGTAGATAAACCTGTTGCTGATTATCGGAGTTAGAGGAAGCAATAGGAAAAGATAAATCTCGAATTTCCTGTGCATTTTTAAATTTACCAACAGTACGAGTCAGAGGTTCGGAGTCTGTTCCTAATATTCTTCCTCCAGAAATATCTTGATTGCGATCTTCCAATTCCTGAAGGATACTATCTAGACCCACCCCAAATGCTTGCAGACGTTGTAAGTCAACATTAATTCGGACTTCTTCTTGCACTCCACCGGATACATCGACTCCTGCAACTCCGGGTACAACGCTCAGTTCCCTTGCTATTTCCTCTTCTGAAAATATCCTTAACTCCACATCTTTTAAGCTGGGTGAAGTCAGAGCAAATTCATAAACAGGAGATTGGGAAGGATCAAATTTAAAAAGACGAGGGGATTCAATAGTGTCTGGTAAGCGTCCTCTTGCTCTATTAAAAGCAGCAGTTGCATCGTTGAGAGCTTGGTCGATGTTACCTCCGACTTCAAAATATAAATCTAAACTTATCCTACCTTCACGAGTCCTAGAATATATTTGCACTACTCCTTCTGTCGCAGAAAAAGCTTCTTCAAGGGGTCTAGTAATTTCATCAACTGCTACATCTGGTGAGATTCCTTCTGCTTCCAAACGTACCCCAATACGAGGATAAGTAATGGCAGGTAATAAATCTACTGGTATACGATTGACGTAAAAAATCCCAATTATGATTACAGTTATGGTCAACATCAGTGTTGCAATGTGACGACTGATAGAAGTAGCGCTAATACTGAACCCGGAAGTTGATTTAGTCTTCATATAGAAATTTCTAATTTTCCGTATTTTCCCGCCTAAACTCTTGCAAGGTTGGAATAATATATACAAAAATCTGGTTCATGCAGTCGTAGTATATTTAGCTGCATTCATTTCATGGAGACGAGGCTATTTTGGTTAAGTGAGGAAATATATCCTCTCAAAAAATTTATAAGAATTTATATATCGTAACGTATTTGATTATCAATCATAATCGTTTATTTCACATCCTTTGAAATTACTTTTTTGAGATTAATTTTTCGAGATTACTCTGTTTCTGAAATAATAGAAATTCTCACAGTATCACCATCCTTTAAAGGTTTTGACCCACTAGTTACCACAAATTTCTCCCCCGCTTTTAAACCAGAGAGAACTTGTACATAACCATCAACAGATTCACCGAGAAATACAGTCCTTGCTTCTACCGTTGATTTGTCATTGTTATCTTTGAGTACAAATATCTGGACACCAGGTGATGATTTATTACCAGAATCATTATTTGTAGTAGAAGGATTATTCTTAGGATTATTCTTGAGATTATTCTTGGGATTGTTCTTGGGATTATTCTCTGAGTTACTATCTAAATTGCGATTTGGACTACTACCTTGTTTAGTCTGAGCAGCACTACCCCCTTTACTACTTCTTCTACCACGTCTTGTATTTTTTTTAGCTTGATTCGCAACTGCTTTTTTAGGTATAACAACCTGTGGAGTTTCTTGACTAGTAAAACTAACCCTTCCCAAAAGTCCGCTACCTATTCTTTGATAGCTATTGGGAATTAACACCTCTACCGGAATCAAACGAGCATTAGCAGCTGGAGAAATGCGGGTAACTTTTCCTGTATATACTTGCTTAGGAAATGCATCTAGCTTTACCTGTACCGATTGACCAACACTTACTTTACTTAACTCCAACTCAGATACTTGTACTAATACTTTAACGCGACTAAAATCAGCTATTTTTAAAACTTCATTACCAGGTTGTAATAAATCACCAGGTTCAATAACTTTCTCTGTTACTACACCCAATATAGGAGAAACAAGTCTAGAAAAAGAGCGACGTTCCTGTGCTTGACGGACTACAGCTTGTTGAGCAATCACCCCACCTTTCGCTGCTGTTACAGCTTCTTGTTGAGTCCGTACTTCCTCTTGAGCTGCTTTGAGAGCTTGGATTGCAGTATCTGCTGTGGTCTTTGCTTGTTCTGCTGCTTGAAGAGCGATCGCACCTTCTTTTACTAGTTCCTGCTGTCTGCGGGAGTCTATTTGGGCTTGTAATAATTCTAAGCGCTTTTGCTCTACCTCAGCTTGGGCATTTCTAACTTGAGTTATCGCTTTGGAAACTTCCGATTGCTGTGCTGCTAATTCTGCTTCTGCTTTGTTCAATTCGGTGCGTAAAATCGTATCATCAACCTGTCCAATGACTTGATTTTGTCTAACCTTATCTCCAACATCCACATTTAAACCTAACAAACGTCCCTCAACTTGCGATCGCAAGGAAATAACCCGAAATGGTGCAGTAGTTCCAGGATACTCTAGAGGTTTTCTTAATTGTCTCACGCGAGCAACTGCAATATCTACAGATGTAGGAAGATTTTCCCTTCTTGCAGCATTTCCATTACCAGACCTCGCTTGAGCTGAGTCTTTATCAACGGAAGAACAGCTAGTTACTAATATTCCTAAGCTCAGAGAACTAATAACTATTGACCATAGAGTCTTATAAATCATTAAAAATACTTCTTAACCGTACTTGTAGAAAGCTTTCGGTCATTTATTCAAACCTAAAAAAGAAAAATAAATCATATTTGTGCATAAAAGCTGACTTTACTAATGTTAGGTATACAAAGAGAGAATTCAAGTTCAATTCCTTACAATGTTTCATATTTAAAGAAGTATAAAAGATTATGCACTTCATCTTTAATACCTCTAACAATATTTCAATTAGCAATGCTCTTTGGCTCTTGCAAAGCTGAAATAAACCGATATGTCTACCGATTAAGGAGAAATATTTACTATGTCTAAACGTTTTATAAGTCTTACTGCTATGTTAGCAGTATCCACTCTAAATGTAGCATCTACATTACCAGCTTTTGGTCAAGAGATAGATAGAAATACTCCAGATAATTCTACTGTAGAGGGTTTGGAACGTCCTACAAACGCTAGAATTATTAATACACCCCTGGGAAAAGAACCAGTACCTGTTACAGAGATTAATCAAAGTCAGGTTCGAGTTCTGAAAAAAGCTCCTATTCGATTCAAATCCTTTGAAATCAAAGACCCAGAGACAGGTAAAATAGTAGCCTTGCGCTTTAACCCAGTAGTCAGTGAAATAGCTCAAAACTTCGGGCGATCGCTTTTAAGTTTAGCCCAGTTTGTGACTAGGCTGTGTACTTTTTGGGTTTTTGGGGAGTAAAAAATAATGCAGATTTAGAAAAACTACGATTAGCAAATATAGAAAATCAAAAATTAGTAAAACCCCAAGAAATTCCCACTCAACCAGACGAAGCAGAGATAGAGAATAAAATTCAGCGTCAGGAACTAGGAGATGCAACTTTAGAAAGTTTACTCAACGAGATGAAAAAAGCTGAAGCGTCCCAAAGTGAGAATAATACTTCTTTATATCTAAAAATCAAACCTCTGGTATATCTAAAACCCGAAACCAGTAAAATATTAGGCGAAAGACTCCTCAAAGCCAAACCCGATAGCTTGAGTATGCAGATAATATCAGGTGCATTAGCTAATGCAGGAAACCCTCAAGCACAGTCAGCATTAGTTCGTGATCACTGGGAGGATCTATCAGTACTAATCCCCAGTCTAGCTACAGTTAGAGCGATCGCACCTTTCACAAAATCTGACTAACCAAAAATTCCAGCTTCTGCACTACTAGCTCTAGGCTGGATTGATTATAAGCAAGCTGATACTTTATTAACTGAAGCCTTAAGTAAAGATATTGATGATACAGTCAAATTACCCGTTTAATTATTTGCAGAAAGAGATCTCACCCTATTTTAGGTATTGACAACCATTTTACCCAGTAAGGTTCTTGGATGTGAAGCAATACAATTTAGTTAAGAATATTGTAGGTTGAGTACAGGGATAGCGAAAATCAACCTACGCTATTTATATTTTTGAGACTTAACTGAACTGTATTGAGATGTGAAGAACTTGCAGTGCAAAATATTACAGCTAATACACAATTATTTATTTACATATGAGATACTGAAAAATTTAAGTATTATTTCCAGTATCGATTTAGTATAATAGCGGTGAATAAATAGATGAAAGTGAATAATATTTTTTCTGAGGATTTTGGTGATAAGCCAGCTAGTAATATAACTTCTGTTGATTCCAATACACAAGCTGTCTCTATAACAGATACTTGCGAAATCCCTAATTATTATCAACAGTATATTGATGATTTAAATAAGACAATATCGGAATTAAAAATAACTGCCGAAAAAGATAGTCAAAAGCAAGAGAGAATTATTAATCGGCTAAGATTTCGTTTGGGTTTATTTTCATTTTTTTGGTTTTTTACAGTTTTGATACTCAGTGGTACTTTTGGTATATTCAGTTTCCAGTGGTATAACCAAATGCAAATGCAAAAACAGTTAGCTAATATTTCACCAGAAAAAATACAGGAATTTGAAAAAACTAGAGCTGATATTCAAGAATTAAGTCAAACTGTTATCCCGAACATGCAAGCAGAAATTTCCACTAATCAAGAAAAAATTACTAAAGTGACTAGTAACATTGATACAAGTCAACGGTCTATATCAGTTTTGGTGAAAGCAATGCAAGAATTAGTTAGTTTACAAGAAGCTGATAAAAGTTCTGAAAATCAAAATTCTCAAAATCAGCAGCAGCAGCAATCATCTTTAGAAGTGTCTCCAAAGTCAAAATCTAAGGAAATAAAGTCAAATTAAAACTCAAGTTAAAACTCAAGTTAAAACTTAAATTAAAACCTAAATTGGAGCTATCCATGGTTAATTCACATGATTAAATCAAGTCACAAATAGTGATAAAGTGGCTGACAACACTGGTAAATTGACAATTATTCAAATATATTATTGACCCTTCAGTTTCAGGGTTTTTAGATATTTTTGGCAAACAGCAGGAACTTCCTGGGAAAATTTTCTTAATTACTTACCAAATATTTTCGCCCTTAGTAAATGATCAGGTTTGGCAGATGCACCAAAACCTTAAAATATAAAATCACAAAAGAAACAGGATTATATGCTAAAAAACTTACTAATCCAGTATTGCTTATTACCCCGGTTAAACCCGTGGAGAGTATGGTAACTCCTTTAAGATAAATAGTCTATTAATTTACATAAAGAAAAAATTTATTTTTGTTATTTTTAACTAATCTCATAAATCTCAAACTGTTGATTCACCATTTCACAGGAACTTAGAACGCGATACTCTTTTAGGGGGTTAGCAAAGCCATCGCGTCCGTCCTCCCAAGATAAGTTCCATTTTAAACCGGTGACAGCACCATGTTAATTATAAGTATGGGTGAGCTAGCTTAGTGATTATGAAAATTCTTAAATATATCACCAATTATCTCGAAACCCGTGCTTGCATCCCCGCCTACAGTGGCTTAGTTTTATGTATGATAGCCATTTGTTTTTTTGGTGCAGCAATCAATACTATGGCAGGTTGGCTATATGTTATTAGTGGAGTCAGCTTTGCACTCCTTGGTATAGGCGCATTTTTACCACCGCGATCGCTTACAAATATCAACGTCACTCGTCTTCCCATCACACCAGTTACATCTGGTGATGATTTAGTGGTGGAGATAGAAGTGGAAAATAGTAGCAAGACAACTGTAAGCTTGTTACAGATAAAAGATATAGTCCCCTTTGTTTTAGGGAAATCTATTACTCAAAGCATTGAAAACATCTTTCCACAGCAGACATATCGGTGGAAATACTATTATCCAACTCAACGTCGGGGTATCTTCCGTTGGCAAACCGTTGAACTTGCTACAGGGGCACCTTTGGGTTTATTTTGGTGTCGTCGTCAGCGTCAAGCAAATGCTAAAGCGATTGTTTATCCTACAGTAATACCTTTAGCAACCTGTCCCTTAGTTGACGAACTTGGACAAGAGGATTCCCAGAGAAAGGACCCTCGTGGAAAACCCTTCCAAATGGCTACAGCAGGAGTTACTCGTTCTCTGCGACCATATCGCGTCGGTGACCCCATACGTTTAATACATTGGCGTTCTAGCGCTCGCTATAATGATTTGAGAGTTCGAGAATTAGAACTTACTACTGGGGGAAAAGATATCATTATTGCCCTTGACAATAGTTATAGTAATAGCTCTATTAACAGTTTTGAATGGGAAGAAGATAGTTTTGAACAAGCTGTAATTACGGCTGCATCTCTTTATAACTATGCAAGTAAAATGTTAATGCCAGTACAATTATGGACAGCGTCAACAGGTCTAATTCGTGGTAAAAAAACCGTATTAGAAACTTTAGCCGGAGTTAATTCTAAAGCAGATACCACACTTCAAAGACCCCAGTCTCCGATTATTTGGTTAACTCAAAATCCCCTGACACTTTCTTCTTTACCCCAAGGCAGTAGGTGGGTTATATGGGATAAAATGTCATCTGAAGCAGAGAAAAATACAGTACTCAAACAGGATTCTTCCGGTTTAATTATCAATTCTCAAGAACAGCTACAACCACAATTACAGAAAGCATTGAACTGATTGTGGAAAATTGGGGGGGGGGAAGTTTTGGGCAGGTTGCGATGGCTTTGTTGACCTCTAAAAGGTTTGTATGACATTTCTATAGATATTGTCCTGATAGTTAAGGTAAATATTGCCATAGTCGAAAACCTGGTAAGATTTTAATAGGCAAAGCCGCCGTTAAGTCGGATGGTAAGCAGTTCTTTGCCTAAAGAATAAGCCAAGACAACGATTTGCGTTGAATCCAAAAGGCTAAGTAAGCAAGAAAGTAATCCCCAATATTTTTGAGGGGATAGGGGAGCCAGTGCGTTGCGGGGGTTCCCCCCGTTGTAGCAACTGGCGTGGGATAGCCGTTTATCCCTGTGGTTTTAGAAATTTTGACTAAGATCATAAACGTAAATGTCTAAATATGTCTCTTAATAGATATGTTCAGATTTTTACGAGCGGTACAATGCAAAGATATATCTAAATTAATCGATAGCGTTTTAGTAATGACATCAACATCAGAAGTTAATACGAAATCCACTGATAAAAACCTCGAGGCAATGCGTCATTTTTCCGAGCAGTACGCAAAGCGGACTGGAACTTATTTTTGTTCGGAACCATCAGTGACCGCAGTTGTTATCGAAGGATTGGCAAAACATAAAGACGATTTAGGAGCTCCTTTATGTCCTTGTCGTCATTATGAAGACAAAGAAGCAGAAGTCAGCGCTACATTTTGGAATTGTCCTTGCGTACCCATGCGAGAACGTAAAGAATGTCACTGCATGTTATTTTTGACTCCAGATAATGAATTTGCAGGAGAACAACAAGAGATTACCCTAGATACTATTAAAGATGTACGAGATAGTATGGGTTGATGGAAACTATACCGTTGGAATTCTGGGAAGGCGTAGAACAGTTTAATACTGGAGATTTCTACGCTTGTCATGATACTTTGGAAGCTCTGTGGATGGAAGCCTCAGAGCCAGATAAGCAATTTTACCAAGGTGTATTGCAAATAGCTGTCGGCTTATATCACCTTGGTAATGAAAATATTAGAGGTGCAGCTATTCTTTTAGGGGAAGGGAGCAATCGTCTCAGACGCTACCCTTCTACCTATAGTGGGATAGATGTAGATAAATTATTAGACGAGAGTACCGATATTCTCAGAGCAGTACAGCTTGCAAAACCAGAAGATATCTCTTCACTAAATTTTGGCGAAACTGGACAATTGCGATCGCCTAAAATTCAAAAAGTTGCTGGATAAATCTTCAACCTTTTACTTGTATAATCATTCCAATTAATTTCTGTATCTTAATTAGTATAGCTTTTGCATCAAACACTGAAAGAATTGGGGATTCTCCCCTAAAATCTTTGCAAATAGTACCAATGATTATCCTATGTTTTCTTTTTGGAATGGCTATAGTTGTAAATTTTAATTTTACTTTTTAGCTCTACATAGCCATAAATTCATTCTTGAGAAATCAAAGTTATTCTAGGATATATGGGTAGATTCCTATGGATGTATTTATATTTTGATGTATATACATTGGATATATTGATAGTTATTTAGTGATTGAAAATTTGAAAAAGAGATTGAATTTCAAGTCGAAAATAATTGAATCACCGTCCAAGTAAATTTGGTTTTGTCAACCTTCTATAGTAGTACTTCTATAAAAAATAAGATGAATTAGAGGTATTTTTGAAAAGCTATTTGATCATTAACTAATATTATTCTTGTTTAAAGCGGACTTTCCGGAAAAAAATATTAAAAATATTCTGATTTACAAATACTTGAACAATTAGTATTAATCTTTACAAAGAATTTAAATTTTTTGTATTTTAAGTTCAGTAATTTTACACAAATTATTTGACACAATAGTTAGTAAATCGAAGGGAAAAGGTATTTAAAAATATCTACGATTCTTCTATAAATATGTTCAAATAATCTTCTATTGCTGTTTCACAGAATTAGCAATAGGGATATCGATGATGAAAATTAAATTTGTATGCTGGTTAATCTATCTTCATGCATTCGTTGTGTTAGGCTTTTTCATTTGCTTTGCTTAACTCAACACCGTTTAATTTTTATCTCTTCATATATCTATTGAATTAAATGAATTAAAAGGATTAATATGTCAGGATTAGTTTTTTCTTCCGGTCAACAATCATACACAGCAGGTAGTGATGCTGTATTACTAGACTCCAATTTAGATCTAACTTTTAACGCTTCCAGTGGTGAAACTTTTGAAAGTGCTACAGTTCAGGTTAATAACTTTCAAACTGGTGATGTTTTAGGTGTTATAAACCCTTCCACAAGTGAGTTTGTAAGTACTGGTACTTTTGCTTTTGGTGGTAAAACTTATACATTAACTTACGATAATGCTGGTCTTCTAACTATAACTGGTGAAGCCACTGTTGCTGAGTATGAGCTAGCTTTACAACAAGTTGCTTTCCAAAATACTAATGGTGATGCTGATAACACCCCACGTGACATTCAGTACTCCCTCAACGCTACTGGATTAGATTCAGATAACGGACGATATTACGAATTCGTTGAAGATCCTGGAATTAGCTGGACTGATGCTAAAGACGCAGCAGAGGGTAGAACCCACTTTGGTCGTGAGGGTTATTTAGCAACCATTACTTCCCAAGAAGAGCAAGACATTATTATAGATGATGTTAATGGTAATGGTTGGATCGGTGGTAGCGATGCTGAAACCGAAGGAGAATGGAAGTGGGTCACAGGTCCCGAAGCTGGTACTACTTTCTGGTCTGGGAATGGAAACGCTGGTGCTCCTGTTAATAATGAGTACAATAACTGGAGAAGAGTTGAAAATCCAGGAGACCCTAATGATATTAGCCAGTTAGAACCCAATGATAACAATGGGATTGAAGACTATGCTCATATCATTGGTAATCAAACAGCAGGTACAATCGGAGAGTGGAACGACCTTCAAAACAATGAAACTCTTGCAGGTTTTGAATCCAATGGTTACTTAGTTGAGTACGGTGGTAGTCAAGGTGACCCAGAATTAAACTTCACTGCTAATCTTACTCTTAATGTTGCCGATGAGGCTGGTTCTAGTAACTGGGAAGTTAAAGCTGTAGAAGACTTTGGTGCTGATTCCAAAGCTGATATCCTCTGGTATGAAAATACAACTGGTGAAGTTGGTTTATGGCAGATGGATGGAACTACAGCAACATCTAAAACATTAATTGACACAGTTGCTCCTTCTAGCAACTGGATGATTGCTGATGCTGCTGATACCAATGGAGACAATCAGGCTGATATTCTTTGGTACAACAACACAAGCGGTGAAGTTGGTCTATGGGAAATGGATGGTGGGACTGCTCTTACACAAAATGCAATCGGAGATGCTGTTAACCCTGCTTCTGGTTGGAAAATTGTGGAAATGGCAGATGTTGACGGTGACAAGAACTCCGATATAATTTGGCGTAATGATACCACTGGAGAGAATG
>ERZ1740062.106-NODE-106-length-65428-cov-7.165802_pt1 | contig 65428 bp, 62 predicted proteins | sample MGYA00581741_ERZ1740062 | MGnify/ENA primary metagenome ERZ1740062 (study PRJEB43018, sample SAMN04849747) | marine metagenome | isolation source: floating plastic debris | place: Pacific Ocean | collected 2008-09-01 | study: EMG produced TPA metagenomics assembly...
CTGGGGCGCGATCCGGGGCCGCAGGTGCCGGTTCAGCCGGTTTACCTGCGCCCGCCCGATGTGACGCCCCCCAAGCCAGCGGCCAAGCCGGTCACCAGGCCAGTCACCAAGCCAGTCACCCCGGGGCGGCGTTGAGCGGGAAAACGGGCAGCGGTCCTGCCATCCGGGTGGCGGGCGCCTGCGACGTGGCGCTGCTCGCCGAGCTTTACCGCCTGTGCTTTGCCCCGGCGGTCGACGAGGTTCCCGGGGGGGCCGTCGCCGGGACGCCGTGGAGCGCCCGCTCTCTGGCCGAGGTGCTGGCGCTGCCGGGCGTTTTCGCTTTGCTGGCGGTCGGCGCCGGTCCGCCGGGCGACGAAGGTGTAGAGGCGTGCGCAGCGGCCCCGGTCGGCTTCCTGTTGGCCCAGGTGCTGTTCGAGGAGGCCGAACTGCTAACCCTCGGCGTGCTGCCGCAGCAGCGCCGGGCCGGCCATGCGCGCCAGTTGCTGCAGGCGGCGCTGGCCGAGGCGGCCCGCCGCGGCGGGCAGCAGATGCACCTGGAGGTTGCCGAGAACAATACGGGGGCCCAGGCGCTTTACCGGGGCGCCGGCTTTACCCCCACCGGCCGGCGTAGGAATTATTACCGTCAACCGGCAGGCGGCGCCCTGGATGCGGTAATCTACACCTGTTCCCTGTCCCCGCCCGCCGGCGGCCTTTCAGCCTGATTTCCTGTGGTTTGCCCGGTCCGGAGAGGGAGCCGGTGCCGGGGTCTTGGGCGAAGGCCTGACAGCACAGGCGTGCATGGGGATAGGTTTTTAATTAAATGAAACTGGCCGTGACAGGCACAAATACAATACTCGACGACTTTTCCACTGTTTCGGGCTATTTTTTTTCTGTTCAATAATGTTGATTCTTGGTCGGGGAGTTTTTATATAAGCCCCAGCGATTTTGAGGAGTTCAATAGGTCAATGTCAGATCAGGCGAAGCAAAGCGAATTGCTTTCTTTGACGACAAACATTGTCGCGGCACACGTTTCCAATAATGCGGTTGCAGCCACCGAGTTGCCGTCCATTATCCGCGATGTTTACGAAACCCTGTCGAATGTCGGCAGCCCGCGCGAGCGCGAGCCCGAGCGGCCGTCCCCGGCGGTGCCGATCAAAAAGTCGGTGACGCCGGAATTCATCATCTGCCTGGAGGACGGCAAGAAGCTGAAAATGCTCAAGCGCCACCTCAAAACGGCCTATGACATGTCGCCGGAAGACTACCGGGAACGTTGGGGCCTGCCGGCGGACTACCCGATGGTGGCGCCGAACTATGCCCGCCAGCGCTCGAAGCTGGCCAAGCAGATCGGCCTGGGTACCCGCGCCCGGCGCAAAGGCTAAGCCATACTGCCGTCCCGTAAGAGTGGAACGGCCGGGAAAATGGCCTGGGAAAACGGCGTCGCCGCCATTAGGCGGGCGGCGCTTTTTCCGTTATATTGTCGATTCCGTGCCGGGGCGGGGCCCCGAGGGGCCCCGGGTTGCGGGGCGGGCTGGGGCGACGGTAGGGAAGCAACAGGACTGGGTTTGGCATGTCTGATCGTCTGGAAAAGCTGTGCATGGAGAAGGGTCTGAAGATGACCGAGCAGCGCCGCGTCATCGCGCGGGTGCTGTCGGAGTCGACCGACCATCCGGACGTCGAGCTGGTCTATCAGCGCGCCGTCGAACGGGACCCGCGGATCTCGATCGCCACCGTTTACCGCACGGTCAAGCTGTTCGAAGAAGCCAGCATTCTGGAGCGGCATGACTTCGGCGACGGGCGCGCCCGCTACGAGGAGCGGCCCGAGGAGCACCACGACCACCTGATCGACGTGAAGACCGGCGAAGTGATCGAATTCTCCAACGAGGAGATCGAACGCCTGCAGGCCGAGGTGGCCAAGGCGCTGGGTTACCGCCTCGTCGACCACCGGCTGGAGCTGTTCGGCGTGCGCGCCGACGGCAAGCGCCCCGAGGCCGACGACGAGAAAGCCCATGAGCCTCGCTGAAGCCAAATCGGACCGCCCCGTCGACGTTGTCGGCGGGAATCTGCGCATCCGCCTGGCAGAAGGCCCCGCCGAGGTGCGGGCTGCCCAGGCGTTGCGCTACCGCGTCTTCTACGAGTCGATGGCGGCGACGCCGACCGCGGAGATGGCGGCGGCCAAGCGCGATTTCGATTCCTTCGACGATTACTGCGACCATCTGCTGGTGTTCGACGAGGAGCGCGGTACCGGCCCCGCCGCCGTGGTCGGCACCTACCGGGTGATGCGCCGCGAGGGCGCGGCGCGGCGCGGCCAGTTCTATACCAGCGACGAATACCAGATCGGCTGTCTGACCGCCTATCCCGGCGAAATCCTGGAACTCGGGCGCTCCTGTGTCGACACGACCTACCGCAACGGCGCCACCATGCAGCTGTTGTGGCGCGGTATCGCGGAGTATGTCTTCCACCACGACATCTTGGTCATGTTCGGCTGTGCCAGCCTGCCGGGCACCGATCCGGAAGAGCTGCGGATGCCGCTGGCCTACCTCCATCATCACCACCTGGCGCCGCCGGTGCTGCGGCCGCGCGCGGTGCCCGATCGTTATGTGTCGATGGACCTGCTGCCGCCGGAGGAGATCAAGGTTTCCGAGGCGCGCCGGGCACTGCCACCGCTGATCAAGGGGTACCTGCGGCTCGGCGGTTTCGTCGGCGACGGTGCCGTGGTGGACCATGAATTCGGCACCACCGATGTCTGCGTCGTGGTGAAAACCGAAATGGTGACCCGGCGCTACCTGCGCCACTACAAGCGCGACGACCAGAACGGCGACGACCCGACCAGCGCCACCCCGGGGATTTCCGCCCCGGACCGCACCAGTTCGGACCATACCAACCCGGACCGTAACCCGGGCGGCGCCACCGCCGACGAACCTGGTGGAGGGGCATGACGGCACCCAATTTCGGCTCGCCGACGACCGCCCTCTGCCGTCTCCTGGCCTACGCTGGCCTTACCCTCGCCCTCATGCCGGTCCAACTGCTGGCCGTGGCTTTCCGTTGGCCGCTGCGCAAGCGCCTGCCGTTCTGGTACCACGGGCGGACCTGCCGCCTGCTCGGCATCCGGATCGACCGGCTCGGCCAACCGTCGCGCCGCCACCCGACGCTCTACGTCGCCAATCACGTGTCCTATCTGGACATCGAGGTGCTTGGTTCGATCCTCAAGGCCTCCTTCGTCGCCAAGGCGGAGGTCGCGGCCTGGCCGTTCTTCTCCTGGCTGGCCAAGCTGCAGGAGACCGTTTTCGTCGAGCGTCGGGTCCATCGCGCCGCCGAGCACCGCGACGAGATGTCCCGGCGCCTGGAGGCCGGCGACGATCTGATCCTGTTTCCGGAGGGCACCTCGGGCGACGGCAACGGCATCCTGGCCTTCAAGAGCGCCCTGTTCTCGGTCGCCGAACGCCGGCCCCACGACCAGCCGTTAACCGTGCAGCCTGTTTCGATCGCCTACACAAGACTCGACGGGCTGCCGCTGGGCCGCTATCTAAGGCCGTTTTTCGCCTGGTACGGCGATATGGAATTGGGCAACCACCTGTGGCACGCCATCAGCCTGGGCCGGGTGACCGTGGTGGTGGAATTTCACGAGCCGGTGACGTTGGATCAGTTCGGCTCGCGCAAGGCCCTGAGCGATTATTGTTACGACGTGGTGGCGCGCGGCGTGGCGGCGGCCCTGTCGGGGCGGCCGCAGCTGCCGTTGCCGGCCCCGGGAAAGGCCCCCGGAAAGGCCCTGGGAATGACGGGGGAAACGCCCCTGGAAGGCACCGGGGAAAGCCCCGGGAAAACGAGCGGAAACGCGCCGGTGCAGGTATGACGGCCGGTGGCATGACGGGGGGCATGACGGCTGGGGGCATGACGGATAGAGGACGGCGCCGCAGGGCGGCGCCAGGATGGAGCGCGTGAGCGAGAAGACCAAGAAGCGGCTGTTCATCAAGACCTACGGGTGCCAGATGAACGTCTACGATTCCGCCCGCATGGCCGACGTGCTGGCGCCGCTGGGCTATGCCGCGGTGGACAGCCCGCGCGGCGCTGACATGGTCATCCTGAACACCTGCCACATCCGCGAGAAGGCTTCGGAAAAGGTGTTCTCCGAGCTCGGCCGGCTGCGCGCCTTCAAGCAGGAGCGCGCGGCGGATGGCGGCGAGATGCTGCTGGCGGTGGCCGGCTGCGTGGCACAGGCCGAGGGCGAGGAGATCCTGCGCCGCGCCCCGCAGGTCGACATGGTGTTCGGGCCGCAGACCTATCACCGCCTGCCGGAGTTGGTCGCCCGCGTGGCCCGGGGGGCCGCCAAAAAAGAAGGCGCCGGAAACGGTGTGCTCGACATCGATTTTCCGGTGGAATCCAAGTTCGACCATCTGCCGGAAGAGGCCGCCGAGCCCGGCGCCGCCGCCTTCCTGTCGGTGCAGGAAGGCTGCGACAAGTTCTGCGCCTTCTGCGTGGTGCCCTACACCCGCGGCGCTGAGTACTCGCGCCCGGCCGCGGCGGTCATCGCCGAGGCGCGCCGATTGGCCGCCGCCGGCGTGCAGGAGATCACCCTGCTGGGCCAGAACGTGAACGCCTATCACGGCGACGGCGCGGATGGCGCCACCTGGGGGCTCGGCCGGCTGATCCGCGCCCTGGCCGAGATCGACGGCATCACCCGCCTGCGCTACACCACCTCACACCCCTCGGACATGGACGACGACCTGATCGCGGCCCACGGCGAGGTCGACAAGCTGATGCCCTACCTGCACCTGCCGGTGCAGTCCGGCTCCGATCGCGTCCTGGCGGCGATGAACCGGCGCCACACCGCGGCGGACTATCTGAAGATTATCGAGCGGCTGCGCCGGGCGCGCCCCGACCTGGCCCTGTCCTCCGACTTCATCGTCGGCTTCCCCGGCGAAAGCGACGCCGACTTCGCGGCCACCCTGGCGCTGGTCAACGCGGTCGGCTTCGCCCAGGCCTATTCCTTCAAGTACAGCCCGCGCCCCGGCACCCCGGCGGCGGTCGAGGAGACCCAGGTCCCCGAAACCGTCAAGGCCGAACGCCTGGCCGGCCTGCAGCAACTGATCGGCGCCCAGGCCGAGGCCTTCAACGCGACCTGCGTCGGCCGCCGCCTGCCGGTGCTGCTGGAGCGCCCGGGCCGTAAGCCCGGCCAGCTGATCGGCCGCACCCCCTACATGCAGTCGGTGCACGTTGCCGTGCCGCCGGTCGCGCTGGCGCGTCTCACCGGACAAATGGTGGATGTGAACATCGAGGCCGCCCACCAGAACAGCCTGACCGGCCGTCTCATCACCGTTCCGGACGCGGATATCCCGGATCTTTCGGACTTCTCAGACCTCTCGGCAAGGATCACAGCTTGAGCTCAGACAGTCTCCCCGGCGTCTCTGCAGGCCAAGCCGGCGAACCGACTTTCATCCAGTTCGATGACAACTCGCTGCTGCCGCTGCTCTACGGCGAGCACGACCAGCATCTGCTGCGCATCGAACAGCAACTGGGCGTCAGTCTCGCCTCGCGCGGTAACCGGCTGGCGATCTCCGGCCCCGCCGCCTCGGTTCAGGTGGCCAATGCTGCGCTGACGGCGCTTTACCAGCGCCTGAAGAAGGGCCTCGACGTCGGCAACGGCGAGGTCGACGCGGTGGTGCGCATGGCGACCCAGGCGCCGGACGAGGAAAGCGGCCGCGAGGCGGTGCGCGCGGTGCACGCCGACGAGCTGGCGATTGTCACCCGCAAGCGCCGGCTCACGCCGCGCTCGCCGGGGCAGAAGACCTATATCCAGGCCCTGCGCGAGCATGAATTGGTATTCGGCATCGGCCCGGCAGGCACCGGCAAAACCTATCTCGCCGCCGCCATGGCCGTTTCCATGCTGGTCGAGGGCGCGGTGGAACGCATCATCCTGTCGCGCCCGGCGGTCGAAGCCGGCGAGCGGCTGGGCTTCCTGCCCGGCGATCTGCACGAGAAGGTCGATCCCTACCTGCGCCCGCTGTACGACGCGCTGTACGACATGCTGCCGGGCAATCAGGTGGCCAGCCGCCTCAGCAGCGGCGAGATCGAGGTGGCGCCGCTCGCCTTCATGCGCGGGCGCACCCTGTCCAACGCCTTCATCATCCTCGACGAGGCGCAGAACACCACACCGGTCCAGATGAAGATGGCGCTGACCCGCCTGGGCGAGAACAGCCGCATGGTGGTGACCGGCGACCTGTCGCAGATCGACCTGCCCAAGGGCGCGCCCTCGGGTCTGCGCGAGGCGGCCGGCATCCTGGCCGACATGGAAGGCGTTTCTTTCGTGCAGTTCACCGCTGCCGACGTGGTACGCCATTCGCTGGTGACGCGGATCGTGCGCGCCTACGCGGCCTTTGACGCCAGCAAGTCCGGAGAAGGAGACCTTTTCGGCCGGGACCGCTGAGGTTCCACGCGAGGCCGCACCGAACGATGACCGACGACCCTGGAAGTAGACGCTTGGAAATCGCCGTATCGCTGCACGATGCGGCCTGGCTGGATGCCGTGGCGGACCTGGAAGACCGGGCCCGGGCGGTGGTGTCCGCGGCCCTGAGACATGCGGCCGCCGCGGGCATGGAGCTTGGCAGCGGGCCGCTGGAAATCTCCGTTGTCTTCACCGACGACGCCGAACAGCGGAGCCTGAACCGCGCCTGGCGCGGCAAGGACAGCGCCACCAACGTGCTGTCGTTTCCCAACATGGATGACGCCGCGGCACCCGCTGCAGCTCCGGGGGGGCCGCCGCGGCTGCTGGGCGACATCGTGCTGGCGCGCGAAACCGTCCAGCGCGAGGCGCAGGCGCAAGGCAAGACCCTGACTGACCACAGCAGCCACCTGCTGGTGCACGGCGTGTTGCACCTGCTGGGCTACGATCACCTGGAAGAGGCCGAAGCGGCGGAGATGGAAACACTGGAAACCGAGATCCTGGCGGCGATGGGAATCGCCGACCCCTATGTGGCCGGCCCGCAAGCGGCGCGGGCCGGGGCGGTGGACCTTGGCTGAGTCTTCCGGCAACGGCGGTCGGGTTTCCCGCGGTAACGGCCAGTCCGGCGGCGGCCTGTGGCAGCGCCTCTGCGGGCTGGTGAAGGCGCGCCACGGCGAGGCGCAGCTGCGCGAGACCCTGGAAGAGATCATCGACGAGATCAAGGACGTCGAAGGGGACGACGAAAACGGCGGGCCGATTTCCAGCGACGAGCGCGTCATGCTCTCGAACATCCTGCGGCTGCGCCACCTCACGGCCTATGACGTCATGGTGCCGCGCGCCGACATCGTCGCCGTCGACCTGGACACCCCGATCGACGAACTGATCGACGTGATGAGCAGCGCCGGCCATTCGCGCCTGCCGGTCTACCGTGACACCCTCGACGAGGTGGTCGGCATCGTCCACATCAAGGACCTGCTGCACTTCATGAAGAACAGCAAGGACGAGAGTGCCTTCGACCTGGTCGACCTGGTGCGCCGCATCCTGGTGGTGGCGCCGTCCATGCGGGTGCTCGACCTGCTGCTGGAGATGCGTCTGTCGCGTGTCCACCTGGCGCTGGTGGTCGACGAGTACGGCGGTATCGACGGGCTGGTCACTATCGAGGACCTGGTGGAGGAGATCGTCGGCGAGATCGAGGACGAGCACGACGTGGCGGTCGGCCCCAAGCTGATCGAGCGGTCCGACGGCAGCCTGATCGCCGATGCCCGCACCACGGTCGAGGAGTTCGAGGAAAAGGTCGGCCCGGTGCTCTCGGACGAGGAGCGCGAGGAGGACATCGATACCCTGGGCGGCCTGCTGTTCACCCTCGCCGGGCGGGTGCCCGACCGCGGCGAGCTGGTCGAACACCCGCCCAGCGGCATTACCTTCGAGGTGCTGGAAGCCGACCCGCGTCGGGTCAAGCGGGTGCGCGTGCACAACCTCACCGCCCGTCCGGCCGCGACTGACGCCGACGTCCGCGGCCGATGAGCGCATCCGGGTCTGCGCTGCCGGTACGGTCGTGCCTGGTCCAACGCGTGGCGTTCCGGCTGGCATCCCGGCTGGCGGCGCTGACCGGCTGGCGCCGTCTGTCGGCCGCCGCCCTCTGCGGCGTGCTGGCGGCCGGCGCGCTGCCGCCGCTTTATGCCTTTCCGCTGCTGCTGCCGGCTTTCTGCGGCGCCCTCTGGCTGTTGGGCGGCAAGACCAGCGGCCGCCAGGCGGCCCTCATCGGCTGGGCCTTCGGCACCGGCCACTTCGCCGCCGGGCTCTACTGGGTCGGCATCGCCTTCCTGGTCGACGCCCCGCGCTTCGGCTGGGCGATGCCCTTCGCGGTGGCCGGCCTGGCCGCCGGCCTGGCCTTGTTTCCCGCCCTCTCCTTCTGGCTGACCTGGCTGGCAGCGCGGCGCTTCGGTCTGACCGGCCCGGCAGGGCTCTTCGCCTTCGCCGCCGCCTGGCTGATCGGCGAGGGGCTGCGCGCCTGGATCCTCACCGGGTTTCCCTGGAACCTGATCGGCAGCGTCTGGGCTTTCTCGCCGGCGATGCTGCAACCCGCCGCCTATGGCGGCGTCTGGCTGTTGAGCCTGATGACCGTGCTCGCGGCCGGCGCGCCGGCGCTGCTGGCGGAGCCCGCCTCCCCCGGTCCGCCCGGCGAGAAGTCCAGATGTCGCCCGCGGGCCGCCGCCGTGGCGGCCGTGCTGGTGCTGCTGCCGCTGGTGGCCTGGGGCTTTGGCGCCTGGCGCCTGGCCGGCGTGCCGGCGCCGGGTACCGCGGTGGTGGACACCGTCCGCCTGCGCCTGGTGCAGCCGTCGATTCCGCAGGCGATGAAGTGGCGCGCCGACCAGCGTGCCGCCAACCTGCGCCTGTTGGCCGAGCTGTCGCTGCGTCCCGGCCACGGCGACCGCACGGTCATCATCTGGCCGGAAACCGCCGTCCCCTATCTGCTGGCGGCCGAACCGGGGCTGCGTCGCGAACTGGCCGGCATCGTGCCGCCCGGCGGCTACCTCATCACCGGCGCCCCGCGGGTCGACCCGGACGACCCCCAGGGGCCGATCTGGAATTCGCTGCACGCCCTGGATGACCGCGGCGAGATCGTCGCGACCTACGACAAGGCACATCTGGTGCCCTTCGGCGAGTACACTCCGTTGCGCGCCCTTCTCGGCCTCGCCAAGCTGACCGCCGGGTCACGCGACTTCTCGGCCGGCCCGGGGCTCGTCACCCTCCGCCTGCCCGGCCTGCCGGCCTTCTCGCCGCTGATCTGCTACGAGGTCATTTTTCCCGGCGCGGTGACGGCCGGGGCGCAAGACGAGGGTCAAGATGAGGGGCAGGAGCGGCCCCGCTGGCTGTTGAATGTCACCAACGATGCCTGGTTCGGCGATTCCTCCGGCCCCTACCAACATTTTGCTTCTGCGCGTATACGCGCAGTGGAGGAAGGTATCCCCCTGGTTCGCGCAGCTAATAACGGAATCTCAGTGGTCATAGATTCCTATGGTCGAGTGATCGAGAAGATTGATCTCAATGATCGTGGAATTCTAGACGCCAAACTACCCGAAGCTGCCGAGCACATGACGCTCTATTCTTATGCGGGCAATAGGATGTATTTGATAGAATTGCTCCTTACTATCTGTGTTATAATTGTGGCTCGCCGTTTTATTTAGTAGTATATCCCCAGTGGGACTTGACGGATCAACTGCGTGTTGGCATACATCAGTATGTCTTTAGTCCTACGGTTCTGATTTTTTCCTTCACCATGAGGTATGATGCGGATGGCGCGACGCGGCGTGCCGCCGGGGGATCGCCGCGAAGGCGGTCCAAACCCGGTTGATGTTCATGTCGGCAGCAGAGTCCGCCTGCGGCGGACGCTTCTCGGCATGAGCCAAGAGAAATTGGGCGAGGCGATCGGCCTCACCTTCCAACAGGTTCAAAAATACGAACGGGGGGCCAACCGGGTTGGCGCCAGCCGTCTGTTCGATCTTTCCCGGGTGCTCGACGTGCCGGTCGGTTTCTTCTTCGACGAGATGCCGGAAGACGTGGCCGCCAGTTCGCCGGCGCAACGCCCCGGCTACGACCGGCCCCCGCCGGAGCAGGCACTCGATCCCATGGTCAAGCGCGAAACTCTGGAGCTGGTGCGGGCCTACTACAAGATCGACGAGCCCAGCGTACGCAAACGCCTGTTCGAAATGACCAAGGCACTGGCGTCCGCGAGCGTCGGCAACGCCCCAAAACGCGAAGGCTAGACGGCGCAGAGTCATGCCGGCGGACCCGCCCGCACCGCTTTGCGGGTGGCCGCCGTGCAAGTCTTCTTGCATTTGCGCTTGGGCGTCGCTATTCCCACCGAGCTATTCCTAAATCTTTTGGCCCGAACGGCGGGAGCAACGCAGTGCGTAACGGCAGCTATCTCTTCACCAGCGAGTCGGTTTCCGAAGGTCATCCGGACAAAGTCTGCGACCGGATCTCCGACGCCATCGTCGACACCTTCCTGACCCACGATCCCTATTCGCGTGTTGCAGTGGAGACCCTGGCGACCACCAACCGGGTGGTTCTCGCCGGCGAGGTTCGGGGCCCCGAAGAGGTGACCCGCGACCTGCTGGAGCAGGTGGCCCGTGCCGCAGTGAAGGAAATCGGCTACGAGCAGGACGGTTTCCACTGGGGCAAGATGATGGTGGAGAACTACATCCACGCCCAGTCCGCCGACATCGCCCAGGGCGTCGACGCCGCCGGCAACAAGGACGAGGGTGCCGGCGACCAGGGCATCATGTTCGGCTACGCCTGCCGCGAAACCGACAACCTCATGCCGGCGCCGATCCATTTCGCCCACTCGATCCTGCGCTCGCTGGCCGAGGCGCGCCATTCCGGCTCCGAACCGGGCCTCGGGCCGGATTCCAAGAGCCAGGTGACCCTGGAATACGTCGACGGCAAGCCGGTGCGCGCCACCTCGGTGGTGGTCTCGACCCAGCACGCCGGCGGTCTGGATCAGGACGAGGTGCGCGAGATCGTCCGCCCCCATGTGGTCAACGTGCTGCCGGACGGCTGGATGTGCCCGGAGGAGGATTTCTACGTGAACCCGACGGGCCGCTTCGTCATCGGCGGCCCCGACGGCGATGCCGGCCTGACCGGCCGTAAGATCATCGTCGACACCTACGGCGGCGCGGCGCCGCACGGCGGCGGCGCCTTCTCGGGCAAGGACCCGACCAAGGTCGACCGTTCGGCCGCCTATGCCTCGCGCTACCTCGCCAAGAACGTGGTCGCCGCGGGCCTTGCCGAGCGCTGCACCATCCAGGTGTCCTACGCCATCGGTGTGTCCAAGCCGCTGTCGGTCTACGTCAACACCCACGAGACCGGCCAGGTCGACGAGGCCAAGCTGGCCAAGACCTTGCAGGAACTGATGGACCTGTCGCCGCGCGGCATCCGCGAGCATCTCTCGCTGTCGCGGCCGATCTACGCGCGCACCGCCGCCTACGGGCATTTCGGGCGCTCCCCGGATCCCGACGGCGGCTTCTCCTGGGAAGGCACCGATCTGGTCGACGGCCTGAAGAGCGCCTTCGGGGCCTAAGGCAGGCCCGCTTTCGATCGCAGGAAGACCGGCAGCCATGGCGGCGCGGCGCACTCTCTACGGCCGCCGGCAGGGACGCCCGCTGCGGGCCGGCCGCAAGGCGCTGCTGCGCGACGCCCTGCCGCAGCTGGAAATCGAACTGCCAGAGGACGGCGGGCCGGAAGGCGGGCGCTTGCGGCCCGGCGACCTGTTCGACCCGCCGCCACCGGCGCTTTTCCTGGAAATCGGCTTTGGCGGCGGCGAGCATCTCGCCTGGCAGATGGCGCGCCATCCGGAGGCCGGCTTCCTCGCCGCCGAGTATTTCATCACCGGCGTCGCCAGCCTGCTCGGCCAGCTGCCGCAGGGAGGAAAAGAGGCGTTGCTGCGCCTCTACATCGGCGACGCGCGCGACCTCCTGGAATGTCTGCCCGACGCGGTGCTGGACAGGATTTTCATCCTGTTTCCCGATCCCTGGCCGAAGCGGCGCCACCACAAGCGCCGCCTGATCCAGCGGGAAACGCTCGACCTCCTGGCCCGCGTGCTGAAGGACGGCGGCGAGTTGCGCTTTGGCACCGACGATCCCGGTTACCTCGACTGGGCGCTGCAGCGCCTCAGCGCTCATCCGGATTTCGCCTGGCAGGTGGGCGGGCCGGACGACTGGCGCCAGCGGCCCGCCGACTGGCCGGCGACCCGTTATGAGGAAAAGGCCCTGAAGGCGGGGCGACGGCCTGCTTATCTGCGGTTTTTGCGGCGGGCCCGCTAGGCTTTCGCAGCCCGCCGGGGTCGGATAAAAGCCTTGCAGGCTGCGGGTTTCGGGCGTAAAGTCCGGCCAACTATGGTGGCGGTATCGGCCAAAAATGATACCGCCGGGCTACCGGATGGGTGGGCCTCTGGCCCGCCTTTTTTATTATCGTAATCCTGAATATGGAGGACGGGCTGTTGTCCCAGGCCTTGGAAAAGGCTTCCTCAGGGCTGGCCAACACCAGCGCCAAGACGAGCGAAGGCAAAGCGGCGGAAGTCGAACGCCTGATCGCCCCGGCAATCGAGGCGATGGGCTACGACATCGTGCGTGTCGCGCTGTCCGGCGGCGACCGTCTGTGCCTGCAGGTGATGGCCGAACGGCGCACCGACGGCAGCATGAACGTCGACGATTGCGCCGAAATCAGCCGCGCGGTAGCGGCGATCCTGGACGTCGAGGATCCGATCGACAGTGCCTACACGCTGGAGGTCAGTTCGCCGGGCATCGACCGGCCGCTGACCCGCCTGGCCGACTTCGACCGCTTCGCCGGTTTCGAGGCGCGGCTGGAGACGGGGCAGCCGGTGGACGGCCGCAAGCGCTTTCGCGGCCGCCTGCTGGGTACGCGCGGCGGCGACATCGCGATGATCTGCGATGATGTGGAGGTCGCCGTGCCTTTCGAGGCGCTGCATAAGGCCAAGCTGGTGCTGACCGACGATCTGATCGCCGCCAGCCAGCAGGCCGGCCCGAATGATGGTCCGCAGGGCGGCGCGCAGGAAAGTAACAGCGAAGACGGCACGCCCGACTAGGTCGGGGGAGCCGGGCCAGGCTTGCCGGGCCGCATACTGAATTAACGACGAGATTTCTTGGGAACGAGACGAGCTATGGATACCAGCGCTCTTGCACGAACCGAACTTCTTCAGGTCGCCGACGCGGTGGCGCGCGAGAAGTCGATCGAGCGTGACGAAGTTCTAGAAGCGATGGAGCAGGCTATATCCAAAGCCGGCCGCGCCAAGTACGGACACGAACACGACATCCGTGCGGAGATCGACCGCAAGTCCGGCGAGGTGCGCCTGCGCCGCTACCGCGAAGTCGCCGACGAGGTCGAGAACGAGTTCACGCAGATCCTCACCAAGGACGCGCAGGCCCGCCAGACCGGCGTGCAGCCGGGCGAGTTCATCATCGAGGACCTGCCGCCGATCGACCTCGGCCGGATCGCCGCGCAGACCGCCAAGCAGGTCATCGTGCAGAAGGTCCGCGAGGCCGAGCGCAAGCGCCAGTTCGACGAGTACAAGGACCGCATCGGCGAAGTGGTCAACGGCATCGTGAAGCGCAACGAGTTCGGCAACGTGACCGTCGATCTGGGCCGCGCCGAGGCGCTGATGCGCCGCGACGAAAGCCTGCCGCGCGAATCCTTCCGCACCGGCGATCGTGTGCGTGCCTACATCTACGACGTCCGCGAGGAACAGCGCGGCCCGCAGATCTTCCTGTCGCGTACCCACCCGCAGTTCATGGCCAAGCTGTTTGCCCAGGAGGTGCCGGAAATCTACGACGGCATCATCGAGCTGAAGGCGGTGGCCCGCGATCCGGGCAGCCGGGCCAAGATTGCCGTGATCTCCTACGACAGCTCGATCGACCCGGTCGGCGCCTGCGTCGGCATGCGCGGCAGCCGCGTGCAGGCCGTGGTCAGCGAACTGCAGGGCGAGAAGATCGATATCATTCCGTGGTCGGAAGACACCGCGACCTTCGTGGTCAACGCGCTGGCCCCGGCCGAGGTCTCCAAGGTGGTGTTGGACGAAGACGCCCACCGCATCGAGGTGGTGGTGCCCGACGATCAGCTGTCGCTGGCGATCGGCCGGCGCGGCCAGAACGTGCGCCTGGCCTCGATCCTGACGGGCTGGGACATCGACATCATGACCGAGGAGACGGAATCCCGCCGCCGTCAGGAGGAATTCCGCGCCCGCTCGCAGATGTTCATCGATGCTCTTGATGTCGATGACGTGATCGCCCATCTCCTGGTGACCGAAGGCTTCACGGCGTTGGAGCAGGTCGCCTTCGTGCCGGTCGAGGAACTGGCGCAGATCGAAGGCTTCGACGAGGAAGTCGCCGAGGAACTGCGCGCCCGGGCCCGGACCCATCTGGAAGAGATGGACCGCCACAACGAGGCGCGCCGGCGCGAGCTCGGCGTTTCCGACGAGGTGACCGAGCTGGAAGGCCTGACGCCGTCGCTGCTGGTGACCCTGGGCGAGCAGGGGGTGAAGACCCTCGACGACCTCGCCGATCTGGCCGCCGACGAGTTGCGTTTCGCCGCCAGCAGCCAGCGCGGCGAGCACAGCCTGGAAGACATGGGCAAGCTGCCCAATGCCGAGATCGACCGCATCCTGCAGGCCAGCCCGATGGGCCAGGACGACGCCAACGCCATCATCATGGCGGCGCGGGCGCACTGGTTCGATGACGAGCCGGCTGTTGCCGATGCTGCCGAAGGCGAAGAGGCCGCGGCCGAAGTGGAGGCGCAAGACTGACGGGAATGACGGCAACGACAGCGCCTCACAGCCACGCCGCCTCCGGGCGGGACGGCAAGGCCGCCACCCACCGGCGCGGTGCCGGGCGGCCGGCGGCCGCGCCTGAACGGCGCTGTCTGGCCAGCGGCGAGGTGCTGCTGAAGGCACAGTTGCTGCGTTTCGTCGTTGCCCCCGATGGCCTGCTGGTGCCGGACCTGGCCGAACGCCTGCCCGGGCGGGGGTTGTGGTTGCAGGCGCGGCAGGATATGATGGCCAAGGCTTGCGCCCGAAACCTCTTCGCAAAGGCGGCAAAGAGGCAGGTGCGTGTGCCTGAGGATTTGGCGCAACAGGTCGAAAAATTAGCGCTGCGGCGCTGCCTGGATCTGCTGGGGCTGGCCCGGCGCGCCGGGTCGGGGGGCGCCGGGTTCGAAAAAGTGAAGGCCGCGGTGCGCGCCGGCAATGTCGGTGCGCTGGTCCAGGCGGCCGATGCCGCCGACGACGGGCGGCACAAGATTCAGGCCCTTGCCCGGGCCGTTGGGTCCCGTGCGGAGGGTTCCCAGGTGCCGGTGCTGCAATTCTGCAGCGCGGCGGAACTTGGCGCGGCGGTTGGCCGCGAGGCGGCGGTGCATGTCGGCATCGCGCCGGGCCGTTTCGCCGAGGGTTTGGTACGAGAAGTCCAGCGTCTCGCAGGGTTGCGCGGCGCGGTAGAGCAATGCAACGGGGTTGGGCGCCCAACCGAAGGTGAGCGCTAGAGGACATGACGAGTAAAGAAGAAACAGAAGCCAAGCGGCCGTTGAAGCTGAACCAACCGGGGAAGCTGCAACTGAAGAAGACGGTCGAAACCGGCCAGGTGCGCCAGAGCTTCAGCCATGGCCGCTCCAAGGCGGTCACGGTCGAGGTGAAGCGGAGCCGCACCTTCGAGCGCGGCACGTCCGGACGCATGAAGGAAGTCACCGAGGCGGCCGCCGAGGCCGAAGCGGCGCTGACCGAAGCGCCGGCACCGGTGGCGCCCGAGCCCGAGATCGTCGAGGACAACAAGCAGCCCGCCAAGCGGCTTTCCGCCGAGGAGCGGGCGAGCCGTGCCCGGGCGCTCGAGGTGGCCCGCGAGGAAGAGGCGGTCCGCAAGGTGCGCGAGGCCGAGGAAGCCAAGCTGCGCGCCGAGCAGGCCAAGCGCGATGCCGAGGATCGCGCGCGCCGCGAAGCCGAGGAAGCCGAGGAAGCCAAGCGTGCCGCGGCATCGGCGCCTGCGCAGCCCGAAGCGTCTGCCGAAGCGTCCGCCGGAGCCGCACCCGAAGTGAAGGCGCCGGCGCCCGAGGCCGGCAAGGAACGTCCGCGCCCGGCCGCCAAGGCCCCCGCGTCGCAAGACGATGACGACGCCCCTGGTCGTGCCAAGGCGCCCCGCAAGGGCCCCGGCCCCGCCGTGCCGCCGAAGGCTCCGGCCCCGAGCCGAAGCCGCGGCGACCAGCGCCGCCGTTCCGGCAAGCTGACCATCAACCAGGCCCTCGACGGCCAGGAAGGGCGCCAGCGTTCCCTGGCCGCCATGAAGCGTCAGCGCGAGAAGCAGATGCGCGCGGCGGCCGGCATGCAGCCGCATCAGCCGCCGCAGAAGGTCATCCGCGAGGTGGTGATCCCTGAATTTATCACCGTGCAGGAACTGGCCAATCGCATGGCGGCGCGTGGCGCCGAAGTGGTCAAGGCGCTTATGAAAATGGGAGTTATGGCCACCATCACCCAATCGATCGATGCCGACACCGCGGAACTGGTGGTCGAGGAATTCGGCCACAAATCCAAGCGTGTCTCCGCCGCCGACGTCGAAATCGGCATGCGCGGCGCCGACGATACCGACGAAGCGCTGACACAGCGCCCGCCGGTGGTGACCATCATGGGCCACGTCGATCACGGCAAGACCTCGCTGCTGGACGCCCTGCGCGAGACCGACGTGGTCTCCGGCGAGGCCGGCGGTATTACCCAGCATATCGGTGCCTATCAGGTGCGCCTCGCCTCCGGCGACCGCATCACCTTCATCGACACGCCGGGCCACGCCGCGTTCACCGAGATGCGTCTGCGCGGTGCAACGGTGACCGACATCGTGGTGCTGGTGGTGGCGGCCGACGACGGCATCAAGGAACAGACGGTCGAGGCGATCAACCACGCCAAGGCCGCCGGGGTGCCGATCATCGTGGCCATCAACAAGATGGACAAGCCGGGTGCCGATCCGGCCCGCGTGCAGCAGGAACTGCTGCAGCACGAGCTGATCACCGAAGACCTGGGTGGCGACATCCTGGCCATCGAGGTTTCGGCGCTGAAGAAGACCAACCTCGACAAGCTCGAGGAGGCCATCCTGCTGCAGTCGGAGCTGCTGGAGTTGAAGGCCAACCCGCACCGCCCGGCCGAAGGCGTCATCATCGAGGCCAAGCTGGAGCGCGGCCGCGGTTCGGTCGCCACCGTGCTGGTGCAGCGCGGCACCCTGAAGGTCGGCGACATCTTCGTCGCCGGCGGGGAATGGGGCCGTGTGCGCGCCCTGGTCAACGAGCGTGACGAGCAGGTGACCGAAGCCGGCCCGGCGACCCCGGTCGCGGTGCTGGGCCTGAACGGCACGCCCTTTGCCGGCGACGACTTCACGGTGATGGACAGCGAAGGCCGTGCCCGCGAGATCGCCGAGTACCGTCAGCGCAGCCGGCGCGAGAAGGAGATCGCGTCGACCGGCCGTGGCACGCTGGAAGAGATGATGAGCCGCATCAAGGAGGGCGAAGCCTCCGAGTTCCCGGTTGTCGTCAAGTCCGACGTGCACGGCTCCATGGAGGCGATCGTCAACTCCCTCGATAAGCTGGGCACCGACGAGGTGAAGGCGCGGGTCCTGCACAGCGGTGTCGGCGGCATCAACGAGTCCGACGTCACCCTGGCGAATGCGACCGGCGCGATGATCATCGCCTTCAACGTGCGGGCCAATCCGCAGGCGCGTCAGATGGCGCGCCGCGACGGCGTCGACATCCGCTACTACTCGATCATCTACAACGTGGTCGACGACGTGAAAGCGGCGATGAGCGGCCTGCTGGCGCCCAAGCAACAGGAGAACTTCCTGGGCTACGCCGAAATCCGCGAGGTCTTCGCCAACTCCAAGGTCGGCAAGGTCGCCGGCTGCATGATCACCGAAGGCATGGTCAAGCGTGGTGCCAAGGTGCGCCTGCTGCGCGACAACGTGGTCATCCATGATGGCGCACTGAAGACGCTCCGCCGTTTCAAGGACGAGGTGAAGGAAGTGAAGGAAGGCTACGAGTGTGGCATGGCCTTCGAGAACTACACCGACATCCAGGTCGGCGACCAGATCGAGTGCTACGAGATCGAAGAGATCGCCCGCGAACTCTGACCTCCCTAGCGCGGCCGGCGGGACGACCGCCGGCCGTGCCAGGCGCGGGCCGGAGTCAGGGCTGGAATCCATGTAATGGCTCATTCACGACGCGCCAAAGGGCGCGCCAAGGCACCCAGTTCACGCTCCGATCACGGGTCAGCGCGCGGGTCCGATCAGGGCCGCCGCCAGCCTCAGCTGCGGGTCGGTGAGGAATTGCGCCATGCGCTGGCCGGTGTGCTGACGCGCGGCGAACTGCGCGATCCAAGTCTGACCGACGTCAACCTGACGGTCACCGAGGTGCGGGTCAGCCCGGACCTGAAGAGCGCCACCGCTTTCGTGGTGCCGCTGGGGGGCAGCGATCTCGATCCGATCATCGCCGCCCTCAACCACGCCGCCAGCTTCCTGCGCGGCCAGCTCAGCCGCGAGGTCGATCTGCGCCACACGCCGCGGCTGTCGTTCCAGGCCGACCATTCTTTCGACGAAGCCGCCCGCATCAACGCCCTTCTGCACCATCCCCGGGTCGTTCGGGATGTCGAGGCGGAAGATGACGCGGAAGACGCCGGCCCCGATGGCGATTCAGATGGGGGCCAGAGCGATCCCGATGAAAGCTGAGGCGGGGGGCGTTAACGGCTGGCTGATCATCGACAAGCCGCTCGGCCTCACCTCGACCCAGGTGGTCGGTCGCGTACGCCGCCTCCTGAAGCCACGCAAGGTCGGCCACGGCGGCACCCTGGACCCGCTGGCCAGCGGCCTGCTGCCGATCGCCCTCGGCGAGGCGACCAAGACGGTTTCCTATGTGATGGATGGGCGTAAAAGCTACCGCTTCACCCTGCGCTGGGGCCAGGCGACGGCGACCGACGACGCCGAAGGCGCGGTCATCGAGGAGCATCCGCACCGCCCCGACGCCGATCAGATCCGCGCCGTGCTGGACGGTTTCACTGGGGACATCCAACAGATCCCGCCGCTCTATTCGGCGATCAAGGTGGACGGCAAGCGAGCCTACGACCTGGCCCGTGCCCAGGCCGATTTCGAGCTGAAGGCCCGCACCGTCACGGTTCATGCCATCACCCTGGAGGCGATGCCGGACCCGGACCACGCGGTTTTCGAGGTCCACTGCGGCAAGGGGACCTATATGCGCTCCCTGGCGCGCGACCTGGGACGGGCGACCGGGACCGTCGCCCACATCGTAGAGTTGCGGCGATTAACCGTAGGCCCGTTCACCGAGGCCGACGCGATTTCGCTGGATTCCCTGGAATCAATGGGGCATAGTCCCGCCGCCTTGGAGCAGGTGCTCCCGGTCGAGACTGCGCTGGACGACATCCCGGCGCTGGCTCTGTCCGAGACCGAGGCGAACCGCCTGCGCTGCGGGCAGGCCGTGTCCATGGTGGCACGTGCCAACCGCGATCGCATCAGCGAGCTCAGCAACGGATCCATTGTCTTTACCACAACCGGCGGTAAACCGGTGGCATTGGCCCGTTATGAGGCAGGCGACATTCATCCGGTCCGGGTTCTGAACCTTTAGTTATTGGAGACATAGCGATGTCGATCACCAACGAGCGCAAGACTGCGCTGGTCGAAGAGTATGGCACCCACCAGGGTGACACCGGGTCGCCGGAAGTTCAGGTCGCAATCCTGTCGGAGCGCATCGTGAACCTCACCGAGCACCTCAAGACCCACAAAAAGGATTTCCACTCGCGCCGCGGCCTTCTGGTCATGGTCGGCCAGCGCCGGCGCTTGCTGGACTATGTAAAGAGCAAGGAAAAGGCGCGTTACGACGCCCTGATCCAGCGCTTGGGCCTGCGCCGTTAAGGCCGGACCCAGAGAAGATTCCCCCGTGCCGCGGTGCCGCGCCTGCCTTCGGGCGTCGGTCGGTGCCGCCCACCGGGGGGACGAATGGACGGAATGAACGCAAGCCGTATCGTGACTGTGCCGGCACGATGGCTTTTTGAGGGCCGGGCCGACGTAAGGGGCGTCCAGGGGAAGCTTCCCCGGGCGGGACGCCCCTTGCGCGGGTCCGGCGCTTTGCATTCCGGCACACGCTGACGACGCCATCCGGGCGCGTCGGTTCCGTAAGTGTCAGGTTAGAAGGACCTAACAAGCATGTTTGATATTCATAAGCAGGAAATCGAGTGGGGCGGCCGCAAGCTGACCCTGGAAACCGGCCGCATCGCGCGCCAGGCCAACGGCGCCGTGCTGGCAACCTATGGCGACACCGTGGTGCTGTGCACCGCGGTCGGCGAGTCCTCGCCGCGCCCGGGCATGGATTTCTTTCCGCTCACCGTGAACTACCAGGAAAAGACCTTCGCCGCCGGCAAGATCCCGGGCGGCTTCTTCAAGCGTGAAGGCCGCCCGTCGGAGAAGGAGACCCTGGTCTCCCGCCTCATCGACCGGCCGATCCGTCCGCTGTTCGCCAAGGGCTACAAGAACGAGACCCAGGTGATCTGCACCGTGCTGAGCCACGACCTGGAGAACGATCCCGACATCGTCGCCATGGTCGGCGCTTCGGCCGCGCTCACCATCTCCGGCCTGCCGTTCCTGGGCCCGATCGGCGCCGCGCGCGTCGGTTACAAGGATGGCCAGTACATCCTCAACCCGCTGATGGACGAGATGGGCGATTCCGAACTCGACCTCGTCCTCGCCGGCACCCGTGACGGCGTGCTGATGGTGGAGTCGGAAGCCCAGGAGCTGTCCGAGGAGATCATGCTGGGCGCCGTCGCCTTCGGCCACGAGCAGATGAACCCGGTCATCGACTGCATCATCGCGCTGGCCGAGCGCTGCGCGAAGGAGCCGCGCGATGTGCCGCCGCCGTCCGCCGAGGTCGAAGCGGTCAAGGCCAAGCTGATCTCCGGCGGCATTCTCGACAAGCTGACCGAGGCCTACACCGAGGTCGACAAGCTGTCGCGCCAGGCCAAGGTCGCCGCGGTGCGCGAAGCCTCCGTCGCCGATTTCAGCGACGAGGAAAAGGAGCGCGCTTCCGGCCTGTTCAAGTCTCTGGAAGCCGACGTCGTGCGCGGCAACATCCTGAAGACCGGCAAGCGCATCGACGGCCGCACCACCGTCGACATCCGGCCGATCAAGGCCGAGGTCGGCGTTCTGCCGCTGACCCACGGCTCGGCCCTGTTCACCCGCGGCGAGACCCAGGCGCTGGTGACCACCACGCTGGGTACCGGTCAGGACGAGCAGCTGGTCGACTCGCTGGAAGGCAGCTACCGCGAACACTTCATGCTGCACTACAACTTCCCGCCCTACTCGGTGGGTGAGTGCAGCTTCCGCCTGGCTCCGGGCCGCCGCGAAATCGGCCACGGCAAGCTGGCGTGGCGTGCCGCGCGTCCGTTGCTGCCGGCCAAGGAGGATTTCCCCTACACCATCCGCGTCGTTTCCGAGATCACCGAGTCCAACGGTTCGTCGTCGATGGCGACGGTTTGCGGCGCTTCCCTGTCGATGATGGACGCCGGTGTGCCGTTGAAGCGGCCGGTGGCAGGCATCGCCATGGGCCTGATCAAGGAAGGCGAAGACTACGCCGTGCTGTCCGACATCCTGGGCGACGAGGATCACCTCGGCGACATGGACTTCAAGGTGGCCGGTACCGAGAGCGGCATCACCTCGCTGCAGATGGACATCAAGATCACCTCGATCACCCAGGAGATCATGTCCGTGGCCCTCAACCAGGCCAAGGGCGGGCGCCTGCACATCCTGGGCGAGATGAACAAGGCGCTGACCGCGGCTCGTGACGACGTCTCCGGCAACGCGCCGCGCATCACCGTGATCAACATCCCGAAGGATAAGATCCGTGACGTGATCGGCACCGGCGGCAAGGTCATCCGCGAGATCTGTGAAGAGACCGGCGCCAAGATCGATATCGAGGACGACGGCACCGTGAAGGTCGCGGCAGTCGATCAGGACCAGGCCCAGGCGGCGCTCGACTGGATCAAGTCGATCGTGGCCGAGCCGGAGATCGGCGAGATCTACAACGGCAAGGTCGTGAAGGTCGTCGACTTCGGTGCCTTCGTGAACTTCCTCGGGCCGCGCGACGGCCTGGTGCACATCAGCGAACTGGCTCCCGAGCGTGTCAACACCGTCACCGACGTGGTGAACGAAGGCGACGCGGTGAAGGTGAAGTGCATCGGCATGGACCGCGGCAAGGTGAAGCTGTCCATGAAGCGCGTGAACCAGGAGACCGGCGAAGACCTGGAGGCCGCGGCCAGCTAAGTCTTCGTAACGACGTACTGCACAGAAGCCGGCGCGAGGGGGCGACATGACCTCTCCGCCGGCTTTTTCTTTGCGCCTTCCCAAAATCATGGGCCACCGCGGTGCCAAGGCGCTGGCGCCGGAGAACACCCTGGCGTCGATGAAGGCAGCCGCCGAAGCCGGCGCCACCTGGGTCGAGTTCGACGTCATGTTGACCGGCGACGGCCAGCCGGTGCTGTTCCACGACGACACCCTGGAACGCACCACCGGCACCAAGGGCGCCATGGCGCGGACGCCGCTTTCGGTCGTCCGCGGGCTGGATGCGAGCCGGCATTTCACCCAGACGTACAGCCGGCGTGCCGGCACGCTGTTCCAAGGCCGGGACGACTGCCGGGTGCCGACCCTGGAGGCGTGCGTCGCCTGCCTGCTGGAATTGGGGCTGACGCCCAATGTCGAGATCAAGCCGACTGCGGGCCTGGCGGTCGAAACCGCCGAGGTGGCGCTGACCCGGCTGCTGAAGCTGTGGCCGGACGACCGGCTGCCGCCGCTGGTCAGCAGCTTCGAACGTGCCTCGCTGGCGGCGGCCAGACGGGTCGCGCCGCACTGGCCGCGCGGCTTCCTGGCGGAGGATTTTCCCGCCGACTGGCGTCAGGCGATGGACGAGCTCGGCTGTGCCTCGATGCACATGTACTGGCGGCGCACCCGCCGCGCCGATGTGGCGGCAGTGAAGGCGGCGGGCTATGCCTTCGCGGTCTACACGGTGAACGGGGTGCGCGCCGGGCGCCGGCTGTTGGACAAGGGGGTCGACTGCCTGATCAGCGACCGGCCGGATCTGCTGATCCCCGCTTTAGACGGCTGAGGCCTATTCGCTGGGCCGGGTCATGCGCCCGGGCGAGGGAATGCCGACGATGTTGTAGCCGCCGTCGACGTAGTGAACCTCGCCGGTGACGCCCTGGGACAGGTCGGAGGCGAGATAGAGCCCGGCCGAGCCGACTTCTTCCAGCAGCACGTTGCGTTTCAGGGGCGCGTGGTCGCGGTTCCAGCCGAACACGAAGCGCGCATCGCCGATCGCCGAGCCGGCCAGGGTGCGCATCGGCCCCGCCGAGATCGCATTCACGCGGATACCGTCGGCGCCCAGGTCGACGGCGAGGTAGCGCACGCTGGCTTCCAGCGCGGCCTTGGCGACGCCCATGACGTTGTAGTTCGGTGTCACCCGCTCGGCGCCCAGATAGGACAGGGTGATCAGGCTACCGCCATCGGTCATCAGCGGCGCCGCCTCGCGGGCCACAGCGGTGAAGGAATAGCAGGAGATCGCCAGGGTGCGCCGAAAGTTGGCGCGGCTGGTGTTGAGGTAGCGGCCCTTCAGCTCTTCCTTGTCGGAATAGGCGATGGCGTGCACCACGAAGTCCAGCGACCCCCAGGCGTCGCCCAACTGGGCGAAGGTGCCGGCGACCTCGCTTTCCTGCTCGACGTCGCAAGGAATCACCAGCTCGGAGCCGACCGAGGCGGCCAGCGGCCGCACCCGGCGCTCGAAGGCCGCCCCCTGAAAGGTGAAGGCCAGTTCCGCCCCTTGCTTGTGAAGCGCGGTGGCAATGCCCCACGCGATGGAGTGGTCGTTGGCCACTCCCATGATTAGGCCGCGTTTGCCGGCCATCAACCCAGCCATGTACTTTAAGCCTGCCCTGTTATCCGTCGAAGCGTTTGAAGGCGAGGCTGGCATTGGTGCCACCAAAGCCGAAGCTGTTCGACATGACGCAATTAAGCTGCACGTTGTCTTCCAACGCGCGAACGATCGGCATGCCCTCGGCCCCGGGGTCGAGGTTCTCGATGTTCGCCGAGGCGGCCACGAAATTGTTGTCCATCATCAGCAGCGAATAGATCACCTCGTGCACGCCGGTCGCGCCCTGGGAATGGCCGGTCAGCGACTTGGTGGAGGAGATCCGCGGCATGTCGGCACCGAAGGCCTCGCGGATCGAATTCAGCTCGATGATGTCGCCCACCGGCGTCGAGGTGCCGTGGGCGTTGATATAGTCGACCGGGGTGTTGCCGAGGCCCTGCATGGCCAGGCGCATGCAGCGCAGGCCACCCTCACCGGAAGGCGCCACCATGTCGGCGCCGTCGGAGGTGGCGGCATAGGCGGCGACCTCGCCATAGATCTTGGCGCCGCGCGCCTTGGCGTGCTCCAGTTCTTCCAGCACCACCACGCCGCCGCCGCCGGAAATGACGAAGCCGTCGCGGTCCTTGTCGTAGGCCCGGCTGGCGCGGGTCGGCGTGTCGTTGTAGCCGCTGGACAGCGCGCCCATGGCGTCGAACAGCACCGTCAGGCTCCAGTGCAGCTCCTCGCCGCCGCCGGCAAAGACGATGTCCTGCTTGCCCATCTGGATCAGCTCGGCGCCGTTGCCGACGCAGTGCGCCGAGGTCGAGCAGGCCGAGGAAATCGAATAGCTGAGGCCCTTGATTTTGAAGGCCGTCGCCAGATTGGCCGAGTTGGTCGACGACATGCAGCGCGGCACCATGTAGGGGCCGACGCGCTTGGGGCCCTTGGTGCGCGCCAGGTCGGCGGCGGCCACCTGGTTGGAGGTCGAGGGACCGCCGGAGCCCATAACCAGACCGCTGCGCTCGTGTGAGATCTCGGCCTCGGTCAGCCCGGCGTCGGCGATGGCCTCGCGCATGGCGACATAGTTGTAGGCTGCGCCATCGCCCATGAACCGCCTGACCTTGCGGTCGACGTGGGCGTCCAGATCGACCTTCAGCGACCCGTGAACATGGCTGCGAAAACCCATTTCCGCATAAGTATCGCAAAACTCGATACCGGAGCGGCCGGCCTTCAAGGCGTCTATCACTTCGGCCTTGTTGCTGCCGATGCTGGAGACGATGCCCAATCCGGTGACGACGACCCGACGCATAGAAATCCTGTCCGTCCTAGACTGTGGTTACTGGAACTGTGGCTGCTGGAACCGTGGTTCCTGGGACCGTGGTTCCGGGTATTCGCGCCGCCCCGCGTGTCCGGGGCGCCGCCTCCGCGTCAGCCGCCTCCGCGTCAGACGGACTGCGGCTCGCGCTGAAACAGGCCGACCTTCAGGTCCTTTGCCTCGTAGATCGGCTTTCCGTCGGCCTTCATGATGCCGTCGGCGATGCCCAGCACCAGTTTGCCCATACGTACGCGCTTCAGGTCCAGGTGATAGCTGACGTTCTTGACCGCCGGCGTCACCATGTCGGTGAACTTCACTTCGCCGACACCCAGCGCACGGCCACGCCCGGGTGCGCCCATCCAGCCGAGAAAGAAACCGACCAGTTGCCAGAGCGAATCAAGGCCGAGGCAGCCGGGCATCACCGGGTCGCCTTCGAAGTGGCAGCCGAAGAACCACAGGTCCGGCTTGATATCGAATTCCGCGACGATGTGGCCCTTGCCGTGCTCGCCGCCATCGTCGGTGATCTCGGTGATGCGGTCGAACATCAACATCGGCGGCAACGGCAGCTGCGCGTTGCCGGGGCCGAAAAGCTTCCCGTGCGCGCACTTCAGCAGATCTTCGTAGTGAAAACTGTTCTTTCTGTCGGTCAATAGATCCACCCGGTCCGGCACCTGATTCTGTTATCGCTCGTCAGCGCCACTGGCGCCGCCTGAAATCCGTCGTGGATTTCCCCTTTGAAGCCTTTCCCCTACATAGGCTCCATAGGGCATCGATGCCACGACAAAAAGCGTTGCCGCATGCGCTCCTCCGCCGTGCGGAGAAGGTCCCGGCCAACGCCTCGCGAACTATAGCATAGGAAAACCGCTGTCAAACAGCTTCGCGTCGCGGCGCTAGCCTTTGAAAAGCCCGGACTGTCATGGTTAGCAGGCGCTTATGCGGCCGCGGGCGGGACCTGATACTTTATGCCAATGCGTTTTATAGACGTTCCAAAGAAATTGACATGAGACTGTTTTGCCTCTTTAATTGGTTCAGCTGGGAACCATATATTGGGAAGCCATGACTAAGGATCGTCCCTACAGCGCGCTCGTCCAGCGCCTCAAGACCGTCGGCCTGCGGCCGACCCGCCAGCGCTTGGCGCTTGCCAAGCTGCTGTTCGAGGCACAAGGCGGCTGCGACCGTCACATCACGGCCGAGCAGTTGCATGCGGAGGCCGTGGCCGACAACGTGCGCGTTTCGCTGGCGACCATTTACAACAGTCTGCATCAGTTCACCGAAGCGGGGCTGTTGCGCGAGGTCGTGGTCGAGTCCGGCCGCTCCTACTTCGACACCAATGTGTCGGATCACCATCACTTCTATTTCGAAGACAGCGGCCGCCTGCAGGATATCCCTGGCGAGCTGGTGCAGCTCGACAGCCTGCCGACGCCCCCCAGCGGCGCCAAGGTCTCGCGCGTCGACGTCATCATCCGGCTGCACGACGGCGAGTAGACCGCGCCGCCGGTCTGCCCGGCCGCTGCCCGTTGCCACCGTCTCCTGAAAACCTCCTTAGAATCATTCTAATCTGTTGACAGACTCTGGCCCGGGGTCTATTTAGTCCCCATCAGGGGGCGGTCCCGGCGGCCTTTCCGGCCCGTCAGCGGACGTCAAACAAGCCCTCTCAAAAAAGGCCTTTGGGCCAAATCAAGTCTCACCTACAGGAGAGAGAGCCATGTCGCTGAAAGATTCGAAGACCGAAAACAATCTGAAAGAAGCCTTCGCCGGCGAGAGCCAGGCCAACCGCCGCTATCTCTATTTCGCACAGAAGGCCGACATCGAAGGTTTCAACGATGTCGCCGCGGTCTTCCGTTCGACCGCCGAAGGTGAAACCGGCCACGCCCACGGTCACCTGCAGTACCTCGAAGAGGTCGGCGACCCCGCCACCGGCGAGCCGATCGGCGACACCACGCTGAACCTCAAGTCCGCCATCGCCGGCGAGACCCACGAGTACACCGACATGTACCCCGGCATGGCCCGCACGGCCCGCGAAGAGGGCTTCGACGAGATCGCCGACTGGTTCGAGACCCTGGCGAAGGCCGAAAAGAGCCACGCCGGTCGCTTCCAGAAAGCGCTCGACACCATGGCTTGATTCGGGACCGGGCCCTGTGGCCGGCTTCGGCCGGTCGGGCCCGACCCGGGTTTCTCCCCATGTAGTTGCAGGACTGAAGCGGCCGGGCGCGGAAACGCGCCCGCCGCTTCAGCCCCTGCGACCTACCGGGGCCATTTCGGCCCGCTTCAACAGGGCATCTCGATACAGGGAAACTGCCGGCCCAGGGAAAAGACCTGCCGCTGCGTTGCGGCGTTGTCCGCGACGCTCGCTCCAGCAGCGATCCGGCGGTCGCCGGCCCGGCGAAGCGCGACAACCGCGAGGGGAAGACATGAGCGAAGGTGGCTTGAATGCACCGGTGCGCCATCCGATTGATTGGAACGATCCGGATTTTTACGACTGGGATAAGCTGAACGCCGAGGTCGAGCGCGTCTTCGACATCTGCCACGGCTGTCGGCGCTGCTTCAATCTCTGCGATTCCTTCCCCCGCCTGTTCGACCTGATCGACGAGTCGGAAACCGGCGAGTTGGATAGCGTCGACAAGGCCGACTACAAGCCGGTGGTCGACGCCTGCACGCTGTGCGACATGTGCTTTATGGTCAGCTGCCCCTACGTGCCGCCCCATGAATTCAACATCGACTTCCCGCACCTGATGCTGCGCTACCGCGCCGCCGAGCGGAAGTCCGGCCACGTCAACGGCCGCGTCGAGCAGCTGACCAAGACCGACCGCAACGGCAAGCTGGCCGGCATGGCGCCGGGCCTGGTGAACTGGGCCGGCGACACCCGCAACAAGCTGACGCGCCCGATCATGGAAAGCGTCGCCGGCATCGCCCGCGAAGCCGACCTGCCGGCGTTCCACGGCAAGACCTTCGTGCTGCGCGCCAAGCAGCAGCCGCCGGCGCGCAACGCCGAGGCACCGGCCAAGGGCCGCAAGGTCGCACTCTACGCGACCTGTTTCGTGAACTACAACAACCCGAAAATCGGCGAGGCCGCACAGGCCGTGCTGGCCAAGAACGGCGTCGAGACCGCGGTGGTCTATCCGGCCTGCTGCGGTATGCCGCAGCTGGAAAACGGCGACATCGAAAAGGTCGCGGACTCGGCCCGGCGCGTATCGACCGAACTCTGCAACTGGATCGACAAGGGTTACGACATCGTCGCGCTGACACCGTCCTGCGCGCTGATGCTGAAGTTCGAATGGCCATTGATCCTGCCGGACAACGACACCGTGAAGAGGCTGTCGGAGCACACCTTCGATATCACCGAATATGTCGTCGACATCGCCAAGAAGGAGGGCCTGGCCGACGGCCTCGGTGCTCTGGAGGGCGGCGTCGCGCTGCACATGGCCTGCCACGCCCGCGCCCAGAACATCGGCGCCAAGGCGGCGGAAATGCTGCGGCTGCTGCCCGAGGCGGATGTGAAGGTGATCGAGCGCTGCTCGGGCCACGGCGGCTCCTGGGGCGTGCTGAAGGACAACTTCGACGTGGCCATCAAGGTCGGCCGGCCGGCGGCACGCCAGGCGGCCCAAGCCGGCAAGGCCTACGTCGCCTCGGAATGTCCCTTGGCCGGGCAGCATATTCTGCAGGGCATCGACCGCCTGAAGATGGACGACAAACCGGAGATCGCGCGCAGCTACCACCCGATCGAACTCTTCGCCAAGGCCTACGGGCTGGCCGATTGAGGTCGGCGAAAAAGGGTGGCGGCCTGGCGCCGGCGGCCTCACATCAGTAAGGCCGGACACCCAGTAAGGAGTGCAACGACATGAGCACGGAACTTGCGATGAAACGAGAAATCACCCGCGACGACATCCTGCCGATGGCAAGCTACGAGGCCGAGCGCCGCGAGCTGCGCCGTGACCTGGTCGCCAAAAAGAAATTCCGCCGCCAGGACGTCGGCCCCGTCTGCACCTTCTACTTCGAGAACTACGACACCATGTGGGCCCAGATCCACGAGATGCTGTACATCGAAAAGGGCGGCGAGGAGCAGATCAAGGACGAACTTAGCGCCTACAATCCGCTGATCCCGCAAGGCCGCGAACTGGTCGCCACGGTGATGTTCGAGATCGACGATGCCCAGCGCCGCAAGACCTTCCTGTCCAAGCTGGGCGGCATCGAGGAGACGGCCTTCTTCGAGGTCGACGGCGAGCGCGTGGTCGGCAAGCCGGAAGACGACGTCGACCGCACCACCGCAGACGGCAAGGCCTCGTCGGTGCAGTTCATCCACTTCCCCTTCACCGACGCCCAGGTTGCCAAGTTCAAGCAGCCGGACAGCCGCGTGGTGCTGGGCTTCTCGCACCCGGAATACGGCCACATGACGATCCTGCCGGAAGAAACCCGCGCCGCCCTGTCGAAGGACTTCGACTGAGCCTGAAGGGTCGAAGGATTTTTCACGGCGCCTCGCCCTTCGAGACGGGCTTCGCCCTCCTCAGGGTGAGGCGCGCCGGTGGTTCAGAAAACCCTTCATCCTGAGGAGGCCCTGAAAGGGCCGTCTCGAAGGGCGAGGGGCTTTTCCCCGTCCGCCGGAGGGTGACCGGGGCCTATTCGACCTTTTCGCCGGAATAGAGGCCGTAGAAGGCGTCGCGCTTCAGCCAGCCGGCAAACCCGTCCAGCGTGACCTCGCACCAATCGTCCAGGCAGCGTTCCAGCACGCCGATCGCCCCGGCATCGACCAGGGCGACGCCCGGCGCGTCCGGCTCCGGCCGGCGGCGCAGGGTGTGGCGTTTGCCGGTGACCAGGATGCCGCGCTGGCCTTGCACCATGGACTGGTGCACCCAGCCCTCGGTGCCCTGCCAGTCGCGGATGCGCCGCCAGGTGTCGAATTCGTCGACGATTTCCACCGGCATGCCGCGGCGGTGGTAGACCCAGTCGATGGGATAGCGGGTGCCCGGGCCGGTGCGCAGGTTCACCTCGTTGGAGCGCAGGGAGACGAACCGCGGCAGCGGCAGGCCGGTGCGCCCGGCCGGTACCGGCGGTGCGCCGCCGTTTTCCGGATCGGCGGCGGCGGGCCCGGCATCCTGGCCCGGTTCCTGGGCAGCCGCCGGCCTCCCTGCCGTCAGGCCGACGGCCGTGCCCAGCAGGGCGGCCGTCAGCAGGGTGGCCATCAGCAGGCTTGGCAGCAGCATGGGCGGGGGGAGGAGCCTCGGCATTTCTTTTTCCTAACCGCCGGCCCGGCGCCGGGTCAAGATGATGGCCACCGGGAGCACCGCCCCGAAGGGGGTGGTCGCGCCACAGGGCGCCCCGGAAGTGGCCTGTCCCCTGGACAAGCCGGCGCCCCGCCTGCTATGGCAAGGCGCGAAGTCGGTCCGCTTTCGCAGCCCACTTGAAGCGGGGCCGGAGGGGGCCGCCGCCCGTCCGGCCCGTATCTCGAGTTAGGAAGCAATGCCCCAGAAAAAGGTCCGCGTCATCGTCACCCGCCGCCTGCCCGACGCTGTCGAGACGCGGATGATGGAGCTGTTCGACTGCCGCCTCAACATCGAGGACAAGCCGATGAACCAGGCGCAGCTCATCGAGGCGGCGAAGGAGGCCGAGGTGCTGGTGCCGACGGTGACCGACCGCATCGATTCCTCGGTGCTGTCCCAGGCCGGGCCCCAGTTGAAGCTGATCGCCTCCTTCGGCACCGGCGTCGACCATATCGACCTGAAGACGGCGCGCCAGCGCGGCATCACCGTGACCAACACCCCGGGCGTCCTGACCGAGGACACCGCCGACATGACCATGGCCCTGATCCTCTCGGTGCCGCGCCGCCTCGCCGAGGGCGAGCGCCTGGTGCGCGCCGGCGACTGGCAGGGCTGGGCGCCGACCGGCATGCTGGGCCACCGGGTGAACGGCAAGCGTCTGGGCATCATCGGCATGGGCCGCATCGGCAGCGCGGTGGCGCGCCGCGCCCGCGGCTTCGGCATGTCGATCCACTACCACAACCGGCGCCGGGTGCACCCCTCCGTCGAGGAGGAATTGGAGGCAACCTACTGGGAAAGCCTCGATCAGATGCTGTCGCGTATGGACATCATCTCGGTCAACTGCCCGCACACCCCGGCGACCTTCCACCTGCTCTCGGCGCGGCGGCTGAAGCTGCTGCGCGAGGAGGCCTACATCGTGAACACCTCGCGCGGCGAAGTGGTCGATGAGAACGCCCTGACCCGCGCGCTGGAGGCCGGCGAACTGGCCGGCGCCGGCCTGGACGTCTTCGAGCACGAGCCGGCGGTGAACCCCAAGCTGATCCGTCTGGACAACGTGGTGCTGCTGCCGCACATGGGCTCGGCCACCATCGAGGGCCGCATCGCCATGGGCGAGAAGGTGATCATCTCCATCAAGACCTTCGTCGACGGCCACACCCCGCCCGACCGCGTCCTGGAGACGATGTTCTAGGCAGGTTCCCGGCTTCAGGTCGGTTCCCGGCCGGACGTTTCACCGGCTGATTTCAATATGAATGTGGTCGTCGTGCCGCGCGGCGCGGCAGCCCTGGAAGCGAACCCTGTTGCTGGCGATGCCGAGGCGGCTTTTCAGATGCGGCTCCAGCAGGATTCGCTCGACGTCATGCTCCGGTCCTTTTGTTGTCAGCCATTGCAATGCGGCTTTGCTGCGCGCTTCGTCCAACGTCAGGTCGTCGCGCACCAAGGGCTGGAACCAGCCCATGTTCCAGCGCAGTGACAGCGGATCCTCTGTGCCGGTGCAGGGCTGTGGCTCGCCGGGTGCCGGCAGCGTGAAACCCCAATACCCCAGAGGCGAGGGCAAGGCGCCGCGCCGGTAGGCGCCGTCGGGTCCCTTGTAATAGAAGGCGAGGTCGACCTTGCGCCCGTCGTCGTGGGACAGATGCGGCAGCAGGGGAAACCCGTCCAAGAACGGAAAGCCGGCATCCAGGGTCTGCGTTAGAGTGCCGGGAAAGCGCGTGTTCACGTACCCGGCCAGTGTAGCGATGGCATTGTAGGTGCCTGGCGTCACGTAGTGGCGATTGAGCAGGCAAGTGAGTGGCGAGGCCGACACCAGGGGTGCGCCGTCGTGCTCCCAGCAGGGCAGGCTGGCGCGCCGGGTGAGGACGCCGGCATCCAGCGCGACGGTGGCGCCGCCGTAGAGCAGGACAAAGATCGCCAGCAGCGCCAGACCGCGCCGCTGGCTGTGGCGGAACAGCAGGCCGCGCAACAGTAGCGCCAGCAGATAGGCAAGACCGCCGATCTGCGTCAGCGCGGTCAGCAGCAGGATCGCAAGACTATGGCCGAGGATCCGGAGCATGGCGCTCTTTCCGTCTCCTCACTGCACCGGGCAGGGGCCGTCGATTGAGGCGTCGTGCACGACGACCTCGCCGCTGACGACGGCGTCCTCGGCCGCTTGTGCGGCTTCTTCCATCTCCGGGGTGACCAGAGCGCCGTTGTCGTCGTCCAGCACCCAGTCCAGGCCACCCTCGGCGAGGCCCAGCACCTGCACGCCGGGCTGCCAGTCGCCCTCGCGCGCCGCCATGAAGTTATCGTAGACCGCGGTATCGACGCGCTTGCGCATGGAGGTCAGCACCTGGCCCGGATGCAGGCCGTTCTGGTTCGAGTCCGTGCCGATGCCCAGGACGCCGGCGTCGGCGGCGGCCTGCAGCACACCGATCCCGGTGCCGCCGGCCGCCTGGATGATGACGTCAGCACCGCGTTCGATCTGGGAGCGGGCCAGTTCGGCGCCGCGCCCCGGGTCGGTCCAGGCCGCCGGTGTTGGCCCGGTCATGTTCACCAGCACCGTCACTGTGGGGTCGGCGCGGCGCGCGCCCAGGATGTAGCCGCAGGCGAACTTGCGGATGATCGGGATGTCCATGCCGCCGACGAAGCCGATGACGTGGGATTTCGACGCCATGGCCGCCAGCACACCGACGACGTAGGAGCCTTCCTGTTCGCGGAACACCACCGCGCGCACGTTAGGCGCCTTCACCACCGCATCGATCAGTACGAACTTCGTCTTCGGGAACTGCGGCGCCACTTCGGCCAGGGCGCTGGCATGGTTGAAGCCGATGGCGACGATGGGCGAGAAGCCTTTCTGCGCGAAGGACCTCAGGGCCTGCAGCGACTGCGCCGGCGAGGCGATCTCGAACTCGCCGTAGGCCTCGCCGGTTTCCTCCCGGTAGCGCTCGGCCCCGGCATAGGCCGCCTCGTTGAACGACCCGTCGAACTTGCCGCCGACGGAATAGATCACGGCGGGTTTGGCGGCAACGGTGGGGGCGAAAAGGCAGACCAGGACGGCGGCGAAGGTTACGCGGGCGGCGGTCACGGGAAGGCACTCCGGCAGGAGGTAAACAAGCCGTTGGACTCTAGGCGATTTTTAGATTTGGCGGAAGAGGACGCCTTTTGTGCGGTTGAGAGCGCGACGGTCACATGCAACCATGCAGCCATGGTTGAACGCGCTTCCGCGACGGCTAAGTCCGCGTCTTCAGGTTATGAGCACTGCGGCCGCCTCGGACTTGGTGTCGCCGTGGCGTGGGTAGCCTTGCACCTTTGGACCAACTCGCCGCTGCCTTACATGCTGTCGGATGCGACAGGGCTCCCTCTGGTCACCAATGCAACAGAGCAACGGGGCCTTCTTCTTGGCTTCGCGCTGGGACTTGCCTTCCTGATTTTTCCCTCCCGCCAGATCAAAGTGCCGCCGGTCGCGGATCTCGCCTTGGCCTTCGTCGGGGCCGTGACAGGCAGTCTTGTCTGGTGGCACTACGACAGTATTTCCGCAAACCCCGGCAATCCGAGCGATTTTTCCCTGATCGTCGCGTTCATCGGGACGGTCATGCTCATTGTGGCTGCGGCACGGGTGTTCGGCTGGCTCGGTGCGGTCGTGGTTGCCTTGCTGGCTTTCCAGGGCTTTCTTTTAGCGGTGCTGGGCGAGACTCGTTCGGACTCTCTACAAACGATCATCGGGAAGCACTGGCTCACGACGGAAAGTATCTTCGGTATTCCGCTTGGGGTGTGGGGTGAACTCGGTTTTCTGTTCGTCGTTCTTGGCGTGGGGCTGGATATCCTGGATGCCAAGCGTCCGGTTGTCCGATGGACGCTCCGGCCGCTGCCGCAAAGCGCAAACCCTTCGGACCAAGCTGCCGGCCACCCTTTCGCCCGCCGTTTCTGGGCGTTGAGCTTCTTGCTCATTGTGAATCTGCTCGTGGGTTCTTGGTTTTACGACGACGTGGACCCCGTCGACGCCGTGTTTGCTGTGGCCGGCAGCGCCGTTGCCAACGCCGCCATCTACGTCGTCTCCCTCGCGATTGCCTGGGCCGCATTGAAGGTCGATAGCGAAGGCTGGCGCCGGAGAGGTGTGTGGCTCGGGGTCGGCGGCATGCTGTTGGCGGTTGCGCAATTCACCATTCTGATTGTGGCCGTTGCGTTGGCGATCGTATTCCAGGGCATCGCGGCCCTGCTGCCCGAGGGGCTCCATCGCATCGGCTCTTCCTGGTGGCTGCTGCTGTGGGTCGTTGCCAGCCTGCCGCTGGCTGCGGCCCTGCTGAGGGCGACCACGACTTTCCGGCAATCGGTGTTCCGAGCCGGACTGGCCTTGCTTCCCGTTACCCTGCTGTTCTGGGGTCTGATGGTGCAGAGGCTCTCGCCCAGCCTTTCAGCTTTCTATGCCGTTCTGCTGCTGGCGGTGGTCCTGGTCGAGGACTGGGGAACTCGGCGCTACCGCGTCGAAGGCGTGACGCTTTCCGGCAACTACGTCTATCCGCTCTGTCACGGCGTCGCCCGCGTCATGGTGCGGGTGGTCGTCATTGCCGCCGCCTACGGGATGTTCATTGCCTATGCTTGGTACTGGGTTCCCGTTTTAGGGTTGGGCTAACCCTAAACCGCGCAGAGGGCTTCGCCGGTACGGTAGTCCATCGTGGTCAGATCGCGGATCGTCGCCTGCGGGCCGCAGAGGGCGCAGTCGGGGTCGCGCGGGACCTTCACCTTGCGGAAGGTGGTCTCCAGGGAGTCGAACAGCACAAGGCTGCCGGCCAGCGAGGTGCCGATGCCGAGGATTTCCTTCACCACCTCGTTGGCCTGCAGGGCGCCGAGGGTGCCCGCCAGGGCGCCCAGCACGCCGACGTCGGCGCAGCTTTCCTTGGGGTCGCCCGGCTGCGGGCCGAACAGGCAGCGGTAGCAGGGTGTCGCGCCCTCATGCGCCTTAAAGGTCGAGAGCTGGCCGTCGAAACGCATGATGGCGGCGGAGACCAATGTCTTTTTTGCCAGGTAGCAGGCGTCGTTGGCCAGGTAGCGGGTCGGGAAGTTGTCGGAGCCGTCGGCGACCAGGTCGTAGCGCGCGATGAGGTCGAGGGCGTTGTCGGGCGAGAGGCGCTGGCTGTGCGCTTCCACCGTCACCTCGGGATTGATCGCGGCGAGGCGGCGGCGCGCGGACTCCACCTTGGCCATGCCGAGGTTGGCGGTGTCGTGCAGCACTTGGCGCTGCAGGTTGGACAGGTCGACCACGTCGTCGTCGACGATGCCCAGGGTGCCGACCCCGGCGGCGGCGAGGTAGAGCAGCAGCGGCGAGCCGAGGCCGCCGGCGCCGATCACCAGCACACGGGCGTTCAGCAGCTTTTCCTGGCCCGCCTCGCCGATCTCCGGCAGCACCAAGTGGCGCGCGTAGCGGTCGATCTGGTCGTCGCTGAAATCCATGAGAGGTATGTTAGCGCCTTGATGTCCCTGCACAAGGGGGCGAACAACGGCCTCGCCCTTCGAGACGGCGCTGGGCGCCTCCTCAGGGTGAGGCCTTTACACTTCCCTCATGGTGAGGAGCGCCCGAAAGGGCGCGTCTCGAACCACGAGGGGGCTTTTTGCGGCTACAGCCCGTCGAAGAGGGCGGTGGAGAGGTAGCGTTCGGCGAAGGACGGCAGGATGACGACGATGGTCTTGCCGGCCATCTCCGGGCGGGCGCCGGCTTCCACCGCGGCGGCCAGGGCGGCGCCGGAGGAAATGCCGACCGGCAGGCCCTCCAGGGTCGCCGCCTCGCGTGCCATGCGGAAGGCGGTGTCGTTGCCGATGCGCAGGATCTCGTCGATCAGGCCGGTTTCCAGGTTGCCCGGCACGAAGCCCGGGCCGATGCCCTGGATCTTGTGCGGGCCCGGCGTGCCGCCGGACAGCACCGGGCTGTCCTCCGGCTCCACCGCGATCATCTTCACGTCGGGCTTGCGTTCCTTCAGGACCGCGCCGACGCCGGTCAGTGTGCCGCCGGTGCCGACGCCGGAGATCACCGCATCGACCTTGCCGCCGGTGTCGCGCCAGATTTCCTCGGCGGTGGTGCGCCGGTGGATATCCGGGTTGGCCGGGTTGTTGAACTGCTGCGGCATCACCGCGCCGGGGTTCTCGGCCAGAATCTCCTCGGCCTTGGCGAGGGCGCCGGTCATGCCCTTGGCACCTTCGGTCAGCACCAGTTCGGCACCCAGCAGGCGCAGCATCTTGCGGCGCTCCTGCGACATGGTCTCCGGCATGGTGAGGATCAGGCGGTAGCCCTTGGCGGCGCAGACGAAGGCCAGCGCGATGCCGGTGTTGCCGCTGGTCGGCTCGACGATCATGCCGCCTTCCTTCAGCTTGCCGCTGCGCTCCAGCGCCTCGACCATGGCCAGGCCGATGCGGTCCTTCACCGAGGCCAGCGGATTGAAGAACTCGCACTTGCCGAGGATGTCGGCCTTGGCGGCACCGTGCGCGGCGGCCAGCTTCTTCAGCCGGACCAGCGGCGTCGCACCGATGGTGTCGAGGATCGAGTCGTAAACCTTGCCGCGGAACTCTCCGCTGTCGCTTGCGTTCATGGCGCGCTTTCCGTTCCCTGAAATGCGTCGTGGTTCCTGTTGGACACTTGTTGTTTGTTAGATCGTGAAGTCGGTGATCTGCCGGGCTTCGCTGGTGATGCCTTTTTCGCGCGCCTGGTCGCAGAGCTCCTCGACGGTCAGCTTGTCGAAGCGTTCCATCATCTGCTGCTGCATGTCGTGCCAGATCGGCCGCAGGACCTTCACACCCAGCTCGGAACCGTCGGGCTCGCTCGCCGGGTCGGCGGTGCCTTCCAGCTGGCGCACGATGCGGATGATCTCGCCTACGGAAATGCGCCGGCGCTCGCGCGCCAGGCGGTAGCCGCCCTTGGGGCCGCGCTGGCCGGCCAGCACGTTGTGGTGGACGAGCTGCTGCAGCACCTGCTCCAGGTAGCGCCGGGGAATGCCTTGACGCCGCGAGATATCGGTCGAGCGCACCGGCCCGGCACCGGCGTGGTAGGCGATGTCGACCACGGCCTCGATGGCGAACAGCAGTTTCTTCGACAGCCTCAGCATGAGCGGTCAGCCACCTGTTGCGGATACTTTTTCAGAGGAAAGGCCGGTCGAGCCGAAGCCGCCGGTGCCGCGTGCGCTGTCTTCCAGGTCGGTGCTGACCGTCCAGGCGACGCGGGCGTAAGCCGCCACCACCATCTGGGCGATGCGGCTGCCGCGCTCGATGACGAAGGGCTGGTCGCCGTGGTTGATCAGCACCACGCCCACTTCGCCGCGGTAGTCGGCGTCGATGGTGCCCGGCGCGTTCAATACGGTGATGCCGTGCTTCAGGGCCAGGCCGGAGCGCGGGCGGACCTGCGCCTCGCTGCCCGCCGGCAGGGCAATGGCGATGCCGGTGGGGACCAGCCGCCGCTCGCCCGGCGCCAGGGTCACCGGCGCCGCGACGGCGGCCAGCAGATCCATACCGGCGGAATCGCTGGTGGCATAGGCGGGCAGGGCGAGGTCGGCGGCGTGGTCGAGGCGTTTGATGGCGACGCTGAGGGCGGTCATGTTTTGCTTCGCGGTCCCTGAATTGGTGTTGTCGGTGTTGCGTTCTGTGAGCGCACGAGGCCGTCAGCGCACGAGCGCGGTGGCGATTTGCCGGCACAGCCGCTCGGCCACTTCGGCCTTGGTCATCTGCGGCCAGTCGTCGACGCCTTCGGCGGTGATCAGGTGAATGCGGTTGTCGTCGCCGCCGAAGGTCGCGGTGCCCGGCGCCACGTCGTTGGCGAGGATCCAGTCGCAGCCCTTGCGTGTCCGCTTGGCGCTGGCCTGCTCGACCACCTTCTCGGTTTCCGCGGCGAAGCCGATGACCAGGCTGGGCCGTTGCGCCCCGGCTTGCGACAGCTCGGCCAGGATGTCCGGGTTCTGCGTCAGTTCCAGGGCGGCGGGGCTGCCGTTGTCCTTCTTCAGCTTTTGCTGCGCCGCCGCGGCGGCGCGCCAGTCGGCGACGGCGGCGGCGCAGACGGCGATCTCCACCGGCAGGGCGGCGCGGCAGGCTGCCAGCATCTCCTGCGCGGTCTCGACGTGCACGGTCCTCAGGCCCGGCGGGTCGGGCAGCTGGCTGGGGCCGGAGACCAGCGTGGTCTCGGCGCCGTGGCGGGCCAGGGCGCTGGCGATGGCGTGGCCCTGTTTGCCGGAGGACCGGTTGGCGATGTAGCGCACCGGATCGATCGGTTCGTAGGTCGGCCCGGAGGTGACCAGGGCGCGCAGGCCGCTCAAGGCCCGCGGTGCGTCGAGCAAAGCTTCGATGGCGGCGAGGATTTCAGCCGGCTCGGCCATGCGCCCGAAGCCGTATTCGCCGCAGGCCATGTCGCCTTCGTTGGGGCCGACGGTGACGATGCCGCGCGCCTTCAGCGTCGCGATGTTGGCCTGGGTCGCCGCGTGTTCCCACATGCGCACGTTCATCGCCGGGGCGACCAGTACCGGCTTGTCGGTGGCGAGCAGGGCGGTGGAGGCGAGGTCGTCGGCGCGGCCGTGGGTCATTTTGGCCAGAATGTCGGCAGTGGCCGGCGCCACCACCAGCAGGTCGGCGTCGCGCGACAGCTGGATGTGGCCCATCTCCGCCTCGTCGGTCAGGTCGAAGAGGTCGCCGTAGACCTTGTCGCCGCTCAGCGCCGAGAGCGACAGCGGCGTCACGAAGTGCCCGCCGGCCCGGGTCAGGACGCAGCGCACCGCAGCGCCCTTTTCCTTCAGGCGGCGAATCAGCTCCAACGACTTATAGGCTGCGATGCCTCCTGAGACGATCAGGAGAACCCGTTTCCCGGTCAACACGGTGGTTAAGCCCAGATTTCACGGTTAACTGTCGTGAATAACCTAGGGACTTGCCCTCGGGAAGGCAAGAGACCCAGGGTCAATCTATATTTGTTGCGCCAATTCAGTAGGTTAGAGAAGAGAAACCAGGGCGACGGCGAGGGCGGCAAGGGCCACCGGCAAGGCCCAGCGGGCCAGACTCCCGCCGTTGCGGCCGGTTAACTGGGCGACGGTTTCCGGGTGCAGGCGGATGCGCCCGGCGGCCAGTTCCTCGGTCGCCCGCTCCAGATTGTCGGCCAGCGCCGGCAACTGGCGCAGGCCGTGCAGCACGTCCTCGACGCCTTCGCGCAGGCGCGCCTCGGGGCCGCGGTTTTCGCGCATCCAGGCGTCGATCAGCGGCTGGGCCAGGGTCCAGATGTTCAGCGAAGGGTCGAGCCGCCGGCTCACCCCTTCGGCCATCAGCATGTTCTTCTGCAGCAGCAGCAGTTGCGGCTGCACCGGCAGTTCGAAGGATTCGGTCAGCCGCAGCAGCTGCTGCAGCAGCCGTGCGAAGGAGATTTCGTTCAGCGGCCGGCCGGCGATCGGCGCGCAGACCGACCGCAACGCCTGGGCGAAGACGTCCAGCGCCCGGCTCTGCGGCAGGTAGCCGGCTTCCATGTAGACGGCGGCTAGCCGGTGATAGTCGCCGTCCAGGGTGGCGATCAGCATGTCGGCCAGATGGCGGCGGGTGCGCCAGTCCAGCCGCCCCATGATGCCGAAGTCGACGGCGACGATGTTGCCGTCGCGGTCGACCCACATGTTGCCCGGGTGCTGGTCGCCATGGAAGAAGCCGTCGCGGAACACCTGGTTGAAGAAGGTGCCGGCGGCCTTGGTCAGCACCTCGGCCAGATCGTGGCCGGCCTCCAACAGGGCGTCGCGGTCGTCCATCGGAATACCGGAGACGCGCGACATGGTGAGCACGCGGCGCGACGAACGCTGCCAGTCGATATCCGGCACGTTGTAGGTCGCATCGTCGGCGAAATTCTCCGCCAGCTCGCAGGCCGCGGCGCCTTCCATACGAAGGTCCATCTCCAGGCGCACGGTTTCCTCGAAAACGCCGACCGCCTCGACCGGGCGGAAGCGGCGCAGTTTCGGTTGCGCACGCTCGGCCCACTCGGCCACCCAGTAGAAGAATTCCAGGTCGCGTTCGAAGGCCTTTTCGATGCCGGGGCGCAGGATTTTCACCGCGACCTTATGCGGCTCCGGGTGCGTTTCTTGCCCGCTTTCGTTGGCGCTTTCGGATTCCGTTTCACTTTCGGGCGCCACGGTAGCCTTGTGGACCTGGGCGATGGAGGCGGCGGAGACCGGCTCCGGGTCGAAGCTGACGAACAGCTCTTCGACCGGCTTGCCCAGTTCCTCCTCGATGATCTTGCGGGCCAGCGCACCGTCGAAGGGCGGCAGGTGGTCCTGCAGTTCGGCGAGGTCGAGGGCGACCTGTTCGCCCAGCAGGTCGGCGCGGGTCGACAGCATCTGGCCCAGCTTGATGAAGCTGGGCCCCATTTCGGTCAGCGCGCGGGCCAGCTTCTGGCCGGGCCGGCCGGTCGCCGCGCGGCGCGACAGGCGCCGGGCCAGCCACACCAGGCCAGGTGCGACGCCGGCTTCCTCCAGCGGCGCCAGGGCGTCATGGCGTGCCAGGGTGCGGGCGATGCGCAGGAAGCGCAGCAGGGAGCGGAAGGTCCGGAGCATAAGGGTTTCTGTCTCGGCCTAGACGCGCCAGCCGGAATGCAGCGCGGCGATGCCCCCGGACAGGTTGCGGTAGCGCACCTGGGACAGGCCGGCGTCGCCCATCATCGCCACCAGGTCCTCCTGGGGCGGGAAGCGGCGGATCGACTCGGCGAGGTAGAGATAGGACTCACGGTCGCCGGCGACCGCGCCGCCCATCGCCGGCAGCACCTTGAAGGAATACTGGTCGTAGAGTTGGGCGAAGACCGGGACCACGACACGGCTGAACTCCAGGCAGAGGAATCGCCCGCCCGGCTTCAGCACGCGGCGCGCCTCGGCCAGCGCGCGATCGATATGGGTGACGTTGCGCAGACCGAAGGCGATGGTGTAGGCGGTGACCGAGCGATCGGGCAGCGGCAGCCGCTCGGCATCGCCGCAGACCCAGGAAATCCCCTTCAGCAGGCCGCGGTCGATGGCGCGGTCGCGCCCGACCGCCAGCATTTCCGGGGTCAGGTCACAGACGATGACCTGTCCCTCACCCCCATGGCCCTGTTGTTCCAGGCGGTCCAGCACGCGAAAGGCGATATCGCCGGTGCCGCCGGCGGTATCCAGCAGCTTCAGACCCGGGCGCGGGTTCAGCCAGTCGACCATGGCGTTCTTCCACAGCCGGTGGACACCGCCCGACATCAGGTCGTTCATCAGGTCGTAGCGTCCGGCGACCGACTGGAAGACGCCCTGTACCAGGGACGGCTTTTCCGTCTCGTCGACCTCGCGGTAGCCGAAATGGGTGGTGGAGGGGTTTTCCCCCTCGGAGTCAGAAGGATGGCGTGGGTTCATCGCGCGGACCATAGCGCGCGCGCCGCCGCCGCGCTACTGTGGCCAGCATTTCTTCCTGGGGTCGTCTCTCCCTGGGGCCTTTTGCCGCAACCTGCTGGACCTTTCCCGATCACATGCCGGAACTGCCCGAAGTCGAGACCGTGGTGCGCGGCCTGCGCCCGAAGCTGGAAGGCCATGTGCTTCGCCAGGTCGAGCAGCGCCGGGCCAATCTGCGCTATCCCTTTCCGGAGAACTTCGCCCAGCGCCTGACCGGCCGCCGGGTCGAGCGCATCATCAGGCGGGCCAAGTACATGCTGCTGCACCTGGACGACGGCCAGGTGCTGTTGTGCCACCTCGGCATGTCCGGGCGCATGGTGATCGTCGAGCAGGGCGGCGATCGGGAGCGTCTGCCGCTCGACCGCCACGACCACGTGGTCTTCACCACCGAGGCCGGCACCGAGATCCGCTTCAACGACGCCCGCCGCTTCGGGATCATGGACCTCTTCGCCGAAACGGCGCTGGACGACCATCCGCTGCTGCGTGCCTTGGGGCCGGAACCTTTGGGCAACGATTTCAACGGCCCGGCGCTGGCCGCGGCGCTGAAGGGCAAGCGCACGCCGATCAAATCGGCGCTGCTGGATCAGCAGGTGGTCGCCGGGCTCGGCAACATCTACGTCTGCGAGGCGTTGTTCTTCGCCAGGCTATCGCCGCGCCGCCTCGCCTACACCGTCCAGGGCAACCGCGCGGAGAAGCTGGCCGCGGCGGTCCGCCAGGTGCTGACCCGTGCCATCGAGGCCGGCGGCTCGTCACTGCGCGACTATGTGCAGGCCAGCGGGGAGCTCGGCTACTTCCAGCACGAATGGGCGGTCTATGGCCGCGAGGGCGAGGCCTGCCGGCACTGTGGCGCGGCGATCCAACGTATGGTGCAAAGCGGCCGGTCGACGTTCTATTGTTCGCGCTGCCAGCGATAGGGGGCCAAAGGTGAGGCGCGAAGAAGAGGCAAGAGAAGTGAGCCGGGAGGATTCTGTTTCCATGAGCCGGGTGCTGGGGTAGGAAATCGCATGCTTCGTGTGTCGCTGCGCCGTTTCATCGTTGCCGTTGTGCTCTCGCTGGCCGCCGCGCCCGGCTTTGCGGCGGCGCAGACGGCCGACGGCTATGTCGCCGGCATTCCCGATCTGCCGCTGATGCCGGGCCTGAGGGCCCTGCCGGACAGCGGCCTGGTATTCGACAAGCCGGGCGGACGCATCGTCGAGGCGTTTGCGGAGGGCGGTGCGGAGGGCGGCGCGATTACGCCGCAGTCGGTGATCGCCTTTTATGACGAAACCCTGCCGCAGCTCGGCTGGCGGCGCGAAGCGCCCGGTGCCTACCTGCGCGAAGGCGAACGCCTGAAGCTGGACCTTAGCCAGGATGCGGGACAACTCACCGTGCATTTCAGACTGATCCCGCAATAGAGAACCCGTAATAAGAGAACAGGCGCCGAGTCGGTGCAGCGGGCGCGCGACCATCGCCGCGCCCCGGCGAAGAACGAGATGAAAAGCGGAAGGAACGACGCCATGAGCTACGAGAACATCATCGTCGAGAAGGAAGACGGCGTCGGTGTCATTACCCTTAACCGGCCCAAGGCGTTGAACGCGTTGTGCAAGGCGCTGATCGTCGAGCTGGAGCAGGCGCTGGACGACATGGAAAGCGACGATTCCATCGGCTGCATTCTCATCACCGGATCGGACAAGGCCTTTGCTGCCGGCGCCGACATCAAGGAGATGAAGGACAAGACCTATCAGGAGGCCTACGCCGAGGATTTCATCACCCAGGGCTGGGAACGTCTGGCCAAGACGCGCAAGCCGGTGATCGCCGCGGTGGCGGGCTATGCGTTGGGCGGCGGTTGCGAGATCGCCATGATGTGCGACTTCATTCTTGCCGCCGACACCGCCAAGTTCGGCCAGCCGGAAATCACCATCGGCACCATTCCCGGTTCCGGCGGCACCCAACGGCTGACCCGCTTTGTCGGCAAGGCCAAGGCGATGGAGCTGTGCCTGACCGGGCGCATGATGGATGCGGAGGAGGCCGAGCGCGCCGGCCTGGTCGCGCGCATCGTGCCGGCGGCGGATCTTTTGGACGACGCCAAGAAGACGGCGCGCAAGATCGCCGGGCTGTCGCGCCCGGTGGTGATGATGGCCAAGGAGGCGGTGAACCGCGCCTACGAGACCACCCTGGCCGAAGGCATCAAGTTCGAACGCCGGGTGTTTCACGCCACCTTTGCCCTGGACGATCAGAAGGAAGGCATGGCGGCCTTTGCCGAAAAGCGGCCGCCGAACTGGAAGAACCGTTGAGGGTTGCCGCCGGTTAACCCTGATTTTCCGCGGATTCAGGCCGGTTTCGAGCCGGTTCTAAACCGGAGTTCCAGGGCCGAATGGCGGCTTGACGCAGCCGAGGGCGGGGGCTATAAACCCGCCTTCCTCATGTACTGAGAACGATGTTTTAAGCATGGCAAACCATCAATCTGCCAAGAAGCGGATCCGCACCAACGCCCGTCGGGCGACCGTCAACCGTGATCGCGTGGGCCGCATTCGCACCCATGTGAAAGCGGTGGAACTGGCGATCGCCAGTGGCGACAAGACGGCGGCGGAGACGGCCCTGCGTGCAGCCCAGCCGGAACTGGCCCGGGGCGTGCGCGCTGGCGTGATGCCGAAGAACACGGCATCACGCAAGATGTCGCGCTTGGCAGCGCGCGTCAAAGGGATCGCCTAAGTCCGCTTCGCGGTCCGGACACAATTCCGGGTCTAAACGATGCCGCGCCTTCTGCAATGAAGGCGCGGTTTTTCGTGCGCGCTATACAGTGCATGTGGTTTCGGATGTCCGCTTTGACGTGACGTTCGGCTGACCGATCGTTCTTCCGGACCTAAAAAAACACCCGTTCCCTATTCGATCCGCTTGTCACCCGAAGTCTATCTGGGTACATTAACTCTGTCGCGCTTGGGGGTCCTTAGATAGAAATTCCTGGAAAAAGCAAAATAAAAAGCCGCGCCAATCAAGTAATTCCTGAAATGAATTATTGAGATTGTAGCCGCCGCGGCGAGAGCTTGATGCATCTCTAGGTCAATCTTGTTTTTTCCTGACCCGCCTGGCTCTTGGGGCCCTTCCAAGCCGATCGCTCGGACAACTAATGATGAATGAGGTTGCTGGCCACGTCATGGACGATGCTTGTGCTTTCGCGGAGATTTACCTCTGGCAGAAGCGGTGCACGGTCGGGGTCGGAATGTACGCGCGGCATGAAGGGGTAGTCTGAATGGTTGGTGGTGACGGTGAGGCGACGGTGATTGAGCAGTGGACCCGGGTGCGCGGTCGTTTGCGTGCCGAAGTCGGAGAGGCTGCCTATCGCAGTTGGTTGAAGCCGCTCACCCTTGCCGGTTCGCGTAACGGCAGACTCCGGCTTGCGGTGCCGACGCGTTTCATGCGCGACTGGGTTGCGAGCAATTACGCCGAGCGTCTCTTTGCGCTGTGGAGCGAGGAAGACTGCGGTGTCGGTGGCATCGAGATTGTCGTGCAGCCGCCGGCGCGTCCGACGCCCAAACCCGGTTCCGCATTGCTGGGCGGTACCGCGGAAACGCACAGCACCGAAACGCAAGCGGGCGCGCAGCACAACGGCATGATCGCGGCGCGCGAGGGTGACGGCAATGCCGCTACCCGGGTGGCGATGAGCGCGCAGGCCAGTGCGGCATCGCGCATGTCGTCGACGGACGTGGCGCCGTCCAGCAGCATGCGCGACGGCATTTCCGCACCGCTCGATCCCCGCTTCACCTTCGACAACTTCGTCGTCGGCAAGCCGAACGAACTGGCCTATGCCGCCGCGCGGCGTGTCGCCGAAGCGCCGACGCCGCCGTTCAATCCGCTGTTCCTCTATGGCGGTGTCGGGCTCGGCAAGACGCATTTGATGCATTCGATCGGCTTGCACATCAAAAAGCAGGCGCCCGAGCGCAGCATCATTTATCTCTCGGCGGAAAAATTCATGTACCAGTTCGTTCGTGCATTGCGCACGAAGGACACCATGGCGTTCAAGGAACAGTTTCGTTCGGTCGACGTGCTGATGATCGACGACGTTCAGTTCATCGGCGGGCGCGAGGCGACGCAGGAAGAATTCTTCCATACCTTCAATGCGCTGGTCGATCAGAACCGCCAGGTGATCATTTCCGCCGACAAGTCCCCCAGCGATCTGGAAGGCGTCGAAGAGCGCATGCGTTCGCGCCTGGGCTGGGGCCTGGTCGCCGACATCCACCCGACGACCTACGAGCTGCGCCTGGGCATCCTGCAGGCCAAGGCCGAGCATGCGACCACCGAGATCCCGGTGAAGGTGCTGGAGTTCCTGGCCCACAAGATCACCTCCAACGTGCGGGAGCTGGAGGGCGCCCTGAACCGCATCCTGGCCCATGCCACCCTGGTCGGCCGCCCGATCACCCTGGAGACCACCCAGGAGGTGCTGCACGACCTGCTGCGCGCCAACGACCGCCGGGTGACCATCGAGGAGATCCAGAAGCGGGTCTCGGCCCACTTCAACGTGCGCATCGCCGACATGCATTCGGCCCGCCGGGCCCGGGCCGTGGCCCGTCCGCGCCAGGTCGCCATGTACCTCTCCAAGCAGCTGACCTCCCGCTCGCTGCCGGAAATCGGCCGCAAATTCGGCGGCCGCGACCACACCACGGTGATGCACGCCGTGCGCAAGGTCGAGGAGCTGAAGGCCACTGACTCCAGCTTTGCCGAGGACGTCGAGCTGCTGCGCCGCATGCTGGAGGCCTGAAACCGGCCTCCCGGCTGGGATTTCCGCCTACCGGCCGGCGCGCCGCTGACGCGAAAAGCCAGCCAAAAGAGTCGCTTAGCAGGTGCATCACCGGCGCCCGGCGTCGGGCCCGGTCGAGACGCCCCAAGTGCGCTTAAAGCTTACGTTTTCCCCCTTCCATGCTATACTCGGCGACCGCGCTGCGGAGCCGCATTTGCAGGCTTGGCACGCGGTGTCGATGGGCCCCCGAATCGGCGCCGGCGTCCCCCGGAACTTCCGGTGCGCCGCCGCCGCGGAAGGGGCCGCGCGAGCCTCGTTCCAGGGCTCCCATCCAAGAAGCTGACGCAAGAGCTGAAAAGCACCGCCAGGCACGCAAAGAGAACGATCAACATCATTGCCCGAAGGCCAAGCATCCGATCATGAAGCTGACCATTGAACGCGCTGCGCTCCTCAAGTCCCTCACGCACGTGCAAAGCGTGGTGGAACGGCGCAACACCATCCCCATCCTGTCCAACGTCCTGATCGAGGCCGATGGCGAGGCGCTGTCGCTGACCGCCACGGATATGGACCTGACGGTGATCGACCGCATCGCGGCGACGGTCGGCCAGCCGGGCGCGACCACCGCGCCGGCGCACACCCTGTACGACATCGTGCGCAAGCTGCCCGAAGGCGCGCAGGTGGAGATCGAGGCCGGTGGCGACGACTCCCGCCTGAAGCTGAAGGCCGGACGCTCCACCTTCACCCTGGCGACCCTGCCGCGCGAGGATTTCCCGCTGACCTCCGGCGACGACCTGCCGCAGAGATTCACCCTGAAGGCGACCGAGCTGCGCACCCTGATCGACCGCACGCGCTTTGCCATCTCCACCGAGGAGACGCGCTACTACCTGAACGGCATCTACCTGCACGCCGCCCAGAGCAACTCGCTGCCGGTGCTGCGCGCGGTGGCGACCGACGGCCACCGCCTGGCGCGGGTCGAGATGCCGCTGCCCGACGCTGCCCAGGACATGCCGGGCGTCATCGTGCCACGCAAGACGGTGGGCGAGCTGCGGCGGCTGGTCGACGGCGTCGACGATCCGGTCGAGATCGCCCTGTCCGACACCAAGATCCGCTTCGCCTTCGGCTCCACCGTGCTGACATCCAAGCTGATCGACGGCACCTTCCCGGACTACGAACGCGTTATTCCCGCCGGCAACGACAAGGTTCTGGAGGTCGACTGCAAGACCTTCGCCGAGGCGGTCGACCGCGTGTCCACCATCTCCTCGGAGAAGAGCCGAGCGGTGAAGATGGCGGTACACGACGGCGCCCTGGTGCTGTCGGCCAACAGCCCGGAAAACGGCACCGCCGTCGAGGAACTGGAAATCGACTACGACGGCGCCGGCATCGAGATCGGCTTCAATTCGCGCTACCTGCTGGACATTACCCAGCAGATCGAAGGCGACGCGGCGCAGTTCACCATGGCCGATGCCGCCTCGCCGACCATTGTGCGCGAAGCGGCCGACAGCAGCGCGCTTTACGTGCTGATGCCGATGCGGGTGTGAGACGGCTTAGCGGAATCATGAACCACCGTTGCAACAACCTCCGCCGGTCCTCTTGCTGAACGCCGCCACCTGGGGCGATGCGGACGCAGGTGCCGTGCCGCAGCCGCGCAGCGGGGCGGGCCTGTGGCTGAACCGCCTGCTGGTGACGCAGTTCCGCTGCTACGCCCAGGCAGAACTGCGGCTTGACCCGGCACCGGTGGTGCTGACCGGGCCCAACGGCGCCGGCAAGACGAACCTGCTGGAAGCGATCTCCTTCCTGTCGCCCGGGCGCGGCCTGCGCGGGGCGCGGCTCAGCGAGATCGACCGCCGCCTGCCCGGCGCGGAAACGGGGACCCCCTGGGCCGTCGCCGCGACGGTGATGACGCCGGACGGTCCGCGCGATCTCGGCAGTGGGCGCGATCCCGGCCAGCACGCCCGGGCGCAGAATATAGGGGCGCGGGGAGTCGAGGGGGCCGGTGGCCCCGGTGGCTTGGGCGGCGGCCTCGGGCGCGAGCGCCGCCTGGTGCGGGTGGACGGCAACGCGGCGCGCGGCCAGCAGGCGCTGTCCGAGGTGCTGTCGCTGGTCTGGCTGACGCCGCAGATGGACGCTCTGTTCCGCGAAGGCGCCGGCGGCCGGCGGCGCTTCCTCGACCGTCTGGTCTACGGCTTCGACCCGGAGCATTCGGCGCGCTGCAATGCCTATGAGCATTCGCTGCGCGAGCGGGCCCGCCTGCTGAAGACCGGCCAGGGCGATGCCGCGTGGCTGGCCTCGCTGGAAGACTCGCTGGCGACGCGCGGTGTCGCCATCGCCGCCGCGCGGCTCGACATGGTGGAACGGCTGCAGCGCGCCTGCGACGACGCCGAGGGGCCGTTCCCCAAGGTGATCCTGGGCCTGGACGGCGCGGTGGAGGGCTGGCTGCGGGCCGGCCCTGCCTTGGACGCCGAAGACAAGCTGCGCGATGGCCTCGCCGCGCGGCGCCGACAGGATGCCGAAAGCGGCGGCGCCGGCCTGGGACCGCACCGCAGCGATCTGCTGGCGCAGCACCGGGCCAAGGGTATCGCCGCGGAGCTTTGCTCGACGGGCGAACAGAAGGCGCTGCTGATCGCCATCCTGCTGGCTCATGCGCGCCTGCTGACGTTGGAGCGCGGCGCCGCGCCGCTGCTGCTGCTCGACGAAGTGGCCGCGCACCTGGATGCGACACGCCGGGCGGCGCTGTACGAAGAGATTCTCGGCCTCGGCGCCCAGGCCTGGCTGACCGGTACCGACGCTGCCGACTTCGACGGCCTTGGCGGCCGGGCACAGTTTTTTGCGGTGAACGACGGCGCGGTCAGTCCCGCCGCCTCCGCCGCCTCGTGATGTTATCTAAAGAAGCGAAATCAGGTTCTTCTCTATGAGCAACGATGACAACAAGCTGACTGCAGACGGCTCCGGCGATGCCGAGCGCAAGCGCAAGGACGACGCCGACTACGGTGCCGAGTCCATCAAGGTGCTGCGGGGCCTGGATGCCGTGCGCAAGCGCCCGGGCATGTATATCGGCGACACCGATGACGGCTCGGGCCTGCATCACATGGTCTATGAGGTGGTCGACAACGCCATCGACGAGGCGCTGGCCGGCTACTGCGACACCGTCGCGGTGACGCTGAACGGCGACGGTTCGGTCACCGTGTCGGATAACGGCCGCGGCATTCCCGTCGATATCCACTCGGAAGAAGGCGTCTCGGCGGCCGAGGTCATCATGACCCAGCTGCACGCCGGCGGTAAGTTCGACCAGAACTCCTACAAGGTTTCCGGCGGACTGCACGGCGTCGGCGTGTCGGTGGTCAACGCGCTCAGCGAATGGCTGGAACTCACCATCTGGCGCAGCGGGCGCGAACACACCATGCGCTTCCGCGGCGGCGACGCCGAGGCGCCACTGGCCGACACCGGGTCCGCCGAGGGCAAGTCCGGTACGCAGATCACGTTCCTGCCGTCGACGAAGATCTTCACCCAGACCGAATACGACTTCTCGACGCTGGAACACCGCCTGCGCGAACTGGCCTTCCTCAATTCCGGCGTCCGGTTGACGCTGACCGATGCGCGCAGTGCCGAGGCCAAGGAGATCGAGCTGCACTACGAAGGCGGTCTGATCGCCTTCGTGAACTACCTCGACCGCACCAAGACGGCGCTGATCGAACCGGCGGTCACCATGACGTCGGAACGCGACGGCATCACCGTCGAGGTCGCCATGCAGTGGACCGACAGCTATCACGAGACGGTCCTGTGCTTCACCAACAACATCCCGCAGCGTGACGGCGGCACCCACCTGGCCGGTTTCCGCGCCGCGCTGACGCGCCAGATCAATACCTACGCCACCACCTCCGGCCTGCTGAAGAAGGAGAAGGTGGCGCTGACCGGCGACGACGCGCGCGAGGGGCTGACCTGCGTGCTGTCGGTGAAGGTGCCAGATCCGAAATTCTCCAGCCAGACCAAGGACAAGCTGGTGTCCTCCGAAGTCCGGCCGATCGTCGAGTCGGTGGTCAACGAACGCCTTGGCCAGTACTTCGAGGAGCATCCGCAGGAGGCCCGACGCATCGTCGGCAAGGTGGTCGAGGCGGCGGCGGCGCGCGAAGCGGCGCGCAAGGCGCGCGAGCTGACGCGACGCAAGGGCGTGCTCGACATTGCCTCGCTGCCCGGCAAGCTGGCCGACTGCCAGGAACGCGATCCCGCCAAGGCGGAACTCTTCATCGTCGAGGGCGATTCGGCCGGTGGCTCGGCCAAACAGGGCCGCGACCGCAAGAACCAGGCGATCCTGCCGTTGCGCGGCAAGATCCTGAACGTGGAACGCGCACGCTTCGACAAGATGCTGTCGTCGAACGAAATCGGCACGCTGATCACCGCGCTGGGCACCGGCATCGGCCGCGACGAGTTCAACATCGACAAACTGCGCTACCACAAGATCATCATCATGACGGACGCCGATGTCGACGGCAGCCATATCCGCACCCTGTTGCTGACCTTCTTCTTCCGCCAGATGCCGGAGCTGGTCGACCGCGGCTACCTCTATATCGCGCAGCCGCCGCTGTACCGCGCCAAGCGCGGCGAATCGCTGCGCTACCTGAAGGGCGATCCCGAGATGGAGGCCTATCTCATCGACAGCGGCCTGCGCGACAGCGTGCTGACCCATCCCGAAGAAGGTCAGATGGCCGGCGAGGATCTGCGCCATCTGGTTGAGCGGGCGGTGCGCGCCAAGCATTTTCTCGGGCCGCTGATCCGCAAGGTCGGCAGCGCCGATGTGGTCGAGCAGGCGGCCATCGCCGGCGTACTCAACGCCGAGCTGCTGGCCGACGAAGCGCGGGCCACCCAGGCGGCGGACTACATCGCCTCGCGCCTGGATGCACTGGCCAAGGATCACGAAAAGGGCTGGCAGGGCCATACGCTCGCCGACGGCGGGCTGGTGTTTACCCGCACCCGACGCGGCGTGACCGAACAGCGCGTCCTCGACGGGCCACTGATCCGCACCAGCGAGGCGCGGCGCCTCGACGAGATGGCGGCCGAGTTGAAGGAAGGCTATGCCCAGTTCAGCGAATTGAACGCCAAGGACAAGAGCTATCGCATCACCGGGCCGATCGATCTGGTGACCGCGGTGTTCGAACTGGGCCGCAAGGGTGTCAGCGTCGCGCGCTACAAAGGTCTCGGCGAAATGAATCCGGAACAGCTGTGGGAAACCACGCTGGATCCCAACGTGCGCGCCCTGCTGCAGGTGCGCGTGGCACACGCCGACGAGGCGGAGGACGTGTTCTCCACCCTGATGGGTGACGTTGTCGAGCCACGCCGCGATTTCATTCAGCAGCATGCGTTGGAAGTCGCCAACCTGGACGTGTAGGCTTGCGGGTGCCCCAAGAATGCCACCGCAGGGCCGCTGCTGGGCAGTGGTGAAGCACCCCGGATTTCTCTATCTATAGGGCCATGGCGGAGCGCAGCCGCAAGACAACTGTCTCAAGTCAGCCGTCCAAGCGCCGCGGCCCCGACCGCAATGGGGCCCGCGGTGGAGGCGGCAAAGGCCCCGGTAAAGGCAAGTCCAGAAAGACCGCGCGCACCGCCAAGGCCAAGCGTGCCGCCTGCCTGTTGCGCCGCGTGGTCACCTGGTCGCTGGTCGCCGCCATCTGGGTCTGCGTGGCGATCGGCGGGGTGTTTGCCTACTACGCCTACGACCTGCCGGAAATCGGCGAGATCGAACGGATGACGCGGCGGCCCAACGTCACCCTGCTGGCCGCCGACGGCACGCACCTGGCCTCCTTCGGCGACCGCTTCGGGGCGACCTACAGCCTGCAGGCGTTGCCGCCGCATCTGCCCCATGCGGTGATCGCAGTGGAGGACCGCCGCTTCTACGACCACGGCGGCATCGACTATCGCGGCCTGCTGCGTGCGGTATATGTGAACCTGCGCGATGGCCGCATCTCCCAGGGCGGCTCGACGCTGACTCAGCAGCTCGCCAAGAACCTCTTCCTCACTTCCGACCGCACCCTGAAGCGCAAGATCCAGGAGGTCATGCTGGCGTTCTGGCTGGAGCACCGCTTCACCAAGGACCAGATTCTCACCATCTACCTGAACCGGGTCTATCTCGGCGCCGGCACCTACGGCGTGGATGCCGCGGCGCGACACTACTTCGGCAAGCCGGCGACCCGGGTAACGCTCTACGAGTCCGCGCTGCTGGCCGGCCTGCTGAAAGCGCCGTCGCGGCTGAACCCGTCGCACGATCCCGCCGGGGCGGACCAGCGCGCCGGCCTGGTGCTGCAGACCATGGTCGATACCGGCTTCATCACCGCGGACCAGGCCGAGGCGGCGCTGCGCGAGAAGACGCCGACGCACGTGGCGCGCGACGACATCGCGCCCTATTTCGCCGACTGGATCCTGGCCCAGGTGCGCGACTACCTGGGCGGCATCGACACTGACATCCGCGTGGTTACCACTCTCGATCCCAGCCTGCAGAACATTGCCAACCAGGAACTGACGACCGTGCTGAACGAGGAAAGCACCAAGCGTCAGGCCGGTCAGGCGGCGCTGGTCAGCCTGGCGCCCGACGGCGCGGTGCGCGCCCTGATCGGCGGGCGCGACTACGGCGACAGCCAGTTCAATCGCGTGTCCCAGGCGTTGCGCCAGCCGGGCTCGGCCTTCAAGGCCTTCGTCTATCTCGCCGGACTGGAGGCGGGCCTCACCCCCGACAGTCCCGTGAAGGACGCGCCTGTGCGCGTCGGCAAGTGGACGCCGGGCAACTACGGCGATCACTACTACGGCGACGTCACCCTGCGCGAATCCTTCGCCCGTTCGATGAACTCGGTGGCCGTGCGGGTGACTCAGAAGGTCGGCCCCAAGACCGTGGTGGCCACGGCTCAGCGCCTCGGCATCTCCAGCGATCTCAGGCCGACCGGCGGCATCGCGCTCGGCGCTTCCGAGGTGACGCTGCTGGAACTGACCGGCGCTTACGCCGTCTTTGCCAACCAGGGCCGCCGGGTGACGCCCTACGGCATCACCGAGATCCGCGACGCCCGCGGCCAACTGCTGTTCCAGCGCGACCGAGCGCCCGGCGAGACGGTGGTCTCGGCGCACCACCTGGCGCAACTGTCCAACATGATGTCGGCGGTTGTCGTCTGGGGTACCGGCAAGGCGGCACAGCCGGGCCGCGCCGCCGCCGGTAAGACGGGGACCAGCCAGGACTTCCGCGACGCCTGGTTCGTCGGCTTTACCGCGGAACTGGTGACCGGTGTGTGGTTCGGCAACGACGACGGCGCGCCGATGAACAAGGTGACCGGCGGTTCGCTGCCGGCGCGGCTGTGGGGCCGGGTGATGAAGCGTGGCCTCGACGGCCTGCCGCAGCGCCCCTTGCCGGGCGGCGGCGCTCTGATCGCGGAAAAACCGCAGGACGACAGCATCGGCGGCTTCATCGGCCGCATCCTGAAGGGCCTCACCGCCGACCAGTCGGCCTCGGCGCCCACCGCGGGCACGCCGGCGCGCCCCGCCGCCCGCGAGGACGACAAGCCCTTCTGGCAGCGCAACGACCAGCGCGACTAGAGCGGATCGTGATCAGACGGAACCGCTTTGCGGTTTCGTCCGATCGCGTGAATCCGCTCTACCTCAAAGAGATAGATCAGCTTCACACGGTTGATGGATCGCCGCAGGCGATTCCATCCAACCGTGATCTGATCTAGTCGTTACGCGATGGGGGTGCGTCAGTCGCCGCCAGCGATCTGCGGCGCCGGGCGCACCACCAGCCAGTAGGCCAAGGCCCCGCCCAGGGCGACCAAGGCGATGGCCGCCATCATGGTCAGTGCCGACTCGCCGCTGCCGTGGCCGACGGCGATGCCGACCAGCGCGGCCAGGCCCATCTGGCAGAACCCGAGCAGCGCCGAGGCGGCGCCCGCCATGCGCGGAAAAGGCCCGATGGCGCCGGCCTGGGCGTTGGGCATGGCCAGCCCCGTGCCGACCATGAAGATGGCGACCGGGATGATGATGCTGGCCACGTTGACGATCCCGGCGGCGTAGAGCGCGACGCCGGCCAGGCCGCCGGCGACCTGTATGGCGGTACCGATCTGCACCATGCGCTCCAGCCCGATCAGCACGGTGAAGCGGCCCGATCCGAAGGCGCCGACCATGTACCCGACGACGATGGCGGCGAAACAGAAGCCGTAGACCAGGGGACTGAGGCCGAGTAGCCCGATCAGCACGAAGGACGAGCCGGAGATAAACGAGAAGATGCCGGAATAGGTGCAGGCAACGATCAGCACGTAGCCGACATAGCTGCGGTGGCGCAGCAGCGCGCGGTAGTTGCCGATGATGCGCCCCGGCTGGGTGGCGTCCGGGCTTTTCCACTGGTTGGTCTCCGGCAGGGTGACCAGGGTGGCGACCAGGATGACCAGCGCGACGGCGGAGACCACCAGGAAGTTGGCGCGCCAGCCGAACCCGACCTCCAGGAAGCCGCCCAGGATCGGTCCGAAGGCGGGGGCCAGCGCCATCACCATGCCCATGTAGGACAGCATGCGCGCGGCGCGCTCGCGGCCGTAGATGTCGCGCACTGCCGCGCGGCCCAGCACCGGCCCGACGCAGGCGCCGACCGCCTGGCAGAAGCGGGCGAAGATCAGCATCTCGATGCTGGCGGCGGCGGCGCAGGCCAGGCTGGCGGCGAGATAGATCACCAGCCCGCCCAGAATCACGGGGCGCCGCCCGAAGCGGTCCGACAGCGGGCCGCAGGCGAGCTGGCTGACGGCGAAGCCGGCGAGGAAGACCGAGAGGGTCAGCTGCACCTGGCCATGGTCGGCACCGAGGGCAACGCCGATCGCCGGCAGCGAGGGCAGGTAGAGATCGGTGGAGATCGGCCCCAGGGCGACCATGGCGGTCAACAGGACAGAGACGAGCAGACTCTCGGCACGCGCCATGGAAACTCCGGAACAGGGTCCAGCGGCCAGGACAGGCAGGCGAACTGGCCCCCGAGCGATGCGGGAAAGTGGATGTTTACGGGGGGACCCCGCCCCCGCTTATAGTCGCCCCAGGGAAGCAATCGCAAGAACCGCGCAGAGGAATTCAGGTCATGGCCGAAAGCACCTTCATGCCGGCCGACGCCTACGGCCGCTCCCTCACCGGTTTCGGCGTCAACATCCTGGTCAGCGATGTTGCCGCCAGCCTCGCCTTCCTGACCCGGGTCCTGGGCGTGGAGACTCTCCATGCCGACGCCGACTTCGCGGTCTGCCGCTACCAGGGCCACCAGTGGATGCTGCACTCCGATGCCAGCTATCACAGCAACCCCCTGCTGGCCCTGACCGGCGATGGGGCGATCCGTGGCGCCGGGCTGGAACTGCGGCTCTACGGCGTCGACCCGGACGCGGCGGCGGCGCGCGCCGACGCCCAGGGGTTCACCGTGCTGCAGGCCCCCGCCGACAAACCGCACGGCCTGCGTGAGGCCTACATCGCGGGACCCGACGGCTACGTCTGGGTGCCCTCGGTGCACAGCGCGAAAAAAGAAAGGGGCTGAGGCCTTAGCCGTAGCGCCACAGTTGGGCGCCGTTGCGGCGCAGCCAGATCTTGGCGCCGGTCATGTCGTCGGTCAGCGAGCCGGCCAGTTTCCAGAACCGCGGCGAATGGTTCAGCTCGACCAGATGTGCCACCTCGTGGGCGACGACGTAGTCGAGTACCGGCTCGGGCGCCAGGATGAGGCGCCAGGAGAAGTTCAGGTTGCCGTCGGAATTGCAGGAGCCCCAGCGGCTGCGGGTGTCGCGCAGGCTCAGGCGCGCCACGCGGCGGTCGATGCGCGCCGCCTTGTCGCGGGCGCGGGCGCCGATCTCGGCGCGGGCCTCGCGCTTCAGGAAATCGCCGACGCGCCGGGCCAGGTGCTCCGGCTGGCCGGAGACGTAGAGGGTGCCGTCGCCGCGCTTCACGCCAATCCGGGCGACCGGGTCGTGGGCGATGACATGATCCTGGCCCAACAGCGGGATCACCGCGCCGTCGGTGAAGGGAATGCGCGCCGGCACCTTTTCGAGGTGTTTCAGGATCCAGCCGCTGTTGCGTTCGGCAAAGGCGATGGCTTCGTGGATGGCGGTGCGCCGCGGCAGCACCAGCTGCACGCCGTCGCCGTTGGCGTTCAGCCGCAGGGTAATGCGCCGGGCGCGCGGATGGCGGCTGATCTCCATCGGCACGTCGCGTGTATCAAGCCGCAGGCTGCGCGGCGCATCCAGTCGCAGGGGCATGCAGACTCTATATCCCGGCGACTCCGAATCCGGCAAGAGCCACGGCATGGCAGCGGGCTGGCGGCGCGCGCCGGGGCCGTGCTAGCCTTTCATCCGGGGCCGGATTGTTGCCGCCTTGTCAGTACGTTAGTTCAGGAATTCCGCCGCTTGGACGCCGCTTCACCGGACCGCGCGGCCGGGCCCGCGCCGGCGGGGATCGGCCACAACGAGGGACCGCCGCTGGTCGAGTCCCAGGGGCACCTCTTTGTCTGGCGCTGGGCTTGCGCGGCGGCCTGGAAGACGCCGCCGCTGGAGATCGTGCGCCGCCGCCTGAAGCGCGCCCAGGCGCTCGGCATGACCTACCGCGAATACACCCTGGAGATCCTGGAGCGCGGCCGTTACCTATAGTGCCGATCGCCCCGCCCTTCGAGACGGCGCCCAACCGGGCGGTTCCTTCAGGGTGAGGCGATTTGAAGATAATCCGAAAAATGTAACCGCATGCTGAGGAGGTCTCCCGCCTTTTGCGGGAGACCGTCTCGAAGCATCACTCCGGATGGTCGGCCTCGGTCTCGAGCAGCACCGCCTTGCGCTCCAGGCCCCATCGATACCCGCCCAATCCGCCGTCCTCGCGCAGGGCGCGATGGCAGGGGATGACCAGGGAGACCGGATTGGTGGCGCAGGCGCGGCCGACCGCGCGCTGGCCGCGCGGCACGCCCATCCGCTCGGCGATCTCGGAGTAGCTCAGCGTCTCGCCGCAGGGAATCGCGATCAGCTCGTTCCACACCCGGCGCTGGAAGGCGGTGGCGCGCACGTCGAGGGGCAGTTCGGCATGGGGGATCTTGCCCTCCAGGAAGTCGATCACCACGGAAACCGACTGGGCGATAGAGTGCTGATCGCGGGTGATGCGCTCGGCCTGGGGAAATTCGTGCTTCAGTTCCTCGATCAGCGCCGCGTCGTCGCTGCCGATGCTGAGGAAGCACAAGCCCTTGGCGGTGGCGGCGACCAGCAGGCGGCCCAGCGGCGAGTCGACGGTGTCGTAGACGATGACCGCGCCCTTGCCGCCCTTGGCGTAGGACGCCGGGGTCATGCCCAGCATGCGCTCGGCGCGCTCGTAGACGCGCGAGGATGAGCCGTAGCCGGCGCCGTAGGTTGCCTGGGCGATGGACTCGCCGTTCTTCAACTGTTCGCGGAAGGCGGCGTTGCGGCGCGCGTCGGCATAGTCGCGCGGGCTGACACCCATGACCCGCTTGAACAGCCGCTGCAGGTGCCAGGGGCTGACGTCCAGTGTCTTGGCGATCTGTGCCAGGGTCAGGCGTTCGCAGTCCTGGGCGTCGATCAGGTCGCAGGCCTGGCGCACCAGGGCCAATTGCCGCGGCGTCGCGTTCGCCTGGTTGTCCACTGCCTGCTTGGCTCGCTGCATATCCATCGCTTCCTCTCCCGGTCGGAATTTAGCGCGTCACGCTGGCTTTGTAGCGGCCTTTCGTCCCGCCCCTCTATCCGAAGCTTGCGCAGGCCTCCGCCCGTTTTGGGCACCAAGAGGACCCCAAAAGGACCCCGAGGGGCGGAGGACGGGCCGGCACGCCCGGGGTCTCCAATTTGTTATTATACGAATTACTGTCCGGTCTTATACTTGTAACAAATTAGTCAAAAGAGCATCGCGACCGGCCGCTAGTTTGGCGCCAGACCTGCGAGATCGAGTCGCACAGATAGGGAGAAGTTCTTATGCGTTTTATCCGCACCCTCGCCTCCTTGGCGGCGGTGGCCGCCGTCGCCGGCAGCCTTGCCCAGCCGGCCTCGGCCGCCACCGAAATCCAGTGGTGGCATGCCTTTACCGGCCGTCTCGGCGAGATCCTGGCTAAGCAGGTGGAGGGCTTCAACGCGGCGCAGAGCGACTACAAGCTGGTCGCGGTCTACAAGGGGAACTACTCGGAGACCCTGAACGCCGGCATCGCGGCCTTCCGCGCCGGCCAGCAGCCGCACATTCTGCAGGTCTTCGAGGTCGGCACGGCGACCATGATGGCCGCAAAGGGTGCCATCAACCCGGTCTACGAGGTGATGCAGGCCGGCGGCAAGTCCTTCGATCCCGCGGTCTACCTGCCGACGGTCACGGGTTACTACACCGACCCTCAGGGCAACATGCTGTCGATGCCCTACAACAGCTCGACCCCGGTGCTCTACTACAACAAGGACGCTTTCAAGAAGGCGGGACTCGATCCCTCCGCGCCGCCCAAGACCTGGAGCGAATTCGGCAAGGCGCTGGATGCCCTGAAGGCTTCCGGCTCGGCCTGCCCCTTCACCACCGCGTGGCAGTCCTGGGTCCATCTGGAAAACCTCAGCGCCTGGCACAACGTGCCCTTCGCCACCAAGGCGAACGGCTTTGAAGGCCTCGACACCGAACTGGTGTTCAACGGCCCCGTGCAGGTGAAGCACATTCAGCAGATGGGCGACTGGGCGAAGGAAGGCAAGTTCATCTACTCCGGGCGGCGCAACGAAGGCGGTGCCCGCTTCCGCAGCGGCGAGTGCGCCATGTTCACCGAATCCTCGGCGGGCTATGCCGGCGTGAAGGCGGAAGCGGCCTTCGACTTCGGCGTCTCCGACCTGCCCTACTGGGCGGATGTCGAAGGCGCGCCGCAGAACACCATCATCGGCGGTGCGAGCTTGTGGGTGCTGAGCGGCCATCCGGCGGCGGAGTACAAGGGCGTCGCAGAGTTCTTCTCCTTCCTGTCGCAGCCGGAAGTGCAGGCCGAGTGGCACCAGCAGACCGGCTACCTGCCGATTACCCTGGCCGCCTACGACCTCACCAAGGAACAGGGTTTCTATGAGAAGAATCCCGGGACCGAAACGGCTCTGCTGCAGATGACCGGCAAGGCGCCGACGGAGAACTCCAAGGGCCTGCGCCTCGGCAACTTCGACCAGATCCGCGGCGTCATCGACGAGGAACTGGAGGCGGTGTGGTCCGGCGACAAGACGGCGCAGGCGGCGTTGGATTCGGCCGTCGAGCGCGGCAACGTGCTGCTGCGTCGCTTCGAACGGGCCAACAAGTAGCCGTTTTCTGAAAAGAGCCGGAGGCGCCGGGCCGCGTTGCCCGGCGCCTTCGTCTCTTTCAATGAGGCCACGATTCACAGCCGACGGGCCGGATCCTAACCCCGCATGGAAAAACGAGTCGTCTTCAGCCCGTCGCCCCTGCCTTACCTGCTGGTGCTGCCGCAGCTGGTCATTACCGCCGTCTTTTTCCTGTGGCCGGCTTCCCAGGCGCTTTACCAGTCCCTGCTGATCCAGAATCCCTTCGGACTGACGACGGAGTTCGTGTGGTTCGAGAATTTCGCCTACCTGTTCTCCGACCCGCTCTATCTGCAGACCTTTTGGACCACGGCTTATTTCAGCGCCGCGGTGGCCGCGCTGTCGCTGGGCCTCGCGCTGCTGCTCGCCGTCATGGCGGACCGGGTCGTGAAAGGCGCGGCGGGCTACAAGACACTGCTCATCTGGCCCTACGCGGTGGCGCCGGCCATCGCCGGCGTGCTGTGGCTGTTCCTCTTCAACCCGTCGATCGGACTGGTCGCCTACTATCTGAAGGCGATCGGCTATGACTGGAATCACGTGCTGAACGGCGGGCAGGCCATGTTCCTGGTGGTGATCGCGGCGGCCTGGAAGCAGGTCAGCTACAACTTTCTGTTCTTCCTGGCCGGGCTGCAGGCGATCCCGAAGTCGTTGATCGAGGCGGCCGCCATCGACGGCGCCGGTCCGGTTCGCCGCTTCTGGACCATCGTCTTTCCGCTGCTGTCGCCGACCACCTTCTTCCTCCTCGTGGTGAACATCGTCTACGCCTTCTTCGAGACCTTCGGCATCATTCACACGATCACCAAGGGCGGGCCCGGCAAGGCGACGGAGATTCTGGTCTACAAGGTCTACGCCGACGGTTTCGTCGGCCAGGACCTGGGCAGCTCGGCCGCGCAGTCGGTCATCCTGATGGTCATCGTGATCAGCCTAACCGTCATCCAGTTCCGCTTCATCGAGCGGAACGTTCACTACTAGGAGGCGGCATATGGTCGAGAACCGCGGATGGCTGACCCTGCTCTCGCACGCAATCCTGCTGCTCGGCATCGCGGTGCTGGTGTTTCCGATCTACGTCACCTTCGTCGCCTCGACCTCGCAAATGCGCGACATCATTCAGCCGCCGCTGCCCCTGGTGCCGGGTTCTCATCTGATCGAAAACTACACAGCGGCGCTGACGCGCGGCGTCGCCCAGGCGGCCGGCTCACCCGTGGCGCTGATGCTGTGGAACTCCCTGGTGATGGCCCTGGCGATCACTTTCGGTAAGATCGCCATCTCGCTGCTCTCGGCCTTCGCCGTGGTCTATTTTCGCTTCCCGCTGCGCATGCTGTGTTTCTGGACCATCTTCGTCACCCTGATGCTGCCGGTCGAGGTGCGCATCGTGCCGACCTACGAGGTGGTGGCGCGCCTGGGCATGCTGAACAGCTACGCCGGACTCTCGGTGCCGCTGATCGCTTCGGCAACCGCGACCTTCCTGTTCCGGCAATTCTTCCTCACCGTGCCGGACGAACTGCTCGAGGCCGCGCGCATGGACGGTGCCGGGCCGCTGCGCTTCTTCAAGGACATCCTGCTGCCCCTCAGCCGCACGAACATCGCCGCCCTCTTCGTCATCCTCTTCATCTACGGCTGGAACCAGTATCTCTGGCCCTTGCTGGTGACAACGGATCCCTCGATGAACACCATCGTGATGGGCATAACCCAGATGATCGCCCCCAGCGAGGACCAGACCAATTGGCCGGTCGTCATGGCAACCGCCATGCTGGCAATGATGCCGCCGGTTTTCGTGGTGGTGGTCATGCAACGGCTCTTCGTGAAGGGCCTCGTCGAAACCGAGAAGTGACACGGACAAAACCGATGGCAGAAATTTTCCTGCGCAATGTGAAGAAGAGCTACGGCGACAATGCCGTCATCCACGGCGTCTCGGTCGACATTGCCGATGGCGAGTTCGTCGTGATCGTCGGGCCCTCGGGCTGCGGCAAGTCGACCCTGCTGCGCATGATCGCCGGCCTGGAGGTCATCACCGAGGGCGAAATCTCCATCGGCGGGCGCGTGGTCAACAGGCTGGAGCCGAAGGACCGCGACATCGCCATGGTGTTCCAGAACTACGCGCTCTATCCCCACATGACGGTCTACGACAACATGGCCTACGGCCTGAAGATCGCCGGCAAACCCAAGGCGGAGATCGACAGCCGGGTGAACGAGGCGGCGGCGATCCTGGAACTGCAGGAACTGCTGCAGCGCAAGCCGCGCCAGCTTTCCGGCGGCCAGCGCCAGCGCGTCGCCATGGGCCGCGCCATCGTGCGCCAGCCGGCGGCCTTCCTGTTCGACGAACCGCTGTCCAATCTCGACGCCAAGCTGCGCGTGCAGATGCGCCTGGAGATCAAGCGCCTGCAGCGACGCCTCGGCACCACCTCGGTCTACGTCACCCACGACCAGGTCGAGGCGATGACAATGGCCGACCGCCTCATCGTGATGAATGCCGGCCATGCCGAACAGATCGACGCGCCGATGGCAGTCTACGAGCGTCCGGCCAGCCTCTTCGTCGCCGGTTTCATCGGCTCGCCGGCGATGAACTTCATGACGGCGGAGGTTGCCGGCGACCGGCTTGCGCTGGCCGGCGGCGGGCATCTGCGGCTGCCGGCTGAGGGTCTGCCGAACCAGTCCGGTCGGCGCGTCACCCTGGGCGTGCGGCCCGAACACCTGCACCGCGCCGCGGACTCGGCCGCGGCCTTCACGTTGCAGGTCCAGATGGTGGAAACCCTCGGCGCCGATATCCTGGCGCACGGCGTGCTGGCCCGGGGCGCTACCCGGGGCGCTACCGGGGGCGCCACTGGGGGTGCCCCCGGGGCCATCGCTGGGAGCGACGGCGACCTGCTGACTCTCAGGCTGCCCGGCTCGGCGGCGATCCGCGAGGGCGAAGCGGTGGCGCTGGCGGCCGACCCCGGCGCGCTGCACCTCTTCGATGCCGACAGCGGCCGGCGCCTCGCCGACATATAGGTGCCGGCCTCGCCCTTCGCGACGGCGCTACGCGGCGCCTCAGGGTGAGGCTTGGGTTTGCCCGTCAGCTTCCCGTCGCCAGCGCCGGGTCCACCGTTTCGGCCAGCCCCTTGGCGATGTCGTCGGCGGTGCTGGCGTGGGTGAAGTGGCTCAGGTAGCTGCCGTCCGGGCCCATCAGGTAGATGATCGAGGAGTGGTCCATCAGGTAGTCGCTGGCGTCCGGCTCCTGCACCTTCTGATAGTAGATGCGGTAGGCCTTGGCGGTGACGGCGATTTCCTCCGGCGTACCGGTCAGCGCCATCAGGCGTGGATGGAAATGCTCGGCGTAGCCGGCCAGCGCCTCGGCGGTATCGCGCTCGGGATCGATGGTGATGAATACCGGCAGCACCGCCGCCGCCTTGGCCGGGTCGCTCTCCGCCAGCAGGTCGAGGCCCTGGGTCATGGCGCTGAGCGAGGTCGGGCAGATGTCCGGGCAGTAGGTGTAGCCGAAGTAGACCAGGCTGTAGTGGCCTTTCAGGTCGGCCTCGGTCCGGCGCTCGCCCGTCTGGTCGGTCAGGGTGAAGGCGCCGCCGATCAGGGCCTTGCCGCTGCCAGCACCTTGGCTGGCGACGATGCCTCCGGGCTTCTGCGGCTGCACGGCATACCAGGCGGCAAGGCCGCCGCCAGCCAACACCAGGGCCAGCACGAGGATCAGGAGGATGCGGGTCTTTGTCGACATGGGGTCAGCCTAACGCGGGGGTGCAGCAAATGAAAACACGGGGGGAGGCGCCGTGCCCGGATCGGTACTTGAGACCAAGTAAGCACCTGAGATAGGCACTTCTCCGCGGCGGCGCAATGCGGCCCCCCGTCGCAGCCGGCCTTTACGGCAGCAGCGCGCGCAGGCTGTCGGCCTGCAGGTTGGTGAACTTGCGCTGGATGACGATGGCACGCGGCGTGGCGCCCGGGGCGTAGTAGCTTTCGTTCAGCGACTGACGGGTGAAGATTTTGGCGCCTTCCAGGGCGCCGCCGCCGAACAGGCCGACCGATTTCGAGAAGGCGTAGATGTCGGAGGTGAAATCGGTGGTGCGCGACGCCTCGATGCCGCGGCCGATCGGGCCGACGGTGACGGACGCGTCGGCGCCCAACTTGAACTCGCTGGACAGCATGGCGTCGACTGCCTTGTCGCTCATCAGGACGAAGACGACCTCCTTCACCTCGCCGCCGATCTGCAGGCCGATGGACCCGGCCCCCAGGGTGTAGAAGGCCGGCGGCGACCAAGTCCCGTCGGTGCCGCGTGCCAGGAACACGCCGGTGCCGGCCTCGGCGCCCACGATGAAGCCGGCCTTGACCAACTGCGGCACGATAAAGATGCCCTTGGCGCGCTTGATGAACTTCGGCAGCTCGAAGAAGTCCTTGTCGGCCATCAGGCGGTCGACGGAAAGGCGCGATTCGATGACGAAGGTTTCGGCTTCGGTCTCCGCACGCGCGCTGCCGGGTGCGGCAAGGCAGAGGCCGGCGGCGGCCAGGGCCAGCGTGGCGCCGGCGAAGCGGCGCCTGGTGAGCGGCTCGGCAGGCTGGATGAAACGGGTCATGGCTGGGGGTCCCTCCAATCTAGTGTTGGCCGATCTCGTATTGGCTCCCTCTTCGGCGGCGCCGACCCTAACATGGCGACTCCGGCGGGCCAGTGAGTCATTAGAGGTCTCCAATTATGTCGTTGCCGAGGCACGCAGGTTCACCCCGGCAATACGCCAGGCCCCGCCTAAACCTCCCCCCGGCATAGCGTCTTCGGCAGCGAAGTGATCGAGCCGGGTGAGCGCGCAATTGTCCACGCTGAAAGCCAGTGCCTGCTCCGGGGGGACGGCAAGGGCGAGGCTCAGGGCGGCGCGGATCGGCCCGCCGTGGCTGACGCAGACGATATCGCGCCCGGCGTGTCGGCGGGTCAGGGCTTCGATGGCCTCGGCCACGCGGGCGCTGACGGCCGCGAAGCTCTCGCCGCCCGGCGGCACTTCCTCGGCCGGTGCCAACCAGAAACGGTGCCAGGCGCCGCTGCGCTGTTGTGCCAGTTCGTCATGGGTCAGGCCCTGCCACTCGCCGAAGTTCTGCTCGGCCAGGCGTGGCTCGATCTCGAAATCGGCGGGTACTGCGGCGTGGTGGCGGGCGAGGGCTTCGGCGGTGGCGCGGGTTCGGCCCAGCGGTGTCACGATCCAGACCGCGTCGTCGGGCAGTTGCGCGGCCAGGCCGCGGAACACCGCCTCGTCGCTGCAATCGCAGGCCACATCCTGGTTGCCGTAGATGCGGCCGGCATGGCTGGTCACCGGGGCGTGGCGGATCCACCACCAGCGGGTCGGGCTATTGGCCAAGATTAGGGGCTCCTCCTGAACAGGCGACCAGCAGCCCCGCCGCTTCGCCCAGTTGTTGCGCGGCGCCCAGTACGTCGCCGGTGATACCGCCGATTTGCCGGCGCGCCAGCAGCGCCAGGACAGCCTGAACGGTGGCACAGGTGGCAATCGCCGCCAGGGCGACGCCGAGATCGAGCAGCAGGAAGGCGGCCAGCGCCCCCAACGCGAAGGCGATAACGGCATCGGCGCCGCCCGGCCGCCCGGTGATGACGGCCAGGCCGTCGCGGCGCGCCGGCGGCAGCGCGGCCATGAGGGCGGCGAGGCCGCCGCGCGACAAGGCGTGGGCGGCGACC
>ERZ1740062.107-NODE-107-length-65315-cov-6.550674_pt1 | contig 65315 bp, 63 predicted proteins | sample MGYA00581741_ERZ1740062 | MGnify/ENA primary metagenome ERZ1740062 (study PRJEB43018, sample SAMN04849747) | marine metagenome | isolation source: floating plastic debris | place: Pacific Ocean | collected 2008-09-01 | study: EMG produced TPA metagenomics assembly...
CCGTCCATTTCCTGCCCCTCCCCCTCCGCGCCCATCTTTCACTCTGAAGGCCCCCGCCGAGTGCCATGCCAAACGGATCATTAAACCGCCATAATGCCCCCAATCTGCGGGCCACCAGTCCTGACTGTCTGTCAGGAGCGCGTGCATATCTTTTTTGACCGCCTCGAAATCGAGTTTTTTAACTGCCTCTCTGTAAGAGAACCCAACATCCATTGGGTTAGTGCGCGCATCCTTTTGGTGCAAAATATCCAAGTTCAGCGCATCGGGCCACCATTTGGTCACAGATCCGCCGAGCGCGGTATTACCTCCGTGATTAAAGGGGCATCCTCCAGCGGTTGGCATATCACTTCCATCCATCTTACTCACCTTTCATGCGATTTGAATTCGTTAGAATTGACCGTTTGCTACGAGTTCGCGTCATGCGATATGTGTCGTGAGATTGAAGGTGATCCATCGCGAACCAAGACCGTGCCCGCTAGTGGTAGGTTGGTTAGTCAGCGGGCATGTGCGTAACCCTCGGACGGGTTCAAATATCGCTGCTGGATTTTTAAAAATTCGGAATTCACCCTCTAATTTAGGACACGCATAGGTTGTTAAACTATTAGTTGATAATATCAACTTTTAATTTTGCTATATCTAAAAAAGGCGATGTTTTGCGTTCTTTAACCCGAGCATGATCGCGTTTGCATTCGCGCAATTGCGAAGCGCTTCGAGCGTCAGGTTCGATGGATTGAAGCATCCGACTGTGTTTCCACATTTGCCTGTAGGAATAGATCGACACTCTGCGCCGCCGATAAGCGCAAAATCTTTTTGTTGACATTATCAACTTTTATCCTAAACTGGTAAATGGTCGTCGCTTATCAAGTTTTGCGGCAACGACCTTCGCTTTTCCTAGGATTGAATCGGCGAATAGGACGGAGCCAAGCTGTATTTCGACCCACACAGATACAGCATTTCGGTGATGTTGGTCGGCGCCCCCCCAACCGACCAACCGTCCACTGCATTTGCTACACTCTGTTTTTGCAGATCACCGGAATCAATAGAGTTTCCATATTAGTGTGGCGTGCGCTCAATCGTTGATGATCACAACTATGGTGTGATATACCAATTGAGGAAGCGTCGATTTCTTGAGCGTTTTCAGTATCAAGGCAGACACGACGACGATGAGTAAATTGAAAGAAAATATTGACCGCGACATGTTGTTAGAACGGCTGACGCGAGACGTGATCTCCCGGCTCAGGCCAAGAGCCGAAATAATGGATGATCACAAAATTGGCCCCATTGGCGGAATGCTAATCATGTCATTGTCTACTCTACCGCCAGTTTCTTTAAATGATGTCGCGACGTTCATGGCACGCGATAAGTCTCAAATCACTCGATTGGTGCAAGAGTTGCTCAAACGAGGTTTGTTGCAGCTACAAAACTTGGAGACAGACAAACGGGTCAAACTGGTCTCGCTAACACCGACAGGAAAAAAGGCTGCAGGAAAACTCGCCGCGGCCTGGAGAGATGTAAAGGACGAAGTCTTAGAACCCCTTTCAGATCGGCAAAGGACACAGTTTTTCGATTTGTTGGAAGTGATTTATCCGACTGCGCCTGAGGCGTCCGATAAAAACCCAATTGCTTTTAAACGCCGCGGGGCATAACCCGCACACGATTGCTCCAATAGCAATCGGTTCAGCGCCACTATTACTCGATCAGATTTGCCAGTGTTCGTTCTTGAACCTCCGCGCGTGAAACCTCGGGTGCTAGCCCGACCACTTTGAGCCCCCCTTCGACAACGTCAAAAACACCGAGATCTGTGATGATCCGATCGACAACGCCTTTGCCGGTCAGCGGCAGCGTGCATTCTTTTAGGAGTTTAGCGGCGCCTTTCTTATTATTGTGATCCGTAATCACAACAACGCGCCCAACCCCGGCGACCAAGTCCATCGCACCGCCCATACCTTTAACCAGCTTGCCCGGGATCATCCAGTTGGCGAGATCTCCGTTCTCTGCGACTTCCATGGCGCCAAGAATGGCCATGGCGATCTTGCCACCGCGGATCATCCCAAAACTCGTAGCGCTGTCGAAATAGGCAGTGTTCGGCAACTCGGTGATGGTCTGTTTGCCAGCATTGATGAGATCGGGGTCTTCATCGCCCTCAAAAGGGAATGGTCCCATGCCGAGCATGCCGTTTTCGGATTGTAGCGTGACCGTCATGCCATCCGGAATATGATTGGCGACCAGGGTCGGAATGCCAATGCCGAGATTGACATACATCCCGTCTTCAAGCTCTTGCGCAGCGCGCGCCGCCATTTGATTTCTATCCCAGGGCATTAGGCTCTCTCCCGAACGGTGCGTTGTTCGATGCGTTTTTCAAACTCGCCTTGCACCAAGCGATGCACGTAAATCCCGGGAATGTGGATCGCATCCGGATCCAAAGCGCCAGGCTCTACGATCTCTTCAACTTCCATCACGCAGATCTTGCCGCATGTGGCAGCGGGCTGATTGAAGTTTCGCGCCGTCTTGCGGAAGATCGCATTGCCGGTTGTATCGGCCTTCCAAGCTTTCACGATGGCGAGATCGGCGAAGATACCTTCCTCCATAATGTAGGTCTCGCCGTCAAAGTCCCTGTGATCTTTGCCTTCGGCGATCACGGTGCCCACGCCGGTCTTTGTATAAAAACCTGGGATACCCGCGCCGCCGGCCCGCATACGCTCAGCCAGTGTGCCTTGTGGATTGAACTCGAGTTCCAATTCGCCGGACAGATATTGCTGCATGAACAGATCATTCTCGCCGACATAAGACGAGCACATCTTTTTGATTTGCTTTGTCTCTAGCAACAGACCCAAGCCGAAATCGTCGACGCCTGCATTGTTGGAATAGACCGTCAGGTCGTTTGTCCCTGCAGCGCGAATGGCTGCGATGGAGAGTTCAGGAATGCCACACAGGCCAAATCCACCGGCAGCGATTTTCATGCCGTCGAATAAGACACCTTCAAGCGCTGCAGCGGCACTATCATAGACTTTGCTCAAGCTACCCCTCTTTCTGTCTGGTTCTTTCCATTGTGTGCCGTTGGCGAGAGGATACTGTTTTACGGCATCAGAGACAACGAAAAGAACTGGTCTCTCGTTAAGTGGAAGTTATGGACGTTCGTATTCAGGAGCCATGAACTGGGCTTCAAAGCCACGAAGCCATTTAGGGCCCGCGTTTAAACAGATATGACTTTATCAACACGGCACACCTCGCAAAGGGCGCATGCAAAAAATGGCCACCTTCTTTCGAAGGCGGCCAAGATCCTTGCCAATTCAACCGGAGGAGGCATGGCAAGACAAGAGCCGAATGAAGAGGTTTAATCTAGAGGGGATCAATCTGATTACGCTCTTTGAAGAATCTATACTTGCGGGAATTGCGGTTTTGGCACAATTTCAATTACCGCGCACGCAGTTCACTTTTTACTATATACACACCCCTCTCACACCACATCAAAAGTCAGTAAGCATGAGGTCACGATCGGCGACAAACTGCTTATCGATACCTATAGTTTTATCTAACACCTTTGCGATGTTTCCGAGCTTGCCCAGGAGCTTCTTTCACATCAATCAGAGAACATGATTGATAGACGTCTTTTCCTCGGCAGCGCAGCAGGCGCAGTCGGTTTGATTGCAGCGGGATGCGCTAAATCGGCCGGAGCCGACTCGCAAAGCCCCGCAACGAAACCAGTGGGTGCCCCTCCCCCTTTTTCTGCTCGAAATTTTACGATCGCTGAAAGGGATCGAAGATGGAGCGCCGTTCGGGAGCGTCTGCGCGCAAATGGCCTGGCGGCTTTGATTGTTCCGACAAGCACGCATTTTACACTGAACTATGCACAATATTTATCTGATGCCGGCTTCATGCTTCAAGGCGGGGTCGTGTTAGTTGCAGACGGTGACGCATATATTTTTGGCGCGCCGCCATTCCCGGGTAAAAATCCAGCCTGGATTGCAAACATGCTACCGCCATTCGGAAGCTTTGGGTCAGCGGCATCTCAGGTCCTTGGAGCAGCCGGCATCTCAAGTGCGAAAGTCGGTATTGTTGGCGCTCATGCCAGCAAATTTGGACTAAATGAGTTTACCGCAGCAGGGTTTTTTCCAGCCTCGAGTTTCAAAGATCTCATCGATGGCGCTCCTGAGGTTGAACTTGTTGATTTCACACCAGACCTCGCAGAGGTAATGCTGGTAAAGAGCTCCGAAGAAATTGCGGCAATGGAGCAAGCGGCTCAATTCTGTGAAGGCGTGCACCGCTCAATACTCGCTAAAGCGCGCGCGGGCGTTACTCCGTTCGAACTCAACGCCCATGTCGGCTCGCTATATGCGAACTCTATGGCTTCCCCCGGAGTTCAGATCCTTGAAAGCGCACCAGTTCCATTTGGCGAAGGCACGGTTGTAAACACTGAGTATGGTGTCAAACTCGCCGGCGGCCATACACAAGGCACGCTTAGTTTTGCATTTTCTCCCGTGAGCGATGAAACCAATTCATTGGCACAAGTCGCTGAACGCGCCTTTGAGGCATCGAAGTCTGCAGCCATGCCCGGCACTCGCTTTGGAGACGCCGTGAAGGCTGCAGAAGCGATTATCGACGAGGCTGGATACTGGAACGGCTTTCCTGTAATCCACTCCATGTCCCCTATCGCTCTTGTAGGGCGTGTGGGCATGGCTCCGGGCATGTATCAGCCGGTTCGCGGTGAAGAGATCATTCTGCAATCCGGCATGGTTTTGAGTTTTGAAGCAAACGCCCGCAAGGGTCAAAAAGCAATGGTCAAAGTCGGCGGCACCGGCGTTGTGACCGACACGGGTGTGCGGATGCTCAACACTCTCGGCAATACAATGCAGGTTATCTCAGCGACGTAAGCACCTATTGAGCCGTGTCTCTAACCGAACTTGCATCGCAGGCCGGCTTGGCGCTCTTATTCCAGGTCGCTGTTTCGAGTGAGATACTCGATCAAATCCGCCAGATCCTCATCCGAAAGTTCTGCTTTTCGGAACGCGGGCATTCCGGGCGAATTTTGTCGCACGAAAGTGGTTATGAACTCTGGACTAAGGTCAGTGCGAACCGCCAGCGCGTAAGAAAGCCCATCATCATATCTTCGCTCAAGGCGCTGAGTGGCCCCCTGCTCTATACCAAAACCGTGGCATGTCGCGCACTTAGCTTTAAACAACGCCTCGCCACTCTTTAGGTCTTCCGATGCACCGTCTGGCAACGTCAGCAACGCCATTTGCGCCTCAGTGGGCGAGAGAGAGCGAGCTGCTTGGCTCAGCGGACTAAAGTCAGTTTGATTAGCGCTTGTGGGTGCATCCGCGACGTTAGAACTAATATCTGTTTCAGCCCCCTCCCCGCTACAAGCTGCGAGCGCGACCGCGGTCAATGCCGTCAAGATCATCCGTTTCATGAGCGCATTCCTTTCGGCCAGATCCCGTTCTTTCCAGGTGCGAGGACGCCATTGGGATCAAATGTATCTTTCAAAGCTTCGTTGAAGCGACGAAGGGCGTGATTGTTAAAGCTGTAGACCTCGCTGGCAGCTTGCATGAAGGTCGTTGGCGTTCGGTATTCGGCCCAACCATGTTCAGCCGCAGCCTCAATGATCGCCTTACCATGCTCGACAGCCTTTATGTTTTGCTCCTTGTCTCCAGGAATAATGGGTACTCCCATCAATCCCATGATTGCTCGGTCTGCATGGAAGTGGAGCGCTGAGCCAATGTACGGCATATCAAACTTCCCGTAGACTTCTCGCATGACCTCGACTTGTTTCCAAAACTCCTCACCAGAGTTTCTAATCACTGTCGAAATAAAAACCGCACCATGCTCCCAAATTTCTGTTTCTTGCATGGACGGAATGGTCGCCTGCAATTTTGCGAGCGTGTCCATCTGGTCAAAATCGTAGGGAGCCTCGTAATAGTCGGAGCCGATTTTGCAGTCGGGTATAGCGGCTTTAAACGTCTCAAAGACTTCCAACCAATCGGCTTCGACTTGGCGCTTATGCCCTGAAAGACCGATGCGCAAACGCCATCCAACATTCTGATCGATCATTCCATAAATCATTGAAAGAGGCGGTTGCCCGCCTCCAGGTGGACCGCCGGGCATTCCGGGTGGGCCGCCTGGGCCCGCAGGCGGGCCGCCGGGGCCACCGCCGCCGAAATTTCCTGGTCCCATCCCTGGTGGAGGTTTTAGCACAATACTCGCCGCCGTTCGGACGGTCCCATTTATGCGCAATGGGCGAAGCGTGTCGATTAGGTCTACAACCTGATTATACTTTGGAACATCGATTGCGATTGACCGAAAACACTCTGGCTGAGGATTGAGGAATATCCCCATCTTTGTAACGATGCCGAGGTTAGATTGGGTGAACAGTCCGTCGACCCATGGTCCCAAACCGTATTTGTAAACGTGTCCTGTATTCGTATTTGGGACGGCCCAATTGCCCGTTCGCATAATTTCGCCATTGGGCAGGATAACTTCCATGCCGCAAATCTGCGCAACGCGCTCTCCCAGAGGACCATATCCAACACCGCGCTCGACGGTATTGGATATCACGCCCGACCAAGCTGGCGACGGACCATCAACAAAAATGTCCAACCCTTTTTCTTGGCAGTGGAGCCACAAATCGTACTGACTTACGCCAGGTTCTACGACAGCGTAGGCTAGGTCCTCATCAACCTCGAGAATTTGATTCATTCGGCGCAGATCAACGATCACGCTGCCTGGAACAATGGCCTCGCATCCTCCATAGCCAAAATTTTTGCCGGTAGAGACGACCCAGAGCGGCAAATCATATTCGTTTGCCAAATTGACGATGGCCTGCGTCTCTTCAACGGTTTTGGGCGCGATCGCAGCGCTGGGTAAAGGCTGACCATTGCCGATCAGCGGCGAGAACGGATCAGCGTAAGGGTACAGATCGTCTTCGCTACTATAAACGTATTCGTCACCGCAAATATCGATCAACCGCTCAAGGATGAGGGCGAACTGCGCTTCGGTTTTGTTAGGTGGCAATGGCATAAATTAGCTCCAACCAATTGGCTGCTTTGAAACTCTATTCGTCTTGGCGAGAACGCTCAGCTCGTAGTTCGGTAACGCCGGACTATCGAAGTCGTGCATGGGTCTGAAACCGCGCTGTATCGACAATTGCGACAGCTGAAATGCGATGATTGGCTTAGCGGCAAGTACGAGCAGTCCGTTATGGGCGTCACAAATTTTAGAGAGATTAGTATACCAAAGCGCGCTTGGATCGCGGTCGAAGCTTATGACTTGGGGGTCATTCTGTCTAAATCTTTCCACCAATGATCTGGCGCTAGATATGGCCTGATCAAAAACTAAGAGGGTGTTTGTGGTGTTAGTCTGTGCGACGGCAGGCGGGATGAGACCCGCGCTTGAAAGGCAAGCGCCTGCGACGCCCACAAACTGTCTTCTATCTAGCTTCAACTTGTCCCCCTCGCGAAGACTGAGAGCCAGCACCACAGCGCATTGTGCGACCTGTCTGCGCTTCTCCCGAATCTAAGAGATCTATTTTCCTAAAACTGAAGGTGCCTGTGTAACTAGACTTTATCAACCACTTATAAGCGCCCTAGCGGGCGACAAATTGTAGGGGTGCATTTAGCATTGGCTATAACTAGAACGTATAGAGGCATACCAAAAGATCCAAAAATTGCTTCTTTTGGGCACTATTTAGAGGTTCAAGAATTTCGTCCGTCACCTTGCGCCATGCTGACGTCAATTGTTCTGCGATTTGTCGCCCGTCATCAGTAAGGCGAACGCGCTTAATCCGACGGTCTTCTGGTAAGCTCGAAACACTCACCAGCTGGGTTCGCCTCAAAATGCTTACCTGCTTGGTGATCTGGGACTTGTCCCGATGCAATTGGGTCGCAATGTCTTGCATTGGCACTTCACCGAGATGAAGGACGGACATCAGGACCATTCCGCCTATCGCGCTAACCCCAGTTTGCTCGATTTTGCGTGCTCTTGGGCGAATACGAACGATTGATTCATGTACAAGACGCTCGAAGAGAAGCTCTCTTGCAAGAGGGAAATTTTGCAGCTTGGAATTTGTGTCGGTCATTCTTTGTTTCCCAAACGACAGTTTTGCGTTCAACGGCCGCACTTCATTCAAAGCGCTGCCCATTCCTCCTGGGCCTCAACGTACGCTCAGCTTCACCTTTCGCTTTTGTTTTAGCTGTTGTGCGACCCGTAATTCCATGTCAATCGGGTGCCCCGTATTAGTTGATTATGTCTACTTATTGACTCTTGCCCCCATTAAGGCAAGGCTATTGGCGTAGTTTTAAAAAAGATTCGTAGGGATTCTCATAAATGCAAAATTCTTCTGACGCTCACTCGGAGCATGGTCGATCGGCGGCGAGCAAACCTAAAAAAGTGATCTACTGGATAGCGACTGGTTTTCTGATTTTTGCGTTATCGTGGTCGGTGATTACTTATCACCTGCTTTACGAGCAGCAGTCTGGCTTTTTTGAAGCGTTTGGGTACCCAACCTATTTGGTTATTCCTTTGGCTTGGCTCAAAGTTGTGGCGCTCGTCGTCATCGTCTCACACAGGTATAATGATCTGCGGGACATGGTTTATGCAGCCTATTTCCTCAATATGACTGTCGCGCTCGTCGGTCATCTCATATTGGGCGATATTTGGGGACATGCAGCCCTTGGAATGATCGCTTTGCCTGTATCATACTTACTTGGAAACCAAGTCAGAGGTCGGCCGGCTCGCAATTTCTTCGGAAAATGGACAGATCCCGAAAATGCATGAGAATGGTCAGAGTGATGTTGGATACATCTCAATCATGCTGACACCTTAGCTCTCAAGATGACGACTCATAGAGGGTCCGAAGGTGGCTCAGCTCCTGGAAGCGCCTATAACCAAAACGATAGACGCGTGAAGCTAATCGGCTTTTCAATGACGGCGTTTCTTCGTCTTCCTGTTCGCATTCAAAATCATCCGTCGCGTCATGGAGGACTAGGGATTTGAAAACGTATTTACTCAGTTCGGTCATCCTACTTTTGGTTTGGGGATGCTCCCAAAGTGGCTCAGATCCATCTCAGAGCAATCTGCAGTCTACAAACCAAACAAGTGTTTCGTCTTCTTCATCGAATGGATCCGGTTATGCTGACCTAGACGGAGATATTATAAACTACGTCTATAATGATTTTGGCGGTTTCCAACTCAGGTTCTCAGAGAACAAGTTGAACTGGCATGGAATGGGCGGCTACTTCGAAGGCGTGGCGCAACAGGTAGTGCCAACCGTTTCAAAAATCTCTGAGGATGTCTATTTCATGTCCTGGCCAACTCCTGGCCAAGGAAGCGACAATGTCGTGATGAACTTGAAAACGATGCAAGTCTTCGCACACTTGACCGATCCCAGCGGAAAAGAAATTTCTGTCATTGATGGTGCTATTATTTGCCGAAACGGAAGCGAGTGCGCGGCGCCACCGACCGAGCTGACACCCCCTCCCGAAATCGTTCAGAAAATTACGTCAAACATGACGGAATTAGATTTGCCTCCGATGAATGATCTGGCGTTAGATAGCCGGCCCCTCAACAGTGCGGACCTTGAGGCGCTTGAAGATCTTATGGGGCTTCAAATCGACTATCTTGCGGATGCATCTCCAGTCAGCCTAAGGGTTGGCAATAGAGAAAGTCTCATCAAAACGCAAAATGGCGACCTGACGCGCGTTCAGTCCTTCTCAACCAAGGTCGGAGAAGACCTTTATTTTATTTCTTGGTTTGACGCCCAAGGCGACAATCACATTCTATTTGATCGTGCGCAGAGTACAGCAACTGACCTGGTTTCAGAAAGTGGCCAAAGGCAAGAAACGGTAACCGAAATTTCTTGCTTTGATAGGTCCGAGCGATGCGCGCCGCTTATCCCTGAAACACCACAACAGCTACCTAACTTTTTAGTACTTATCGGCGACGATATGGGGAAAGATACCCTCAATTGTTACGATGTTGGGGAAAATCAGGCTCACACTCCCAATCTCGACAAGCTCTGTCAGACCGGAGCGGTTTTTGACAATTACTGGACGCAACCATTTTGCTCTCCCACACGCGCAACGCTTCTAACTGGCGAGTACAGCTTCTCAAATGGTGTCGTTGCGCCGGTCATGCCTAACCTTACCTATGAAACAGACCATCCAGAACGACCAGCTGATGCGCCGGCAGAAGTGCGCTTTATGCAACCAGAGCTGATACGAGATTTTGTCCCTGCGGAAGTCGTCGATGCTAGCCGTGGGCTCAAAAAGGAACAAAGGACACTGCTGCACACCCTTAAGGAATTTAGCCCGGCGTATACGACTGGCGCATTTGGAAAGTGGCATTTGGCAGATCCTGTAAATGGCGCGATGTCTCACCCGGCAGAAACGGGTTTTGACGAATTTGAAGGCTACATTTCTGGAACATTGCTCAGCCATTTTGCTTGGCGGCAAGTCGACATAGAAGGTAAAGAAACACCGGAGACCGGATACATTACGAGCCGGATTGTCGATGATGCCACTGGATGGATCGCAGATCAGAGTGAGCCGTGGTTTGCTTGGGTCGCTTTCACGACACCGAAAGAACCATTTCACTTACCACCAAAGGATCTCCTAAGTTCTGAGCGCGCCCAACTCGATCCCGATCAGATTGGACCTGAAAACTTGGATCCATACTTCTTGGCTGCCGTTGAGGGCATGGATACCGAGATAGGCAGACTGCTATCGAGCATCCCTGAGGATGAGCTAGAAAACACCTATGTAATCTTCATGAGTGATAATGGCTCACCCGCTGAAATCGGACCTGAACCTTATTCGGGAGACCGCGTAAAAGGCACTGTTTTTCAGGGTGGCGTAGATATGCCCATGATGATCCATGGGCCCGGCATCAAATCCGGGCGCTATACCCAATTGGTCAATTCAACCGACCTGTTAAGCAGCGTCTTGGAATTTGCGGGAGCGCCGGAGGTATTCCAGAAAGGCAGAGGCTTTGGAGCACATTCGATCAGCTTTGCAAAAACAGTTATGGGCGAAGAAGATTCTCAATCACGTTCGTGGATTTATGCGGATGGGAGAATGGGGCCCACGGCTGCCACGCATAGCGCCATTCGAGACGAACAATTCAAATATATGATGATTGGAGAGATTGAATATTTGTTCGACCTTGTGGCGGATCCGTTTGAAACCAAAAATCTCCTCAGTGAAACCTTAAGCCCTGAGGCCTCCGCATCGCTGATGACCCTCAAGCAGACGCTCGCGGAAATTGGGGCTCCATCTGCCGAGTTTGCAAATCGTTCGATCGATACGTCCGGATCAGACAATGTGTTATCATCAAACGCCGATGGATCTGAAAGCCCGATCAATGGCCAATGGAAGGTCCGCTTTTCGTCTCCATTAGGTGAGCAGACTGCGAAGCTGGTACTGGTTGAAAGTGATGGTACTGTTTTGGGGAAATTTAATGAGGCAGAGACGTCCGGAGAGTTTGACGGAACAAATGTCTCCTTCACCGGCCCGATGGCTACGCCCATGGGTGAGATGGTGCTCGGTTTTGAAGGGACCGTTTCAGGCAACGAAATGACAGGCACGTTTAAGCGAGTTGGTGGCATTACACCACCTCCTGGAGCGCCGACTGGCGGCGCCCCCTGGAGCGCTGTGCGTGACTGATGAGGTCAGCCGTCGCCTTTTCTCCAATTTGAGAGTGCAGCGACGCTTCGTATACCTCTCCATTCCTTCCTGCCCTAAATCTCGAAAGCCCGCTCTTTCATAAGAGCGGGCTTTTTGTTCGGTGTTAGAAATGCAACAAAGCAAACAAGCTCGCTTAAAAAATTAGTTGAGCTTTATGTTTAGCTCTACCGGAGAGCGGAACGTCGTTGAGGCAATCCAATTTAATTCACCATCCACGAGTGAGTAGTTAGGGAACCGCCTCAGGAAAACAGTCATCGCTTGCTTTGAGAGCATGCGAGCGACCTGCGCCCCGATGCAGACGTGTTTACCGACCCCTAATCCCAGATGTTGTTTTGGATTGCGATGAATATCATACACATCTGGATCTGGATAACGCCGCTCGTCGCGGTTACCTGCCCCATAGCACATCAAGGCCTTGTCCCCAGCTTTGAGCTTTTTCCCATGTAGCTCGAAGTCTTTGGCGATGGTTCTTCGAAAACGTTGCGCTGATGTGTTAAAGCGCAAAGACTCTTCTACAGCTTGAGATATCAACTCTGGATTGCTTACCAGCTCAGCGCGAGCTCTGGGGTGTTCGGCTAAATTCAGTCCCATCATCGCCAAAAAACTCGAACCGGACTCCAGTCCTGCCATCACTAAGGTGAGCGATGTCATCAGGATTTCCGTTTCAGCGAGTTTTAAACCATCGATCTCTGCTTCAATGAGCGCTGTGATGAGATCGCTTCCTGGGTTGCCGTCTGCGATCTTCGCCTGTCGATCCTCTATCTGCAGAGCTGCATACTGTTTGAGCCAATCAAACGAGGCATGCTGGCTTGCCGTCTTCTCTCGTGCATCAGGATCTGTTTGCAAGAAATTTATAACATTGCGCCGCACATCCACTCGGTCTTCTGCGGCAATTCCAAGCATATTTGATAGAACGCTGATTGTTACTGGGCTGGAGAAGTCAGATATGAAATCGAGCTGTCCAGCAGACTGCGCCTTATCAAGATAATCGTTCGCCACGTCTGAAATGGTTTGTTCAAGGTGGGCGATATTGCGCCGCATAAAAGCTGCTTGGATCAGAATCCGAAGACGATCATGTCGCGGAGGATCCGTCGTGCCGAGCGTATTGCCTGCTCGCTCAGGCTTATCATCAAGCATGTTTCCGCCGGCGGACGAAAAGACTTGCCAGTTTTGATTGCAGTCTATGATGTCCTGATATCTTGTAATGACCCAGCAATCGCCAGCGTCGCTCCAATGACACGGATCATTATCCCGTAGGTTTTTGTAGAGCGGAAATGGGTTGGAGTCGACAATTCTTGAGTATGGATCAAACTCGATCATGTCACACCTCGATATTAGATTATGAAATTATTCGTCCAAGCGCGCCGCGCAGTCGCCGCTCGGCAAAGAATGGGTCACTCACAGAAAATGTGAGTGACCCAAGTTGCTGGGAAGGACTTTTCCCTCGGGCTCACTAACCTCCAAAGTTTGCCCGCAACTGAATACCGTAATAAGCCCCGCGTGTTCCCATCGCGATTGCTGAATCGAGACCATTCCATGGGCTTGGACCGAACTCTGCTAGCGGCGTTTCATCCGTGACATTATTGCCGATAAGCGCGACAGCCCAATCGCCATTCAGATGCGCAAATTCAGCACGCAGATCAATTCGTTCGTATGCTGATTGAACGCCGCCGAACCCGAATTCATCTGTCGTTCTAGGGTCGTATGCGCCCAATTCTTGATCATCGGTGTAATTAAAATTGCCGCTCAAAGTCATCTCATAATTTGACAAAATGGGCATGGAATAATTGGCGCCGATATTGATTGTGTAATCGGGCGCGGAGCGGAGTTCACGGCCGGCGCGGTCGATCGTCGATCCGTTCCCATCCGGGTCAGTTGGACGCGGCGGTCCCACATAACAATCAAGTCCATTAAGCGCTTGTTCAAATTGCGAACACTGTGCGCCCGGATAGGAGTCATACTCTGCATCTAGGAGCGAACCAGAGAATGTTATGGTGAGATTATCTGTGGCTGCAAACTCTCCGTCCACTTCTAGGCCTTGCGATGTCGCCTCAGCAGCATTTCCCACTCGGAATGAGTTGGTGCTTGGATCTAAGAATTGAACTTGAATGTCTTCAAACTCACTGACGAATAGAGACGCATTCAATCTCAGATTTCCGTTCAGCAAGATCGACTTGGCGCCAAGCTCGTAAGAGGTCACCAGTTCATCATCATAAATGAAATCGCCTTGGCGGAGCGCTATACCCCGTGCTGTTTGCGATAGACCTCCTGCTTTAAACGCGTCTGTATAAGTTGCGTAAAACATGACATCATCTGTGTAGTCCCACTCTATTCCGAGCTGATAGCTAAGGTCGTCGACCTCAACGACATCGCGTTCACATACGGCTTGAACAAAACCATCGCCATTGCCGTCATCATCGCAAGCGATTGGGTCGGCTGAGACAGGTGCAAATGGCATAACAAGACCAGCGGAATCCGATAAGGCGCTGGTTACAAAGTTGCCGCCATCTTTCTCAATTTCGCTGTAACGAAGCCCTGCAGTTCCTCGTAAGGTGTCACTGAAGTTTCCGGTAAAAGATGCGAAGAGTGAGGTCCATTTTTCGTCAGAGAGATAAATCCCTCCATTAAGGGGCTCAAACGGAGCCCCAAAGGCGATCCCAAAGGATGTTAGGACTTCAGTCCCTGCTTCTGAATCTGCGTCCTGATAATATACGCCGAACATATAGCCCAAGAAGCCGTCAAACACTGGTTCGCTTGAGACAATTCTGAGCTCTTGGCTAAACTGCTCGTAAGACTCTGTGAAAACCGGTTGGAAATCAGCGAATGGGGTGCCGCCCACATCTAGGTAGCCTCGATAGTCATACTCGCTTTGTGCGGTTACACTGGTGAGCGTCGCCGGCCCGAAATCGTAATTCCAGGTTAAAGCGATCAGGTCGGAATCTGTTGGGTTTTCTTGTTCGTAAAACTCTGGATTCGTGATCGGAACGCTGCCCAGCGGTGTCAGAGGAAGCGTTCCACCCGCGGCGGCCCCATTGGCGGTCTGCAAGTTATAGTCATATTCCACGCGGTCGGGAAAAGCTGCTAAGGCCAGCGCGCAAAATGATGGTAATGGAGGCCCTGGATTTGGGAGTGGATTGGCAGCGTCACAGCCGACAATTTCGGTTGGAATACCATTTAGGACTGACGATCCAGTTTCATACTTAAGTTCAAAATCTAGCGCTTCAGTCGCCTGCCAATTGGCTGTCGCACGAAACATCTCGGTTTCAACGCCGCCGAAATCTTCGCCAGTAAACGTGTTGTCTACGAACCCATCTCTATCGGTATAGCGGGCCGCCAATCTAATACCAAATGTATCCGAGAATGGTATCGTGAGCCCGCCCCCAATCAGAACCTCATTGTCTGAAGCATAGGTTAGGTCGATATTGGCATCAAAGGGCCCAGTGCCATCTCGCGTGATTATGTTCAGAGCTCCAGCAACAGCGCTTTGCCCGAAGAAAACAGGCTGCGGCCCACGCAAAACCTCGACGCGCGCGACGTCGTGCAGGGGGGCAACCGATTGGCGCGCGCGGCCGACATAGACACCATCACTGAAGGTCGCCACCGATTGCTCAAAACCCGCATTGCCTTGAACCGTGCCAACGCCGCGAACAAAAAGCACATTACCGGCAATGGTGTCGCCAATATAAACGCTCGGAATAAGATTATCGAGGTCGTCGAGCCGGACCACGGCATTTTCGACGAGCGTGTCACCTTCAACCGCCTGGATTGAAATAGAAACGTCTTGGAGATTTTCGTCGCGCTTTTCCGCTGACACAGTCACGGTATTTAGACGCCGCTGCTCTCCTTCTGCCTCAGTTGTTTCTGCTTGCTGCGCAACCACGGCTGGCGATAGCAAAATACTCGTCGCGACGATGTAAGGTAGTGCTTTGATATTCATTTATTCCTCCCGTTGGCGTTATCGCCGACAATGGGGAAGCCCCACTGCATATTTCATAGAATTTCGCGTGAAAGCTTGCCTGTTCCCGTTGGAAGCACCAACCGCAATTATCGACCACGCTATTCAGTTTTGGTTATTGTCCCTCATTTTAAAAACTCCCTCCCTCACGATTTCGATTCTTCCTCACTAAATTGAATTCGATTTAGAGACCCCTTAGTGTCTGTTTATATATGATTTTTCATTCGCTTTTGACACCAAGCGCTTTTGAGGAAAACAAAGTGTGCTCTAAGCGCATCATTCAGTTTAATTCAGACATATGGCTGGCTCGTAGCTCTACCTACGAGGTTTTTCGCACTCCTCCTCTAAGCCTGAGCAATATATTTCGCCCTTAACCGAGTAGAATTTTGAATTGGCCTTGCTGTGGGCGTAAATCGTGCGCTCGGCGAAATTGATCACGACTGAATCAAGTCCGACCATGGGGACCTCCCAAGTCAAAAAGTACAGGTCGTCGGAGAGCTTGGTATATTGCGGATGGACTTTTGCCTTCATGCCTTCGAAGGACATCGCCATACCTTCCCAGTAGAGGGCGTCTGACTGCATTTCTACGCGAAAGTCCCAGCCAATATCGTAGCGCCAGTGGAACACTTTCCCTTCTAATTCGGCAGGGACTGATCGCGTCTGAAAATTGGCATCAGAGTCTCCAGGAACACTGTTCCAAAACACGAAATATCCGAGGCTAATAATCACCATAATGGCGATCACCACACGATAGATCCATTTCTCCATTGCAACGCTCCGCGAAGTGATTTTCTGAAAGAGACGCGTCTCGTTAGAGACCGTTGGCTTCTTGCAAAATGTGCGACGACATTCCGCCATCTACGGTCAAATTTGCGCCGCGAAACCAAGCGGAGTCGTCCGACATTAGAAACGCCACAACAGGCGCCACATCTCCGGGGACACCAGGACGATCCATGATTTTCATATCCTCCTCCGCGCGCTCACCGAGGGTTTCTAGAAAGTCTTTGAGAATAGGCGTCTCTACCGGCCCTGGAGAAACACAGTTCATCCGAATGCCGCGATCGCGCCATGTCCATCGGTTTTTAATCGTCCAAACAATCAGAGCTTCTTTCGAGAAAAAGTATGATCTGCCCGTTTGTTGGTCGATGCCTTGCGCTTGAATAAACTCATCAAGATTGTCGAATGTTAGCTCTGCTGCCGCTTTATTTTGATCGAGGGATTGCGCCCATCCAAATCCCGCCAGAGATGCGAGATTTGCGATCGATGCGCCAGTCGCGAGTTTTGGGATGAGGCCCAGAGTTAATCTTTGAAGCCCCAATAAATTGACTTTAATAACAACATCCGGCGGCGCCGTAGGCGGAAGCCCTGCAATGTTTGCAAGACCGTCGATCTTGCTTGGCAGCTTGGCGACCACGGCATCAATGGAATCTGGATCTGATAGATCTGCTTGAAGAAATTTATAAGCGTTTTCGGTTTTGTTGCGATCAATACCGATAACTTTTGCACCGCGCTCCCGGAGCAATAACGTTGTTTGCGCTCCTATTCCTGACGCGCAGCCCGTGACAACGATCGTTTTCCCATCGAGTGCCCCTCTGCGCTTGCCGCCAAATAGTGCCATTTGTTACCTCATTGGATTAAAGTGGTTTTTGAAGGCAGCGCTACGCTCGCGCTCCGGCGTGAAAGTTGATGCCATTGCGCTGCATGACCCAATGCGTGCGTTGTGGACTATTGAGATCAAAAACACTGAGCTTCGTCTGCTGTTTGCCATGAAGCGTGTGGAGGTCAGTTCTGGGAGGCATGACCGCACTCATCGTAATCGCGTATCCATAGTCGGCAGCGACTTCGGAGAGGCTAAAAGCAAAGTATCCTGTTGTGACCCCAGCGATTATAGGCGCACCCGCCTGCATCAGCGGCTCTATGTCAGTTTTCCAAGCCGAGAAAAGATCGGTCGCGACAATCAAGTTTCTCTGAGGCACAAATTGATTTCGTCGGAGCCGGGCTTCAGTTGCCAAATCATCGACGACAAAAATATCGCAATCTAGCCGCTGAGAGGGTTCTGCGCCCCAAGCAGCACCAGAGACTGCAGACATTCCGAGAGCAGCTAGATTCAGTTTCAAGAAATCTCTTCTATCTGGCATATCAGCCTCCCTCGTAATCTGGATTTTTCTGCGAGAGGTATTCACCGATCAGCTGCAAGTCCGCGTCCGTAATCTCGGACTTTCGATAAGGCGCCATTGAATTCATACCGTTACGCACAACCAGTTCGATGAAGCCCGGCGTGAGGTCGGTGCGCTCCAAAAGTATAGGGTTCATATCTGTTATCCCCGCCTTCATGTATCGACGTTGGATTGTCTCGGTCCCAACCATTCCGACACCGCCAGAGTGGCAGATCGCACAATTGCGATTGTATGCCTGTTCACCGCGCACCAAACCTGTCGCACCTACTTCGATGGGGCGACCGTATGCCATATCAGTGTCCCAAAGCTCACCGGAAGCAGGCGTCGTTTCAGCCGAAACTGTTGTGTCACGATCGCTCGCTTCACCCCCACTGCATGCGACCACAAAAGCCGAAGCGGCCCCTAGAAGTAACAATAAACTCGACTTCATTTTACACCTCCGACTGTCTGAGGTGTTTGGGCCAGATACCTGATTTTCCGGCCGCCAGAATTCCGTTTGGATCGAGCGCATCTTTAATCGTCTCATGCAGGCGCAAGAGCGCGTTATCATTGAAATTATAGACGCCCATCACATCGTCTTGGAAAAGTGAATGGGTTCGGTATTCCCCCCAACCATAACTCGCGGCGATCTGGATCATCTCGCGATAAACTTCTTCGGTCCGCTTGTTCATTTCCGGGTTGGACGAGATGCTGAATGCCATCAGGTAGATAAAGGATCTGTAGTACCAACCGATTGGCATCATCCCAAAGTAACCAGGCGGTGTGGGGATCCCAAACCGTTTGTGGGCATCATAGAACACGTCCTGCGCTTTCAATAACGCTTCTGCATCTTTTGGAATGATGGGCGCAAAGAACAGGTGGCCAATAGATGGAGCATCTGGGGGCGCGGTGGCGTCGTTGACGAATTGCACGGCGGCAAACCGGTTCATGCTTGGAACACCGAGGTGAACTTTTTCAGCGTGGCCTTCGATATTGAGGGTCGCTTCTTGTTCTTTGGTCAGTGGAAACTTCACCACGGGGTGGTGGTCTTCAGCCCAAGCGCCCGGAATTTCCAGGAACTTGGCTTTGCAATATTCCCATTGCGCTTTGATGACTTCTTCTGGGCCGTGGAACTTGATGTCGGCGCTCCAAAATCCAAGCTTATTCTCTGCACCATATTGCTCGAGCTTTTTAGAATCGGGTCGACCATCGACACGAAGCAAAGACTGGATTTCTCTGTCTTCCATGAAGGCTTTGATCGTCTCCGGAGAGGCGCCATTCACGGGCCCCTGCACCGGACTACCGAACTGGGTCATGCCATTTGCAATTCCAGAGTGGGTCACATGACACTCAACATCGATGAGCGCCTCTAAATCTTCAAACCGTGGAACTTGGATCAACCCAGATCGATAGGCTTCGTATTCTGGTCGCAAGTGGAATCCCATTTGGGTGACCACGCCGAAATTGGACTGCGTGAATATCCCATCGAGCCATGGGCCAAAGCCATAGTGGAATTGCGCCGACATGCCTGAATTTGGCAATGCGCCCATACCCAGTCGCACTAACTCGCCTGTTGGAAGCACCACTTCCATGCCGCAATGATCATGGAAACGGTCACGGCCGTAAGTGCTGGTATGCGCGCAGCCATGCTCAAGGGCGTTCCCAATTACAGACCCCCATGCGGGGTCCATCATCTCCATGGAAAGCTTGTACCCGCGGTCTTGGATTGCATGGTATAATTCAAAAATCGTCACGCCTGGTTCAACGATGGCATACTGGCGCTTTTCATTGATCTCGATGATGCGGTTCATGCGCTTAAGATCGAGCATGACGCTCCCAGAATGGAAGGGAGCAATAGCGCCGTAGCCTAGATTTTTTCCGGGTGAGAACGCGTAAAGCGGAAATTTAAACCGATTAGCGATCCGCATGATTTCTTGCACTTCTTCAGTGCTTTTTGGCGCAACCGCACCAGAGGCCCACAATGCGTTTTCGCGGCCGGTTCTAGGCGAGTAAGCGTCAGCATAGCCGCGCATTTCTTGGTCGCTTGAGAAAACCCAATCGGTTCCCACGACATTCGAAAATTCTTGGAGCGCTCGACGAAATTGGGTCTCGCTCATGTTTGGTGGAATTCTCATTGCTATTCTCCTCGAACATAAACGGCCGCTAAACGACCAACATTTCCATGGGGGTTTTATGCAGACTTTCAGTGCCCGTTTCGGTGACAAGAACCGCGTCGCCGGTCATATGAAACGGTCCACCGGGACGCTTCAGCGGCAGTAAAAATGGCTGATTGTATGCAAGCGATCCTGGCTTCAGTTCGTAATCATCATGCCAAAAGGTAAGCTCAGGCTCACCGGCTTGGACGCCGAACACACTGCCATACTCGCCATTGGATAGATCTTTGGTGAACTCTAGGCAGGCTTGGTCTATCTCGCGAACAGTTTTCCCTGCCGCTAGCTGATCCAGATTATGCTGGCGAACCGCCTCGCATAATTGCAGTGCCTCATAGACTTCATCTGTTGGTTCGCCGATCGAAACGGGCGCGACGAGTTGGGTGAAGTAGCCCTTATAGTCTGAGCCTATTTCCGGGATCATCAGATCGCCGTTCTGCAAAACGCGCTGCGATCCAGTTTGAAAAATTGGGTTAGAGCTTTTTCCGCCCCACGGCCCTGAGCTAATCAGCTGAAAGCCACCGAGCGGCCCTCCAGCTTCGACGCAAGCTCGATCTGCGGCATAGTACACGTCGATATCATTTGCGCCGACCTTGACGGCACTGGATGCCGCTGAAAATGCCAAATCGGCCATTGCGCCGGATCGGCGAAGAAACGCCTGCTCTTCAGGACTTTTATAGTATCGCATCTCCATCATCAGACGCTCAGCGTCGATAAAGCGCGCATTCGGTAAATTCTCTTTTAGGGCTGCAAATACGTCAGCTGGGAGGACCCGCATGGATGCGATACCTATATTCGCGTTCATCAAGCCAAGCGCTTTTAACTGCTCAGTGATCGCAGATGCATGGTCGCCCGCGAAAAGCGTCCCTTCTCGTGGTTTCGCCATCGCGACATCAAATTTAACCGGCGATGGCGCGTCTGAAGGCAGTACCGGCGGGCCACCCGGCCCCAATTCTTTAAAGACAGGGAATCCCGGAATTCGGTTAAACAGGATTGGATCTTGTTCGAGTGGGACCAGTAAATAAGTGCGCTCAGCATCTATTGGGGCCCCGAGATATTTAAGATGCCCGAGGTCTGCTCTGTAGGACTCCGTAGATCCGGTGACAAGGATTGCATCTAAGCCATCGCGTTGCATACGCTTTCGGATCCCCGAATAGCGTCGGTCATATTCTGCTTTTGAGAAATGCAACTCATCTTTGACGGTGCTTTCAGAGCGCTCAGGCTTCACCGGCGACGCATTACTTGCTTGAGGCTGCGCCTGCGAAACAGCGCATGCCCCGGTTAAAGCGAGTCCGGCAATCGGCGCTGAGCGTAAGAAGTCTCTCCGCTTCAAGTTCGATCCTCCCTGATACTCGGGTTTCATTCCCGTTATCCGAGAAAGCTTCCGAATCTTGTTGTTATTGTCAACTTATTTGATTACTGTCCAATTGTACAGTATTTTTAAATCAGGTAGACTCAGATCTGATATCCTCGCATTCAGTTTAGGGAATAGCGAACATCTGGAAGGAACTCGAATGACCCACACCCAAAACGAGTTACCACGAGGAGATGATTATGTTGGGCAGCGACGCGCGAGAGACACTCGCCAATCAATTTTAACCCATGCTGCTAAGGTTTTTGCTGTAAAAGGGTATAGCGCGTGCTCAACAAGAGATGTCGCAGCCGCAGCGAACGTGAGCCACGCTAATATTCGTTACCATTTCGGCGATAAAGAAACCCTATGGAAGAAAGTCATCCAGTTTTTGAGAGCCAAGGCATACCAAGGCGATGAAGTCCTCGCACAGCTCGGCACAAGTGCAAACCCTACCGAGATATTCCGGCAGCATACGCGAAACGCCATAGAGTATTTTGTTTCAAACCCTGAGCTTTCAAAGATGCTGCATCATGAGCGCTTGTCCGGAGGAGATCGGCTGATCGACATCGAAGATGTGATCAAAGACATAGAAGCTGAACGTGTTAGCCATATCAAAAGAATGCAAGATGCTGGCGCGATCAAACAATCAATTGACCCCGTTATTCTCACTCAACTGATTTCGGGTGGATTAATAACGCGATTTATCATTGAACCTTTTCCTGATGATGAGACGAGAGACCGAATGATCTTAGAATACACTGAGACCATCGTTCAGCTCGTCTCCAATGCGTAAAGTTCAGTGCGCAAAGACCTGCTTTAGTCTATCGCGCTCAACCTCACTCATCCTCGAGAATGATTAAGCCAGCGGCAGTGTTTGAGGCTGGAACGTGATAGGTTCGGTAGACTTCTTTGGCATCTTTCGAGAGCGCGCCTCTCATGATCATCCACATAACCATTTCGACGCCTTCCGAGCCGGCTTGTCGAATATAGTCCACGTGGGGAATCGCAGCCAGTCCATCGGGGTCCTTTGTTAGACCATCCAAGAACATGGTGTCGAATTCTTCATTAATCAGCCCGGCGCGTTCGCCTTGCAACTGGTGGGACATGCCACCCGTTCCAAAGACGACAACATTGAGGTCCTCATCAAACGCCTCAACGGCCTTCCGGATCGCCTTTCCCAAATTGTAGCACCGATTTCCTGTTGGAGGCGGATACTGAATAACATTGACGCAAAGTGGAATGACTTTCAAAGGCCAGTTTTCGCGGGCGCCGAACATGATTGAGAGCGGAACGGTCAAGCCGTGATCCACCGGCATTTCGTTCGCGATTGTGATATCGAACTCATCTAAAACGAGCTTCTCGCAAATATGCCAAGCCAGCTCTGGGTGTCCTTTGACGTCCGGCACTTTTCGAGGCCCATACCCCTCATCGGCTGGCTTAAACTCTTCTGCTACGCCGATCGCAAATGTCGGGATGAGTTCTAAAGAGAATGCTGACGCGTGATCGTTATAGACGATGATGGCGACGTCTGGCTTTGAATTTTCGATCCACTCTTTAGCTGGTTCGTACCCGTCAAATAAACCCTTCCAGTATGGCTCATCGGTTTTATTGTGATCGACGGCTGCGCCGATTGCTGGCACGTGACTGGTGCCTACTCCTGCAGTAATACTAGCCAATTACGACTCCACTAGTTTTTCATGTATTGGTTTTCGTGGCTCGGCGAGCGCCCACCATTGATCATCATTTGACGAAACTCTTCCTCAGTGATCTGAGACATCTCCCCGCCAACGCGCTGCATAGACAGGCCATCAAAAATAGCGATCTTGAACGTGTAGTAGATATTGCCGCCCAGCCTTAGCATCCCAACCCAATCACGTTCCTCCACCGCTCTTCTTTGATCGGCGGTCAGTTTAAACTGATCGAGATAGTCACTCGGATTTGCCCGATAAGCATCGCGGTTCTGCGCTTTGTTCAGCGACATGCAAAACATATTCAGGTGGTAGCCTTCACGCGAGTGCTCACCGTCAAAGACATACGTTCCTGGAATATCGCTGTAAGCCTGGTCTTTTTTCATATTTTATTCCTAAAGCGGATACCTGAGAGTTTTTGAGTTGATGGTCATCCACCGAACATCGGTAAATTCGTTGATGCCGAACGTTCCACCAAATCGGCCATAACCACTGCCCTTCACGCCCCCAAATGGCATTTGAGCTTCATCAAATACGGTGGGACCATTGATGTGGCATATTCCGCTTTCGATAGCGTTGGCGACCTCTACAGCTCTTGAAATGTCTGATCCAAATACGGCAGCTGAAAGACCGTATTCGGTATCGTTCGCGAGTTCGATCGCATGTTCATCGTCACGTGCCCTTGCGACACAAACGATTGGCCCAAAACTTTCCTCTGACCAAAGCCGCATGGATTGGGTAACACCATCGACCAGATTTGGAGACATGATCGCTCCGTTCGCTTGGCCGCGGAGGATTATTTCTGCACCGCGCGCTTCGGCGTCTTCGACCAGTGATTTTACGTGCTCGACGGTTTTGATATCGACCACACCGCCAATTTGCACACCGTCTTCTACAGGGTCACCTGTTTTAAACCCATTCACTCGTTCTTTCAGTTTTTGAACGAACGCATCACCCACACTGTCAGATACGATAATCCGCTCTGTGGACATGCAAATTTGCCCTTGGTTCATAAACGCCCCAAAAGCAGCAGCTCTTACCGCCTCATCTAGATTGGCATCGTCGAGAACGACAAATGGGGCCTTGCCACCAAGCTCTAACAAGACCGGCTTGAGGTCTTTCGCGGCGTGAGCAGCAATGATTTTTCCGACCCGCGTTGAGCCGGTGAAATTAATTCGTTTCACCAGTCTATGGGTGACAAGCTCTTCTACGATTTGAGGGGCGTCTGCTGGATCATTCGAAATGAAATTGCAGACGCCCTCGGGCAGACCCGCCTCGATCAAGCAGTCGACGATCAATCTGTGGGTCATTGGGCAAGCCTCTGACGCTTTCATGACGACTGTATTCCCGCAAGCTATCGGCATCGCGATCGCGCGAACACCGAGTATGACTGGCGCGTTCCAAGGCGCGATGCCGACCATCACGCCCACGGGCCGTCGGATCGCCAGCGAGAGCGTGCCTGGTCGGTCGGCTGGAATTGTTTCTCCGGTCAACCGTGTCGTCATGGACGCTGCTTCACGCATGATTTCAGCGCCAAGTTTGGCGTTGAAACCACCCCACATTTTTGTCGCGCCGGTTTCAGCCATTACGATCGCAGAAAACTCCGCCGCTTTTGATTGGATGATATCGGCAGCCTTTAAAAGGATCTCTCGGCGATGGTTGGGGCCGGTTTTCCCCCAAGTTTGGAACGCGTCATGAGCCGATTTAACCGCAGCATCGACGTCTAGAATGCTTGCGGCTGCCACCTCACTCACTGGCTCGCCCGTTAAAGGCCCGATGCGCTGAATGCGTCGGTCATCGCTTCCTGCATGATCTATATCACCAATTCGAAGCTTTACACTGTAAGGTGACACAACTTGCTCCTTGATCCTTGCCGCATTTGCATCTGATGCCTCCAGCCGTTGGACTGCAACTTCCACGGCTTTCACTTTCTTTTTCCAAAACATTGCAAGTTAGTGCCGCACAGCTGCAAGGTTCACAAAGCGGAATTGAGTCTGCTATATTCACAAATAGTTATAGCGCCTTGGATACGCTAATGAAATGACGAAATCGAACCTCCCCAACCTGCGGCACTTGAGCATTGCTCTACACATCGGAAATAATTACGGGTTTTCTGCCGCATCAAAGGCTGTGAACCTTAGTCCTTCGGCAATTACGCAGGCTATGCGGGGCTTAGAAGAAACTCTTGGCGCGCAGATTTTCGATCGCTCTCCATCTGGTGCTTTCCCGAATGAACTAGGGTCAATTTACCTAGATCGCATCAGCCGCGCCTTTGATGCATTGAAGCAAGCTGAAACAGCGCTCGATTCAACGGCGGGCGGGGTGGATATGAAGTGGCGCATCTCAATTAGCCAATTGCGCGCTTTCATCATGGTCTGCCAATCGGGAAGCTATAGTCTTGCCGCGCGGCGTCTTGGATTGTCACAGCCATCTGTCTATAAGTCAGCCCGAAGCATCGAGATCGAGTTTGATCGAAAGCTCTTTCGTCCATCATCTGCCGGTGTAGATCCAACACCTAAAGCGAAAGAATTTGCGCGTTATGCAAGTGTCGCTTTGTCAGAGATTGAACGTGCTCATGAAGAGATCCAGGAGCATAAAGGACAAATGGCGGGACGCCTCGCCATCGGCACACTTCCTCTGGTAAGAACGCGGGTCCTGCCCCGAGCGATTACGTCTCTGCTTGAGATACACCCCGAGGCTCGCATTCAGATTTTTGACGGCGTCTATAGTGATCTCTTGGACTCACTGAGACACGGTCAGATAGACTTGATCTTAGGCGCGCTACGCTCACCATTGCCGGTCAAAGACATCGTTCAAGATCCCTTGTTTCATGATGGGCTAAGTATAATCGTCCGCGCTGGGCACCCCCTTCTCGATCGAAGAAAACCGTCGATGAGAGACGTGGCGAAGCTGGATTGGATCATCCCACGAGAAGGGACTCCAACTCGCTTGTATTTTGAGCAAATGCGTTTGACCAAGCACCGCGTAGAGCCACTCAGGTTCATGGAGTGTAGTTCATTGGTGGCTATTCGAGGGATGCTTCTTGAGAGTGACCGCGCAACACTTTTGAGCACGCGTCAAGCCGTATATGAAATCGAGAGGGGCGACCTCAGTATTTTACCGATTCAATTGAAGGGCTCTGAACGCCCTATAGGTGTGACAACGCGAGAGAACTGGCGACCAACCGGGCTACAAGCCGAATTTCTAAAACACCTTCGGAATGAGTCTTCAAAACTATAACTAAAACTGAAATGACAAACTCAAAAATGGATTTGTCATCCTGACGTCTGACCGACAGATTGGGCCGGAAATTCAAGAGTTTCTGGGAAACCCAAATTGTCGGGAGATGTACATGGCGACTGTTGTTACAGGCATTCAACGCGCCTCAGAGCAGGTCAGAGATGGCTTCTCCAATATTGGCGTTGCGACAGCTCATGAGGCCGCGGGACGAACCGGTTTACTCGCAAGTTACATTCGCCCAATTTACCGCCCGGCTCACATTGCTGGGACTGCTGTCACGTGCAAAGTCGCTCCTGGTGACAATTGGATGATCCATGTTGCCGCTGAACAGTGCCAAGAGGGCGATATATTGGTCGTTACGCCGACGAGCCCGTGTGAAGATGGGTATTTCGGTGATCTATTAGCCACGTCATTGCAATCGCGGGGCGTGCGGGGCTTGATCATCGACGCTGGCGTACGTGACGTTGCTGACCTAACGCAGATGAAATTTCCTGTTTGGTCAAAAGCCGTCTACGCTCAAGGCACGGTGAAAGAAACGATCGCCGACGTGAATATGCCAGTGGTCTGCGCTGGGGCGCTTATTAATCCGGGCGACTTGATTATCGCCGATGATGATGGCGTCGTTTGCATAGACCGGAACGACGCTGAATCAGTTCTCGAAAAAGCGATCGCTCGCGAAGACAATGAGGCCAGTAAGCGTACGCGTTTCTTAGCAGGCGAATTAGGTCTTGACGTTTACAACATGAGACAGCGTTTGAAGGACAAAGGTCTAAAATATATCGATCAAAAAGACCTTGCTTAATCGCTATGGCCACTTCTTTTCCGGCAGCGTTTATGCGAGGGGGCACCTCTAAGGGGCTGTTTATCGAAGCCTCGCAATTGCCCTTCGATACCTTAACTCGCGACCGCGTACTTTTGACAGCAATGGGGTCACCCGACAAACGGCAGATAGATGGATTGGGGGGGGCTCACCCGCTCACAAGTAAGGTGGCGCTCTTGTCGCCGCCCACTCATCCGGATGCAGATATAGACTATCTGTTCTTGCAAGTATCCGTTGAAACAGGGGAAGTTTCGCACGCACAAAATTGCGGCAACATGCTCGCAGGTGTCGGACCTTGGGCGGTACGCAAAGGATGGGTGACTGCGCGAGAGGGGAAAACCTCCGTACGCGTCCACATGCTAAACACCGGTGGGTTGGCCATTTGTGATGTCCCCACATCGGGCGGCGACGTTATTGAAGAAGGTGAGACAACGATCAGCGGGGTCCCTGGAAAAGGAGCTGCCATCTCTATCGAATTTTTAGGATTGGCGGGTGCGAGCACAGGCGCTTTGTTTCCAACAGGGGCGAAGATTGACCACTCTTATGGCATAGAAGCCACCTGCATTGACAATGGCATGCCGGTGATCCTTTTGCGCGCAAACGATCTTGGGTGTTCCGGTGATGAAGCGCCGGAAGATTTAGAGCAAAACCATTCTCTAAAAGCCAAGATAGAAGCCATCCGGCTCGATTTGGCCGTAAAAATGAACTTAGGCGATGTCCGAAATAGTACGGTTCCCAAGATAACGCTTCTTTCTCCTCCGAAACATGGAGGATTTGTTTCAACCCGAACATTCATACCCCACCGCGTGCACCAAGCGATTGGTGTTTTGGGGGCTGTGAGTGTCGCGACAGGTTGTGTCATCAAAGGAACCGTTGGCGAGCAAGTCTTGAAGGGCTCTGCGCCAAAGGCCGCAGGCTCACCATACGCGGTGGAGCATCCAACGGGCTATTTTGAAGTGGAGCTTGGTGTTGATGGCGAGACCATCAATAGATCGGCGCTCGTTCGCACAGCGCGCCTTCTTATGTCTGGTGATGTCTTTGTTCCAAAAGCTGTCTGGGGCGAAGAGTAATGGACGGACGCCGCATCGGTCTGCTTGGCTTTGGGGAGGTCGGTCAAATCCTGGCTCAGGATCTCACCGCCCAAAGCCTCTGCACTTATGACATCAAATTCGAAGAGCATGACAGCCGCTTGAGGAAGACGGCATCTCAATTTTCTAAACTCAATGTGTGCGACACTTATGAAAGTCTTTGCGAACAGTCTGATGTAATCTTCTCAGCGGTTACAGCCGAGCAGACGGCTCATGCCGCTAAAGCGATCGCTTCGACCATTCGAGAAAAGACATGGTATGTAGACCTTAACTCTGCCGCTCCAGCGACAAAAACGGATGCAGCCGGTGTGATAAACGCGGCAGGTGCGCGCTATGTTGAAGCTGCGGTGATGAGCCCTGTTCCGCCAAAGCGGCTTGCCTCTCCGGTCTTGCTCGGAGGTCCGTATGCGGCTCCGTTCGACAAGATTGGTGAAGACTGCGGGATGTCGGCTTTAGGCATCTATTCGGCGACCTATGGAAAGGCATCCGCTGCGAAAATGTGCCGCTCCATTCTGATCAAGGGAATGGAGGCTTTGCTCACAGAGGCACTTGTTACAGCCAAGCAGCATGATGTTGAAGAAACAGTGCTCCGTTCGCTTGATGATTTGTTTCCGGGACCGATTTGGCCGGAACTCTCTCATTATATGATTTCAAGGACCTTAGAGCACGGGGAACGCCGCGCAGAGGAGATGCGAGAAGTCGCCAAGATGGTGGCTGCGACAGGGTTAGAGCCCTGCATGAGCCTCGCGACGGCGCAGCGCCAAGACTGGGCAAAGAACGAACTAGAACTGTCTCAAATTCCGACCTTGCCCGCAATGCTAGAGGCGCTCGCAGAAAAAGCGGAATTGGAAAACAAGGAAAAAACGAATGAGCATTGATTACCGCGCCTGCCAAACGCTGGTCCCTCAGACGCATCCGGACTTCAGAGACATTCAAAAGAGTTTATGCTCTGTTGAGAGTCCAGGAGACTGAGTGTGCATCAGCCGTTTGAAAAGACGCCTGGCTGGCTAAATTTTCACCCAAGCCCCAGCCGTCCAAAGTTTCAATTACCCGAAGGCGCCGTCGACGCGCATTGTCATGTCTTTGGCCCCGGCCATGCTTTTCCGTTTTCACCAGAGCGTAAGTACACGCCATGCGATGCTGGCAAAGCAGACCTTTGGAAACTTCGTGACCATTTAGGCTTCACGAGAAATGTGATCGTTCAAGCGACCTGCCATGGCTCGGACAATAGCGCGGTTCTAGATGCAATTGCGCATTCAAATGGGCTTGCCAAAGGCGTCGCGTCGACGCACCCATCGGTGAGCGATGCGGAGCTGAAGCGGTTGAACGAAGGGGGAGTCAAAGCCCTTCGATTTAACTTTGTGAAACGCTTGGTCGATCCAATCCCGGTTGACCAATTGGAAGCTCTTGTTCAGCGGATTAAGCCGCTTGGATGGCACATTGTCATTTACTTTGAGGCCGATGATTTAGCCGGCCTGTTCGACTTTATTTCGCAAATGCCCATTGATGTGGTGATAGACCATATGGGGCGACCTGATCATGCAAAACCTGCCTCTCACGTGCAGTTCAAGCAGTTCCTTGAGCTGGCAGCGTTACCGCATGTTTATACCAAAGTAACTTGCCCTGAGCGGCTTTCTCTATCTGGGCCGCCAACGTATGACGATTTTGTTCCATTCGCGAGCGCGGTCATAGAGACTGCGCCTGATAGGGTTCTTTGGGGAACGGACTGGCCACACCCTAACCTAAAGTCACACATGCCGGATGACGCATCGCTCGTCGATATGATTCCGCGTATCGCGCCGACACAAGAGCTCCAAAGAAAACTCCTGATCGATAATCCACTTCGTTTGTATTGGCCCGAGGAGGTATGAGCGTGAATATCGTGCTTGTCGGCCCCGGGGCTTTTGGGAAGAAGCATCTCAAAGCCTTGTCTAATATTGCCGATGCCCGTGTCGTCTCCATTGTCTCTCCGAATGAAGACCAGGCTGAGGAGGTGGCGGAGACGTATGGTGTTCCATTCATAGACCCTAACTTAGAGTTGGCTCTGCAAAGAAGTGATGCAGATGCTTTTATCCTCGCAACACCAACGCACTTGCACGCTCGTCAAGCTGCCGCATGCTTAGACGCTGGCAAACATGTCTGCGTTGAAATTCCGGCAGGCGACAATTGGCCAGAGATCCAAGCTCTTGCAGAAAAGCAAATTGAGACCGGCTTGGTCTGCATGGTTGGACACACCAGACGCTATAATCCATCACATCAATGGGTTCAGCGTGAGATCGCAGAAAAGCGATTTCAAGTTCAGCATATGCAGGTTGAAACCTTCTTTTTCCGGCGCGAGAACACCAATGCGCTAGGGGAACCAAGGGACTGGACCGATCATCTTCTTTGGCATCATGCCGCGCACACGATCGATCTGTTCTCATATCAGTGCGGCGAAACCATCAGTGAAGCAAACGCCTTGGTCGGACCAACTGATCCAAATCTCGGAATTGCGATGGATCTTTCAATTCAAGCGAAGACGCCATCAGGAAAACTGCTAACCCTGGCGCTATCATTCAACAATGATGGGCCTCTGGGCACGACGTTCCGATACATCGGAGATACAGGCACATACATTGCCCACTATGATGACCTCAAAACCGGACGCGGCGAGACCATCGATGTCAGTGAGATCGACGTTTCTCAGGATGGGGTTGAGCTCCAGGATCGAGATTTCATATCAGCGATCAAAACCCAAACCGAACCTCGCGCATCGATAGCAAATGTCCTGCCTTGCTATCAGGTTTTGCACCAACTCGAACTTCAAATCACATCAAGAGGCTAAATTATGAAACTATCAAGCACACTGGGCACGGCAATTTTTGTGTTCACTTTACCGGCTTACACACAGCCCCTGCCCGCGGACCAGGCGCGACTAGAAACATGTATCGCTAACATCGAAAAAGTCTCCGCAGAAGCTGGAGAGCCCGCTGAAGATCCAAAGGCTGTTTGCATGTGCCTTGGTGGCAAAATCATGCAAAATCCGGATCTTCAGAGCGAAATTGCAGAAGCAGGAGGCCTGCCTTCCTTGGATCAATCAAGCGAGGCGATGAAGGCAGTTGTCGCCGAATGCAAAGACGCAAAATCGAAGGACTAGAAACTTCTAATGCCTGGGTTTGAGGCTGAAATTGCCCGTATCATTCAACTTGCTGTCGCGCCCGTTTTTCTGATTGCGGGAATTGGCGGCATTTTGAACGTGCTGCTGAACCGCCTCAAACTTATCTACGAACGTTATCGACGCGTCGAACAATCATTGATTGATGCAGGTTTAGAAGCGCCGCCAATGAAAGAACGGCGCGAACTCTTGCTGCTGGATCGTCGGTTGCAGCACATTCATAGATCTATTGCATTGTCGACGCTTGCCGCACTGCTGGTTTGCTTAGTCATTTTGGCATTATTCACCGAAGAATTTATTCGAGTGGATATGTCGGAATTGGTAGCGTCCTTATTCATGGCCACGATGTGCACGTTGATTATCGCGCTCACACTGTTCCTGTTAGAAATCAGGTTGGCCATGGGAATGCTGCGCGTACGAAGAGACTTGTTATCTGAGTAGCACGCGCAAACCGCATTACACCTTATAGCGCAGCACCAATACTCCGGCGATCAATAAGGGGAACGCGAACAGCAAAGACAGAGAATAGAGGTCCCACCCCATTCCAGCCAGATATCCGGCAGCTACGGGAGATACGATCGCGCCCGTACGACCTAGACCTGCTGCCCACCCTATCCCGGTCGCGCGAACATTCGTTGGATAAATGCGAGCTGCGACGGCGTACATTGCGGTGAAGGCACCTTGCAGCAAAAACCCGATGACGAGGACTGATGCATTTAGCGCGAACAAGGCCTCTAAGCGAAACAAATAGAGCGCTACGAGGCAAAGACCTGAGAGCAGAAAGAACAAAGCGATCGGGCGCGCGAGCTTTAGCCTCGTCGTGATCAATCCTATCAAAATGATGCCCAGCACGCCTCCGAGGTTGAACTGCGTCAATGCGGAGATGCCCTGTTTGCGAGAAAACCCCGCATCCACAAAAAGAGATGGTATCCAAGATAGTAGGAAGTAGAGAGATAAGAATCCCAGAAAGTAGATTGCCCACGTTGCAATTGTGTTGGCGCGGTGTTGGTTTGATAAGAGCGCAGTGACATTCCCGCTTTGCTCTTTTTGCTTCGCCTCTGGCGGTAACTCATCGATTGGAGATCGCCCCAAGTCGCTCAAGATTTTGTTGAGCGTTATGACATCGCGCCTAGACCTGTTTTGTCGGTTTGCCAGGAATTCTGGTGACTCAGGTAAAAGGACATAGAGCACACAACCAAGAGCCAAGGTCGCGAGTCCGCCATATACGAACAGCATTTCCCATCCTTGGCGAGGAATTATCCATTGTGCCACCGGGCCCACCAGCATTGCGCCAAAGGGATACCCCATCACAACGGCGGTTACTGCCAAATTACGATAACGCTCCGGGGTAAACTCAGCTGCGATCGTCGCACCGGACGCAAATATGACCCCTATTCCGAGACCTGAAATTGCACGCAGGATAATTAACCACAGTAATGATTGAGGGATCATTCCTGTGGCAACCATCGATAGGCCTATAATAGCGGTTGATAATAGAATAAGCGCTCGTCGCCCATAGATGTCACAGAGCGGGGCCAACACTGCAGCTCCCACGGCCATCCCGATGAGTGCGGCGGAGAGCACCCAGCCTTTTTCACCGTCGCTTATGCCCCATTCAGCCGAGAGGCTGGGCCCAGCGACTGACATCGCGACAACGTCAAACCCGTCGACCAAATTCAACATGAATCCAATAGCGACGACGGTCACCATCATTCCTGTGATTGGGCCTTGGTCAATTTTGCGTCGAACAAGTTCGATCGCGCTCAGCTGGTCAGCCATAGAAGGAGATTCCTTTTGCCTCCTTAAAGTGTAATCGCGACCCGGTCTCAACCTCCTATAACCAAACTTAACAGACAGAGTTGTGAAATGACTGAGCATTTTCAAGGCAAGCCGGTTATCGCTGGAGGGAAGGAAACTCCAGGATAAAGAGAGAACTAAATGAGCGGATGGGAAGAAGGCGATTGGCGCGATGAAACATTGTGCAAGTTTGAAGAGTCTAACCTTAAGAACTCAATGGGCTTGGAATTTTATGATCTGAGCCATCCTTGGGGTCTCGGACAGCCGTGTTGGCCCTACTTCAAAGACGTCAAAATTGAACGCTTACACGGCATGTCGAAATCAGGCGTTCTGACGCAAGAGATTACGACGGTCATGCACTCAGGGACGCATATTGATGCGCCAGCTCACGTCGTTCCAGGAACGCCTTTTATGGACGAGGTTCCGCTTCCTTACTTCTTTGGGACAGGCGTGGTGGTCTCTATCCCAAAAAAGAAGTGGGAGGTCATCACAGCAGAAGATTTGGAGAATGCACGTCCCAAAATTCGCGAAGGTGACATTGTGATCGTCAACACTGGTTGGCATAAATATTACGGCGATAACCAGCATTACTATGGGTATTCACCAGGCTTCTACAAAGAGGCTGGTGAGTGGTTTGTCGAACGCAAAGTGAAGATGGCAGGGAGCGACACCCAAGCGCTCGACCATCCACTTGGCACAGCAATTGGCCCACATGGCCCCGGTGCTCCTGAAGGACTGCTACCCGGCATCAATAAAGAATATGAAGAGCTCACCGGTCGCAAAGTGATCGAAGACTTCCCGGAGTGGGAACCTTGCCACAATACGCTGCTCTCCAATGGTATTTGCGGATTTGAGAATGTCGGGGGCGATATCGACAAGGTGACCGGAAAGCGCGTCACTTTCTCTGCCTTTCCTTGGCGTTGGAAAAAGGGCGATGGCTGCATTGTGCGTCTGGTCGCCATGGTTGATCCATCTGGCTCCTTCCGCATCGAAACTGGGAACGATCATTGATGCGCGAACAGAGCGGATAGCGCGGAAACGCGCGCTTATTGGGAGGATACAGTGCAAGTAACAAGGTTAAGAGACGCGCGGCTCTATAAAGCGCCCGGTCATTTCGAGGTAAGCGCATTACGCTTGCAAGGGATGGAAGCGAGCGATGCGGGATTCGCATGGGTCGGCCTAAGTCATTTCTTGCCTGGCGGTGGTTGTGAGATGGATGCGAGCCCGCTTGCCAAAATATATGTCGTAATTGCCGGTAAGATCGAAATACAACTCGCGAATGGAGAAACCGAAACGCTGAGTGCTCTCGATAGCTGCTACATTCCTGGCGGCGAAGCGAGATCCATCCGCAATCCAAGCAATATGCCTGCGAGCATGATAGTCGTCATGCCGCCGCCTCCCGGTGACGGCTCATGAGTCTCCCTTCAATCGAAACCACCAACCTGTTCTCGGTGGAAGGCAAGTCTGCAATCGTCGTCGGCGCAACGGGTGCTTTTGGTCAGGTTGCGTGTGCAGCACTGGCGAATGCCGGCGCTAAACTCACAATCGCTGCTGGTAGTGCCGATAAACTTGAAGACTTATCGGCTGCCCTCTCCAAGCGCGGCCACGTGGTGAACAGCGTGGCCAAAAGGCCGAATAGCGAGGCCGACTGCCAAGCAATCTTGGATGCAGGCCTCTCAGAGTATGGCCGGATCGACATTCTGGTGAACGCTGCGGGCGTGAACGATGTCTCCCCGGCTGAGGACATGTCGCTGGAGCGGTTTCAAAACGTGATGCTGGCCAATGTTGAAGGGGCCTGGCTCATGGCAAAGACAGTTGGCGCACAAATGATTAAGCAGGGTGATGGTGGGAAGGTTGTTTTCACTTCGTCGGCGCGAGGAAAGCTCGGCCACCCAGCCGGCTACTCAGCTTACTGCACTTCTAAGTCCGCCATTGACGGGATGACCAAGGCGCTCGGGTGAGAGTGGGGAAAGTTTGGCTTAGCGGTAACTGCCATCGCCCCCACAGTGTTTCGTTCGCCCCTTACGGCTTGGATGTTTGGCGATGATGAGCAAGCAAAATCAGTCAGAGCAGGCTTTCTATCGCGCGTGCCCATAGGACGATTGGGCGAGCCAGAGGACTTAGCTGGACCGCTTTTGTTTCTCTGCTCAGACGCTTCTAACTTTCACACGGGCCACATCATCTATCCAGATGGTGGGTATACAGCGGGGTAAGTGATGACCATTGCTGTTATTGGAGCTGGATTGATGGGCGCAGGGATTGCGCAGGTCTTCATAGCTGCGGGTCATACGGTCCGTGTCTTCGATCCCACCGAGAAGGCTCGCCTGAGCTTACACAAGCGCGTCTTCGATGGCCTTACCCAAGAAGGATACTCAGGAGATGAGCTCTCAAACCTGACTGTTCACGATCAGTTAGAAGAGGCCGTCGCGGAAACGCAATTCGTGACCGAAGCGGCACCTGAGAAGTTAGAATTAAAGCAGTCCATTTTCGCACAGCTGATTAAGCATGCGCCTGGATCGGCCATTCTCGCTAGCAACACTTCGGTGATCCCAATTCATAAAATTGCGAATGATCTGCCAACTGCAGAGCGAATTGTCGGCACGCATTGGTGGAACCCTGCCCCGCTTATTCCATTGGTGGAGGTCATTGAGAGCGAGGCGACATCGAGCGAAACAATTGATGAAACTATGCGGTTACTTTCATCCATCGGCAAACGTCCGGCTCATGTCAAAAAAGACATTCCTGGGTTCGTAGCGAACCGCTTACAGCACGCGCTTTGGCGGGAAGCTATATCTATGGTCGCGGATGGGGTTTGCGATGCAAAGACTCTCGACGATTGCGTCAAGAACAGTTTCGGATTGCGGCTCGCCGTTCTTGGTCCAATGGAAAACGCAGATCTGGTGGGTTTGGATCTAACGCAAGATATTCACAACACGATATTACCGGCTCTCGATGCCAGTCGTGAACCCAACCCAGTTTTACAAGACAAGATTAATCTGGGGGCATTTGGATTTAAGTCGGGAGAGGGTTTCCAAGTTTGGTCTGACAAGCGTCAAGCTCAATTGAAATCGGAACTCGCAAACCACCTTATCGCCGCCAAAGCCAAGCGAGGTGCGTCAGATGTATAGCGGATTACTCTTGGGGGTTTTGGCATATGAGCTTGTGGTGATAGTGGGACTGGGGATTTGGCTTCAATCGCGTCACTCATCCGGGTCTGCATCGGAGTTCGCTCTGGCGGGGCGAGATCTGCCGACCCCAGTCGTCGCCGTTACGCTTGCTTTAACGGTGTTAGGCACCGCGCACATCTTAGGTGTCTTTGAGATGGCATGGATGATGGGCGCCGTGGCTGCTTGGTTCTCGATTGCCCATGTCATACTTCTAACATTTGTTTGTTTGGGCTCTGGATTATGGGTACGCCGACTTGGCGTCACCACTGTCCCTGAACTGCTTCAAAAGACGTATGGTATGGAAGTGAGGCTTTTGGTTTCTTGCGTCCTGGCCGGCGTGCTTTTCGGAATTCTGACCGTGGAGGCACAGGGTATTGGCATTATCTTCGCCACGCTGACGAATTGGAGCATTCAGACCGGCGCAATTGTTGGCGGCATTCTCGGTATACTCTACGTCATTTTCGCTGGCATGCGAGAAATTGGCTGGGTCAATCTCGTCAATGTTTGCATCATGTATCTGGGCCTAATTCTCGCGGTTATATTCATCGCGTTCGCAATCCCGGGTGGCGGTGGTTACGAATCTGTTGGTACCTTTTATGCTGAGACTGACCAAGCAAGCGCCCTTTCGATTTGGGGCACACCAGAGCTATTTGTAAATTTCGCACTTTTGAACGTCGTGGCCGTCTTCTTCAGCCAGAGCGTCAACCAAATGCTGTTGCAGCCTGCAATGGCTGCGCGAAGTGAAAAGACCATCAGGAAGGCATTATGGATCGCTGCGCCGGTCAACGGGCTGTTTGGCATTGTGGCGGTCATAATTGCATTGACCGCGCGGGCTCAACCAGAGTTTGCGCAGCTTCCAGGCGCTGAGAAAATTGGCGCGACGACCATGCTTATTGAGTATTTGCCTGCGTGGTTGAGCGCGCTGTTGCTTGCATCGTTCCTCGCGGCGATCCTTTCGACCTTTGCAATTGTTGCTTTATCGATCGCGACAGTATTCGCTCAAGATATTTTCAAGGCACTTTATGTCCCTCGCGCGGGTCCTGAGCTCGTAACGCGCGTCATTCGGCTAACGATCATTGTCGTCGCTAGTATCGCCATCGCGGTCGCTTCCTTTTTGCCACCGATCTTGGCCGCCATGATTTGGTTATTCGCATGGCTTACGCCAGTATTTTGGATCTTGGTGGTCGGGCTCTTTTGGACCAGAAACTCAGCTGCAGCCATCGCGACACTCCTTGCGGCATGGATCACGAACTTCCTTTGGTCATTTTCCGATTTGCCACAATGGTTGGGGTTCGAGAACGGCGCGAACTATAATGCCTATGCGACCACCCTTGTCTCAGCGATTGTTATTGTTGTTCTCTCGCTCTTCCTGAAGGGTAAGCCTGGCCTTCTGTCGCGCAATAAACCGATCGCGATGGCAAGCTCTCCTGTGGTGGGAGGCTGACAGATGTTTTGGTCAATACTCTCCCAGTCGGTCCTGTTGATCTTGGTGATTATTTTGGTCGGTCAGCTGTTGGGCTGGTTGATAACGAAAGTCCGCTCAAGTCGGACCCATTCTATGGAGGGTAAAGAATGAATGTCACGCAAGCCTGGATGGCTGGTGTCGTTTTGATAATGGGCGTTTTCGCGGTCTTCGCAATCGTTGGATACGTACGCGCCAAACGACGCGGAAACGTCGCGTTTGAATCAGATGAAATGGGAGGATGACAGAGATGGCACGTAAGAAGGTTATCATAACATGCGCGATTACCGGCGCGATCCACACGCCTACAATGTCGGATGCGCTTCCGTACACAACTGAAGATATCGCTCAACAAGCGATTGATGCGGCTGACGCTGGCGCTGCAGTGCTTCACCTTCACGCCAGGCATCCAAATGACGGATCGGTTTCACTTGATCCGGAGCACTTCATGGAATTTCTCCCGAAAATAAAGGCCAAGACCAACGCGGTTATAAACATATCGACTGGTGGCTCTTTAGTAACGACGATCGATGACCGAATGGCGCCGGCGAAGCGTGCTTCGCCAGAAATGTGTTCTCTAAATATGGGATCCATGAACTTCTCTTTCCATCCATTGGCGGACAAATACACGGACTGGAAGCATGACTGGGAAGAAGCTTATGTGAGAAATTCAGATGGCTACATTTTCCGCAATACATTTGCCGATATCGCAAAAGTTGCGAAAGAACTTGGCGGAGATCACAAAATCAAGTTCGAACACGAATGCTACGATGTCGGCCACTTATATAATTTGAAGTTCTGTATGGCGTCAGGTTTGTTCAAAGCTCCGGTTTTCATCCAGTTTATCTTTGGGATTCTTGGTGGCATCGGCGCTGATATTGATAATCTGATCTTTATGAAACGCACCGCAGACCGGTTGTTCGGAGATGACTACCAATGGTCGGTGCTGGGTGCCGGTGCTTCTCAGATGCAGCTTGCGGCAACCGCTGCCAGCATGGGCGGAAATGTACGCGTCGGATTGGAAGACTCCTTGTTTATCGAACGCGGGAAACTTGCCGCCTCAAACGCCGAACAGGTCGCCAAGGTCAGAAGCATAATAGAAAATTTGGGCTTAGAAATCGCAACCCCCGACGAAGCAAGGGAAATGCTTGCATTGAAGGGCGCCGACGCTGTTACGTTCTAGGCCTGTCTGCTTAGAAAATACTGAAAGCGCCGGCTCGTCCTGAAGCCTGACGGATCAGCTTAGAGTGGCACTTGTCCGAGTTGGCTCTTTAGGCGGGATGATACCCTCCTGTTTGCGAGAAATATTGAAAGAAGATTCGCATGACCAAACAGCTTATGGACGGCAAAACTATTCGCTACACTTATTCGGGCGGGTTATCGTTCGAGGTGCGTTTTAGAAACGGGATGGTGTCCTACAAAGCGCTGAAGCGAAGTGACCGAGTCACCAGTGAGAACAGTAACATTCCGTATCAATCGCGTCAGATCCGCGACGGCCTCATCCATACAATTTGGCATGAGCGGGCCATAGGTGACGTGGTTTCTCTTATAATCGATCTTGCTGATAAGAGCATCTACTCAGCCGCACTACTCGGTTATTGTGATGCTGACCATATGCTTCATTTTGAGGACGGTCAGATAGAAGATATTCAGTTTGAAGAGCCTATCTAAGCAAACCGCGATGAAGTTTCGTCACTTTCTAACCTTGGTTTTGGTCTGCTTTTTTTGGGGAACTAATTTTGTTGTTTCAGCGTGGGCGCTAGGCGAGAACCCTGTTCCGCCGTTTATGCTGGCGGCCACACGCGCATTGATCGTTGTGGTTTTATTATCCCCAGTCCTGTTTTGGCCTCGCCCGAAGAATTTTCTTCTTCTTTTGTCGATATGTCTTTTGGTTGGTCCAGTACATCTCGGGTTTTTGTATTCGGGGCTACAAACTGCGTCCGCGACCGGCAGCTCTATCGTAGCGCAGCTGTTTATTCCGATATCCACGATACTGTCTGTCGTCTTCTTGAAGGAGCGAATTGGATGGACCCGAGGATTGGCAGTGACGACGGCCTTCTTAGGTGTTGTGATTATGGTCTATGATCCCAGCAGCTTCAGGGTCGAAATTGGATTACTCTTCACGCTCGGCGCTTACACCGCCCTCTCGATTGCCTCGATCCTAATGAAGCGCGTAGGTGAAGTACCTTGGCAGCAATTCGTATTATGGATGGCGATCAGCGTTCTGATTTGTTGTGGGTTATCCAGTTTGTTCTTTGAGACGGATCAAGTTGACGTCTTCCAGACATCCTACATCCCTTTATTGATCACGGCAGGCTTCGCGGCGGTCGGGGTTAGCATTTTTGCCCACGGCCAGTACTTTAATTTGGTCAGGCGCTATAATGTATCTCAGGTCGTACCGCTGACTTTGATGACACCGGTATTCGCGACGGTCCTTGGAGTTATGATTCTCGGAGATGAGATATTTCTTCGTTACTGGATCGGCGGCCTTTTGATATTGCCCTGCGTCTACATCATTGCGGTTAGAACGGAATGAGGTGGCGCGCTAATGTGCGTATGGCATCCCTGCATAAATCTCCGCAAAGGACGTTGCGGCTGCATCGGAGGTTGTCAGAGTATCCAGGGTTGCCAATTGGATTTTGCGTTCGAACTCTGTCCTGTTGGGATCTTTGTGAAACGATGTAGTCACCCACCAGGAAAACCTCTCAGTTTTCCAAATGCGCTCTAGGCAGATGGACTCGTAATTCTCCAACAAAGTAGACGTTTCTGATTTAATCGCATCAATCAAGCCGGCTGCGAGCACACGAACATCGGCGATCGCCAAATTAAGCCCTTTTGCACCGGTTGGCGGGACAATGTGCGCTGCATCGCCGGCCAAAAACATGTTTCCATGTCGCATCGTTTCGCACACGAAGCTGCGCATTGGGGTGATACCTTTGGCAGTGATTTTGCCGCGATTATTGGTGTAATTTGTCCCCTGCCCCATACGTAGATCGAACTCATCCCATAATTGCTCATCACTCCAATTCTCGACGCGATCATCATTGTCGCATTGAATGTAGAGGCGTGAGACGGTTGGCGAGCGCATCGATTGAAGGGCAAAGCCATTTTCATGGTTAGCGTAAATCACGATATGGCTTGCTGGGGGTGCTTCGGCCAATACGCCTAACCACGAGTATGGGTAAACGAACTCAAAACTATTCTGTTTCTCTGGCGGCAGAGCTTTTCTACATGGCCCCCAAAACCCATCCGTACCCGCGATATAGTCGCATTCGAGAACCTTACCCTCTCCGTCCTCGGAGTAATGAATTTTCGGACTATTGGTCTCTACATCTTCGAGCGCTGTAACGGGACAATTCCACTTGATCTCACCATATTCTTCTCGAGCTGCAATCAAGTCTTTTACAACGTCTCTTTGGCCATAGACCGATACCGTTCGACCACCAGTGAGTTTTTTAACATCGACATATCTGTGCTCACCACCAAACGCGAAGATGATGCCGTCATGCTCCATTCTATGGGCATCCATGCGCTCGCCGACCCCCATCTCGCGCATTGTATCAACCGCGCCCTGCTCTAGAACGCCTGCGCGAACCCGCTCGATGACATAGTCTTTGTCCTTCGCTTCAAACAGGACACAGTCTACGCCTGCTCGGTTCAGCATCTGTGCAAGCATCAATCCTGCTGGGCCTGCTCCAACAATCCCGACCTGAGTTTTCATAGATCATCCTGTGAATTTCATTGAACTATTTGGACTTCGTCGCGCCGGCCTCACCAAAGGTTTTGATGGCATCCAACTGGATGATGGCAACGCTTAGAATATCACCTTCTTTAATCTGATGGCGTAAGATCGGCGGACGCTCAAACCTGAATTTGGTCTTGCCATTTCAGAAATAGCTATAACGACCAAGGGCTCTAAACACATCAAACCGGACTGCTTTGATCAATCGGTTTCGCCGGGGATTGGTCTGCTACGAATTGCGACCGCCGCCAGCGCGCCATTGATGATACAAATTATAGCGATGACACCGCATCGGGCAAAAAGCACTCTTTGCCCAATGGCGTGTTGGTTTGGCCCGAAGACGGCGCCATCCTCTATTCTAAACCCGAGTATTACGGCAAAGACAAAGCTAAGCGCGAAGAACGCGAATGAGATCAAAGCAGCGAAACAAACGGCTCTCATACTCGACTGCAATCTCCCGATTAATAGAGCGACTTAGTGCGGTGACGCACACCGATGCACGCTAGCGGAAGAGATGCGCTAAGAAGAAACCTGTTTATCGATCGATCCCAACCAAATAAGTAATAGCTTGCTGCATTGAGTATGCACGCGGGGTAGGTCTCAACGAAACGTTCAGGTGATGACGTCGATCAACTGAAGCTTGGACTTTGATTGCAAGCATCTCCAACGCACCATCAGGTGTTGCATTCGCTATCGACGACGACGCGCGCGGTCAGTGCCTTCATCTCGCAGATCATTTGAAACCATGCCGCCGGGTTCTCGCGGGTCAGGCCAATTGGTGAACTTCTCTAATCGCGATTTTCGAGAGCGCCGCGCTTCAAGTTCTCGATCGATACGCTCAAAAACCGGCCAGTAGTCATCGCCGAACCTTGTTACGAGCTCGGCGGCAATCGCAGCCGCCTTATACAAACGATCGAGATTTAGAGCCGCTTTCTTAAAGTCGTCTTGGGCCATCGCGTTCATTCAGATCGTTTGGGGCGCGACCAAACGAGGTCTGCGCCGTCGGCTCTTGGAAAGAGTGCTGCTTGAATGGGCGCTGCAAAACACGGATCGTCGAGCACGCAGCGAACATACTCCGTCGGATTGTCTCCTTGGGAAGCGGTCTTCCACCCTACCCCAAGATCGCTATCGCCGGCTTTGATAAAGAAGTCCGGTGAGGTTTCACTTCGCTTATTCCGGTTGGGAACGAAGCGGGCAGACATGCAGAGTGTCAGCGTCGTGATCGTTCCTTCGTATCCGGATCTGGTTTTGGAAAATATGCCGATGTTCGCCATGGGTCTCAGCGGTCCTCGTTGGATTTGAGCTGACGACGAGCGCGTTTGAAGCCAGCATCGCTCTCAATCAAAGCTTGAAGCATGGACGGAGCGATATCGGCGGGAGACACGCGTTTTCCAAAAGCTTGGGTATGGATCGCTGCATAGTCTTCCAGGTCGGCATGCAGACCCGGGTCCAGTGACAAGTTCAGTTTTATAGGCGTTAGGTCTTTTAGCGGACCTATTTTGAGCACTTTGGTCATTTAGAATTTCCTCCATAGGGTTGAAGAATAATGTCTTGATGGACGATGATCCGCAGGCGCCAGCCTGGCCGGATCTTGAGTGTGGGCTGGACGCCAAGCTGTCTGCGAACGACCTCTTCGCCGACGCGCGAAGCCCCGTCCTGGGTCGCATTCCGAATAGCACGAGCGATGTCGTCATCGTCATCATCATCGTCAGACAGCTCTGCGCCTATAGTGATGAGACTTGAAAGCGCAGCGGCGGAGAACACTCGAAGGGTGTGGTGATCGACCCGGTCGCGTAAGCCCGCATAGCCTCGCGCATCAGTGCCGGGGAGGTTTTCTATTCTAATAGAGGTACCGTCCGGCATGACGATCCGGTTCCACACGATGAGGGCACGCGACTGTCCATAGGCAACGACATTGTCGTATCGGCCGATGATCCGGCTGCCTTGTGGTATCAATACTGTTCGCCCGCTTACCGTGTCATACACCGGCTCCGTCACTTGGCCGATGATTAGCCCAGGTAGGTCTGAATTGATCCCGGTGAGCAAGGTTGCGGGAATGATCGTACCGGCCATGACCTGCCATGGTGACATCGGTGTTTCGACACGATGCGGATTGTAGATGGAGCGATCTGAAACATCGCTCAAGAATGTCTCTTTGCGAGATTGATAGTTGGGATCGCGATCCAAGAAGGAAGGCTGGTCCTGGAAGCTCAACCGATCAAGCACTTCGAATGGATCCCGCGGCGGCGTTTCCTGAACCTTCCCTGGGATGACCGGTGCTCCGCCCATTTTGGAAAAGAACAGCGCGCTTTGACGCGCAGCGCTTATTTGTTCAGCTTGCAGTTCTACTGCGCGCAAGTCTGCGTCAGAGGGCAAGTCCAGAGTCTCGATGGGCGATGTTGGCACTGTATAGCGCCCTTCTCTTTGGGCCTTCAGGATTGGTGCCCCTAGGTCTCCCGGCAGAGGCGGACCAAGTGTTGGCACTTCCCGCTTCACTTCAGAATAAGACGCTGGCAACGCTGCAAGCCCCTCTGCTTTGGCTTGATTTCGAGTGGAATAAAGCTCGCTTCCAGGAACGGCGCGCTCGCTATTCGAAGACTTCATCGCTAGCGCGAAGCTGCCAAGAACCAGGATCGACGCGCCGCAAATCAGTATCATCAGCGCTTTTTTGTTGAAGCGACGAATGGGTGCTGGCGCTGCACGAATGGCGAGCTCGTCTGTTGAGGGTGTTGGGTTTGAATGCCTCATCGTGATGCGAGTTCCAGGTCATTGCGCTCAATGCGAACAACATCTTGGCGTTTTTCTCCGAGGCGAAGCTCAGCAATGGCGAATAGGCGGTCGACGACATAGTAGTTGTCGCGCATGCGATAGTTCACGAGTTGTGACTTTCCATCGCGGCCTACGACAAAAAGAGGTGGCGCTTCGCCTTGATCAAGGCGCGTTGGAAATTGGATATAGACTTTCCGGCTGTCGTCGAAGACGCGCGTTGGACGCCAATGCGGCTCATCGCCAGAGATTTCATATCGAAACCGCAAGCGATCAAGTTGCAGTCCTTGGGGGCCCAATTCGCGTTTGGCCCCGGCGACTGAACTTACAGGGCGCTGAACCAAAGGCGCATCTGAATAGCGCCATGAAACGGCGGCCATATATGTCTCTCGAAACGCATGCAACTCTAGATGATACGCGCGCCGAGACGTGGTGATGATGAGGTTGGTCTTGAGACCTGATTGGATGGGTTTAACGAGGATGTGGACTTGGGCTTGATCGCCCGCGCCAGAAACGGTGTCGCCGAGGACCCACCTCACGGTATCCCCGGCTGAGACAGACATAAGCTCTTCACCAGGCTGCAGCGCGATATCGGTAACTTGCTCTGGGGCTGTGTAGACCTGATAGAGCGCCCCTTTTGTGTAAGGGTAGATTTGGATCGCGTTCATATAGTTTGCCGGCGTTGGCTCGATGGCGGCAGACGCGTTTGCTCGCTCGATGGCTTGATAGGGCTTAAGGGGTTCTGCATCGCCGCTGGCTGCGACCTCTGCCGGGCTGAGCCCTGGTCCAAATGTTCGCGTTATAATGGGCGCGGGCTTTTCCTGCGCCGCGGTTTCTAGCTTTGGCTCCTCCTCAGCAAGATAAACAGCTTCAAAGAATGGCTCTTCATCAAGCACGATGTCTGGACCGCTAGGTTGGAGCTGAAGAGACTCGCAGGCGGTTAATGACAGAACACCAAATATCAATGGTGTGAAGTATACGGGTCGCATTGAGGGGCTCCTTTAGGTGAGGTCTTTCGACCAGTTGATGCCGTGGACGTAGATCCCGAGCGGATTGCGATGCAGGGTCTCGGCGTCACGTGGCGGGTCGGAAATGAGTGAGAGCGTCGCCGTCCAATTCTCGCGGCCGATTTCAGCGCCGTTTCGGAAGGCTGTTTCTTGCCAACGGATTGTGAAACTGTCTTCGCTCGCGCGAACGATGCTTGCGACATCCACTGAGACCGAACGTGTGCCTATTTCAGCGAACGGGTCATTATCCTGAGCGTAAGTATTGAGCGTCGTTGCGGCGCGATCCGTAGTGTATGCGTAAGCTTGCATCCAATTTTGGCGCACGATGATTGGGTCGATCGAAACCGAACGCGTATTTTTGATGAAGGCCGCCAGGTGATAAGCGATCTGCGCATCGGTTGGCTCGTATGAGACATCGGCAGGTCCAATCGCTCGCACCGCGCCGTCCGTGCTCAATTCGACGATATAAGGTGTGACAAAGGATTGAGTTGAACGCCATACAAGTCCAGCGATTAGGACGAAGCACATTGCGATTGCGGCAAGCGCTGCCAAGCGCCAATTCTTGGCTTGGACACGCGCAGATCCAATCCGGTCATCCCACGCTTGTGCAGCGCGCTGATAGGGCGTTACCGGCGTCGGCGTATCGCCATAGGCATTTGTCTGGCGTTTCCAGATCATGATGTTTTACTCCTCATCTTTCAGGCGCGGCGCTTCGCCAGCACCGGGTCGGTCGCCATCTCGAACGGCTGCTGCGGCAGTCATACTTGCATCTCGTGTGGCTTGGCTTCGCCGGATACGTTTGGCCCAATCAGGCCCGCCAGCGGCAAGGCTTGAGCTTTCCCCAATCGACGGAGCGCCTGTTCCGCCGGTCGCCGAAAAGGCGCCTTGTCCGCCAGCGCGAAATCGCCGCCGCGGCTGGCCGCTCATACGCGAGAAGGCGCGCCCGGCAGATTGCTTTGCTGACGCAAACCCGGCTGAGGCAACGCCGCTGACACCTGAAGCGACACCTCGCGCACCGCTATGACCAGAGACTGTCTTTGCAAGCGCGTAAGAGGTTCTTGCGCCGCCTGCCATCGAAGCGGCGTGACCAATAGACGAGCTCGCAATTTTTCCGGCGCCGCCAATTGCACCGCGCGCGACTGATCCGCCAGCGACTGTGCCGGCTGCAACACCAGCAGCCGTTCCGATGGCCGCGCCCGCGCCAAGTTGCGGCGCACCTGACACGATGCCTGTTGCAATACCTGGCCCGAAAATACCGAGCGCAAGCATGGCTAGGGAGCCAAGAATGACCGAGGCCGCTTGTTCAAGTGTGACGGCGTCCGGTGTAAATGTAGACGTTATCGATCCGAATATCGTTGAACCGATACCGACGATGATAGCGAGCACCATGAGCTTGATACCTGCGGAGATGACGTTTCCGAGGACACGTTCAGCAAGGAATGAAGTCTTATTCCAAAGCGCAAAAGGAATGAGCACAAACCCTGCCAGCGTGGTGAGCTTGAACTCGATGATTGTTATAAAGAGCTGGATCGCCAGAAAGAAGAAAGCGAGCAGTGTGATGAGCCATGCGAGGGCTAGCACGCCGATGATCACGATATTCTTGAAGAACGCGATGGGGCCTGAGAGATTAGAGATTTCGTCTAGGAGCGGATACGCTGCGTCGTATCCGGTGGCGGCGACGAAGCCTGGCTTCATAATGTCATCAGCGGTTATGGTGCCCGCCGTTGCCGTGAGACCAAGCTGCGCAAAGCTTCGGAAAATCACATCGGCGAGGAATGCAAAGTTTCCAATGAGGAGCGCGAAGAAGCCTACATAGAGAACCTTCTTCAAGAATTTGGCGACGACATCTGTGTCGGGACCCATCGCCCAAAAGAGGCCTGCCAGGGTGATGTCGATCGCGATCAAGATGGTCGTGAGATAGGCGACGTCTGCTTGGAGTAAGCCAAAGCCGCTATCGATGTAGGTCCCGAAGGTCGCGACGAATTGATCGATGACATTGAGGTCGTCCATCTTCCCTACCCTCTAGTTTCGCGTATAGGCGGCGCCATCGCCTTTGAAGCGGTCGTGGCGGACCCGCGCTTGTTCTTCGATCGCCGCGCGGCGCGCCTCTTCAACGGCGACCATGCGGTACTGAGCGGCCATAAGTTGCTGCACGTGCATTTGCTGATCTATGGACCGCGCAATAAGCTGCTTTCCAGCTTGCTTGCCGGCGAGCTTACCTGTAGCAGACTGGCTATGATCGACCAATTCGCTCAGCGTCTCTTGCCCATCTGCAATCGAAGAAACGATGCCCGACTGAACGCGTATTGCATTGCCAAAGGTTGATCGGGAAAGTTTCCACTGATCGGTTGCGCGAACCACGATCTCTGTGTTGGTGAGGTCCTCGTAGCTTTCCGGGAAGTTCTCTTCGTATCGACGTTCGGACTCGGCAACTTCATAGGTAATTTCGTCACCTTCGCGCATCAGGTCATCGATGCGTTTGAGGATCACGCGAAGGTCGTTGATTGATGTGTGATCAAGCCGTTTGAGGTTCTCAGCTGAATCGATCAGCATCTGAGCTTCGTTTTGAAGTAGTCGGATTTGAATGTTGATTTGTTCGAGTGTGTTGACCGCTGTGTTGACGTTTTGAACCAGATTGGTGGGATCGATCACCACATCTCCGATCCCAAAGAGCGCGCTCGCGGGCTGCGGCGTGAGCATCACCATCGCAGCGATACTCGCGATGGCGGGGTTTATTCGGCGGCGCATGCGACCCCTCCTTCACTATCCTCGAGAATGAGATCTGCAGCCCAGGAAAGCCCTTTGACGTTTAGCCAGTGCGCCGCGAAGCTCTCGCCGGGCGCGCAGGCTTCTAGTGTCTGATCAACGGCGGCTTGGTCGTTCTTTGAGCCACTCGCACATAAGGCGAGACCGATCGGCCCGAGTTTTAAATCGAACAGACGGTTCCCAGCGGGGCATTGCAGGTAGTAATCTTGTTTCGGTGTCGCAGCGGAGATGAGCTCGATCTGACGGGCGTTTAACCCGAAGGCTTTATAGATCTCTGCTTGCCCACGTTCGCAGGCACGCGCGTTCGGTAGAAAAATGCGTGTCGGGCAACTCTCTATAAGTGCTGGCGCGATCGAGCTTTGGGAGACATCGGACAAGGACTGGGTCGCAAAGACGACGGAGACATTTTTCTTTCGCAGCGTCTTTAGCCATTCACGAAGGCGTTCGGCAAACATAGGATGGTCAAGAAATAGCCAAGCCTCATCGAGGATGAGGAGCGTAGGCGCCCCGTCAAATCGGCGTTCTAATCTGTGAAATAGATAGGATAGTACAGGCGCGATCAAACGCGGCACTTGCATGAGGCTTTCCATTTCAAAGAGTGCCTTACCCGCATCGGTGAGGTCATCGCGGTCTGCATCGAGCATCGAGCCGAATGGGCCTTCGATCGTATAAGGTTTGAGCGCGGTCCTGAGGTCGCTATCCTGAATGAGTGCAGATAGCCCTGTCAGTGTACGTTGAGACTTTGGCGTTTCACTGAGGTTTTGAAGCGCCGATCAGATTTTTTCCTGGCAGGTCGCATCGGTCTCAACGCCTTCTTGGCGAAGGAGCCCGAGCGTCCAGTCTTGAGCAAAAGTAAGATCTTCTGTTTGGTCTATGTTTGCCAGAGGTTGGAACGCGAGCGCGCCGGTTGGGACGAGATCGTACTCAGCGGCGCCAATGGCGAGCAACGCTGCGCGCGCCGAGCGGCCTTTATCGAAGATATAGACGCGTGCATTTTTATAGCGTTGAAACTGAAGCGCCAGGAGCGAGAGCAAAACCGATTTCCCCGCGCCGGTTGGGCCTACGATCATTGTGTGCCCAACATCACCGGAATGGGTCACCAGACGAAACGGTGTGCTCGAAGAAGAGCGCGCCATCAAAAGCGGGAAATCGTCCAAGTGATCATTTCTCTCAGGCCCGGCCCAAACGGCTGAGAGCGGCGCCATGTGTGCGAGGTTCAGCGTGTGGATTAAGGGCTGGCGAACATTGGCGTAGGCGTTTCCCGGGTGGGTACCGAGCCAAGCATCAACGGCGTTCAAGCTTTCATTGATTGAGGTGAAACCGCGGCTGTTTAGAACCCGCTCTACTGAACGCGCCATTTCGTCCGCGACATCCGGGTCTTCGTTCATTAGAGTGATTGAGTTGGTGAGATAACCAAAGCCAACAAAGTCGCTGCCAAGGGCTTGAAGCGCCTCATCGACATCAGCGGCTTTGTTGTCAGCGTCTGTATTTAAGAGCGCAGCAGGCTCGTTCTCTAGCGTCTCTTTCAAGATCGTCAGAACGGACTTGCGTTTTGAAAACCATTGCCTGCGATAGCGATTGAGGGTCTTTTCGGCTTCTGGCTTATCCAGTGGAATGAACCGTGTGCCCCATCGATAAGCGAACCCAAGATTATCAAGATCGCTGAGAAGTCCTGGCTCCGTCATTGGCGGGAAGCCTTGGACTGAAATCGTGCGCAGCGCCTGGTCGCCCAATGTCGGAGAAAGTCCGCCCTTCAGCGTGCAATCTGTTAGCATCGCATCGAGGCACATCGGTGTATGCGGCACTCGAACAGCGTGATCCTTTGTTGATACGCAGGTATGGAGGTAGGTAAGAGTTTCCTCATCGGTCAGCCATTCTGCTTCAGGCATTAAAGCCTGTAAGAGATCGATGCCTCGGTCTGATTGCGTTTGAAACGTCTGAAGCGCGTCTTCCCAGAATGCCCCTGGCGCCTGTGCTGGGTCTTCGATGAGAACGCTTTCCATTCGGCCTGTTCGATCGGCTGGCGGCAGCCAAGATAGAGTGAGGTAAAAGCCTGTCTCGAAATGCGCCCCCGCTTCTCGAAATGTGTTTCGCCTTTCCTCGTCCACAAGCCATGACGCAGCTTCTGGAAATTCAGACTCCGGGTAGTCGGTTGCGGGCCGGCGCGCAGCTTCGAAGAAGAGCGACCACCCTGACCCAAATCGTTTAAGCGCGTTGTTGACGCGAGCAGTGTATGAGACGAGTTCTTCTGGCGTGGCGCTTTCGAGGTCCGGTCCTCGATATCGAAGCGTCCGCTGCAGGGCACCATCCTTATTTAGGATGATGCCTGGCGCGATGAGTGCCGCCCAGGGCAGATAATCCGATAGGCGTCTCGAACCGTCTTGATATTCGCGAAGGTCAATCATGAGAGATGTCCTTTGTGTCGAACATGCCGAATGAGAACGTCCATGAATTTCGGGTCTCGTTTCGCGGCCCAAACGCAAATCGCGTGAGCCATCATCCAATAGACAAGGCCGACCACCCACATCTGCATGCCGAGCCCGAGCGCCGCAGCGATCGTGCCGTTTAGGATCGCTGCCATTCGGGGGGCGCCGCCGAGCAAGATCGGCTCGGTCAAAGCGCGATGTAGCGGGACGGTATAGCCATCTGGGGGCAAGCGACTGGCTGACATTAGAGTGTCGCTCCGCCACCGAACGAGAAGAAGGTTAGAAAGAAGCTGGTTGCAGCAAATGCGATGGATAGCCCAAACACGATTTGCAAGAGCTTGCGCATACCGCCGCCGCTCTCTCCGAACGCTAAGCCGAGCCCTGTCAAAATGATGACAATGGTAGCGAGGATCTTTGCGACCGGGCCTTCGATGGATTGGAGGATTTGGTCTAGTGGACCTTCCCAGGGCATTCCGGATCCAGCGGCGTGAGCGGGAAGCGCTATCGCCGCTGTGAGCGCAGCAAACGCCAGACCTTTCGAAATTGATTTATACATTGGGTCGTCCTTTCTAATTTGAACGTGAGGAGGCGCTTCAAGTTGAGACTTGTTGCAGCGTCGTAGTGATAGGTTTGAGCGCGTAGCCGCTGGCGGTGATGCCCGTGACATCGAGCACGGTTTCGACTTGGCGCACGCCATCCTTTCTGCGGATGAAAACGACGCGGGCGATGGTCTCAGCAATGAGATCTTGAGGGATATTGTGGGTCACCTCACCAATGAGCTGCTCGAGGCGAAAAAGGCCTGCTTCTGCTGAGTTTGCATGAAGCGTCGCAATTCCTCCTGGATGCCCGGTGTTCCACGCTTTTAGCATTGCGAGCGCTTCACCGCCTCTTACTTCGCCTATGATGATGCGATCTGGACGAAGACGAAGCGTTGACCGAACCAAGTCAGACAGTGTGACAGAACCCGGCTCGGTCCGAAGCGCGACGACGTCGTTACCGCAGCATTGGAGTTCTCGAGTATCTTCGAGCATGACGATCCGGTCGCCGCTTGTCGCAATCTCCGCAAGGAGCGCGTTTGCAAGTGTGGTTTTGCCTGAGCCGGTGCCGCCTACAATGAGGATGTTCGCGCGTTGCTGAACCGCCAGACGAAGTGCACTTGCGGTTTGCGGGCTCATCGTCCCCGAGACGACATACTCCTCAAGGGTGATAACCCGGCCTGCAGGTTTGCGAATTGAGAAGCATGGCGCTGATGATACGGGTGGAAGAACCCCTTCAAAACGTTCTCCGCTGAGTGGGAGCTCAGCTGAGACAATCGGGGATTTAGCCGTTGCGTTTCGGCCATTGTGACTGGCGACCAATCTGATGATGCGTTCAACTTCATGCGCGCAGAGTTCTGAGCCGGTATCAACCAGCCCCTCCCCGTGCCGTTCGAGCCAGAGACGCCCATCGGGGTTCATCATGATTTCTATGACAGCCGGGTCATTCAATGCCTCGCAGATTTGGTCTCCGAATGCGGTGTGGAGCATGTCTGCTGTGCGCTGAAGGGATGCATGTTTACGCATGGCCCGCTCCTTCCCGCTCGGGAGCAGCGTTGTGCAAACGGTCCAGCTCTTCATCTGTGAAGAATTGATTGTCCTCGGCCATCGCTTCATCGACTGCGCGTTGAAGGACACGCTTGCCGCTTTGCAGATCACGCCCGAGCTGCTCGACAAACAAATTGAACTGTTTCTCGCCTTCGGCGCGCGCCGCATCGATTTGGCCCGCTGGAAGCGCCGGCGTTACCATCAAAAAGTAGCGAATAAACAGCGCGAGTGTTTCGCCGAGAACCGTGTCTTTCTGCTCGAGGCGATCAAACTGCCGGGTCAGGCGATCGAGCCGGCGAACGATGGCGGCGTCGCGTTCATCGCGGGAGGCATCTGTAAAATACTCCGTCAGCGCTGCATCGACGAGATCCGTCAGCGTTCTGCCACGCCGCAATGCCAGCGCATGAAGTTTGGCGACGTTCAAGTCTGATACGTGGACATTGATGCGAGATTTCATGCGCCCCTCCCCCGAAGGAGTTCTGCATTTGTGAGTTCATCGAGTGCATTGGCGTCAACGATATCTGCGCCAAACAGATCCTTTTGAACTCTCTCGATCTCTTTTGCGTTCGAGCCGGTGTCGGGGGTTCCATCATCTATACTCGGCGCATCACTTGGGTCGTTTTCTAGTTTGGGAGCATGTTGCAGGCCGCCATCGTCAGGGCTGGAAACATCCAATGCGTCATGTTCGCAAGCAAGCGCTCCGTCCCAGTCTGACGGTCTCACATCATCCAAACATAGCGTTTCAGATTGAGCAGCATTTACCGCAGGTAGTATCCGCGCTGTGAAATTGCGGTCTTCATAATAGCGCAGCTTCTTGGCGCGGATCGGCGGCGCCCCGGCGACCATGACAATTTCGTCGTCGGCAGGAAGTTGCATAACTTCACCGGGCGTGAGCAATTGCCGCGCAGTTTCCTGTCTTGAGACCATGACGTGGCTGAGCCAAGGAGCGAGCCGATGGCCTGCATAGTTTTTCATGGCTCTTAGTTCTGTGGTTGAACCCAAAGCGTCGGATATGCGTTTAGCGGTGCGTTCATCATTGCTGGCGAATGCGACTCTGACATGGCAGTTGTCGAGGACGGCATTGTCTGGTCCGTAAGCTTTCGAGATTTGATTGAGTGATTGAGCGATCAGGAAAGCGCGAAGGCCGTAGCCCGCCATATAGCCCAGGGCGGTTTCAAAGAAGTCGAGCCGACCGAGTGCTGGGAATTCATCCAGCATAAAGAGGACCTGACATTGTCCATCAGCGCCGGTGTCATGTACTTCGGTAAGACGTCGCCCAATTTGATTGAGGATCAGGCGCACGAGTGGCCGCGTCCGTGATATATCCGATGGCGGGACCACCAAATAGAGGGACAGAGGCTGAGAACCGACCACCAGGTCGTGGATCCGAAAATCGCAAGCGGACGTGGCTCGAGCGACGGTGGGATCGCGATAAAGGGAAAGGAAGCTTAAGGCCGTCGAGAGGACGCCTGAGCGTTCATTCTCAGACTTGTTCATCAGCTCTCGGGCAGATTGGGCCACGACCGGATGTACCAACGGCGCATTAGACGTACCCAGGTGGTTGGTTGAGAGCATCCATTCGAGCGTTCGGAAGAAGCTTCGAGCTGGATTGGCGAGAAGATGGGCTACGCCAGCGAGTGTTTTGTCCTTTTCGGCATAGAGGACGTGAAGGATGGCACCGACGAGCAAGGCGTGTGCGGTCTTATCCCAGTGATTGCGACGCTCGAGACCGCCATCAGGATCAACTAAGATGTCGGCAATGTTCTGAACATCGCGAACTTCGTCCTGGCCTTTGCGCACTTCGAGCAAGGGATTGTATCTGAGTGTCTGGGGATGAGTGGGATCGAAGCGAACAACTGAAGAGAATTTGGACCGCCATCCGGATGTGAGATCCCAGTTCTCGCCTTTGATATCGTGGATGACGGTGGAGTGACGCCAGGCAAGCAGAGTTGGAATGACAAGCCCTACGCCTTTACCAGAACGCGTCGGCGCGAACGCAATGACGTGCTCAGGCCCTTCATGACGCAAATAGTTCCTCGCTACACGCCCCAGAAAGACGCCGTTAGTCGTTAGAAGACCTGCATTTTTGATCTCTGAGCGTTTCGCCCACTTGGAGGAGCCATAGGTGGTAACGTTCTTCGCTTCTCGCGACCGCAATACCGCGCCTGTCACAGCGCATGCCAGCCCCATGACACCGCCGCTTCCGGCAATCAGACCGGCGCGATCGAAAACTTCTGGCGCATAGGCTGCGTAAGCATACCACCAGTGAAAGAACCGCCATGGCTGATAAACGGGCGTGTCCCAGACTACGAACCAAGCGGGCCCGAGGCGCGGATTGTAAGCGAGTTGTTCTGCCGTCCACTGAGCGGCGATCCAGACGCCGAACACTGCAATGCAGAGGACAAGCAATACCTGCCAAAAGATGGTGGTTGTCAGTTTCATGCCGTAAGGCTGGATCAGAACCTCTATAGGCCGCTAGGCTGTAAATCGTGCATTATCGTGAACTGCAGTGAAGTAGCGTGAACAATCGGGATCACGAGAGATGGATCGTGAAACACACACTCGTTGAACACGGCGAGACTAACCCAACTATCCTCAACGTGGCCGCAAGCAGTACATCTGAAATTTCCTAAAACCAGACATAGCGAATGGGTTGTCCAATGCGCATGGCTAAGCGCAACAGGCTTCAAGAAATGTCGAGGGTCAATGGTGAGCCAGAATGCCGTCGAGAGCGGCGAAAAGCTACTTTTCGTTCAACTGCGTGGATGAAGTATAGGTGCTAATTCTCATTCTCTGCGATGAATCGCTCTAACAAGTTCAAGGTGGCATCGACCAGAAGCTCCACCTGCGTGTCAGAATCAGCATCGGGATATTGCATCTTCATTATCCCCAACCCGCTAAGCTTTACTGCAATGAAGTGTAGGATCACTTCGCTTTGATCCCGCGATATTCCAAAACGTTTGAAAATGGAGTGAAAGATCGTCACGCGTTCGTTCAAGAATTCATGTTGCCATGATGAAATAGCTTTCCAAACTTCAGGCTCTCGCCAAAGCCCGAAAATTAACTCCCAGAATACCAACTGAGTGGGGCTTGAGTAATACTGCCATACGTTCTCAATCAAACAACGATTTGTGGTCGCCAGATCTGCGTCGCGATCAATGAGCGGCATCTCGTTCGTTTCGACAAGAAAGACCCGCTCCATAATCAACGCGATCAGAATGCTCGAGCGGGTTGGGAAATGGTGTTGTACCGCTCCGGTTGTTAGACCTGCCTCCTTTGCAATCCCTTTGAACGTGCACGCGCGATATCCGTCTCGTTCTAATAGTCTCATTCCTGCATCTAGTAGGTCATTTCGCGTTTGAGCCATTCGCTCCGCTTGCGAGCGACGCGTTTTCGTTGGTGCTTTTGCGGTCATGTCCGGATTTGCTCTTTTGTCGTCTAACCAGGTAACATTACAGGCAGAATGCGGTATCTCAAATAAGGAGTCTAGGACCTCTGTCACTCCGTCGAAACCACCGTCGCAAACCGCCACAAAAAAAGGCCTCTCAATTGCTTGAGAGGCCAGAGGAGAGTCATTCTTGGAGGAAGAGTAGGATGCTAGAATGACTTTCGGATCGTGAGACCGATTTGACGTGGAGGTTGCGGCAAGGCCCGAGGGCCAAGCGGCGTATCAATATCTGCCGCGACCCCGAGAACAAATTATTCAATCAAAACATTAGTCGCGAACAGTTGAACAGTGATGCCAGCCTCTTCGTTTATCAATCCCGCGAAGAGGTCGAGCGTTCCATAATCACTTATGATCGTTGGTGATGCGTCGCTGTCGAACTGAGTGAACGCGTACACGCCTCGAACGAATGCTTGGCTGTTCCAAATCAAATCTGGATCAGATTGGTACTGCCCTGTCAGAGTGTAGGCTAATGGCGTGAAACTGGTATTCAGGCCGGTCAGGTCTTCGAATGGGATCGTCGCAGCACTGACGGTATCGCCTGTGACTTGCAAAGATCCCGGCGGAAGCCCTTGCAATGCGCCAAGCGCGTTGAGCGCTGCCTGAGCGTTCGCACCGGCATAGACCGTGCCTAATCCAAACGTTGATAGAATGGTATCGGGCGCAATAACCGGGTCGGCGAGCTGCGGCGACGTTGGAACATTGTCGAAATCCGTGAACTCAAAATCATTGGTCGACAAGGATCCGCCGAAAGACCAGTGATCACTCGCTTGAAAGTCGAACTCAAGCTCGATGCCTTTGTTTTCAGCCTCTGGAGCACTCACAACCAATCCGATGCTGGGCAGCGACAAAAACAAACCATCATTCGATGGATAGCCAAGCGCTTGCAGTGTACCTGGAGGGAGCGCAAATCCAGCTTCGGTAGCCGCGGCGAGAGAATTTGTAATGTCAGAGAAAGACTGCGGAGAAAACGTCTGAAACTGGAAGTCTTCGAAGGATTGAAAGTACACCGACGCGTTGAGCTTTAGGCGCTCATGTAGCCACCCGTTTGACTTGAAGCCAACCTCTACAGCTGTGGTGTTCTCAGTCCCAAAATCCCGGAAACCGCCATTCTGAAACGCGCCAGAGGCGATGTTGTTAAAGCCCCCTGCACGAAACGCGTTATCGAGACCTGCGAAGACAGTGAGAGCGTCGCTGACTTTATAGGTCGTTTTTAGGCTCCAAGCCGTATTCGTCTCGTCGAATCCGCCTTCAAAGATCCCGGTCACTTCCGGGCCGCCAAGCGCCAGAGAGAGCACGGTGGCGTTTGTATCGATGAAAGGATCTACGACATCTCTGCTTGAGTTTTCAACACGTACCCCCGCTGAAACTGATAGCCTTTCGGTGATGTCGAACGTATTGTTCGAGAACAGCGCGAACACTTCCGATGTATCTTTTCCGGCGTTGTCGTCGAGGACGACCGGGATAATCCCGGTAGATGTCAGATCAAACAGAGAGCTGATGTCCCTCTCATTGTTCGAGTAATATCCACCAACAAGATAGCTCATACGGCCATCATACGTGTCGCCTGCCAACCGGAGTTCTTGTGTGAACGCTTTGCGATCAACCGCAAAGACAACGACATCATTAAAGGCGCCCAAATTATCTTGATCTCGGGTAAGTTGAACAGACTGATCAAAATATGAGGTTACAGACGTGACGGCACCGAGTGCGGTGTCCCAGTTCATGTTCAGGATATTGTACTGGATCGTTTCCGGGTTCTTTTCTGGCACCTGAGAGGTTTTAAAGTCGAATAGGTCGAGCGTTTGAAAGGCTGCTGGAACGGGGAGACCGCCCTGACCCGTTTCACTCGGGATATCGATCAGGAAGACCTCTTGGTTCTCGCCATCAAACAATCCGAGCGTTAAATCTGCGGTAAAGCTGCCCCCGCCATCATACGCAAACTTAGCGCGAACATTGTCTTGATCGATCTGGTTCACGCTATCGCCGATAAAAGGATTGTTGATGTAACCTTCATCCCGACGGATTGACCCAGCAAGACGAACCCCGAAGACGCCTTCCACAATAGTAATGTCTGTCGCCCCTTCGAGTTCGTAAGAATTGTTTCCATTATGGTCGTAGACAGAATACGTCGCTTCGAGGATCGCATTGGAGAACCCATCGAGTTTCGGCGAACGGGAATAGAGGTTGATCGCCCCTGCCGTTGCATTGCTTCCATAAAGCGTGCCTTGCGGACCACGAAGAACTTCGGCGCGTTGCATGTCCAGCGTAGAGTTGATCAATAAAGCCGCATCTGGCGCGGCGGCGTTATCCAAGAAAACCGAAACGGCTGGTGAAACTGGAGAACCTGTTCCTAGTCCGCCCACACCTCGAATGGAGACGAAGTTGGAGGCGGCGCTCGGTCCATCGATAACGAGACCAGGTGTAATGTCGCCAATATCACCGAACTCAAACAGGGCTTTTTCTAGAAACTCCTCTGCGCCGACCACAGAGATCGAGATTGGAACATCCTGAAGGTTTTCTTCGATACGGCGAGACTGAACCGTTACGGTATCCAGCACGGCTACGTCGTCCACATCATCTTCATCTGAAGTATCTGAGGATTGTGCATACGCGCTCGGCGCGATGAGGGCTGCGGCGCAAACAGCAGACATAATTAGAGATTTCATATTTTCCTCCCATGAAATGAGCCCTCGCAGCGCGCTGAAGCAGCGATGATCGCGGAGTGCTTTCTAATTTGCATTATTCGCATAATGTGAACTAGACAGAAGCGTCAACCGCACTTACATTATTTTTATAATATTTGTGAAAAAGCGCCGTAAATATGCAACATGAAGGGGTTCCCACACCGCAATACGGGGTGTGGATCCAATGGAAGCATTGGCCGTGAACCGTTCCACATTCTGGTCCGGCGCCATGTAAAACGAATAACAAACGGAGGTTGAAACAGAACAAAATGAGGAAAAGAAGCTACTATCACGGCGCGGCTTTATGCGCGGCAACTGCGTTTTTCGTTAGCTGCACGGCGGTCGATGCACCAACCGCTGAAGCAGAGCCGCCAGTCCCAACTAAGACGGAGCAGACTGATACAGAAACAAAGGTTGAAGGCTTTCGGTCCTTCGCCGCACCAAGCACGGTTAGTGCGAACGCGGCAGCATTCTTAAATCGCGGCGGCGATGTCGAGCGAGCGCTGAACGTGCCTCAATCCTATGAAGAATGGAAAGAGATCCAATCCGAATTTGATGGGATGATGGGCGGCGTGGTGAACATGTTTGCTCGCACCCAATCGATCGACCTCACCGAACAAAACATAGACGGTGTCTCAGTGTATTTCTCGACGCCGGAGCAAGTTTCCCCAGAAAAGGCAAACAAGATCGTACTTTCACTACACGGTGGCGGCTATGTGATTGGAGGCGGTGTAGCGTCTCCAATTGAAGGCATGTTTATCACCTATGCGTCCGGCTTCCCTTCCGTGTCCGTAGATTACCGTATGCCGCCCGATCATCCATTCCCGGCTGCGATCGAAGACACTGCAAAGGTTTATGAGGAGCTTCTGAAAACATACGAACCGGAGGACATTGCGTTTTCCGGAGCGTCCGCGGGCGGCGGGCTTGCGGCCGCTTCAATCTTGCACATTCGTGATATGGGACTGCCATTGCCAGGCGCCGTAGTGCTGAACACGCCCTGGTCCGACCTCGATAAGATTGGCGACACTTATTTCACGCTTGAAGGCTTGGACCCGGTGCTAATCACTTATGACGGTTTGCTTGGCGCGATGGCAGAGATTTATGCCGATGGTGAGGACATGAAAAACCCGCTACTTTCGCCGGTCTATGGCGACTTCGAAACCGGGTTTCCGCCATCTCTTCTGATCACTGGAACGCGGGACCTGTTCCTAAGCAACACAGCGCGGCTTCACAGAGCGTTGCGGGATGCTGGTGCATCCTCGGATTTGCTCGTTTTTGAAGGTATGTGGCATGGCTTTAACTCAGTTCCGGAATCGGAACCCCACAAACAGGAAGTGAAACTGTTCCTAGAGCAGCACTTGCTGTCAGAGGAATAATCGAAGGTAAGACCCCTTACGCCTGGTCGGCAAAACCTGTAGAAAAAAGGGCGGCTCCAGGTGAATGGAGTCGCTCTTTTGTATTTCAGACCCGGCAAGGGTTTTAACGCGTTCGTTCAGGATCAACGAAGAACTTCAATTTCATTCAACCATTCAATAAATTGCGCCGGCCAAACGTTGGCGTCAGGTTCATCCTGCGCGAGACCGGTCCCGTGTGGCCCTGTGTCATAAAATTCAAGCCTGTAAGGTACGCCGTGTGCCTCCAATGCGTCAGCATACATCTGTGAGTTCTGGTACGGCACAATCTCATCGGTAATAGTTGACCAAATGAACGCAGGCGGTGTCGCAGCGTCCACCAACACTTCAGCGCTTAGACTCTGGCGTTTAGCCTCAGAAAGATCACCGCCTGTGATGATGCCTCGCGTCCCTTGGTGCGCATGAGGCGGTTGCATCGTTATTACAGGATATGCCAGTGAGGAAAAATCGGGTCGCGTCGAATAATCAGTGTAGGGTTCAGGCAACGGCGGTCGGGTTTCGTCATCATAAAGTGTAGAGAGCGTTGCAGCTAGGTGTCCTCCGGCAGAGAAACCCATCACTCCAATACGGTCTGGATCAATGTTGTATGCAGCGGCCTCACTCCGGAGAAGGGCCATCGCAAGTCTGGCATCCTCTAGCGGCACCGGATCAGCACTTAGCCGATAGTTCAGCACGAATGCTGAAATCCCATGCGTGTTGAGCCACTCAGCGACGTGTAGGCCTTCGAATTTCTCGGATCGAAACGCATATCCGCCACCTGGGAAGATTAATACGGCCGGACTTGGCTCGGATTGTTCGCCAGAAACCGGAAACTCGAGCAGAAAAGGCCCGTTCACCATGTGCGGGTTTGCGAGCGGCTTTAAGAGCCCCATGCTAATTTCCGGAGGAAGCGGCAGCGCTGGTTTTTCGCTATCTGCGATATCGTCCCATAAGTATCTGATCCGTGCCTCATAGTCTGCACCGCGCTCTGGAATGAGCGAAGGGATGACAACATCTCTAAAGTGCACCAGCTGTTGGCCCGGTGTCATGTCTTCTGGCGAAATCCTATCGATTTCGGCTTTCACTTCTTTTTCGATCAAGTCTTCGCCGCTGGTTGCATCATCGTTAGATACGTTCGAGATGGACTGTGGCTCCTCTGTCTCCACGTTTGGTTCAATCGTTGAGCAAGCGCTCAGCGCGGCTGCGCATGCGAATAGCATTGCAGTCGACTTGGTTGATCCACGTCTCCCTTTGTCTCTTCTTCTCATTATCTTCTCCTGTCGTGCGACTCTCGTTGAAGGGTGAATTTTGCGATGGGTTAGGAAACCACGCCGCTTGTTTCGCGTATCCAATTGCGCGCCATGAAGAGCGCGGCGAAGACGGCGATCAGGGCGACGGGGAAGTAAACGAGCTGTGAGAGCGCGCCTTGGCCTGCCGCGACTTCGACCGCATTGCCGGTGAGGCCTTCAGCCTCTGCTGCGGCGCGGGCGCCGTCGATCCAGCCACCAATGATTGGGTTCCAAATGGTCAGCGCGAACATGCCCGCTGCGCCAACCAGGCTCATCCCGAGGGCGCCGGAGCGCGGCACATATTGCGCGGTCACGCCGATCATCGTCGGCCAGAAATAACAGACGCCGATCGCGAACACGATGGCTGAGACATAGACCATGGCGCCGGATGCCGATGACATCAGGAACAGGCCGAGCGTGGTCAGGACCGCGCTCAATAGCAGCACGCCTATTGGGTTGAGCGCATGGATCAGCGGCCCGGCAAAATAGCGTCCTACCGCCATAATCCCGGTCACCATCCCTAGGACGATCATGGCTTGTCCGGGTACGCCGCCAAGTTGAGCTCCGAGGATACGGTCGACCCATTGCTGCGTGCCAAGCTCGGAGGTCGCAGTGACGCTCATAATCCCCATCAGCACGATCAGCAGCACAGCGTCACGCGCTCGCCCCGAGCGGAACAGTATGAGCGAGAAAGTGAGGCCCAGCACCAACAACAAGGGGAAGATGAAGGTGCCGGGCAGTCCTGCGACCACATCGTTGGGAGTCCCAATCAGGACCAGGAGACCGAAGACTGCTGTCATCAGCAATAGGCCCCTGGCATCGAGATCCACGATCTTTTCGATCTCAGGAACTTCAGGAAACTTAGTCGTGAAGATCATATAGCCGTAGATCGCTGTCGGGATCAGCATGACCGCAATTTGCGGCTGCCAGACAATCCCGGCATTGGTCATCATGTAAGAGACCACGGCGCCAATCACGATACCGCATGAGAACCAGACGTGGAACCGGTTCAGCCACTTAGTCTTGTCGTCCTTATAAAGATCCGCGACCAGCGGGTTACAGGCGGCTTCCACTGAACCATTCGCGAAGCCGATAAAGAAGGTTGAGATCAACAGGCTCATAAAGCCGCCAGCTGTGATGGTCAGGACCAGCCCGACCACATGCCCGACAAAGGCGAGGATCATGATCAGTCGCGGCCCGAGCTTGTTATAGAGAAAGCCGAACACGACCATGGCCAATGGGAAGCCCAAGAAGGCCATAGAGTTGACCCAGCCTAGCTCTGTATCGCTCAGCTGAAACTCTTCTGACAATTGGGTCAAAATCCCGGCCCGGATCGCAAACGTCATCGCTGTGACGATCAAGGACAAACAACTCAATAGGAACAATTGGTTCCGATTGATTCCAGCGCCCGATGGGACTGCCACTGTCATAGTGCTCATTTTTCCTCCCTCGCGCGGCCGGTCTTATGCCAGTCCGAGCATTTTCCTGTTGGCTTCAACACTCACTTCGCCGCCAGCGAAATCGTCAAAAGCTTTGTCAGTGACACGGATAATGTGGTCCGCGACGAATTTCGCGCCTTCGCGCGCACCGTCTTCCGGATGTTTGAGCGCGCATTCCCACTCGACCACGGCCCAGCCATCAAAGTCATATCCGGCAAGCTTCGAGAAGATGGCGCCGAAATCGATCTGGCCATCGCCGAGCGAGCGGAACCGTCCGGGTCGCTCGACCCAGCCTTGATAGCCACCATAGACACCGCTTTTTCCGTTTGGCCGGAATTCAGCATCCTTCACATGGAACATGCGAATGCGGTCATGATAGTGATCGATGAAAGAGAGATAATCGAGCTGCTGCAGAATGAAGTGGCTCGGGTCGTAAAGAATGTTGCAGCGCGCATGCCCGTCGACTTCTTCTAGGAAGCGCTCGAATGTCACGCCATCATGCAGATCTTCGCCGGGGTGGATCTCGTAACAAACGTCGACCCCGCACTCATCATAATAGTCCAGGATCGGTCGCCAGCGATTGGCGAGCTCCTTGAATCCTTCTTCGACGAGGCCCGCAGGGCGTTGCGGCCATGGATACATGAAGGGCCAGACGAGCGCGCCCGGGAATGAAACGGATCGGTCCAGTCCCAAATTCTGCGACGCCTTGGCAGCATACATGACTTGCTGCACAGCCCATTCCTGCCGCGCTTTCGGATTGCCGTGCAATTCTGCCGGGGCAAACGCATCAAAGGCAGTGTCATAGGCCGGATGAACGGCAACGAGCTGTCCCTGAATATGGGTCGAGAGTTCAGTGATCTCGACGCCCCATTCGCGGCACTTGCCTTTCAGCTCGTCGCAATAGTCCTTGCTCTCCGCAGCCAGTTTCAAATCCATACAAACCGGATTGTCGGTCGGGACCTGAACCCCTTTATAGCCTGCGTCGGCCATCCACCGGCAGGCACTTTCCATTGTATCAAACGGCGCGTCGCCCATAAATTGGGCCAGGAAAATGGCTGGGCCTTGCATGGTCTTCATGCGCTGATCTCCGTCCAGGCTGAGTGTGAATTGCTGCTCTCGACGAGCGCTTCGATAAAGGCCATGCCGCGCACGGCTGCATCGACACCGGTCGTAACATCGCGGCCATCTTTCAGCGCTTTGGCAAAATCCAGATACACATTGGCGAAGGCCTCGATATAGCCCTCCGGGTGTCCGGGTGGTGTGCGGAACCCTTCGCTGGCAGACTCCGGCAAATAGCCTTGCGCGGCGCGCAGCGTTTCCGTCGGTCGATCAACATAGGTTCGGATGAGAGAGTTCGGCTCTTCCTGATGCCATTCCAGGCCGCCCGTCTCGCCATAGACGCGGATCGACAGCGAATTCTCACACCCGACGCAGACCTGGCTGGCGCTGAGCACGCCTTTGACGCCGTCCTCCATGCGGAACAGCGCCGAGCCGTCATCATCAAGCCTGCGCCCTTCGACGAAGATTGAGAGATCGGCCGCGACATGCGTCATGATCTTGCCGGTGACAAACTCGGCGAGATTGTGCGCATGCGTTCCAATATCGCCCATACAACCGGAAATGCCTGAGCGTGCAGGGTCAGTGCGCCAATCGGCTTGCTTATTGTCGACCTCGCCCGCGAGCCAGCCCTGGATGTATTCGACAAAGACTTTGCGGACGGTCCCAATTCCGCCTTCGGCGATGATGGACCTGGCAACGCCAACCAGAGGGTAGCCGAGATAGGTATGGGTCAGGCCATAAGCCTTACCCGTCTCCGCAACCAACGTTTTGAGCGCAATCGCTTCTTCGAGATCAACAGTCGCGGGTTTGTCGGACAGAACATGAAACCCAGACTTCAGCGCGGCTTCAGCGACTGGAAAGTGCATATGGTTCGGCGTAACGACCACCACGAAGTCGATGCGCTGATCCGCTGGCAAAGCCGCCTCGGAGCGCATCATTTCGTGATAATCAGGATAACAACGCGCCGGATCCAGACCGAGCCGCTGGCCGGTTGCCTTGCAGTTCTCAGGATCTCGAGAGAAGGCCCCGGCGACTAGATCAATCTGGTTATCCAGACGTGCAGCAAGTCTGTGCACGTCGCCGATAAACGCGCCTTGCCCCCCCCCGACCATGCCAAATTTGATCAAATGTTCGGCCATTCCGTCTTTCAGTCTTAAATTACGTTTTCGCGCATCAGCTCAGCGGCATGATCCGCCGCCCGTGCTGAGAAGGCCATATAACTGAGCGACGGATTTTGGCAGGCACCGGAAGCCATGAACGATCCATCAGTGATGAAGAGGTTGGGTACGTCATGCGCCTGATTCCACTTGTTCAAGACTGACGTTGCTGGATCATGTCCCATTCGAGCGGTCCCCATCTCATGAATGGCATTACCGAACGTGTACGATCCCTCATTGCCACCAAACTCTAGCAAACGCGCGCCGATACAGCCTGCGGTTTGAAGCATTTCGACGGAGTCTTTGGACATCTGCGCAATTAGCTTTTCTTCATTTTCTCCAATCTTTGCATCAAGGATCGGGACCGGCAAACCGTCCTTATCCGTACGGTTTGGATGCAATCGAACATGGTTTTCATAGTTGGGGAGAATCTCTCCAAACCCTGCGCAGTAAACGACCCAAGGTCCTGGCGTGCGCAGACCGTTTTTGAAGTCTTCCCCTAGACCAGGTTGCGCAGATCTCGCGCTCCAGCCCAACCGCGATGCAATGCCCTGGAATCCGTATCCGCGGACAAAGTCTGGCGCATCTTCTGTATGGTTGCGAAACCGCGGAATATAGAACCCGGCTGGCTTTCGTCCGTAATAGTACTTGTCCAGGTATCCCGGAATAATACCGAAAGCCCCGCCACCCATCACATGATCAATAAGGTTTCGACCGAGATGGCCTGATCGATTTGCGAGACCGGTTGGAAATGCTTCGGACACAGAGTTGAGCAAAATTGTCGCCGTGGCGATTGTAGATGCGTTTAAGAATATCGCCCGAAACGAGATT
>ERZ1740062.108-NODE-108-length-64343-cov-14.936038_pt1 | contig 64343 bp, 50 predicted proteins | sample MGYA00581741_ERZ1740062 | MGnify/ENA primary metagenome ERZ1740062 (study PRJEB43018, sample SAMN04849747) | marine metagenome | isolation source: floating plastic debris | place: Pacific Ocean | collected 2008-09-01 | study: EMG produced TPA metagenomics...
ATCTTAATGGTTTACTTACTATTTGAGTAGTTCTGCCAAAAGTGGATGCTCCCATCAAGATAAACAAAAATATCAAAACTTATCCTGATTCTGAAATCAGACAGAACAACACCTGGAGCAATAAATTAAAATAATGCAAAAAACAATGCAAAAAATAATTATTATTGGAGCAGGACCTGCAGGACTCTTACTCGCTCATTATCTTTTACGGCGAGGAAACTATCAAATTGAAATTTATGAACGTCGTCCAGACCCACGTTCAGCAGAACAATCCAAACAGCGCACTTTCCCCATAGCACTTCAAACAAGGGGTTTAGATGCGATTCGAGTTATCCCCGGTTTAGAATCAGCTTTGACACAATATGGTATTTGGTCTTATGGAGTTTTAATCTACAGCAAACGAGGTAAACCCCGCAAAATTAAACGCAAAACTCCATCCCTAGCAATTGACCGTCAGAGTCTGACTTTAGTACTGCTAGAGGAATTACTAAACTCTTATAGCGAAGCGGATGTAAAAGTAAAATTTGACTGTAACTGTATTGGAGTTGAAAAAGAACAACAAACCGTTACACTCCAAAATCAAGAAGAAACATTTACTGCTAACTTCGATCGTCTAATTGGTGCAGATGGGTCACGTTCCCAAGTTCGAGAAACCTTAGCATCGGCAGGTTACTTAAATTTTCAACAAGAACTTGTCCCTGATGCTTATAAATCATTATCTTTACCCCGCATCAATCTAGATAAAAACATTGAATTACCTGGAAATATTATTCATACCTGGACTATAGAACAGGGAATACGCTTAATCATGGCTCCTCAGAAAGATAACTGGTTAAGTGGTACTATTATCTTCCCACCTGAAAAGAACCCTCTAGAAAATCTCACAACTGGAGAAGCAGTTTTAGAATTTTTTGCCAAAAAAGCTCCTATTTTAAGACCATTAATGACCCTAGACGATGCAGAAACTCTCAGACAAAAACCAGTATCGAGAATTTTAACAGTCAAATGCGATCGCTTGAATGTTGGTGGAGCGATCGCACTTATTGGTGATGCTGTCCATGCTGTTTCTCCTTCCATTGGACAGGGTTGTAATTCCTCACTACAAGATGTGATGATATTGTCTCAGGTTTTGGATGAATATCAAGATGATTGGGAGAAAGCCCTACCAGTTTTTACAACCAAAAGGTTAGCGGATATTCATGCATTACGAGATTTATCAGATTTTACCTTTCCTCGCTCTAAACGAATGTTTCCAGAGTTTATTTTCCGAATGACCCTTGGTAAAAAATTACGTCCTTGGTTTCCTCAAATCTTTCGTCCTTTACCTATGGAGTTAATTATGGAAGGAGATGCTCCCTATTCTGAAGTGCTAGAACAAACCCAAGGATGGGTTGATAGAGTTCGTTCGTCAATGGGATGATTGGATCTAATAGCCATTAAATTGTTAAACTCAAGTCCAAGACTGCAAAATACTTACCAGCCCTTGCTAAGAAAGGGTAGCACGTAGTAATGGCTTGTCGTAATTTAGAAAAGAAGACCAAGATTATTGTTTATTTCCCTTGGTTTTCTGCCAATCTTCAGATATCTATTATGAAAATTATTTTGAAAACTTTAATAATTTAGAACTTACGCATTGACAGAAAAGTCAAAATAGGGGTACTGATTTTTAGCGGTTCTAACTGAATTTTTCTATTTTCACGCTCGCGATCGCAAGCGAAAAGAGCAATTATTCAAAGGCTGAAACAACGTATTCACGTTGATATCAAATAGTTCATTTGTACGATGCGTAAGTCCTATAATTAAGTCTCCAAAAATTCTTTTTATTAATTCTTCCTCACTAATATTTTCACCCATACCAAAGCATACTTTCACATCTGGACGATTTCGTAATCCTTCAGTCAACTCTTTTGTAAATTCAGATATTGCTTCCAAAACACTTGAACTTTGAGCTATAATTTGTGCCAAGACATCCTTAAGCTCATCAAACGTCTCACCAATGTTATTAGGATTAACTCTAACTTCTTTCTTGCCAACAGTAATGTTCTTGATATTAGTGTTAGTTATTGAATCACGACCAATTAAGTCTCTTCCAATGTTCTCGCCGTAAGAACCACCATTGGTATGTACAGTTCTAGTTAACGTTGTTTCTATAAAATCCCCTCTAATATAATCTCTTTCGATTCGCTCATTATAATTACCACCATTTGTATAAACTTTTTTTTGACTTCTGGATGTTTCTGTTATCTTTTTTGCTGTTATTACCTTGATGTTACTTTTCTGATTTTTGACCTTATTTTTGTTATAAATATGTAAATATGTACCAGAAAAAAGAAGTGTAAGTCCAGCTATAGACTTATAAGTGTTAATGGTAAGTACTTCATGAATTAACGCAAGTGTAACTGAAATGCATAATGCGTAAAATATTATTTTAATAGTGTGGTTTTTAAATATAAATAGAAAAATATTTTTAATTGTTCCCCTGATAGAATGCATTACCTTAAATAATTAAGTGGCATATGTCAATACTGAACTAAAGTGAATTAAGCATTTTTGATATTTAAAAACTATTACCAAACTATTACGGCTAAGTATGTAATTGAAATCACTACATAGTATTACTTTACCAATTTAATACCTTGTGGTAAATAAGTCTATGCCTGAATTAGTGTTGTTTCTTCCTATATTCCCAAGGCTTCTTATAATCTCCACCCCAAACACCTGCATTTAAATCCCGTGCATATTCCTGGGAAATACTCAGCCTATCAGGAAGAACAATCACTTTTATATTGCTCCCTGATAGGGATAAACATTAATGCAAATGTAAATTCAGTTTACGCAAACTTTTCTTAACAATCTTAATAATCGTAAAGCACTCTTAACAAACACGATAGTAAACAAGCAAGTTATGAGAACATAAATAAAATCAACCTTGATAAACAGAGTTTTAAAGAGTTTTAAAAAGATGGAACAAAATCAAAAGTCAACGGTTGTCATCACTGGTGCTTCTTCTGGAGTAGGCTTATATGCAGCAAAAGCCCTTGCGAAGAAGGGATGGCACGTAGTAATGGCTTGTCGTAATTTAGAAAAGACTCAAAGAGTTGCAAGTGAAGTAGGGATGTCGTCTGATAGCTATACCATCATGCAACTTGATTTAGCTTCCTTAAAGAGCGTACGTCAGTTTGTGCAGACTTTTCGGGAAAGCGTTAAATCCCTAGATGCATTGGTGTGTAATGCTGCGGTTTATTTACCTTTGCTAAAGGAACCAATGCGTAGCGAAGATGGATATGAGTTGAGCGTTGCGACAAATCATCTGGGACATTTCTTACTTTGCAATCTGATGTTAGAAGATTTGCAGAAGTCTTCATCATCCCAACCCAGATTAGTAATTTTAGGAACAGTGACCGCGAACCCCAAAGAATTAGGAGGGAAAATTCCCATCCCAGCACCTCCAGATTTAGGTGATTTGCAAGGTTTTGAAAAAGGATTTAAAGCACCAATTTCTATGATTAATGGTAAGAAATTTAAATCTGGAAAAGCTTATAAAGATAGTAAATTATGCAATGTATTAACTATGCGAGAGCTGCATAGACGCTGTCACAAATCTACAGGAATTGTATTTAGCTCCCTTTATCCTGGATGTGTAGCTGAAACTGCTTTATTCCGCAATCATTATTCTTTATTCCGTACAATCTTCCCTCTATTCCAAAAGAATATCACCGGCGGATACGTATCAGAAGAGTTGGCTGGAGAGAGAGTTGCAGCAGTAGTGGCAGACCCAGAATATAATAATTCTGGCTCTTACTACAGTTGGGGAAATCGTCAGAAGGAAGGAAGAGAATCTTTTGTTCAAGAAGTTTCTAATGAAGCATTGGATGATGATAAAGCACAACGCTTGTGGGAATTGAGTGCAAAGTTAGTAGGGATTGCAGATGAGCAAGTAGTAGGTGCAACTGCTGGTGCAGTGTGAGGTGGGTTTCTTAGTTAGTTTTTTAGTTAGTTTTTTAAATACTCGACGTCGAGAACCCTTAAGAATTTTCTCTTCCTTGCGGAGAAATTTTTTAGGGGTTCGTAACTGTAATTTCAAATGTACCCATTAATAGACATATATACCCATATTGTCAAGATATTCTCCTTAGAGAATATGGTTTTTCTTTATTCATAGAAACAACAACACTCTCATGATACTGTTGTATTAACGGCGTTGAAAAATGAGGTTAATGCAATTAGTAGAAAAACACATAATCAACAGACAGCATAAGTTTTGGAAAGAGTGCGATAATCTAGCATTACAGTCCAAGCATCTTTACAATGTAGCCACCTATATCCAGAGACAACACTTCTTTAAAAATAGTAAATACTACAACTGTGTAGATATTTATCATCAAACTAAGAACTTAGAAGCTTACAGATATCTACCCACCAAAATAAGTAAGCAAATAGTCAGGAGAGTGGCAGAAGTTTGGAAAAGTTGGTTAGCAGGATTAAAAGACTGGTCGAGACATCCTGAAAAATATTTAGGTAAACCTAGAATTCCTAGATATAAGCATAAAGAACGTGGTAGAAACGTTGTTATTTATCCCTGTGATGCTGTATCAAAACCAGCACTCAGAAAAGGAATAATCAAACTTTCTCAATCTGATATTCAATTCCCTAGCTCAGTAAAAAATCTCGACCAGGTAAGAATAGTTCCAAAAATAGACCATTATGTAATTGAAGTCGTTTACACAGTAGATGACATATCTTTATCTACAGGTAAATACATTGCTTCTGTAGACCTGGGTTTAAACAATTTGATGGCTGTAACATCCAATCATCCCGGTATAAAGCCGTTTTTGATTAATGGTAGACCATTGAAGAGCATAAACCAGTTTTTCAATAAACGAGTGGCTTCTTCTCAATCACTCTCAGCAATCAAACAGGTCAAACAGCTAAATAGTAAGCGAGATAGAAGGATTGATAACTATCTTCATACTGTAAGTCGTAGAGTTATTGATTGGTGTAAGTTGAATGATATTTCTCAAATGGTGATTGGTAATAATCAAGGTTGGAAGCAGAACATAAATATAGGTAAGTCTAACAATCAGCAATTTACCAAAATACCTCATGCCAAACTAATTCATCTACTTACTTACAAAGCAAAGCTTGTAGGTATATCCGTAATTGTTACTGAAGAAAGCTATACTTCCAAAGCAAGTGCTCTAGATGCTGATAAACTACCTGTTTATAATTCTAAATCAAAACTGATACCTGTATTTAGCGGCAAAAGGGTTAAACGCGGTTTATATAGAACAGGTGCGGGTAAAACAATTAATGCTGACATCAACGGAAGTTTAAATATTGCTCGAAAAGTAATCCCAAACTTTATGGATGGGATAGAGGGATTGCCGTTTATCCCTGTAGTTTTAGACCTTTGGGCTAAGATTACTAACGTAAATGTCTAGACATGGGTATCTTTGTCCAGATTTTTACGAACGGTTCTCAATTATTTCACCTAAATTTCTATTATTCTTACAATTCCCATCAAGGGGTTAAATTTAACTTCTCTAAATAACCCAAAATTTTAAATTCATATATTCCTTCGTAAAAGGGAAATTAGTTGATTTAGTTTATTTATAAGTAGATAAGGAGAAAATGGATATTATTAGCAAAAATCTATAAAAATTTTGTATCCATAATTTGTAATATTAAATTTACAAAAGTTTAAATTTTTGAATAATCAAAAAATATTCCTGTTTAAGTACGAGATTACAAGCTATTTCGATGTAATATGATTTTTTACAATCTGTAGATCCGTATAATTTTTTGAGTAATAATAGGTTAATAGCTAGCTAAAATCTACTTATTAACCTCTTTTTAAGAGGATGGATGTATTACAAGCCTTGAGAAGTCGATATTTTTCCAACCTTTAATATTAATTTTTGTAAAAATAGAAGTAATTAAAGCTACATTAAATAATTATTTGTCTTGTATGTTTAACAATTGCTCTTGCTTATAGTTAACATCGAACCTCTAAAACTCAATCCTCTTCATAAGTTCTCAAATTAAAGTTATTTATATGTTTGAATCACAAATTGAAAATTTAGATAGTAAGAATATATACGAGCACAAAGAAAATATACATAAAGTCCACATTACTAAAAATGGAAGACAGCTTTACTACGAAGAAGTACTAGATTTTTGGCAAAATAATCAAACCTTCCGCTCATTTTTCATCTCATTGTTAGCACAAACACCATTTTCAGCCTTTCGATGGGAAACTCCTGCGATGGCACAGTCTACTGTTAATCGTTTATTTGAGTTTGTGTTGATTGATAGTCCTCAATTGACAGATATATCTGACCCGAATGCTTTTTCTGGTTATTTTAAAAATCTTACACAAAGAGAAGAAAGTATATTAACAATAGCAAATCTTGGGAAAGATGCTTTTTTAGTTATACCCGTCCCTGATACTCTTTCTAATAGTCCTTCACCTAGATATGCTCATCTTGCAGCCTTTTCTCGTCAAGCATCAGAGTCTCAAAATCACGCTTTATGGAAAGCAGTTGGGGAGACATTAGAAAAAAGACTGGGAGAAAAACCTATCTGGTTAAATACTGCGGGTGCAGGGGTTCCGTGGCTTCATGTTAGATTAGACTCTCGACCTAAGTATTATAGATTTCAGTCCTATAGAGTCTCAGCTTGAAATTTTAAACTTTGATATTCATATGTAGAATTAATTTTGAATTTTGAATTCTCTTGGTGCGCGTTCCCTAGCGCTTTTAAAAAGCGCGGGGTCGCACCGCTTTTAAATTTTGAATTGGAGTTTAGCGACTGACGTTCTGCTTCTGAGAAGAGAGGAGCAGCAAAATAAATTAGCATTTCACTTGGCTTTGATTACTACTCATTTTCTTTCTATTAAAAGATTCCAACCTAGACTTTATCTACTTTTGCAATCAGAAAATATAATTTTTTGTATTTGGTAATACCTTTCCTTAACCAAATAACAATTGAATTTTCACCCCTTTATGTTAATTAGTACATACATATAGGAATCCTAATTGATTTTTATTGACTTATTCTGGACTTACCCATGAAAATCTAGTGGTTTAACAAGGAATCCCTGTGCTTTCTTGATTCCCTCTGTTTACCCTTACCAGTTAATGCTGGGTTGATGGAGTAGTAGGTACTATAATTTTTATTCCTCTTTCCCTAACTCAAAAAATAATGTCATTAATCAAGCCACATTCCTATATATAAGTTTAGATGTACTAATTAAACATACTAAAAAGCAGTAGATTTAATAAATATTAAGTTCTATGAAATCTGAATCATCACAAAATCTTTCTCGTCGCCGTTTTTTAGTAAATTCTGCCTTGAGTGCGGCTGGTATTGTCACTACCAATCTACTATCCAAATCAGCCTTTGCTGAAGCCCCAGGTATTATTACCTCTGATAAAATGCGCCCGAAAATACCCTATGGTGTAGCTAGTGGAGATATTAATAATAACGGAGCTGTAATTTGGAGTCGGAGCGATCGCCCTTCCCGGATGATTGTAGAATATGCGAATAATCAGTCTTTTCGGAATGCTCAGCGTGTAGTGTGTTCTGCGACATTAGATATAGACGATTTTACTGGACGGGTTTATCTAGATGAGTTACCGCCAAATCAACAGATATTCTATCGGGTGATATTTCAGGATTTAGCAAATACTAATACTTATAGTGCTCCGGTTAATGGTATTTTTCGTACTCCTCCTAGTAGCAAAGGAGATATTTTCTTTGCTTGGTCGGGAGATACTGCCGGTCAAGGGTGGGGTATTAACAAGGACTTTGGAGGGATGAAAATTTATGAGACTATTCGTCAACTCAAACCTAACTTTTTCATTCATTCCGGAGATTATATTTACGCTGATGGGGTAATTGAATCTGAGGTGAAATTAGATGACGGTAGCATTTGGAGGAATGTTACTACTCCTGAGAAGTCAAAGGTTGCTGAAACTCTCAAAGAGTTTCGCGGTAACTATATATATAATTTAATGGACGAAAATGTGCGTCGCTTCAATGCAGAAGTTCCTCAGTTGGTACAGTGGGATGATCATGAGGTGACAAATAATTGGTATCCCACAGAAATGCTCTTAGAAGATGAGCGTTACCAAGTCAAAAGTGTGGCTTTGCTGGCAGCCAGAGCAAAAAGAGCATTTTTGGAATATACACCCATACATTACAATTCTCAAGACCCGGAAAGAATTTATCGTGCTTTTAATTATGGTTCGGGTTTGGAAGTTTTCATGTTAGATAAGCGCAGCTATCGAAGTGCTAATACAGGAAATCGTCAGGAAAGTGCGAGTGAGGAAACGGTATTTTTAGGTAGTCCTCAAATACGCTGGTTGAAGAATAAATTACTCCAATCTAAAGCCACTTGGAAAGTGATTGCTAGTGATATGCCGATTGGATTAATAGTTAGGGATGGTAAAGATAAATTTGAGAATGCTGCAAATGGTGATGGGAAAGCTTTAGGAAGAGAATTAGAAATTGCCGATTTACTCAGTTTTATTAAACAGAAAAATATCCGGAATGTAGTTTGGTTAACTGCTGACGTACATTATGCTGCAGCTCATTATTATCATCCAAATAAAGCACAGTTTACGGAGTTTAAGCCTTTTTGGGAGTTTGTTGCAGGACCCCTTAACTCTGGAACATTTGGACCCAATGAGCTTGATAATACTTTTGGACCGGAAGTGAAATTTCAAAGTGTTTCATCCCAAACCAAACCAAATAGTTCCCCTAAAGCTGGTTTACAATTTTTTGGAACCGTGAAAATTGATGCTCAAACAGAAAAAATGACCGTAGCTTTAAATAATTTGGCAGGTAAAACATTGTATAGCGTCGATTTATCGCCGGAAATTTAGTTATATCGTTTATAAAAACGCATTTGAGCGAATAAAGATAATAATTGAGTAATTAATCAATTATTTTGCTTCTTGCTCTTATTTTCTCAAGCCTTTGCTTAATAGGACTTACGCACTCGTGAAGAAAAATAAGGCTTTGAGATTGCTAGTCTACGACAACCCTTTCAGGGAATCCTAGGTTTACAATGACGCAATTCCGTTATTTTTGTGTAAGTCCTGGTTAATATAGAACGGTGGTGTTATGTGTAGTGTAATTTTTTGTTTCTTAACAATAATTTATTCCAAATTGCCATAGAAATATTTTTTAATACTCAGGAAATTAAAGCATCAGCTAATAGTTAAAAGCCACTATTTAACAGCTAAAAACTAAAAGCTAATAGCTCAAATACCTTAACGAGGACGACCAATAGTTGTAACATATAAGACAACCTCGGATGCTGGTATCCCTAACAATTCATTTACTTGGTCATCAAAAAAACCACCTATACCGCTAACCCCTAAATTTAAATTGATAGCAGCTAGATTTATTCGTTGTCCTAAATGTCCTGCGTCCATATGCAGATAGCGATAAACGCGATCGCCGTATTGAGCGATGGCTGACTTGAGGTCTGTGGTGTGGAATAACACAGCAGCAGCATCTCTACCTAAATCTTGTCCCAAGCAAAGAAAATGCAGTTCTCGACGGAAATTTTTGAACCTGATTTGTCTTAATTCCTGGGCTTTGGGAGCATAATAATAGCATCCTGACTCTAACCCTTTAACTCCAGAGACAGCAATAAAGGTTTCAATTAAATCTAAATCGCAATAGTCTGGAGAGTTATCCAAACCTTGGTCAATATAGTTTTGGGGCTGATATGTAAAATCAAGTAGTGCCTTGAGTTCATCAAAAGTCAGACTATCACCACTATAAGCGCGGGTAGAACGGCGTTTGATGATGGTACTTTCTAAATCTGAAAGTTGATCTCCCCAATAAATAGGTGTAGTTATAGTAGAATTTTTTTGGCAAAAGGGGAAATTATACTTATCCTCTATGGACTTTTCTTGCTGAACCTCAGGTAAATTTAGCTTACCGGTAGTACCTGGCAGAATTTGAGTAGCTTGATGAAAATAACTTAATAGTTCTCCGTCAGGAATCTGGGGGTAATTAGTTTCAGTCGCAGCAGGTAATGAAGTCCTACCCTTGGGTAAATTTTGTTTTATATCTAATAAATCCGCAAGAGGTAAAACAGCGATCGCACCCTCTTGAGTAGAATCAATATAAAGCAGTTCGTTAACAGCTTCATCTACAAAACCAGTAATTAAATGGGGACGATAATCATTAATCGCACTGGCTAATTCGACATTACCTATTAAATGTCCAGAGTCAAGAAATATACGACGGTAAGCTCTGTCTTCATAACGCCAAGAAGAGCGATAGAAAACCGCAGTAATCACAATTGCTAACTGGGTATCTTCTAAAGCTGGATTCCACAAACAGGCTTCTTGTAGAGATTTCCAGACATCGCTTTCCCAATAATGCTTCAAGGAATGTTCCCGACACTGGTAGCTATATAATCCAGGAGGTAAAAGCTTAGTTCCACGAGAAATTAAGTATACTTCCGCAGGATATAATCCCCCAGCACTAGGTGCAGCTCTTAGATATACTGCACTACCCATAGAAGGCATTCTGGCAGTTATTCCATAGCTACAGTAAAGCAGACCAGATAATCTTTTCCACCAGTTATCAACTGGTGCGTCAACAGAGGTCTGTGCTGTTTCTTGAATGTAAGGCTTAAGATCGAAATCTGAACCAATCTTGTAATCTTTAAACGGTACCGGTTGTTTAGACCAGTCTAAACCCTGACTCTTATTGGAAATAGTGTCAGGGTCGTATTTAGTCCGTTCATGGTAGTGTTGAGCAATAGAATGGCGTAATTCGGGCATAACAGTTTAAAGACGCTGCTGGTACATATCTTGGCATTCATTAGCCCCATCATTTCGTCTTAATTAGTACAAACTTGTAAATAAAGTGTTGTCTAATCACAAAATAATGCTTGAATAGTGCTTGAAATCAGATTCTCAACCTAGCCATTGTCACAGAGATAAAATCGGAAGTAATTGTACTTTAGATATAAATTTAAACTATCAATCTACCTAAGGGAGCTAGTTTCACAGAAAATTAAGGTAAGGAAGACGAATAAGATTCGGGTGTTATCTCCCGTCAAGTGGTAAATATTTGCCTATATATTTGTTAATTATTTATTAAAAATTACTTCGATGACACCAGGGTATTAGATTAAGAATTAATAAATTAAGATTTCATAAACTAAGACTTGATAAACAAGATAGAAATTTACCATTGTGTAAACTAAGATGGAAAGGTAAGAAAGTTACCAAAGGCACCGATAGTCCTAAAAGTTTTGTCAGGGGTTTTGGTGGTGTAGAGGCTGACAAGACCAAAGTTCTGACGCTCTGTGTTACTACCAATCAATTTCTTGACGAGAAAATTTTCAGAAAGAAATCCTTTCGTAGTATTGGATTTACAAGCATCATTAGCGATATTATTTAAGTCTTTTAATATTTTTACATCCGGTACATCTTGCTTATTACACAGAGAATTTTGTACTTGATCGGCAATTTTTGCAGAAGCATAATTTTCATAATCCTTCGATTGAGGATTAGTAAAGAACATTACACCAGTAAAAATAATTAAGGCTACTGCACTTGTTTTCATATTTGATATTTTGTTGATTTTTTTTGCAACATCACTGCTTATACACATTTAAATAGTGATGTGGGAATAACTACAAGGGTAGTAGCAATAATTTCGGAATGTTTGTTTTTTTATTTGATACTCCGGGAAACCTATTGTAACCAGGTCTGGCTTTACTAGCGATCGCAAATTCTAGTTAGACAGAATTGATTACACAATGTCATACCAATTCTTTATGAAGCTGCGCTAAATAAAGCTTCAAGAATAAAATTGTAAGATGTTAAAGAAGCAATCATTTCTGGAGTAATAGTTTTCAATACTTCAGCTAACTTTTGGCGTAGTTGGTCAAGATTATTACAATTCTCCCATTGAAGTTTACTCTTAAGAAACTCCCAAAATCTTTCAATAGGATTTAATTCGGGAGAATGAGGAGGTTGAAAAATTGGTATAATATTTTCCGGGCAATCAAGAGTTTTGATTGTGTGAAATGAACCTTGGTCAAATTGAATAACTGCAACTGATTCACCAATATCATCTGAGAGTAACTCTAGAAATTTTTGGAAACAATCACCGTCAAGATGAGAGAACTCGTAGAAGAAACTGTAACCAGTTAGAGGCTCTACCACACCATACAAGTAAAAATTATCACGTTTCCATTGGTTCAAACCAACTGGTTTTACTCCTGGATTGGTAATTAATCGTCCTGGGATTGTCTTTAGCCCTAAGCGGGTTTCATCCTGACACATATACCTAAGCTGCTCACCTGCTCCAAATTCTTCTTGTAAGAAGTTCAGTGCTAGAGGCAGTTTTTTTTTTAAATGAGATTCGCTTTCTGGGTGTTGTTTGCGACTCTTTGGACGAGGAACTTTAAGTTTAGCTCCTAGTTTATACTTAACTAGTTGGTATACTGTTTTATAAGCAATATTGATTCCTAATTCCTGCTTCAGCCATTGTTGAATTTGACTGTAACTTTGGAACCCTTGAGGTTGAGACAATTGTTGTTTTAAAAGCTCTAAATTCTCTCCACTAACTGCCGCTTCTTTTCCGGGTGCTTGTTTTACCTCTAACAAGCCTTTGTATCCTCCATCCTTATATTTTCTTATCCAGCGAGTAATTGTTGATTCATCTCTTCCTAAGTGTCTGGCGAGCGATGGTGCAAAGCACCCGCCATAGGCGATCGCCTTGTTGTTACCTGTGTAGTTTTTAATAAGTAAAGCATCTGTAATCGCTCTTTGCTGTTAGCTTCTATGGCGTATTTCAAAGCTTTACGCAAAGTTTCAACACTTTCTTTGATTTCAACCTCTAATTTCAGACCCATTATTTCTGCACTATCTACACCCTTATGAATAATTTAGCGCAGCTTCATACAGAAATGGTATCAGTTACTATGCTCCAATTCAAAATGATTAATACAAAATATCCCCTTAGGGGGAAATGCTCAAAATAGATCTTCAGCCGAAGTAAAGTTTAAAAATCTCGTGGAGTTGGGAGTATTTTTAGGTTTTGCTGTAATTTTAACTGTTTTACTCGTGCTTGTAGATGTGTCTCAAATTTTTTATTTGGAGATACATGTATTTATTACTTTTAGTAATATCGGGTATTCATAGAGCGTTATTTTTTATGATGACTCACTTAAGTAAAATTATTATATTTTAATAAGATGGAATGAATAGCTTTTATATAGAGAGGGGGGAATAAATATGAAACAGTGGTATGAAGAATTATTTGAAAATTACGCAATTAACTACGATAAAGAAAGTTTTACTCAAGGAACTATTGGAGAGTGCGACTTTATTGAAAAGGAAATTGAATATAACAAAGAGGCAAAAATTCTTGATATCGGCTGTGGGACTGGTAGACATTCTATTGAATTAGCCAAAAGAGGATATAAGGTTGTTGGGATTGATTTATCTGAATCTATGTTAGAACGGGCAAAGCAAAAAGCAGCAGAACAAAATCTACAAATAAAATTTGAAAAACATGATGCAAGAGAAATTCCTTATTTATATCAATTTGATTTGGTAATTATGCTATGTGAAGGTGGTTTTTCTTTAATGGAAACGGATCAAATGAATTTTCAAATTTTGCAGAATGCTGCTAATGCTTTAAAACCAAAGGGAAAATTCATCTTTACTACCTTGAATGGTTTATTTCCTCTATTTAATTCTGTTAAAGAATTCCTCAATTCAGAAGTAAAATCTGGAAATGCGACATACGATAATCATTCATTCGACTTAATGACTTTTCGAGATATTAATAAAATATATATAGAAGATGATTTGGGAAATAAAAAAGAAATTCAATGCGCTGAAAGATATTATGTACCATCGGAAATAACTTGGCTATTAAAAACACTGAATTTTCAAACTATTGATATTTTTGGTGCAAAACTTGGTGCTTTTAGTCGAGCCGACAAATTATCAACTGAAGATTATGAAATGCTAGTAATCGCGGGAAAACAGTGAAATAAAAATGGCTCTCCCAGAGTCACGATGATAAATTAATAATAAGAATAGGCTGAAATAGCTTATGTATAAGAATTTGAATAAGATAAAATTAAATATTTAATAAGAATATACTTTTTTAGTCTGGATTCCCGTCTGTATAGTAATTAAAGCTGTTATTAAGTATTAATTTCGAGGAACATCTGAAAAAATCAAAATACCCTGTTCATATCAGCGAACAGGGTAAATACATTGAGTCATATCATCAAGGGAAAACTAGCGATAATCCTCTCGCTGAATATCTCTTAATCTTGCAGCATCTCTCATACCGTAATCGGAACGAGTAAACCTGTTGAGCTGAGTTTCAAAAAACTCGCGATTTGCTTTTAAATGCTCAATATTCTCATCATCTAAAGGATATAAAAGTGCAGTTCTTAAAGCTTGAATAACAGCTGAAGTTACATTGTACATGGAACGTTGAAAAGTAATTCCCAACTGAATCAACATATCATCTGTTCCGCGACAATATTGTTGATAGTAATCCACTAAATATTGAGGCAGAAAATGTAACATATCCTGCATTAATAGTGTGGGTGGAATTCCAGCTGTACCTACAGGAAATACATCAGCGTAAAGAATTCCATAGTGAAAGTCTTTTTGCTCAGAAGGAACTTGCTTTGCTTGAGCATTGTAAGACTTTGTCCCTCGGAAAGGAGAAGTACGATAAAAAATTGCTTCTACATAAGGTAATGCAGCTTCATATAACCATGTGAAACCTTTTGATTTGGGAATTACCTCGTAACACTCATCTCCCACATAAACATGATGATAAATTGGACGACCGGCAATTGCAAAGATACCATTTACCAAGAAATCCATTGCTTCAGGTACAGTGGTTAGCGTTCCTTCGTCATACATATCTGACATTTCAAAGAAAACTGGAGCCATTACTTCCCAAAATAAACCCAAATTGGAATAGTAAGAAGCTTGACGACACTGTTCTATAAACATATCTGGAAACAGTTTATAGAGCAATTGCATCCCAGGATTACCTTTAAAATAAGCCTTTATTGCCCTATCTGCATTTTCCCTATATTCTTCTGTATCTAAATATTCATCAAACTTACCAAAACCCATATCTTTACCATGCCAAAGCATAGCTCTCATACAGGCTTCTGCAAATTCCATGTTAATTCTGTCATGAAATAAATGATGCCATAACTTTGGTCTCTTACCGGTTTCACCTTTCTCAATAAATTCCAAAAGTTCAGGATGTGCGATCGCTTCACCGCGCCAAACTCTTAAATCGGCATCATCTCCTGCATAATGGTTGTGTCTTTCTAAATATTCTTTAGGTAGGAAATATTTAAAAAAGGGAAGAGGATTTAAGAATACTCTTTCGGCAATATAAAGTAAATCACGCCAATAAAAATCCATTGGTACGGCATACGCTTTATAAATACCGATAATTTGCATTAAATTATCTGGGGTATCCGGTAACATTGAACCACCACTTTCTAAGCGGTGAATCACTTCTGCAAATTCATGATTTGATGGTGGTAATTTTGCTGTTTTTTTGTCAGGTGTTTGTACCATTTTAATTCTTATTCTTCCATCTTCTTGTTAAACATTTCTGCTCGATAGATTCTACTCAAAAAGTTGTGTGCAAAAAAAAGCACTCAAAAAGACCAGGAATACTTATAAATTATTTAGAGCGACTTGTGGAGTTATATTTTTTTCAATAACAGGAACATTTGCAACCATCGCAGTCGTAGAAGGTTCGCTCCAACGCACCAACCAAGTAGGTTGTATCCCCAAGAATATAATCAAACCTGCTAAAATCAGAGCGGGCATTTTTTCATGCCAAAGAACTTTTGGATAGTAAGCTAAGTTATTGTACAGTTTGCCAAAACAGGTACGGTTGAGCAAAATTACGAAGTAAACTGCCGTTAGACCGGTAGCTACCACACATAATAATGTTTGAATGGGAAAGATAGGAAAACTACCTTGAAACGCCAGGAATTCCGCAACAAAGCCTGTCATACCAGGAATACCAGCACTAGCCATACCACCTAAAACAAGTAGAGCACTAATTAATGGTAAACCCCTGATCGGACTCATTAAACCATTAAGCTTATCTAACTCACGAGTTCCAACCTTGGCTTCTACAACCCCCACTAGATGGAAAAGAATTGCTAAAATTATACCGTGGCTGAACATCTGAGAAACTGCACCAACCAAGGCTAAAGGTGTACTGGCTGCTGCTGCTAGAAGTATGTACCCCATATGACCAATAGAACTATAAGCCACCATCCGCTTAATATCTTTCTGAGCGATCGCTGTTACAGCTCCATAAACAGCGCTGACTGCTCCCCAAATCGCTAAAGTCGGTGCGATCGCGCTCCAAGCTTCTGGAAATAAGCCCAGTCCAAATCTTAAAACACCATAGGTTCCCAGTTTAGCTAATACTCCACCCAGAAGAATTGCTACAGGTGTATTTGCTTCTACATAGGCATCTGGTAACCATGTATGTAGAGGTACTAATGGTATTTTGATACCAAAGCCTATAACTATACCCGTTAGTAAAATGATTTGTAGAGTCGCCGATAAATTTCCAGTAGAGATAACATCATAATTAAAACTAGAGGAGCCAGATAACCAAACTATACCTAAGAAGGTTGCTAAAATTAAAGCGCTAGAAAAAGCAGTATAAATAAGGAATTTCATACCTGCATAATTTCGTTTATCCCCTCCCCAAATTGAAATCAGTAGATAAAACGGAATTAATTCTAGTTCATAAAATAGGAAAAATAGTAGTAAATTCTGCGCAGCAAATGCACCTGCGACACCACCACTTACGAATAGAATCAGAGAATAAAAAAGTCGAGGACGTTCGGTTTCTTTGTTACTACTGTAAATAGCAATCCAGGTCAAAAAGCTATTTAAAAACAACATTAATATTGAAATTCCATCAATTCCTAATTGATAGTTTAAACCAATATTTTCATTCCAAGGTAGATATTCCTGTAACTGGATACTAGAACTAGTAATATCAAATTTGAATAGTAAAAATAGATTCCAAATAAAAGTAATTATCGCGACAAATCCAGCACCCAAACGAACTCTACTAGCAGGAATATTACCAGGTAGTAAAGCAATTATCATCGCTCCCAAAATGGGTATCCAAATTAAAGCACTTATCATTTTTTTTAATTGATGGTTATTAGTTATTGGTTATTAGTTATTAGTTATTGGTTAATAGTTGATGATTATTGGTATCTAAAACTCACCACTCACCACTCACCACTCACCACTTACTATTTACTCCTTACAACTCAGCCCTAAAGAACTATTTCTAAAAACCGAGTTCCCCAATACTGCCAAGTCACAAACATTCCTAAAACACCTACACCCAGCAAAACAACCAACATATAAAATTGAGTTTGTCCATTATTGCTATACTTTAAACCTTCACCACCACCAAGGGATACCAAACCAACTAAATTAACGATTCCATCAACTACAAAGCGGTCAACCATATCTGTTAATTTAGAAAGTAAGTCAACACCTAAAACAATACTCATTCTATATAGTTTCGGTGTATAAAAATCATAGGCAATCAAATCTTGCAAACTCTTCCAAGGGAAGCGTACAGGTTTAGGAATATTCCCTAAATAAATTACTCCCCCGACACTAAAACCAAAAATACTCGACCAAATTAATAAAAGTGCGACATCTTTATTCACACTTACCCAATCTGGTAAAAGAGATAAACTTTGTAAAATAATCGGCAAATGTAGCACAAAACCCAATAAAATCATCATTGGTAAAGTCATTTGCCAACTTACTTCCGGAGAGCGATCGCTCATGAGCTTGCGTTTACCACCCCAAACTAAACCAAATTCTCTACTTAAACTGATTGCCGTTAAAGCATTCACAGTTATAATTACCCCTACTAACCAAGGTTGGGTTGTCCATAACTCCGAAGCTAATTGTAGTAAAGCCCAAAAGCTACCCAAGGGAGGTAAGGCAATTAAACCAAAAAATCCTATGATATAAGCAATTCCAGATATCGGACGACGAGACCACAATCCTCCCAACAGAGTAATATCTTGAGTAATACTATTCCAGACGATAGTACCCGTACTCATCACTAACAAAGCTGCTGCACAAGCATGAGTGAGTACCAACAGCAAGGCTGATTCATCATGTTGCGTTCCTACTGCAATAAACACCAAACCCATATAGGAACTAACGGAATAGGACAAACAGCGTTTAATATCAACTTGGGCGATCGCAATCAAAGAACCACCCACCGCACTCAATGTTCCAACCGCCACCATTGCAGTGGAAGCTAATGGTGATAAACTAAAAACAGGCTGTAGTTTAATTAATACCCAAGCACCACTGGCTACCACCACCGAATTTCGTAAAATTGTACTGGGAATTGGTCCCTCCATCGCTTCATCTAACCATAAATGAAGGGGGAATTGGGCGCACTTACCCATGGGTCCGGCAATTAATGCTAAACATACTAACGATATCACTGTCGGGTCAACCTTCGCTGTAGCCGCCCATTCTGCCAAGTCACTATAATTCCAGGTTCCAGTTAAAGGATATATAGCCAATACCCCCATCAACAAAAACAGGTCTCCTACCCTTTTAGTTAAGAAAGCATCTCTAGCACCTGTGACTACCAAAGGCTGACTGAACCACAAACCTACTAACAAGTAAGTCCCTAGAGTCAGAACTTCTAGAATTACATAACTGAAAAATAGATTATTGCATAAAGCCAGAGCACATAAACCAGCCTCAAACAAACCCAACAGGGAATAAAATCTTCCCCATCCCCAATCCATCTCCATATAACCGATAGCGTAAATCTGAGCCAATAAATTCAACCCAGTAATTACAGTCATCGCTGCAAGGCTAATTGCAGATATTTCCAAATCGATGGATAATCTTAAACCAGCAGTTTCCAACCAAGGGATAAATACCTCAGAGGCTGGCTGATTCCAACTTACCGATAAAGCGATCGCGCTATGAACAAACGCCAAAAATGTCATTACCAAATTGACATAACCTGCTGGTCTTGGTCCGGTCTTATTAATAATTCCCGGTGACCAAGGAATAGCTAGAAGTCCGCCCATCAAAGCATATATAGGCACTAGCCAAACTGTTTCTAGCAGATATTGCACCATTTGTTTACCTCTAAAGAAAACAGCATAATAGGGAGCGGATCAATATCCATAACCGCTTTGGAAAAATAACACTTATAAATTCCAGTAATATTAATTTTTCTTATTGCATTTAAATATAGATTAACTTTATATGCTGCAAAAAGGAAGAATTTGGCTAGATAATTAAGCGATAATTAGTCTAATGAATTCTTATATATGAATTTTTGAATTACATATATAGATTTTCACTTATATTAAACTATTAATTCATTAAATGCTAAAAGTATTAGACAGCATGAAGATAGTTTTTTTACTGGCAATCAACATATAGTACCCACCACCTTCAGTATCCGAAAGAAATTCCATCACAATAATGGAAATATCCCCTTGAAGTTGTGGTGTATAACTGCGTTTAACTTCCTGTCGTGACACCGTAATATTAGGTATGTAAGCCCAATCTGGAGCTTTCACTACCATTTTTTGATTTACAGTCGCACACATACCATTAATAAATAATCGCTGTGGGTGCGATGATCCTAAAAGGGTCATGCGCAGCGATCGCTGGTATTGTGGACTGAAAAAAACCGAAAAAACAGTTAAAACATCTGTAGTTTACTTATAGGAATAAATTCATAAAAATAATCATATACGTCAGACTTTGATTGAGTTATCCCCATGTCCATATGCATCAATCCCCATTGCTCTAAACAAGAAAACTCTGACAATGAATTATTTTGTCACAACTGTGGCTCAGAGTTATTACTAAAAGGACGTTATAAAGTAATCAAACCACTGGGAAAAGGTGGATTTGGTGCAACTTATGAGGTAAGTGATTCCCGTCATAGTAAAACTAAGGTATTGAAGGTTCTCATTAATAATCAACCCAAAGCTGTAGAGCTATTTAAACGAGAAGCAGAAGTTCTAAAAATACTAGACCATCCTGGTATCCCCAGAGTAGAACAAAACGGTGATTTTATTTATTTAGTTAGAAATAGTCAGCAACCATTACATTGTCTGGTAATGGAGAAAGTTGAAGGAATGGACTTGTATAGTTACTTGAAGAGACGGGGTAATAATCCTATTGATGAAGACTCAGCAGTGCAATGGTTAAAAGAGATAGTTATTATTTTGCAACTAGTTCATGAGCAAAACTATTTCCATCGAGACATCAAACCACCAAATATTATGCTCAGAGCTATTTCCTGATGTGTGCAAAATTTTGGCTGTGATATCTGCTTAGCTGTCTGTACTTTGGGCAAAGTTAGCTACAATAAAATCAAAGACGTTTATGCCCAATTTTCTCAAACAAACCAGAAAGAAAATTAAAGCCAGAATTGGCGATCGCCATCTAAAGCACCAGGGTAAATTCCTTGTAAGCGTCGATAAGCAATACGATCGGAACCAAAAACTGGAATAGGTAAACGTGGTTCCTTCAGAGAACCATGATGAAGTAAAGTTAATTTTAGTGTTGTCTCCACTAAATCTTCAATTGATACCTGAATTCCTGCTTTATGAATTCTCAGACGTAAGGGAAGAGGTAAACCCATTTTCTCAGACTTTAACTCTGTTGTTACTAAGATTGCTTCGCGAGAAGATAAACGTAATGCTAAACCTTTTGTAGGTGCCTTGATAACTTTTTCCTCCAATTGTTGCTCCAAATTATAAAGTCGAGGAATTCCAGACTTATAACATTCAACTAAGATAAACTCAGAACCAATTGCTTTTCCCCATTCTTGCAAATGCAGAGCTTCCTTACCACATAAGCGTCCATCTCGATAAATTAAAACTCTCTTACCTCTTAGTTTTTCCCTGGGAATAAAATTCTCTAAAACTCTCTGTGGGATTTCTTCACCTTCAATCAAAGCATCTTCTAACTTATATCCACAAAATTCACCCATCCTACCATAAAATCGTAAACTAGCACAGGCATTCCTGCTTCCATTACTTCTTCTGTTAGAATTTCTAGAAACATCCAAACCAATAAAATAATCTGCAATTTGAAGTGGTTCGGCTAAAACAAAGGGTAAATTACCCAACTTTGCTAAAATTCCGGGAATGACTTGATGGAGAAGATATCTGGTTTGAACTTTTTCTAATGTGTCTTCATAAATAAATTGACTAGCAATTCCACGCTTGAGTAAGCGTGAAGAAATCAAAGAATATAGACTATTTCCTTGACTATCATCAACATTGCGATCGCCTTTTGGTAGAAATATCAGAATCACATCCGGTTCTCTTTCCATCAAGTCATCTATATTCTCTTCAACCTCTGCTCTAGATCCAGCACTAGTAATATCTTTTAAGTATAGTGATTTAATATTTTCTGGAGGAGTAATATTTTCAAAACCATACAGTCTCAAACGTTCTTCAACTTCTGTCAAGAAAGCTCGACTAACTTTAAATTCACCTATTTTCAAAGCAGCAATGGTGATTTTATCTAATGGATGACTATAATCTCCGTGACGACGATATACTCCACCTTTAGAAAGACCTGTAAGTATACTACTTTGAACTTCAGTTATATTGTTTCCAAACAGCAACCTAGTTTCTGAAAGTTTAAGTGATGGTTGCCAAAATAATTCTGGATAATTACTACTATTTATATTTTGTCCTAATCGAAATCCATAATCGGCTAAAATCGTTTCGGCTTCTCTCTTATACAGTTCTAAAAGTTCTTTTCTTTCCCTGTAAGGTACTTTCGCAGCCTTAAGTAAATCCCCGTATTTTACATCAAACTTAGCAGCTGTTTCAGATGTCACGCAAGGACGTAAAGCTGCCATTGCATAGTAAAACTGCTTTCTGTTCTTACCAAATTGTACAGCAACCACTGGTTGTTCATCTGGAGCTTCCTCTAGTGCTTGCTTACTAATTGCACCGGTTGCATTTTCTTTTAACTTTTCCCTGTATTCGCCAATATTACCAACAATTCCAGTAATAGTAGCAAAACTATTCCGTTCAATATCTCTAACTTTTAAACCAATTAAAAGCTCCTCGGGATTTTGTCTGTAGGGATTGTTTTCATAAAATTCAGCTAAATTACCTTGGTAGCTGAAATAACTCTCAATAGTAATTGTGAAAGCTGGGCAAAAATCACTTTTTATTTCTATACTTTCTCCCCAAAATTTTGCTTCGCGTTTTACTTCTACCAGACCCTTAGATAAAGCAACTGGAGATGAAAAAGGACGGTGAATTTTCAAGACTCTCACAATTAACTCAGCTAGTGCAGAAGATGTTAGCTGTGGTTTGCACACCCATTGAATTGTATAATCGCGATCGCCTATATCTTCTTTGAGTTCTTGACAAATTTCTGTAAGGGTTTCACTCCATTTTGTCTTATCTGGAATTACTTGATTAGGTTTAGCGAAAGCCCAGAAAAAGTTATCGTACCAGATTACAACTATATCGGTAAATTTCTTGCAAAAACGCCAACTTAAGCGATTACCAATTTCTCTATCCACTCCAGGAGAAAGTTGAAAACATATATTTTCAGGTTTAAAATTACGGTCAAAGAATACTATTGGTAAAATCTCACTTGAAGATATTTTACTAACATCAGATTTGGGATGTGTTGGAGTCGTAGTAAAATTCATACACTAACCTCTTTAATAGCAAATTTACAAATAGATTTAAAGGGACAAAAGCGGCATCCAACACCAGGATTTGGCGGGTATATACGTCTGAAATCACTAAAGCTATTTCGGTATCTTTGTAAATCTTTTTGGTGTTGTTTTGCAATTCGAGAAACTCTGATTTGAAAAGATTCTAAAGTTTCAGGTGTTGCTGTAATTACCTCTGATTGTTTTCCATTTTCTAGGTTATAAAAAGAAGCAACGGCTTTGTCTTCTGGATAAAGATATTTAGTAGCTAATAGATAAATATAAGCCTGCCTACGGTCAAAATCAGTTTTCCCAGTTTTAAAATCTAAAATATGCAGAGTTCCATCTTCTTCTGCGAAAATGCAGTCAATCGCCGCATATAAGTTAAATAGATAATCTCCTTGCTTAATTACAATTGGCTCTGGGAAATCTTCATCACCTCGATTTAACTTGATTATTTTCCTGCCTAAAAGTATCGGATTCTCAAGATAATTGCTTAAAATTTGAATTACTCTTTCTTGAACTAAATCTAACTCTTGATTTAATTTTAGAATCATTAATAATTGATTTAAAGGGTCTTTTTGCTCACCTATTGAAGAGTCTTGATGAAACTCGTAAACTCCTTTTTGTGCTAAGAGTCCTATACGTTGATGTATATTATCTTGGTCTAGGAGTGGAGCAACTAAAGGTTCTCTTTTTCTTGCCTTAAAAAAACCTCTTTTCATATCACAATGCAAATACTCAAGTCCTACTGGTGGAGAGTGTAAAGATAATAGATTATAACTAACAAAATCCCAAATTTTTTCCATCTTATAAATTTAACTTCAAAAATATTTTGTAAATTAGAAATATTCTAAATATTCTAAATATTCTAAATATTCTAAATTATTTACCAAAAATTATTTATTCAGAATTAGTCAGAATGTCATAAATTGTCTAATTTATTTTAGTGGACTTAGATATCCTGACTTAATTTGCTAATTCAAAAGTATGCAAAATTTCTAACATTTACTCAGCAGTATTTAATCATAAGCATTTACTTGTAGCATTTTCCAAGCAGATGAATTACACCTAATTTTTTCTTCTACTTGTACTAAAAGAACATAAATTTTAAACCGCACCTTATTAGACTGGTAAACGCTATAACTGTTTATTTCGACTTGAATTTTGAACTTCCTCCAAAAAAACTGCTAATGGTCTACCAACCAAAAACATAATTGCTTCTGGGAATATACTTTTTTAATTCATCAGAGTAGAAATTTTTACTAGTATGGACTATATTGTTCATGTTGCCCAAGTTGACCAATATAATCAACACAAATATTACTTAACCTAACCAGGGCTTACGCAAGAGCAACGTAATTCTGTCATTACGAGTGATAGCGACGTATAAGCTCTGTCGAGCACGCGAACGCGTTTGCATAGCATAACGTAGTTAACCCATAAGTTAACCCATAGTTCTTGAGATTGCTTCCCTACTCTCCGTGACCGTCGCTTCGGACAAATCTTCGTTGTGTAAGTCCTGCTAACTAATAAAGTCAAGGTAGAGTATGATTCTTGAATTAAAAGGAAAAAACTATGAGTCAGACTTTTGGTAAACTCATTCGTCAAGATCGTAAGCACAAGGAATACAGTTAGCGCGAACTAGCTAAATTGGTGGGAGTAAACTGGATATAGAGATTTTGGAAAATCCTCAAACACTTTTAGGAGAGGATATTTTACCTGGGTTTGTTTTGGATTTGAAGTTTATTTAGTGAAGAATTAAGTAGGTCAGGGGAAATAAATCAAACTATGTAACATAATGTAAATTCAATCAAAAAGGTTGATTTAGCTTGAATTAGAGAGTGTTTACAAAAATAAATATAGTTATGTTTTTAAAAACCGACTTACTTAAATGCAGGACTTACGCAACCGGCACATTGCGATCGCCATTTAGTAGTATTTTTGTATTAGAAAGATTAGTTACTGAAATTAGCCCTTTTGAGAATTGTTAATAGTAATGAGTATAGTAAATTCCGGGTATTAATTTTATGGGAGAATAAATAGAGGGTGCATTAAAAAATAGTTAACAATGAAATTTACTAAACTTAATTACTGCCAATATCTATTAAGTAGTCAAATTAACTATACAATGACTAATTTAGCAGAACATCTGGAAAATATTAGTCATGATAAGATTAATTATTATTTGAAAAATGAAAAATTAACTCCTCGTCTGCTGTGGGATAATGTGAAAGATTTAATTTTGGTTGATGAGGATGCTTATATTATATTTGATGATACAGTTTTAGACAAAAGATTCTCCTCTGAGATGGAGATAGTAAGAAGACAATATAGTGGTAATGAACATGGTGTCGTTAAGGGGATAGGAATAGTAAATTGTATATATGTTAATCCTAAGACACTACAATTCTGGGTAATAGATTATCGTATTTTTGACCCAGAAAATGATGGTTTAACTAAGGTTGACCATGTTAAAAATATGCTTGTAAGTCTTGTATATCAAAGAAATTTGCCCTTTGAGACAGTTTTAATGGATACATGGTATGCAGTAAACAAGTTAATGCTTTATATCGATAGTTTAGATAAAATTTATTATTGTCCTTTAAAAAGTAATCGTTTAGTTGATGATAGTTTTGGTAAGGAAAAGTATAAAAATATAAAAAATTTGGAATGGGACGATGAAGATTTAGAAGATGGTAAAATATTAAAAGTCAAGGGTTTTCCTGGCAATAAAAAGGTGAAACTTTTCCGGGTTATTGTCTCTACCGACAGAACGGATTATGTCGCAACTAACGATTTATCTCAAAGTTCTGCGGATGTTGCACAACAGGTGTGTAAAATCCGTTGGAAAGTAGAGGAGTTTCATAGAGAAATAAAGCAATTAACTGGTATTGAATCATGTCAATGCCGCAAAGCTCGTCTTCAAAGAAATCATATTGCTTGCGCTATGTTGGTTTGGCTTAGGCTGAAAAATTTAGCTTATAAAATAGGTCAAACTGTTTATCAAATCAAGCATAATTTACTTTCAAATTATCTAATCGAACAACTAAAACGTCCGGAAGTTGCTATGTCTATAGCTTAGTTTTTAGGCGCTCGGTGCGCTTCGCGCACCATCGCTTATGCCAGTTGCGTAAGTCCTGAAATGAATAAAAATAATATTTTTTTATATCTTTATAGGAAATATTATTACTTTTAATTTGATGTAATATCCAGTATAAAACTTGATGTACAAAGTAAAAAAATAATTTTTATTGACTAATTTTATTTATCAAATTTTTATTAATACGAAATAAATCTTGAAATAAAATACATGAAGATAGAAATAGAATAGGATATATTCATTCAGAGTATCTCAATTAACTATTTATAACTATTATTATGGGTTTTATTTTTTCCCTTCTAGTTACCCTAGTAACAACTCTTATTTATTTGAACTCTGGTAAATTAACTAATGAAAGAAATCGTTTAGCTGTACGTGCTGTTTCTGCATTGATTGGTGTTGTTGCATTAATTGCTTCTATTTCTAGAATGTTGGTTATTGTTCCTCCGGGTAATATTGGAGTCGCAAATCTATTTGGTAAAGTCTCTAATAACACTGTTAATCCTGGTGTAAATCTAGTTAATCCTTTTGCTAAAGTTATTAATTTTTCTACTCGATTAAAGGATGTTAAAGAAAATGTAGATACAACTTCTCAAGAAGGTTTAAATCTTAATCTTGATGTCAGCTTACAATACAAACTCGACCCAAAACAAGCTGCAGAAGTTTATAAAACTATTGGAGTGCAGGAAACGCAATTGGTCATTTCTAGATTTCGCTCTACTATTCGCTCTATAACCGCTCAGTATTCTGCAAAAGCTATTTATTCTACTAAACGTCAAGAAGTTGCTGTTCAAATAAATAAACAACTTACCCAAGAATTATTACCTTTGGGTTTCGTAGTTGAAAAAGCTTTATTACGAAATATAAAAATGCCGGATACAATTCAAAAAGCAATTCAAGATAAGCTTAAAGCAGAACAAGAAAATCAACGGATGACATTCGTCTTAGAAAAGCAACGTCAAGAAGCCGAACGCAAACGTATTGAAGCTAAAGGTATTGCAGATTCTCAAAAAATCATATCTAATGGGTTGACAACTAAAATATTACAATTACGAACAATTGAAGCAACAGAAAAACTAGCTAAATCTCCCAACTCTAAAATTATTTTTGTTGGTTCTGATAAAGGTGGGATGCCTATTCTATTACAGGATACAGCAGCTATAAAACCTTAGAGTTTAAATTAACATTTTTCCTTATACTTCAGGATAAGCGATCGCGCTATTAACACAGATGAAATCATAAAGTTCGTAAACTTAGTCAATTGATTTTAAGCTTTGTCTTTTATTTCTAGATAAGATAACTGGAATTGCATTAACCGCTTTAACTAATATTATTACTAATTATCTTATCAGGGTGCTATGAATAACTTCCTTCAAAACTACAATCCCAATGATGTGGGTCAAATCAATGGTAATATCTTCGGTTTACCTTTTGATTACGAGTCTGCAAACTTAATTATCATACCCGTACCTTGGGAAGTAACGGTTTCCTATGGTGCAGGTACAGCAAATGCACCACAGCGAATTTTAGATGCATCTCCACAGTTAGATTTATTCGATTTTGATAATCCGAATGGATGGAAGCAGGGAATTTTTATGATGAAGATTCCCCAGGATATTTTAGATAAAAATAAATATTACCGTTCTCAAGCAGCGAAAGTTATTGAACGTTTGGAGCAAGGTAAATCATTAAATGAACCACCAAATTTAACACCTTTAATTGCGGAAATTAACCAAGTTTGTAAACAGGTAAATAAATGGTTATTTGATAAGTCGAGTAATGCAATTAAATCAGGTAAAAAAGTGGTAGTTATTGGAGGAGACCACTCTTCACCTCTAGGTTATTTACAAGCACTATCTACTCAGTATCAAGACTTTGGTATTTTACATATTGATGCTCATGCTGATTTACGTAACGCTTACGAAGGGTTTGAATTTTCCCACGCTTCAATTATGTACAACGCTATGAAAATACCGCAGATATCTAAACTATTACAAGTAGGTTTGCGGGATATTTGTGATCATGAAGTAGAAATAATTAATCAGTCTAATAATAGAATAATTGCTTATTACGACCCAATAATAAAACAAAAGCTCTATTCTGGAATTAATTGGATTGACTTATGTAAAGAAATTATTAATCATTTACCAGAATATGTATATATCAGTTTTGATATAGATGGTTTAGACCCCAAACTTTGTCCAAATACAGGTACCCCTGTTCCCGGTGGTTTGGAATTAGAACAAGCTTATTGTCTGATTCGAGAAGTGGTAAATAGCGGTAGGAAAATTATTGGTTTTGATATCTGTGAAGTCGGTAATGCAGAATGGGATGGTAATGTGGGAGCGCGAATAGTTTTGAAATTGGCGAATTTGATGAATTTATCCCAAAGTTAGCTCTACTATATTCATCTTGCAATAGCGTCTATACTCGCTAATATAGTGTCATCAACATCTGTCCCAAAAGGATTCCCAAAAGATATTTATCCAAGCTTTAGGGTTTCTATATGGCACAAGAAACAAAACTTTATACACCAGAAGAATATCTCGACTATGAGGTAAACTCTGAAGAACGCCATGAATATATTAATGGTGAGGTTATTTGTGTGGCTGGTGGAACTCCAAATCATAATCAAATTGCTCTTAATTTTAGTGGTAAAGATACAAGCAAATTAGAGTCATTGGTAGTTTAGAATCAATGAGAAATAATCCCATATATCTAAGTCTTAAATCTAAGTCTTAAATCTAAATTTTCAAATCGAGTCATATAAAATTCAAAATCCCTTAGTATCTGAATAATATATTTTTTAATACGGAGGAACGTGGAAGAAAGCGCAGAGGAAGGCAGATTTTTTTTACATATATATTGAATAATCCCAATATAAACCGACAAGGTATAACTTGATATTCGGAATATTTCTGATGTTTCGGATATAGAAAAAAGTGATCGCGCTTATTTTATTCTTATAAACCATTAGGGAAGAGAGAATTTTGAGTATAATGGAACACTATCCTAAATTAATTGGTCATTAACTGGACTTACGCAAGTTGCATCTTAATAATTAAGCATTTACCATCTATAGGCTGTGCCATATTCAAATTTTTCGTGTTAAATGTTGAATATTGCTAAAATATTCGACTCAATTGAATATAGCTTATTATCTATTTGTGGCATTATTTTTCTAGGAGTGAATGTGAATACAATTTTTCTGCGCAATAAAGCTTTTGGATTGTTAGGTTTAACATCTCTGTTATTACTGGGAACTACATCATCAGCGTTTGCACAATCCTCAGAAGGTGCAAAAAGTAATCAGTTATTCAATTATTCTGATATCTATGATATCGATGCAGGAACTGAAGTTGTAGAACCATTGGCTTTAACTAAGAACCAGATAAAAACAACAGATAGCTCTGTATTTTTTAAAACATCTGATGACTCGAAAAAAAATCAGTTAAATGTTTTTAAATTAACTCAAAGAGAAGTTAACAACCAAGAGTTTTCTAATAATCCTGTAATACCTCTTCCTGGAACGACTTCTACTTCATCTGCTAACCTTGGTGTAAAGCGGGATGCTCAAACATCACAGCAGCAAACTGAAAAAAGTAGTGAAGTCGCACAAGCTGATATTGGTTTGGGTAAAACGACTCGCGGTGGTTCTAGTTATATAGGTATCGCTGGTAATATAGGTCTGGGTGGCGATTCTGCTGTCGGTGATGGTAATTTTATGGTTATCAGCAAAGTTGGGCTAACGAGGAATATATCGGTAAGACCAGCTGCTGTGTTGGGTGATGACACAGTATTTTTGGTTCCTGTTACCTATGATTTTTCTTTGCTTAATACCAAAGACCCTTTCACTGAACCTTTGCCAATTGCACCCTATGTTGGTGCTGGTGCTGCGATTGAAACTGGTGATGATTCCGAGTTCTCTTTCTTGATTACTGGTGGTGTTGATGTACCTGTAGGTACTAAATTTACAGCTACAGCAGCTATAAATGCAGCATTTTTTGATGAGACAGATGTAGGTTTAATGGTTGGAATTGGTTACAACTTTAGTGGTCTTTAATACCTATATTTAAAATATATCGTCATTACCATTAATTACTGTCGAAAAATTCTTATTTAGAGTTATAAATGCGACAATAATTAAGGATTGGGGGAAAATCCCCCAATATAATTTTTTTCTAATTGTTTTTTCTAATTGTGTTAATCGATATTAAGACAGAAATTAGTTGGCAGAACTACATAAGTATTATTTGATTATTTAATTAAGTTGGATACTCTGTTGTGGGTATATATAAAGGCAGAATGAGCATCTAAGATGCTTTTGATCTAATCCTAAACACTGGTTAAGACATTTATTCAAAATTCTGCGGATAATTTTTATATATTACAAGTAACTACCAATGTACTATATATTAAAAATCAATAGTTCGATTCATTCATGGTCTGCTGCTTTACAGGAATAAGAGACTACGAAATTCTATAATCTGTTATTCAAGACGAATACAGGAGATACTAATACAGCATCTCCCATATTTTTGAAATACTACGTAATTTCTGAATATTCCAACTTGACTTAAAAAAATCAAAGAAATAGGATTGCTTTCGTCAGTTATCCAAAAGTTTTAATTAACTTATCTCAGATAAAACTAACTCAATCAAACGGAGAGGGAGGGATTCGAACCCTCGGTACGGCCTTACGATCCGTACAACAGATTAGCAATCTGCCGCTTTCAACCACTCAGCCACCTCTCCAGAGGTGTAACAGATATAGAATGTATCAGATAATTATCCTAAATGTCAACTGCTATTAGCCAAGAATATAAAAATAAACATTTATTCTATTTAGACTCTTGAGTGGGGGAAGGTCGGTCACCGCATTTTATAAGTGTCCCTGGAGATTTTCTCCAGGATTTAGGTACGTTTGCGCTAGCTTTTCCAAAGGAAAAAATTCGCTCCGTTCTGACACATTGAAGTAACGGTGACTAATGACCATTTATCTATAAAACTTGCGATCGCAGCCAAGCTATGGGCAAGCTGCGTAACTTTTGCCATTGTGGTACATAAGCACGCACAGAGAATACGTCGTAATTATTGCGTTCAATTTTTGCCAATATACCACTGTAATGAATTAATGCTGCCCATACAGGTAAACGAGCATCAGGGGATAAATAACTAATCCCTTTTTCTGCTAGAATATAAAATTCTCTGGCTCTGCGAATTTGAAAGCGCATTAATTCGCGCCAACGTTCGTCAACTACTCCATTAAATAAATCTTCTTCGGTGTAGTTAAATTTTGCCAAATCTTCCAAAGGAAGATAAATTCTTCCTCTCGTTGCATCTTCACCAACATCCCGGAGGATATTAGTAAGTTGATTGGCAATTCCCAAGGCTATTGCTTCTTGAGTGGGGATATAAGGCGGTTTATTACGGTTCCAAGGAGCAGTTTGACTGGAGGTGTCAACTCCCATTACTGCTGTGGACATCAAGCCAACAGTAGCAGCAACGCGATAGCAATAAAGATATAGCTCATCAAAGGTTTGATAGCGGTTACGATGTAAATCCATCCTTTGACCGTCTATCATATCCCTGTAGGGCTGAATATCCATAGGAAATTGCTTGATAGTATCGACTAGAGCTACGTCAAAATCCTCAACAGGATTCTCCGCAAAAATAGACTCTAATTGCTGCTCCCATAAATCCAAAGTTTCTGGAGTGGTAATAGCAGCAGCAGGACCATCTACTAACTCGTCAGTGCGACGACACCAAGCGTAAATTGCCCATATTGCTCGACGCTTTGCCAAGCTCATCAACATAGTGCCAAAATAAAAGGTTTTAGCATACTTCGCTGTGAGTTGCTGGCAAAGCTGGTAGGACTCATCGACAGAGACCGAAGTTTTCATGCATAGGGGATCAGGCAGTTGCAGCATTCGTTGCAGGCTGAGGGGTTTGCGATTGCAGGCTAGAGGGATTCACCTGTTGGTGTTTGGCGATCGCCTGCGCTGTCAGCTTACCAGAAAGTACGGCACCTTCCATGCTACCTAGAAATGGTTGCATGGTATAGCTCCCACTCAAGTAAAAGTTAGAGATAGGAGTTTTTTGTTCTGGACGGTGTTTTTGACGACCTGGTGTTGCTTTGTATACAGAACGTGGAGTTTTTACCACGTGGGATTTTAATAATTTGGCTGGATTCTCTCCCCCAAAGTGTTGAGGGAATAGTTTTTCCAACTCGGAAATTGTAACATCAACTATTTGAGATTCAGTTTTTCCAATCCATTCCTTGGCTGGGGCTATAATTAGCTCCAACATTGAACGGTCGGAATTAGAATATTCTTTACAAGTATTACTCATATCAGCATAAACGCTAAGTATGGGCGATCGCGAAAATAATAGTTGATCTATATCTGTTAATTTTCTGTCGAACCACAAGTGTATGTTAATTACTGGAACTCCTTCAAGACCATCCAACTTCTGGAAATATTCATATTTTTCCCAGGGTGAAGGCAACATCACCTTCAAAGGATCAACAGGTATTGCACTAACATATGCATCTGCTATCACGACTTCATCTGATGCACCATTAAGACCCCGTATAAGTAGACTCCTTACAGAATCATCAGGGTTGAGTAAAATCTCCTTAATCGGGGCATTCAAACGTACTTCGCCGCCACCAGCAGTAATATAATCTACCATAGGCTGGCACAAACGCTCAGTTGGCGAACCATCTAAGAAAGCCATCTTAGAGCCGTCTTTCTGCTGAAGGAAGCGTGATAGCGCTGTGAGTAGGACTGTAGCTGATATTTCGTCTGGGTTAATAAAGTTAAGAGATTTAGAAGCAGCAATAAAAATATCTTGCTGTACTTCATCTCCTACTCCCTGATGCTTCAACCATTCTGAAAAAGTATATTTATCGGTAGATTCAACGTATTTTTGTCCGCGCAGCATTGCTGGTACTAGACCTTTGGCTAGCTGGATTTTTTCACCCCAGCTAAGCATATCGTTATTTCGTAAAATCGCCGCTATACCATTCAATGGAGCTGGTAAGTCAGGAAAATCAAAGCGACTGTAGGTTCCAGGCTTTTCCGGTTGATTGAAGATCATAGTATGCTTTTTCCATTGCAGTCTATCTTCAATTCCTAGTTCTGCAAGTAACTGCAACATATTTGGATATGCTCCAAAAAACACGTGCAGTCCAGTTTCATACCAGTCACCTTCCGCATCTTTCCAAGCGGCAACTAAACCACCAAGTACATCTCTACTCTCTAAAACTATAGGAGTGTGACCTGCATCTATGAGATATTTTGCACAGGATAGCCCTGCTAGACCTGCTCCTGCGATCGCTACTCTCATGTAACCTTATTTCTCTCAATTTTTGATGTTTTATCGTTCTTATTATACTTTGCAATCCGTTACATTTTGCAATGTATAACAAGATTATCGGCTATTTTACGCCTTTGTCTCTGTAAGTGCCAGCAAATATCAGCAAATTATCATGCTTTTGGTACGGGTATAAAAAAGTATTTTAGTCTTCTGAAGTTCTTTTTCTACATCTATTTTGTCTTTTCAGGAATTGCTCATTAGTTAACCATTATTCGGGATAAGCTAAAAGCTTTATGTTGTGGTTGCTTGTCAAAGGCATACGTGAGGGTGTTTGTGTTGTTTCACCAACTGACAGTTGAATAAACGTCCTTAACCCGAACTGACGTTAGTTATTATTAGTTGGTAATAGTCCATTAGTGACAAGTTAAGCCTTAAAAATAAAAGTAGCGTAGATTGGGTAGAGCTTGAATGTTAACCAAATTTCCGACTAATATCGATTGTTCGCAAGTATCTCAATCCAACAGATATTTGACAATCTGGACTTCGCAATGCTCAAGAGGTGAACTGCCTTGATATTCAAAATGAAAGATTCAAAATATATTTAAATATTTGAGAATTTTAATATAGATTTTAAAGTATCTACCTAAAGATATATTTAGTCAAAATCTAGAGGTAAGATTTAAATTTAAGTGCAGGGACTTGGAAGTTCAAGTAAATATTAAGTTCAAACCTTTTTAGTATTTTTTTCTTTGATGGAAGTCAAATTTTAGAGTAGAAGTTGCATAATTATTTAAATATCGGAGTAAATAAAGCTTTAAATATTTGACTGTATTATTTCTCACAGAAAATTATTTTACTAAGGGATTATCTTACTTATTTTTTCATTTTTACATGACAAAAAAATTAAAAATATTATCTTCATTTTATCAATACATGTAATCTAAGATAGACGCACTTAAATATAATCACCAAGTACATTGCAAGCTTTATCAATAGCTATTTAAAGGACTTATAATCGTCATATATTTGAGTAATATTCTACTAACTAAATGAGAATTACTATTAATAGTTGGCAATGGAATTCTAGTAGCAATTATGACGTTAATTCACTGTTTTTCCAGTAAACACTCAAATCTTCTTAAATCTGTCTTAATCATAAATTCCGTATAATTGGGGTTATAATCACGAAAAATCTAAATTTTCGTCGATTTTCAATTGCAAGCCCAATAAGATTTATAATCAAATACTTGCATCAGTATTGTAATAATAAAAACTTATTATTTGTATTTTTAAGTATTATAACTGTTGTTTTATTAATATAAACAGTGGCGAATAGAAAAACACCTGCTCCAATGATAAAGAATTTAAATTGTAATGTAGGAAATTTATACAATTAATATCTAAAAGTCTTATTAATCGATCACTTTTTCTTCAGAAAGGATAAGATACTTTGACACGGGGATCGGTTAGAAATAAAACTTCTAACTATGGGAATAGTTTAATTCCCTGGTAAAGAATATATATTGAGATCTTGTTAACATCAGAATCTCTTTCTTTACAGGAAATAAAGTTGCATTTTTGTAATGCATAGATTGAATTAGTAATATATAATACATGTTTTTTCTTGGAATTATTTGGGCAACCTCTTGGTACAGTAACTTGGCAATTGCAAGTCAAGAAATGTCCCATAGTTTTACTCAAAATGTCTTGCAGATAGGAGTTTCTTCCCGGTTGAACTACTCAGCAACTAATGTGTTGTCCTATGTAGCTACAGCTAGGATAAAGTCCAATCTGTGGAGTGCAACTGTTTTACCTTCAAGGTTTTTGGATATAGATTGGGGAAACGAAAAGTCTTCATCAAAGCAGCCAGATTCAGAAAGTAAGTCTTCATTTAAGAATGCTAAAGGGAGCAAAAAATTCTGTTCTGTTTTTGAGCAGAATACATTAGATAATTTAAACTCACACAAGCAGAAAACTAAGACTATTTATCCTCAAGCAGTAAAAGCAAGGATTCAAAACCAGAATATTTTTTCAGGTTTATTTTTGCAGTCATTACAGAATTTCTTCCGCTTTTCCAATATTGGTAAGTACTCGCAAAACTATCTCAAACCAAAATCTCCACCAGTAGTTTTGGTTCATAGAGGAGAAAATAATTATGAAGTATGGGTAAAAAATCGTTTCATAGCTAGCTTTTCTAGGGAATCTCAAGCACATTTACTACGTCAACGTCTCAAGAAGATGTTGAAAACTCCTGAGCTAGATGCAAAGCAGTTAAGACCTGCTTTTGTGGATGGTGTGTCATCTATTATGCTAGGCAATCGTGTCCTCTTCGGTATCACTGAAGAAGCCTCTGTGAAGGTGAATCGAAGTACTATGTTGATTGCTATGAGGTGGATAAATAATTTACGTTCAGCATTGAAAACACCTCCAATATCTCTTGTTGAAGGACAGAAACAGATATATAGTTTGAAAGCTTCTAAAAACAAGCTTTCCGGTCTAGCTTCTTGGTATGGAGATTATTTCCATGGTCGTTTAACGGCAAATGGAGAGAGATATAATCAATACGCTTTGAGTGCTGCTCATAAGTCTCTACCATTCAATACTTTCTTACATGTTACTAATACTAAAAATGGTAAGTCTGTAATTGTTCGCATCAATGATAGAGGTCCATATATCCCTCCAAGAAGTCTAGACCTCTCCAGAGCAGCAGCTCGTTGTATTGATGCTGAATCAGATGGGGTAGTACCTTATAAAGCGGTAATTATGAAACCAGGTCAAATAGACTTTACTCTTAATAGTTCCGATATCAGCTTGGAAGATAATGGTTCTAATAGGACAGTAAGGTTGGTTTCGGAGTTTTGATTTGATTTGGTGATGGTTGATAAATGTAGTTAACAACTAGTAATTAACAACCAATAACTAAATATTGTGTTTTCCTTGTTCCCTATTCAATGACTCAAATTCCGTGACTTTTGCCAATTACCCAATGACGACGAAAATAGCGTGATAGTGAAGACTCTTCTAAGGATAAGCAAATTGGTCGTCCGTGGGGACAGGTACGGGGATTACGAGTTTTCTGCCATTGGTCTAATATTGTTTGCATTTCTCTGAGGCTAAGTGAGGTACCATTACGGATAGCTGTACGACAAGCAACAGCAACTTGAGCGGCTTGTAAGTCCCCTCCAAAGCTAAGTTCTAATAGTGCTTCTGCTCGGTCTTCTCTGTCTTTTAATGATGCTGGAATGTTTCGGACTGCCCAAAGTTGTTCCCCGAAGGGTTCTATTTCGATACCTATATGTTGTAGTTGATTAATTTGGACAGTTGATAATTGGTGAAGAATAATTGCTGGTTCTAATGGAATTAATCGCCAGCGATCGCATAATTGTTCGTAGATGATTCTTTCATGTGCAATATGTTGCTCGATTAACCACATTCCTCCAGGGTGTTCGGCAACTATATAAGTTTTATTAATTTGAGCAACAGCTTTGAGTTGTAAATAGTTATGATGTTTGTTTTGATTATTTGATAAATTAGAATCAAAATTATAGGGGTTTTTCTCTTCTGCGGCTTTAATTAATTTTGTGACTCGTTTTGTTTGTACTACTTGGTTAATGGTGTCAGAATTTATTTGCAGTACTTGATGGATTGCTTGTTGAATCACATCTTGCCAATATTCGATTCTTTTTAGGTAGATGTGGGTTTTGGCTGGATTGCGATTCCAATCAACTTGGTCGGGAGTAATGGAAGCGTGTAAAAAGCAAATTGGGTAGCGATCGCGTGGTAATGTTTTTCTGAAAGATCCTAAAATAGCTTTTTCTAATTCTGGGGATTTAACTATTCTGCCGTTGACAGCGACTCTAATCCAATCGGGACGATGACGATGACATCGGTCTGGTAATCCCACTGCTAAATATAAGCGGGAGGAAAGTTTGGCTGTTTGTATTTCGGACTGGGGTTTAACTTTATTTTGCTGTCTGGTCAAGTAATCTGGAGTCAGGGGTGTTACCTGCTCTGTAATATGAGAATTTTGGTGCTTTGGTTCTAAAGGTTCTGATTCTAAAGATTCTGAATTTTGAGGATTAGGAACTTCTATTTGCAATTCCTGTAAGTCTCCACTGCGGACTTGATGCAGAATTTGGGGAATCACTTTTCCTGTGGAAGTCGTGGAACTAATAGCAAACCACGGACGTTCATCTTGTTTTACTTGCCATGTTATTTCAGGATGACATAAAGCTATTTGCTGTATTGTTAACTGTACAGCTTTTATCTGCTGGGTTAATTTTGGCAAACTTTGACGGCGTTGTAACCAATTACCAAATAAATTAGAAACTGTGACCACAGTACCCGGAGCGATCGCAGTAATTTCTGAGTTAATAATTCTACCACCATGACCGTAAGTAACTCGCCAACCCGTATCTACATTTACAGATCGACTAACAATTTCTAAATTTCCTAAATTGGTTAAACTGTGTAATGCTTCACCCCGAAATCCTAAACTCGTAATTTTATGTAGGTCGGCACATTCACTAATTTTACTAGTACTGTGGGCAACTGCTGCGAGTTGTAAATTTTCCCAGCACATACCACAACCATTATCAGCTACCGAGACTCGCCATTGTTTGGGACACAGAGAAACTATTACCCTAGTTGCACCTGCATCTAAAGAGTTTTCTACCAGTTCTCTAACTACAGCAGCTAGGGAGTCAATTACTTCCCCGGCTGTAATTAAATGTACTACCTCTGCTGGTAATTCTTGAATAATAGATGCCATAAACCTCAGAGGGTGGTAATAAATTCATCTTTTAATAGCATCGGACATTTTCACTAGTTATTGATACTAAAGTTTAGATTTATTTAAATTTGTTTTCCTGTCTTTGATGGATTTAAGTCATAAAACTTACATATTAATATAATATTTATCTATTTATATATTTATAGATTATTATTGCTTCCAAGTTGATATAAGTCTGACAATAACTGCTTGCAGATGTTTTTCGGAAGGTTGAAGAAAGACTCTCTCTGGAATTATTTTACGTATAATTCTATGTGCAAATAAATATCGATGGTATAAATTTTTTTTGCTACCTTATAAATCTTATAAGTATATTCAAAACTAGAATATAGACAATTAGTGTAGCAATTTTAGTACAGAAATTTAGAACCTGATTTTTTACTATGAAAAGTGCATCTATTCCAACTTTAATTCAACAAATGCTGCAACCGGATTTTTATCCCCATCCGGTCAGTAAAAATATACAGTTAGTTCAAACTCACATTTCTTATGTTTTATTAACTGGGGATTATGCTTATAAAATCAAAAAGCCTGTAAATTTTGGTTTCCTAGATTTTTCAACCCTGGACAAGCGATCGCATTTCTGTAGAGAAGAATTGCGGTTAAATCAAAGAGGAGCAGCTCAGCTATATCTACAGGTCTTACCAATTAGTAAAAACGGAGAACAATATCAGCTAGGAGGTACCCAAGAGGTAGTCGAGTATGTCCTGAAGATGAAACAATTTCCAGAAGCAGGATTGCTCAGCAATATGCTCGAACGAGGTCAAGTGAGAGAGTCTCATGTAAAAGAATTAGGTGAAGTTGTAGCTCGTTACCACAAAAACACAGAAACAAACGACTATATCCGCAGTTTTGGTGGAGTAGAAAAAGTCAGATTCTCGATTGATGAAAATTACAAACTAACTAACAAGTACATTGGTACAGTTCAAACCCAAACACAGTATCAGGAAACTAAAGCCTATAGCGATCAATTCTTTGCTCAACGTCAGCAAATATTTCTCAATCGTATCAAAAATGATTGTATTCGCGAGTGTCATGGAGATTTACACCTGCGTAATATATGTATGTACAATTCACAAATCTTACTGTTTGACTGTATAGAGTTTAATGAAAGATTTAGATTTATTGATACTATGTGCGATGTCGCTTTCATCGTTATGGATTTAGAAGCTCGTAAAAGAAAAGATTTGGCTAATATTTTCTTGAATACCTATTTAGAACAAACAGGAGACTGGGAAGGTTTACAACTTTTACCCCTATATTTGAGCAGACAAGCTTATGTCAGAGCGAAAGTCAATTCATTTTTACTTGATGATTCAGAAATTTCAATGAATCTCAAAAACAAGTCCCAAAAAATTGCTGCGGATTATTACAAGCAAGCTGTCGATTATACTAAACCCCGACAAGGTAAACTATTCTTGATGTCTGGAATTTCTGGTTCCGGTAAAAGTACAGTTGCGCGTTACTTATCTGAGAAGTTAGGAGCAATCCAAATTCGTTCCGATGCAGTTCGTAAACACCTAGCAAAAGTACCCCTATTAGAAAGAGGTAGTGATGAACTATATACAGATGAAATGTCATCAAAGACTTATAGTAAACTCTTAGAGTTAGGAATAATGTTGACAACTGAAGGGTTTACAGTCATATTAGATGCTAAATACGACCAACAACATCTACGGGCTGATGCGATCGCTCAAGCCGAAAGATATAAAATTCCTTTGAAGATTATTCAATGTACTGCACCTCCGGAAATTCTACGCGATCGCTTAGATAAACGGAGTGGTGATATTGCTGATGCGACTGCGGATTTAGTGTCATCCCAATTACATAAAGCAGAAGAATTTTCTGCTAAAGAAAAAAATTATCTAAAGATTTTAGATACAACCCAGCCCTACGAGGCACAATTAATAGAAGCAATTTAAGAGAAGTAATTTTCTAGTAGTAAGCCTTGGAATTATGGCACTTTGAATTATGGCAGCAGATAAAAACAAATCTGACGGTATTTTTTCACTATCCCAGAACTTTCTTTCTATCCTAGTATTTGGAATTTTCCTTGCTGTTGTTTTTTACAACACAACTAATGATTCTGCTCTAAGTATTCTTTTGGGTATTATTGCGGGTGTAGCAATAGCACTAATCTCCAGTACTAGCAAAACCGGTCCTGGTCCCCAATCAGTTGCTTCTTCTGATGGTATAGATGCTGGTCTAAAATTTTGGCTATTTTTCCTAGTTGGTTTCACTTTCTTGGGATACTCAGCAGATAGGGGTGTTCTACTAGGTGGAATTGGTGGTTTTGCTGGAGGTTGGATTTATGCTTGGTGGGGAAGTAAAGAAGAAACCAATTCTCAGCTATTAATCACAGAAGAAAACTTAGATAATCCAGAGGAAGAACTCGCAAACAATAGGGGTAAACGTAGGAGAAGAAGAAAAGTTGCTCGACGCTATCGTCGTCGCAGTGGAAGTATAAATCTGAAGTTCTGGGAAAGGTAGGTTTATTTACGCTATCTTAATTAGTAGATACAGGTAATTTACAGATTTTTCAGCATTATTTCAGCATTAGTAAAAGTGGTGCAAATACTTCCCGATGTTTGCCTAACAAGTAATGTTTTTATACCTTTCTAAACTAATACCCTTATTCATTTATCCACTGGGTTTATCTTGTATCAGCTTGGCGATCGCTTTATTTTTTCTAAAAAAGCGACCCTTTGTTGCCAGGATTTCTATAATATTTGCTTTACTCGTTCTTTTATTTAGTAGCAATAGTTGGGTAGCTCTCAATTTAGTCAAGTCATTAGAATGGCAATACACGAACTATAAAGATTTACCTACTTCGGAAGCTATTGTTGTTTTAGGTGGTGCTACAAGATCAAAATTTCCACCTCGTCCTGCGGTAGATCTAATGGAGCAAGGTGATCGCGTAATTTATGCTGCTCAACTTTATCTTCAAAAAAAAGCTCCTATAATTATCTTGAGCGGAGGACGTGTTGATTGGCGAGGTCAAGGAGCATCAGAGTCATCTGATATGAAGAGTATTTTAACCTCTTTAGGGATACCATCTGAAGTTATTCTGGAAGAACCTGATTCTTTAAATACTTACCAAAATGCTGTAAATGTCAAAAAGATTTTAGAATCAAATAATATCAGTAAGGTATTATTAGTTACTTCTGCAATACACATGCCGCGTTCCATACAAATTTTCCGGAAGCAGAAAATTAATGTAATACCTGCACCAGTTGACTTTTTAGTAAGTCAAGGTGACTTAAGTGAAATTATTGATACTCCCAAAGCTGTAATTCTAAATTTGTTACCGACTAGTAGAAATATTCACTTCTTTACATCTGCTATAAAGGAATATATTGGTTTACTTGTTTATCGCTTACGTGGATGGTTATAGGGTGTAATTAATTACGAGATAAATTATAAATATTTCTCAATTACCAGTAAAACTTAACTTGAAAATTTTTCTTATGTCAAAAGAAGTTCCCCATATCATTCTTCCCAGGGTACAATCAGAGGAAGTCGAAGAACAGTTTGCTGGCTATGAGATAAGTCAAGAATTTCATTCAGAAGTGGAAGCCAGAATTGAGTTTAAAAAATATTGTGAGTGGTATCGTCGTACAGCTGAAGCTAATCGTCAAGAATTAGAGAAAATGCGCGGCGAATTAAATTTATTTCAATTTTTTCGCCGCAGATAAATTATGATTAAAGATGTTTAAAGAGTTGATTTGATATTGTTTAAATTATTTCTATCTCATTCTCCCGTAAGTGAGCTTTAAACTTTTTACTAAACTTTACTAAAAACGGCAGATTTGCACTTACTGGTCTACCTTTCCATTCAGTAGCTATTTTTATTATTTCTCCTTCAGACCCTTTTAAATCAAAAGCCTCAGACCGATGTTCGGGATGGTGATAAACCACAACAGAATCTTTTACGCGGATGCGATCGCCAACTTTCATACCAACTTCTACATCTAACTTTTGCTGTTCTATAATTGTTCCCACCTTCATACCTCTGCGAACTTGTTTTCCCCAAAAAATCTTTGCATAGGGTAAACTTATTAAATACATTGAAATTTACACTTGGCAAGCTGTCCCCAATAAGTAAAGTCTGACCATATAGGCAAAAAGAACAATCAATATAGTAAGCAGAATTGAAGTCTTGTGGGCAAGTGTATAGACAAGTATTCGATAACAAATTTAACCTCATACAGGAGCAATGACCTGTGTGGAAGTACCCTTTAATTTAGATTTTGCTAGCTTCTGTGATTTTTTGGTATTATGCCAGAGCTTGCGTAATTTAAATGAACACCGTAGTTAAGGTGTGTGCGCTCCCACTTCATGGTCAATTTTACAATAAATCCGATCGTAACCTTCTTAGTAGTAGCTTTTGTCAATTAGCTTCTTTCTTACTCCCATTTTCTGAAAACAGTAGAATGGAATATCACAAGGGAGAAAAACGGGAAAACTTTCCCATTAATTTTTTCATTAATTTTTCCATTATTCAATATACTCAAGTTTTTAAGAGATTTTTTGAATGTAAATTACCACCTGAGTTCAGATTATTAGGGCTTACACCATTATAAATACACACTATATAAGTAAATTTTAGACTCATAAGGCTTGCTCCCTGCTGATGTAAACTGCATTTCTATATAATCCAGAAGACCCTGATAATTGGTAAAATTATTTTCACAAATCACTTTAGATTTTATTCTCTAAGAATTTCTGTTAATTAACCTTACTTATTCTTCAGGACATATCTGCTGTATTTGTTTTGGTAATTTCATGCAATTACGGTTAAATGAGGACGGGTTAATTCGCCACCATATAAATAATCCACAGGCGGTTCCTGCAAGTAGAAAGATGAATACACCTACAGGTAATAGCCATGATAAACCTTTTTTACTTTTAGAAACAGAACCATTAGAAGTATTAGTAGAAGATACTGGAACCACCATGTTTTCTAAATCGAGAAGAGCTTGAGAGCTTTCCGTAAAATTTTCTTGCTTTGAGGGAGTTGATGGTTCTGAAGTGATTTGATTTTCAGCTAATTCTTTTTCAGTTAATTCTTTTTGAGCTAACTCCTGCTGATTTAATTCCATATAAATACTTTCTGTACTCTGTATGGGATATTCCGGGGAAACCCGGTAATAAGTTAAAACAATAGAAGTATTATCATGTCCATTTTTCTGATTTGCTAGCTCCACCCAAGATTGTGCAGCTCTGTCCAGAGTTATTTCACCAGATAAAACTGGTAGAGCATAAGTTCGCCAAGAGTACTCTATCCAATTGTGATGGCTTTGCCGACCCCCGGAAGAAATATCGCTTAAACCATCAGAGCATAATAATAGTAAACCGTCTTCCTCAATAATTATTCTCTGAACTCTGGGGTGTAAAAACTTACCTTCCTTAGTTCCTAAAGCCTGGGTTAGAGCTAATGCATCTGTTCTAGTTAGAGCTTGATGGTACAAACTGCGATCGCTTTCTACTTCTCTAGCTGTTACGTCATCATCGGTAGTCAGCAAACGACAGTGTTCTTTAGTTATCCAGTAAGCGCGACTGTCCCCAACATTGACAATATAAAGCTCGTGAGCATTTTCCGAACGCCAGTCGGAGACAGTATTTACAGACTGCGGAACTTGTACTCCCATAACCAGGGTAGTAGCCATGCGCTCTCTAGCGGAACGATTTTGCCTATTATTACTAGCACAAATTAAATTATTAACTACCCGTAAACTAGCTTCTAACTGTTCTTGTAATAATTTTGGTGGGTCTAATTCTGCTTGTGTAGATATTTCTGCTATAAATGCACGAACTTGCAGCAACATCGATTGTAGAGCTAGGGTACTCGCAACTTCTCCACCTTCGTGTCCCCCAATACCATCACAAACTATAGAAACTTGAAGTGAGAGAGCATTATCTATGTGATTATTCGTCCTATCTCTACAGGGAAAACAACTATCTTCGTTTTTAGTTAATTCTGAACCTACATCTGTAACACCAGCCACATTCACGGTTAAAGGTAATTCTCCAGCAGATGACAGTAATAACTCATTTAATTTATTTTCGATCACCTCAAAGTCTGCCGTATCACTAACCATTTGCTCCACAATTGAGCATAAAGGCTTGGCAATAGGATATTTGGCTCCAGTAAGCCAAGGCTGCCATAAATCTCCTAATTTTTGCCATTTGGTTGTTTGTTTAGATTGCTGTGTAGATTCTGTTACTTCTTGTAAATTAGTAGGTAAATCCTCGAATAATTCTAGTAAGCGAACACACCAGCCTTGGACTCGCAAATTACCCGGAACGAATAAACTTGCAGCAACTCCCAATTCTTCTAAAGGCTGCCATAGCTGAAGAATCTGCCATAACCAATAAACTTGTCTTGTGGCTGTTCCTTGTTGCCATACATCAGTAATATTTGGATATAAATTACCAACCTCATCTACGGGTACGTTTTCTAAGAGTAATATTTTTTCTTCATCTGCTTTTGGTGCATCAACATAACCATAGACCTGGGGTAAATGGAGTCGTTGCCGATATAGTTTGAGATAAGGACTGATGGCATCTGGAAACTTTTCTGGTATGTCTGGTAATTTTACAGGCTGACTGTCTAGCCAAACCTGTGGGGAAATTACTTCATACCTATTTTTTATCATTTCTCCTGCTTCTATTTGAGCAGCATTAGAACCAGTAGCCCAAAGAAAATTTTTGATTAAGGGAGTTTGGCATTCTGCACAAAAGGTATTACCAATCGAATTGATTGGGCTGCTACATTCTGGATTTGTACAATAGATAATAGGTTGAGTAGAAATCATGTACTTTAACTTCGGTAAAAACTAGCTGTCAAACAAAAAAGTCTAGATTAGACTGGAATTATACGGTTTAGACTTGTTGCAATAAATATATACGGTAAAAATACTAGTTTTGTTAAGAATTAAGAATAGGGGATTGAAACTAATCGGTAAGTGTGAACTTTTTTCCCCATGAATCTTTAGGATGTTTATATGACAAGTATTTGGCTCGCATTCGGAGCAATTTTATGTCTGTTTGAGCTTTTTTTACCTACCGCTTTCGTAGCAATGATTATGGGTATAAGCGCAATTTTGGTAGCGCTATTATCTTTAGTTGTCGAAGCCACGTGGATACAAGGACTAACATGGGTAATACTTTCTACCTTACTAGTAGTATTTACCCGGAGATATATTGTCCCAACTCAAAATAAACCAAAAATTCGGGATGCGATTGTAGGTAAAACTTTAACAGAAATTCCCGAAGGTAGAACAGGAAGAGTACTCTATGAAGGTAACTCTTGGCAAGCGCGATGTGACGATGAGCAAATGGCGATCGCTGCGGATGAGAAGGTTTATGTATTAAGACGTGAAGGGACTACGTTAGTAATAATGCCAGATAAAATATTACGTTCGGGAATTGATGAGTGAGGGAGTGAGTTAGTTAGCTATATTCATCAACCATCCTTTTGTAGGGTAGCCGTTAACACTCACCATCAACCATCCACTATCCATTACCAATTAATTACCTTTTAAATTTAGTTTGTAGCAATTTATAAAGCTTTGGAGAAATAAAAAAATGGAACAAATATTTTTACTGATATCTTTAGCCTTGGGTGGTTCAGCTTTATTTGGATCTGTAAAGGTGGTTAATCAGGGTAATGAAGCTCTAGTAGAAAGACTAGGTAGTTACAATAAGAAACTTGAACCAGGACTAAATTTTGTATTTCCTTTTTTAGATAATGTTGTTTATAAGCAAACTATTCGGGAAAAAGTTCTAGATATTCCCCCGCAACAATGTATTACCCGCGACAATGTATCTATTACTGTAGATGCTGTAGTTTACTGGCGAATTGTTGATATGGAAAAAGCTTACTATAAAGTAGAAAACCTCCAGTCAGCAATGACAAACCTAGTTTTAACTCAAGTACGGGCAGAAATGGGACAACTCGAATTAGATGAAACTTTTACCGCTCGTGCTCAAATTAATGAAATTTTATTAAGAGATTTAGATATTGCTACCGACCCTTGGGGTGTAAAAGTTACTAGAGTCGAACTCAGGGACATTGTTCCTTCCCAAGCAGTACAAGAATCAATGGAATTACAAATGTCAGCAGAGCGGAAGAAAAGAGCCGCAATTCTAACTTCCGAAGGACAGAGAGATTCAGCAGTCAATTCTGCCAAAGGTCAAGCTGATGCTAAGATTTTAGAAGCCCAAGCCAATCAAAAAGCTACAATCTTAAGAGCAGAAGCAGACCAACAAGCCCTAGTTTTAAAAGCACAAGCTGAACGTCAAGAACGAGTACTTAAAGCACAAGCGATCGCAGAGTCGGCAGAGATTATTTCTCAAAAAACTCAAAATAATCCCAGTGCCAAACAAGCAATAGAAATACTCCTGGCTCTAGGTTACCTTGACATGGGTGCAGCTATCGGTAAAAGTGATAGTAGTAAGGTTATGTTTATGGATCCCCGCACTATCCCAGCAACTTTGGAAGGTATTCGATCCATTGTTGGTGATGTCGATAGTTCAGAAGTATTAGGCAATCAAATTTCTCCGCAAACAGATAACCATAATGTTTAATTATGGTTAACTAAAATGAAAGGTTAGGAAACTAGATTTTAAACTGTCGGTTTCCTAGCTTTTTATTTTGATTTTTGATGGGAAAGAGTGAGTTGGTGAGTTAGGAACGTGGTGAATGGTGAATTGGTGAGTTTTCATCCTCCTGTAGCATGCACTTGAAGCCTTAGCATGAATTATCAGCCATTATCCATACCAATAAATTAATAAATTAATTAATTAACCTGCTAAACTTTGACACTCGTCGCATAAACCAAAGAATTCTAAAGTATGGTAAAAAATTTTAAACTTATGTGACGATTGCAGGTCTTCTTCTAATTGATGGGCGGGACATTGTTCAATTGGAACTGAAGTTCCGCATTGTAAGCAAGTCAAATAGTGTTTATCTTGTTGTGCCAAACTGTAAAGAGCTTCACCATTACCCAAAGTTCTCACCTGTACCAAACCTTCCAGCTTTAGAGCTTCTAAAGAACGGTAGACAGTAGCTAAACCCATAGCTTTGCTGCGTTTACGCAGTTTGACATAAATATCTTGGGCAGAAATGCCTTGTTTCAGGCTTTTGAGGAGACTCAAAATTCGCTCTTGGGAGCGGGTACGAACGGGTTTCATAGAGATTTCTTTGATGGTCACAATTTATAGCACTATTATCGGGATACTATAAGGGGAATAACATATTTTATGGCTAATTTAACAATTGAAAACAGCTAATCCATAGACTAACTTTAACGCGTTGAGTATTTTCTTCGCATCAAGTGGGTACAGAAAATAATAGTATGAGCAAAGAAGCATTCAGCAAAAGCCTGTGCAAAGGAAATATCGAGCCAGAATTCATGTTACTCTTCGTCCTTCTGTTTTAGACCCGGCTGGAACAGCTGTAGAATCAGGGCTAATTCAGATAGGATTTGACAATGTTGAAAAAATTAGGATTGGTAAATATATTGAATTACGTATTACTTGTCCTGATGAAAAACAAGCCACAGAGCAGCTAAATAAAATCTGTGATGGTATGCTCGCTAATCCTGTGATAGAAAATTATCGCTTCGATTTAACGGAAGTAGAATCACAAACTGGATCATTTTAAGAAAGATATTTAGATGTGAACTGTTTTGTAATGAATTGATAATTCATATGTACGGTTTGAGAACTTTCTTACCCATAACTGGATAACTATTAAGTGAATAAAGTATGAAATTTGGCGTTGTAGTTTTTCCTGGTTCTAATTGCGATCGCGATGTTGCTTATGTGAGTAGAGATATTCTCAAGTTACCAACACGGATGATTTGGCATGAAGATACTGATATTTCTGATATTGATGTAATTGTGCTTCCTGGTGGTTTTAGCTACGGGGATTATTTACGTTGTGGTGCGATCGCTAGATTTTCTCCGGTAATGGGTGAGTTGATACAACATGCCAACCAGGGTAAGCTGATTCTGGGTATTTGTAATGGTTTTCAAATATTAACTGAATCGGGGCTTTTACCGGGGATTTTAACTAAAAATAAGGACTTACATTTTATCTGCGACCGAGTACCGTTAAAGGTGGAGCGCAATGACTCTCCTTGGACTCAAGCTTATAATACAGGTGAGGTCATTACCTTACCCATTGCCCATGGTGAAGGTCAGTATTTTGTAGATAAAGAGACATTACAACAACTAGAAGACAATAATCAGATTCTCTTTCGTTACGAGGGTGAAAATCCTAACGGTTCAGTAAATAATATTGCCGGAATTTGCAATCCTCAAGGTAATATATTGGGAATGATGCCCCATCCTGAAAGAGCTGCTGATAGTATGTTGGGCGGTACTGATGGATTAAAGTTATTTCAAGGACTGTTAGAAAAAGCGGCAGCTATCATCTAAGGAAAAGTATAAATTTTAGCTTTCATACGCTCATTTATACTAACTTCCACAGACACGCTAAATTGTGTCTGTGGAAGTTCTTAATCAAAAAGATGTTTGAATTTTGAATTTTGAGAATTTTGAATTTTGGTTTCTTGGAGATAATTGTGATGGAGAAACTTTCATTTATTATCAATTATCCTATTCAACTTAACATAATTAAATAAAACTTCTTCTCTTGAAAGTACTTTCATTAAGAAGCAATTAAATTTTCAGATGAGAATTTTGGTGGAACATTTTCCAAAATCAGATCCCAAAAACTTTTTATGGATGGAATTTTTAATCTATCACCCGTAGTAGCGATCGCAACTGTACGGGTGAAATGAAAATTCTCAGAGGTAGAAACATTACTATTACAAACCAAAGGACGTATAGCAAGAGTGGGGTCATGTATTGCTTCAAACATTGCTGAATGAGGTAATAAAGCCACTAATTCTCCTTGTCTAACGACACCCCGGAAAGCATCCAAAGAGCTTACTTCCAAAACCGCTTGTAACTTAGTATTACTGAACTCGAATTTATCTTTGACCAAACGCTTCATTCCATAACCATCCCTAAATATAACTTGAGGATAGCGAATCAGTTCACACCAAGGAATTAACTGATGTGTAGCCAAAGGATGATTAGCAGAAACTAATACTTCAATTGGTTCATGGTACAAAACTTCCGCAACAATTTCTTTGCCAAAATGTAATTGAGGATGACTCATTACAATCGCAATATCAACGCTACCATCATTAAGGTAACTAATTGCGCGATCGCTTCCTAAGGATGTAACCTGTGGATGTACTTTGGGATAATCATGGGAAAATTGTCTCAATACAGCAGGTAAATAATAAGCACTAAAAGAGTGAATCGCTGCAATAGACAATGCTGCTTGATTACCTGAAACTAAATCTTTTATATCCTGGGCAGCAATCTGCCATTCTTGACAAATATTACGAATATGAGGTAAGAGCCTTTCTCCAGCTAATGTCAGCTTTGCTTGACTATTTCGGTGAAATAGCTCCAAACCTAAATCAGCTTCCATAGCCTGAATTTGTCTGCTCACTGTTGACTGATTGACACCACATCTGATAGCTGCCTGTTGAAAGCTACCGGTTTGGACAATCTGTAAGAACGCTTGCAACTGTTCTAGCCGCATTTTTGTGTATTTTGAATTACATTTATAGGGAATAATCAAGTTAGCGGATTTTTCGCTATCTTTTAGTACATTTTGTTACAGCTATGAATTTAAAATAGGAGTGTAAATTTGAAATTGAGAGTAAAATGGCTCATTCCTCGTAGGTTATCAAAAGTCTGTAATATGCAATAAATAAAGTATCACATTCTTCTTTGTTAGTTTATTTTAATTTGTCTTAATTTTTATTTTGTCAAAATATATGAGGATTTCATCTCAATAATTTTATTTTGACATAGAATATTTTTCAATTTTTATTTGATAATTTTGTAATTTTTCTATCGCTGGATAATTTTGAAAATCTTGATTTCTAGGAAAGTTCAATTGATGAGAGGAGCAGAAAATTTTCTAGACCGACTTTTTTATTCCGTAGTACAACCTTAAGAATTGCACTTAGGATTGACAGCGTAAGAATTGAAAATTTTACATCCAAGTCTCTAGAAATTAAATACAAATATTTATAGTGTATGAGATAACATAATTTAAAATATTAAGGAAGAGGGTTGAAAGCCTTTAAAATTTCGACTTTGTTCAATGTTAAGGCTCAGAGAAAGCAAACCTTTAGCTTGTCAATAAATTACTCATAGGGAGCCATCCCAAATATGTAAAAATATATTTTGTCATTACGTGCGCGATAGCGCTCATGTCATGTAATGGAGTGAAGTAATCGCAAAGTCTAGGTGTTGCAATTGCTTGATTCCGCTATACTTTATTCGCAATGACAGCCGGTATCTTAGTAAATTTGTCTTCATTGGGATGCTCCCTACTTCTTACTTGCACATTTTAAAACCCTTACTTGGCAAAGCTTTGAGCTAGAGTCTAAAAATGTGTTAGTTTCATTAGTTGCCAGGTGGAGTTGAATGCCGGAATGCCGGAATTATCTTGGTGCACCTTCCCAATTAGCTTTGAGAAAGCCCGGGTTCGCACCGCTTTTGAATTGTAAAAATCTAATTTAATCAAATATTGACTTTGCGATCGCGTTATTTTTGTGATGGAATCCTTACAATCACCCAATTAGCAAGCTATTGATATTTAAATAGATAATTATTTGCCAACTTATCTAGGAACTTGTTATTTTATGCTTTCTATGAACGTGTTCTTCATAAAGGAAGTGGTTGATTTTTAAAACACTTATTGACCCTATTAGGACTATTCCTCAAAACCTCATGGATTAACTTCCTTAACTAACCAGTTACCTCTTTCATCTAATACATATAAAGTCCGATTTTGTGGTTCTCCTCTTAATTGTAAATGTTCTACTTCTCTTGGTTCAACTAATAGCAAACAAAAATTTTTTAATGGTTCCTCTTTATCTGGTAAAGGCGGTGAGAAAGCCGCCTTCTGTGCTCTATCTTCTCCTGGATGTGGCCAAGCAAACTGTACTCTGGCATTATCTGATATTTCTTGCCAAGTAGTTTTACGTACTTTTTGTAACTCAGTATCAATTTCTTGCTGATTCACAAGAATTAACTTACCAAAAATGCGAAACTGTTCGCGAGTAACAGTAAAATACCAACAAATCTCTCCCCAGGGATGATGGTGAATTTGGGTAAACTTTTCGCTTCGAGAATCAGTAATAATTTTTAATTTATTTGTAGTTTCCAAAAACCCACGAAATACTACAGTTCTATTAGCAGGAAATCCATCAGGCTTAACTGTAGCAAGTTGCAGGTAACGAGAATGGGGTTGGGAACGGTTCTTTTTGAGAGCACCTGCGAGATAAGAACGCCAAGGAGGAAGTGACATTATTCAATAAATAAACAACTTTATGTAACTTAAATATCAATATTTTGCAATTCTTTTCTTGCTGCCTCTACTTGCCGTATAGTCTTAATCTGACACAGAGAAATCTCACAAAGCAATAAATCAGAACAATAAATCAGAGAATATGGTTCGCGAACTAGAAAGAAACAGGGTCAGGGCAACATTTCCAGAAACTGCACCAGCTGCAAATCCAGTCTTTTTTAGGACTTACAGCCGTAGGAAGCGCGATATTGGTAGTAGAGAAACCTGGACTCAGGTGTGCGATCGCACTGTTGAGGGTTTAGCTAAGTTAGGTAATCTTAACACTAGCGAAATTGAATTGATTAGCAAAATGCAGCGTCGCTTAAAAGCTCTGCCTAGCGGACGTTGGTTATGGGTTGGAGGCACAGATTGGTTAGCTAAGCAAAGAAATTATTCAGGTGCTTATAATTGCACCTCTACGAATCTTACCGATTGGAGAGCTTTCGGTTTGATGATGGATTTGGCAATGATGGGTTCGGGTACTGGAGCTATTTTAGAAGCAAAGTACATAGACCAGTTACCAATTATTCACAATACTTTGAAGGTTCAGCTTCAGGGTGAAATCGGTGATACTCCTATTTCAGAACGCAGTCACGAAACCAGAGTTAGCAATCAGGAAAATCATGTAACTATCCGTGTCGGTGATAGTCGTGAAGGGTGGGTTAAGTCTTACCAAACCTTATTAGAGCTTTCAGCAGATGAAAGTTTTCCAGGAGTTGTAGAAGTCACTGTTGATATTAGCGATGTGCGTAAAGCTGGAGAAATTTTAAAAGGTTTTGGTGGTGTTGCAAATCCTGTCAAATTACCCGGACTTTATCAGCGCTGCGCATCAATTATTAATAAAGCAGTAGGTAGGAAACTAAATTCAGTTGAATGCTGTTTGTTAATTGACGAAGCTGCTGTGACGATTGTGGCAGGTAATATTCGCCGTTCAGCTGGAATTCGTCAGGGTGCTAGCGACGATAGTTCCTTTGCAGATGCAAAAGCTAACTTATGGCAGCAGGGTGAAGATGGTAATTGGCGGATTGACCCCGAAAGAGATGCTCTGAGAATGGCGAACCACACCAGAGTATTTCACACCAAGCCTACTTTAGAAGAATGTATCAATGCTGTTCGCAAGCAGTATTACAGTGGTGAAGGCGCTATCCAATGGGCTGGAGAAGCTGTAGCTCGTGCAAATTGCGATTTGCTAACTACACCAAAGTTAAAAACTGATTTTCTGGCAGCTTATGAGAAAGGAGAATCTGCACAGTGGTTACAAGAAAGATATCCTGATTTGGATACAAAGGAATTAGAACATAGAATAGCCCGTATGGGCTTGAATCCCTGTGGCGAAATTATTGGTAGTAATTTTCACTGCAATCTTAGTGAAATTCACTTAAATCAAATTGACCCTGAAAACTATCCAGAGCAAGAAGAAGCTTTCCGTGCAGGTGCATTATCGGTCGCTGTACTATTGAATCATAAATTTATAGAGCCCCGCTATCAGTACAGTCGAGAATTAGACCCAATTGTCGGCGTTTCATTCACTGGTTTATTTGACTTCTTTGTCCATGCTTTTGGTGTCGATTGGTTACGCTGGTGGGAGCAAGGTAGACCCATAACTGACCAGGGATTAGAGTTCAAACATCAAGAGCAAGAATATTTAACTCGTTGGAAAGACATCGTTCATCAGACAGTATGGGATTATTGCGATCGCCATAATCTGAAGCGTCCTAATCGCTGTACCACAGTCCAACCTTCAGGAACTAAATCCTTGCTGACAGGAGCTTCCCCAGGATGGCACCCTCCGAAAGCTCAGCGTTTTATCCGTCGAATCACTTTCCGCAAAAATGACCCGGTTGCCCTTGCTTGTATTGACTATGGTTATTCTGTTATTCCTTCCCAGTCTGATAAGGACGAGAACGGCAACTTACTCAATGACCCATTCGACCCACGAGTAACCGAATGGTTAGTAGAAATACCAGTTTCCGTACCTTGGGCTGATTTAGCTGGTGCTTCCTCCATTGATATTAGTAAATTTAGCGCTCTTGCACAAACGGATTTTTATATGCAGGTGCAGCGTTTTTACACCACTCACAACACCTCCGCAACCATCGAACTACGGGAGCAGGAAATAGAAGGATTAGGCGATCGCATTCATCAGGCAATTAGTAAGAATGAAGGTTATATAAGCGCAGCTTTGTTAGCTAGATTCGATGATTTACAAGCCTTTCCACGCTTACCATTTGAGCCAATTTCTAAAGAAATTTATGAAAAACTAATGGTCGATGTCAAATCTCGTCGTCAAACACCAGATTTTCATGCAGCTTTAAGTAATTATGATTTCGGCGAACAAATAGAAGCAGGACCAAGTGGATGTGATTCAGATAAGTGTATGCTTCCGGAGGAAAGCCCTAATTAGGAGCTACTAGTAACGCTATGGGTAATTAAAAATAGAAAATTCAAAATTCAAAATGCTGATATATTTAGCATTTTATCTATTTTAAATAGTTGCCTCATTTATGCCCCAGGGTACTAGTTTTTTTTAAGTGAAAATCTAGGTGACGGAGGAAGAAAATTTTTATATTTCTCTATCAAATAAATATTTCCAGTGGATTGGGGGGATTTCCCCCTGTCTTACTTCTTCTCCAAGAATCTTCTCATCAACTTAGAGGTTGCTAGAAAAGCCATATAGGTAATCTTTACAAGCTTATTATCAGTTTGCGATAGACTAAAAAATATCGTTTTCAAGTCCACACTCTGGAGATATTTCATGTTTCTTGACGAACTAACACCCATATTTAAACAAGCGTCTGTACATCCACTGTCATTTATGGGTGGATTGGTTAGTGGGGTACTCAGATTAAATCTAAATGAAGATCCTGTAAGAAGTTGGCTTGCTCAGCAGACAGGACAAGCTTCTCCCATTAATTCTCCTAATGACATTCATAATGGCAAAGCAAGCGGACCTCAACAAATCTCTATTGATTAAACTTCAACTATTGATTTAGACTACTGATTTTTTGCTGTGTATCTCCTCTTCTTTTACTGTCCTCATTACAATCATAAAATTGACAGAGATGCCAACAGTAGTATCAATATTTACACTAAGCTCACATCTTGCACCAAAATATATGAATGGAAATTAATTACTCAGTATTAAGCTTTAAATCTTAATTTAGCCGTAGAAACCAACGTTAAATAATGTAGCTTTATTGCATATATATTTTAATTTTCGTGGTTTATACGGCTAGGTGCAAGATATGAATAAGACCTTCCTTGGCTAATTACCACAGAAGGTCTTAATATCTATTATTAATTCTCAAATTCAGTATTCTGTAATTCATATATTAATTTTTTATTTTTATTTTTTATTTTTATTTTCTATGAATATTTGATTGGGTCGTGATTCTGCAAAAAGAAAGTAAAAGTATAATACATAGTGTAATATTTGACTAACTTTAACTATAAGATAATATCTTAAAAAGAGATTAATAATATATTAATTCTGCATATAAAATATTCTAGCTGAACTTTTTATCTAAATAAAATTACCACTTAATAAGTATATTTACGATATTTTTGCATATCAGGAAAAATTTCTCAAAATAAATTACTTCCCAGAGCAAGATATAATAAATTCTATTATTTATAGGCATTACAAGCATTTAATTACTCTTATCAAAGAAGTCATATCAACTAAATTTAGAATGATTTCATCTAATAATTAATAGAACTGATGATTTTTTACTCAAAATATAAGACAGTCTAATTTTTTAAGTTTAAAAGCTTTGTAAAACCTCATACCTAGAAAAAAAGCACTATCGGTTATTATTATTTGCGTAGGCGTAGTTTTGTTACAGCCTAAAGCATATACGTAAGTAGAGTTAATCCCATTTACTTTGCTTAAAGTTTTGCATGTCAAAAATTAAAGTGAAGGAAAACAACAAGAATATTTCACTTATAATTCGTTTTTTCCCTTCTAATAATCTCTTTCTGTTAAATCAAAATTTACCCACATGACTATCTACGTTGGAAATCTTTCCTACCGTGCCACTGAAGCCGATTTGAAAGCAGTATTTACAGATTACGGTGAAGTTACAAGAGTAGTACTGCCTACAGATCGTGAAACAGGTCGTAAGCGAGGTTTTGCTTTTGTTGACTTACAAGAAGAATCCCAAGAAGAGAGTGCTATCTCAGAGCTTGATGGTGCAGAGTGGATGGGTAGAGAAATGAGAGTCAATAAAGCTAAACCAAAAGAAGACAACCGGAGAGGTGATTGGGTTAAACCACAAAATATTTAATTTATTTATAATTTAGTTTCTTATCATAGCAGTTATTTTCCAGCACTATGCAGGATGTTACCTAATATACTGTTACTAATAATTGAATAAAAAATGAAAACTCAATAAAAGTAATTAGATGTACCAAAAGGCTTGCAACTAAAATTTAGTTGCAGCCTTTTGATGCTTTTGCTTGATTTTTTCAATACACTAGGACTTATGCACTATACAAATTAATTGTGCTATTGGTTTACAAATATATGTTGTCTCAGTGTCTCTGTGGAGGTTTGATAGCTTTAAATACCTACAAAATATATTTTTTTGACCATTTTGAAGAATTAAAAAATTTTGAATTAATTAATTTCGGGTACAAGCCCCCACTGAATCTTATTCAGTGGTCTATAATCAGTGGTGGGTTCAAGCCCTCACTGATTTTAATTTTTAATTTTGAATTGGAGCGAAGCGACTTGACTATCCCCACAATATCTTTTGCGCAATTTTTTGTCAGTGCGTAAGTCCTATAAACTTATTCTGGAGTATCTAAAAGATTAAAGAATGTTTAAGTATATTTAAGTATATTTGATAATAATTAATTTAGATAAGTTAAGCATTGAGAAAGTTTATATTTCTCTTAAGCCACTAACTGATTCAGTTGTATGCTATCTAGTGTGCGATCGCAAAGCCTGATTACAAGTAATGAGTATATAATTTCTACTTTATTTTCTCTACATAAAGAATAATGTGCTCGACATCAATAAATTTTGTTGTGGTCTCAATTCAGAAATTCTAGATATTGCCAAAGCAATTATTGTCATAAATTTTTTAGGTAAATACTGGGATTATTCAACCAATAATTAATAAAAATTCTACTTTCATCAGAGATTAATTGATTAAGTTATATAACCATTCGTTTTCCGATTGTTACCATCTAGATAGTGAAAAAGCAAATCTTCAGAAATCTCCATGAACGGAGATTAAATAAAGATTAAGTTCAAGGATTTATTTCTTAAATTTTCACTGACTTTCCTTAAATACAAGTATTTATAGGTTTCAAAAATACACTCAGTATACCTGTAGCAAATTGTAAAAAGCCTCAATTTCTTTAGTTTATCTAAAATCATATTTGTGTTGCTAAGTTACCTTTCTAAGATAGAGGCAGCAACATAATAGTTAAGTTGCCTTCAATGGGTTAGACCAAATCACAACAAAGTTACTACCATAGGAAAATCATGCAAAAGGCACAACCAGCAAATATTTCTGTTGATAACTCAATCGATAAAGACTTGAATCGTGACTGTACAACCTTATCTCATCATGTTCTACAGCAATTTCAAGGTTACTCTGCTCAAGCACAGGATTTGAGCGCATTAATGAATCGAATTGCTTTAGCAGGTAAGCTCATTGCACGTCGAATGAGTCATGCTGGATTGATGGAAGGGGTTCTGGGTTTTACAGGAGAACAAAACGTCCAGGGAGAGTCTGTAAAGAAAATGGATGTTTACGCCAATGATGTATTTATTTCGGTATTTCAGCAAAGTGGCTTAGTCTGTCGCTTAGCTTCCGAAGAAATGGAACAACCATATTACATCCCAGAGAACTGCCCTCTTGGTCGCTATACAATACTTTACGATCCCATAGATGGTTCTTCCAACACCGATACTAATCTTAGTTTGGGTTCTATTTTCTCAATTCGCCAGCAAGAAGGCGATGATTTAGATAGAACAGCCCAAGACTTGCTAACACCAGGAAATAAACAGATTGCTGCGGGCTATATTCTCTACGGTCCTAGTACTATGTTGGTCTATACTTTGGGTAAAGGAGTGCATTCATTTACCCTTGATCCTAGTTTAGGAGAATTTATTCTCACAGAAGAAAATATCCAAGTTCCTATGCACGGACCAGTTTACAGTGTAAATGAAGGGAACTTCTGGCAATGGGACGAATCTATTCGGGAATATATCCGTTATGTCCATAGAACAGAAGGTTACACTGCCCGTTACAGTGGTGCAATGGTAAGCGATATCCACAGAATACTTGTGCAGGGGGGAGTATTTTTATACCCTGGGACTCTACCAAAACCAGAGGGGAAGCTGCGTTTGTTATATGAGTCTGCTCCTCTAGCTTTTGTAATGGAGCAAGCAGGAGGAAGAGCTACAAGCGGTCATAATAAGGATATTTTGGATATAGTTGCGACTAAACTACATCAACGCACCCCCTTGATTATCGGTAGTAAGCAAGATGTAGCGAAAGTTGAATCTTTCATTCAAAACGGTCATTAGAATAAAAGTTGAAATGGAAAAAGTCATAAGTAAGGAATTACTTTTACTTGGCAATACTAGAGCGGAGAATTGATTGACCGGTATTCTCCGGTCAGAATAGTTCTTAAAAGTAGATTTAGCTTGGAATAAAATTTTTTGCCTTTCAAAGCTCCGGTTTTTGGAAGGAAAAAATTCAGCTAAATTTTTACTTTTTACCGGCTTGGAATTCTAATGAGGTATTTCTACAAGGGATTCTTTCAAAATACTGGTTGAAAATTCAGCTTAATAGTTAATCCTGGCTAATTTTCATGATTTTCTCAAAAAGTAGCAATATCAGCCGAAGAATATAGCTAAGAATATAAAAATAATGTTGAGAATATTGTTGAGATTTATGCCTCTCAAGTCTTAGCTCTTAGCTATCACAGAAGACTTTTTAGTCTGAGAATTGCTCTATTGAGTATCAACATGTAGCTATCTATCTTGAAATAAATGTAGCAAGAGCTTAAAAACTAATTAAAAGTCTAAACAATCCCAATTTGAAGAGCAAAGGGAGAAATAGATTCAAACTCTTGACTCCCGATGTTCCATCTATTTGTAGATGAATATTCATGCGGAATATCTAAAAGCTAATTCCTGTAATAGTTCTATCAACTCAATACCCTTAAGACCTGTGTATGAAATAGTTGGTTAACTTCAATCCAAGCAAAGTATCAGTATTTTGGCGATCGCGGTAGTTAGCAAAAAAATCTATTGCAATTTGTAACTCTTGGCGATCAACTTTTAGTTTTTAGTGTATTGCCAAGCAGACTCTAAAAACTTCACTGATACTTTCAAAACTCAAATCAAAACTAAAAAACCCTACAAAATCTGTATTGCTATGGTCAGTTTGCTAGAAAATCCTTTGCGGGTAGGTTTACAACAGCAAGGGATGCCCGAACCCCAAATTATCGTAATCTTTGGTGCTTCTGGAGATTTAACGTGGCGCAAGCTGGTGCCAGCACTTTATAAGCTACGACGGGAAAGACGCATTCCTCCCGAAACTACAATTGTGGGAGTTGCACGTCGTGATTGGAGCCATGAGTACTTCCGCGAACAAATGCATAAGGGTATGCAGGAAGCTCACAGTGATGTTGAACTGGGAGAACTTTGGGAAAATTTCTCCCAAGGGCTGTTTTACTGTCCCGGTAATATAGACAATCCAGAAAGTTACGAAAAACTTAATAGTCTCCTCACCGAACTAGATGATAAACGCGGTACCCGTGGAAACCGGATGTTTTATCTGTCTGTAGCGCCTAAGTTTTTTGCCGAAGCAATTAAACAGTTAGGGGCACAGAAAATGATTGAAGACCCCTACAAACATCGTCTGGTAATTGAAAAACCCTTTGGTAGAGATTTAGCTTCTGCCAAAAGTCTTAACCAGGTGGTGCAAAAAGTTTGTAAGGAAGAGCAGGTATACCGGATTGACCACTATTTAGGTAAAGAAACAGTTCAAAATTTATTAGTGTTCCGCTTTGCAAATGCTATTTTTGAACCTTTGTGGAATCGTCAATTTGTTGACCACGTACAAATTACAGTAGCAGAAACTGTTGGTGTGGAAGACCGGGCTGGTTACTACGAGACTTCTGGTGCATTGCGAGATATGTTGCAAAATCACCTCATGCAACTTTTTTGCCTGACTGCTATGGAAGCTCCTAACGCCATGGATGCTGATAGTATACGTACTGAGAAAGTTAAAGTACTTCAAGCAACTCGTTTAGCCAATGTACAAAATTTGGGACTTTCTGCAATACGCGGTCAGTACAGTGCCGGATGGATGAAAGGAGAGTCAGTACCTGGGTATAGAGAAGAACCAGGAGTAGATGCAAATTCTACTACTCCTACATTTGTAGCAATGAAGTTCATGGTGGATAGCTGGCGCTGGCATGGTGTACCTTTTTATCTGAGAACAGGTAAAAGAATGCCTAAGAAAGTTAGTGAAATTTCTATCCACTTCCGGGAAGTTCCTTCGACTATGTTTCAGTCTGCAGCTCAGCAAAAAAGCGCTAATATTCTGACAATGCGGATGCAGCCTAATGAGGGTATTTCTTTGCGCTTTGACGTGAAAGTTCCTGGAGGTGATTTCCGCACCCGTTCTGTAGATATGGACTTTAGTTACGGTTCTTTTGGTATTGAGGCAAAATCAGATGCCTATGACCGTCTGTTCTTGGATTGCATGATGGGAGACCAGACATTATTCACTAGGGGAGACGAAGTGGAAGCTGCTTGGCAGGTGGTAACCCCAGCTTTAACAGCTTGGGATGCACCAGCAGATGCTAATACCATTCCGACCTATGAAGCTGGAACCTGGGAACCAGTGGAAGCAGAACTGCTGATGAACAGAGATGGTCGTCGTTGGCGCAGACTTTAAGAATTTGGGAACAGGTTAAAGGAAATATTAAATACTTTAACTTTCATACCTAACTCCGTAGATAACTGATAAGTAAGGGTTTAGCAGCTACATCTGTATCTAGTAAGGGTTTAGCAGCTACATCTGTATCTAGTAAGGGTTTAGCACTGCTAAACCCCTACCTAATAACCGATAACCGATAATAACCGATAACTGATAACTACAAATGACTGTCCAAGCTCCTACCGTTTTTTCATTACAGGCTCCAAAAGACGTTTCCCTGAACGAATTGGAAACTGAACTCAATCAAATTTGGCAAGGTTATGGTATTGCTGGTGACGATGGTGTTTTACCAGCAGCAACCAGAGCTACAACTTTTACATTAATAGTTTACGAACCTGAAGAAACTCAGCATTTGCTAGCGACTTTAGGATTTTATACTGGTCCAATTGACGGAATTTTTGGACCGCAGATGATATCTGCACTACGTAAAGCTCAAAAATCCCTTGGACTCGAACGTACAGGCAAAGCTAATCCCGAAACCTTAGCTAGACTCAGAGAAGAGGTTGCTCAGGGTCGCAAGGGTGATTCGTCTTCAGATGGTAGTGATATATCAGGACCGAGAATTGCGGATGAAATAGCCCTACGTAATCCTTGTCGTATTATTACTCTCTTACCTACAGCAGGTGAGGATACAGGAGTGAAGGCTCAAGTTTCTGCCTATTGTCCGATTCAGAAGCAATCTTCTAGTACTCTTGTATGCTGCGAATACATTACTCTAACTGGTACTACTTCTGCTTTAGAAAGAGTAGGAGGAATGATACAGGAGTTATTAATTGGTGGTTTACCAAAATTTCTATGGTGGAAAGCCACACCAGATTCTAGCAATCCTTTATTCAAGAGATTAGCTACTGTTTGTGATAATGCCATAGTAGATTCTTGCAATTTTAACAATCCGGAGTCCGATTTACTCAGCTTACAAAAGTTAACTGAAACTGATATTCCTCTTGCTGACCTGAATTGGCGGAGAATATCAGCATGGCAAGAATTGACTGCTGAAGCTTATGATCCACCTGCACGTCGTAATGTTTTGACTGAGGTTGATAGAGTTAATATCGATTATGAGAAAGGTAATTCTGCACAAGCACTATTATTTTTGGGTTGGTTAGCAAGTCGCTTAAAGTGGTCTCCCATCAGTTATGAAAGAGAAGTTGATGACTATGATATTACCCGTGTGAAGTTCATGGGAGAAAATCAGCAGCAGGTCGAGGCAGAGTTAGCGGGGGTTCCTGTTGCTGATGTGGGTGATATTGTAGGGGACTTAATTGCTATGCGTTTAAGTTCTACTAATCCTCAAGTTAGTTGTGGTACGCTAATTTGTTCTGAGACTGGTGGCTGTATGCGTATGGAAACTCAAGGTGCTGCACAGTCTACAGGTGTATTTCGACAAGTTAGTTCATTGTCAGAGCAAAAAGCTGAGTCTTTGCTTTCTCAACAGGTACAGCGTTGGGGACATGAGGCATTGTTTGAGGAAAGTTTAGCTGTAGCTACCAAAATCCTGGAATTGGGAGTCAAAAGTTAGGTTTAGTGGTTTCTGGGTAAATCGTTAAGTTACAAAAATTTTAGGGAAAGAGTCACAGAACTGGAGGGGATTTTCCCCCAACCTCCGATTGGGTGGACCTTTGCGTCCCCCAAGTTCCATCCAAAATTTGATATTAAATATTTATTAGATATTAGATTTTTTAGTATAGAAAGTTTTTAAAAACATAAAAATAAGTAAGAAAATTTGGAGTATTCTCTCCCAAACTAACTACAGATATCAATAATTGTGCATAATTATTTGAATTGATGTAATTAATTTTTATGGCGCTGATTATTGCAGGTGAGCGTAGTGGGGTGGGTAAGACGACTGTCACGCTCACTCTGCTGTCGTTTTTAGTTAAGAATTTAATTGAACAGCATTTAGTTGGGGAAGAATTTAAAAAACGGCATTTGGTACAGTCTTTTAAGGTGGGTCCTGATTACATTGATTCGATGTTTCATAAGTATGTAACTGGGACTTATTGTCGTAATCTAGACCCTGTTTTAACTTCAGAGGCTTATGTTCAGGAATGTTTTACACTTCATACTCAAAATGTTAATTATGCCTTAATTGAAGGTGTGATGGGTTTATTTGATGGGGTGAAGTTTCCACAACTAATTGCTCAAAAAGAAGACAATAAAAAAGTAATTAATACAACTTATAAATCTAACTATTTACTTGAAAATACTTACGCTAGTACCGCTCATATTGCTAGATTATTAAACTTACCTATCCTTCTAGTAATTGATTGCAGTCGTTTATCTGGTTCTGCTGCTGCGATCGCTTATGGTTATTCATCTTTTGATCCTAGATTAAATATTGCTGGAGTGGTTCTGAATCGGGTGGGAAGCGATCGCCATTTGAAGTTACTAGAAAATTCCTTTGCTCCTCTAGAGGTTCCTATTTTAGGAGTGATGCGCAGACAAGATAATATTACTATCCCTGACCGTCATCTTGGTTTGATTCCAACTGGTGAAATTTCTGAGTTGGATGAGTTAATTGATAATTTAGCTGATTTAGGAAAGTCTTGCTTTGACTGGGAAAAGTTATTACCACTCCTCAAAACTGAATCTACGGTTTGTAAGGATAAGAGTAAGCAAGGTCAACAAGAATCAAAATTAAACCACCCAGAAAATATATTTTTCCACTCATTATCAGAGAATAATAATTCCCAAATTAGAATAGCGATCGCGCGAGATAAGGCTTTTAATTTTTACTATCGGGATAATTTTGATTTACTGGTAGAACTAGGGGCAAAATTGGTTTTTTGGAGTCCTCTGCAAGATGAAAAGTTACCAGAAGATATTGCAGGAATGTATTTTGGTGGCGGTTTCCCGGAAGTATTTGCAGAAAAATTATCTGAAAATACTGAGGTTTTAAAAGCAGTAAAAAATGCCATCCTTTCAGGGATTCCTACGATAGCCGAATGTGGAGGTTTAATGTACTTGTGCGAACAAATTATTGATTTTCAAAAAAAATCTTGGGAAATGGTGGGAATAATACCAGCAAAAACCATTATGGATAAGCGCTTGAGTCTGGGTTATCGTCGCGCGATCGCATTACAGGATTCTCCTTTGGTAACTGCGGGAATGACAGTTTATGGTCACGAGTTTCATCGCTCTACTTTAAGTTCAGTTTCTGAAAAACCACTTTTTCAAAGCTTTCGTGTAGATGAAGAAGAGTCAATTGGTAATGAAGGATGGGTTTGTTTACCAAATCTCCATGCTTCTTACATTCACCTACATTGGGGAGCAAATATAGGAATACCCCAAAGGTTTTTACAGCAATGTCAGTCGCTTCGCTCCAATTCAAAATACCCTTCGGGAATGTTTTCAACGAACAAAATTTAAAATTAACTTAGCGTATAAAAATATAATCTGGAAGTTGTAAAGTATACGCAAATTGCCTCAGTGCGAAGCTTGGAGTAATTATTTTTACTCGAATTGCCAATCGTATTTACATGCATTGTCTTGTTATCCTGCGCTTGCTTCCACGCTCTGGATTTTGGTGCGTTGCATCCACCAACCGACAAGGGGAAATTGAATCCAGAAAGAGAAGTAGAAGAAGGTCAAATACCAGTATGAAATAACAAACCCAATTCCAAACCCCTTGTAAACCGCCAGCAGCATATAGTCATATACAAAAAGCGGAAGCGTTAGGTATAAGGAGAGCCAGCACGAATTGACCAAATGCTTGTCGTCAGTCGAGTACTTTTTGAGGGTGTATTGGGTAATGGGAAAATAGATGAGTGTGACGAAGACACAAACCGCAATTTTTGCCCAAAAGTACCATTGCTGATAATAGTCGGGAAGTCCAATTATGTAAAAAATCAGCCAAGTAATGAAGCTGTATGCAAGCAACTGGAAGTGTTTCTTAGTGTTCAT